>JACKQG010000088.1_pt1 | contig 121069 bp, 118 predicted proteins | sample 8237621 | NCBI WGS metagenome assembly JACKQG01 (sample SAMN15677084, study PRJNA649215) | marine metagenome | biome: marine; feature: Black Sea; material: saline water; isolation source: suspended particulate matter (SPM) from the Black Sea western gyre | collected 2013-06-09/2013-06-10... | reverse complement strand
GTACGGCCTTCCAGCCGCCCTCGCCCTCGGTCCCTGACACGAGCGCACCGTCGATCACGTCGTTCTCCAGGCACCAGATCAGGATCGCCGAGACGAGGCCCCCGTCCTGGCCGTGGTCCAGCACCGTCGCATCGGTCGCCCGGGTCAACAGGATGTCCTTGTAGATGCCCGAGACCTCGTCGGGCCTGCGTTCCCTGGCGTAGAGGTGGTTGTCGGCCTCGGGCTCCCAGTTCCGGAACCGGGGGCAGGCCCTGGTGCACGATGTGCAGCCCTTCTCACCGTGGATGCAGTTGTCGGCACCCAACTCATCTTCGAGGTGGAACGGCTTGTAGGCGCCCGGTGCGTGCCTGTAACCGATCACGTCGTGTGGACACGAGATGACGCAGCCCGCACAGCCCGTGCACAGACCCGAGTTGATGACCTCGTCGTGGAGTTCCTTCCACTGGAAGGTCCATTTCGCTGCGGTCCTTGTGACTGCTTCGGCCATCGACGGCACCCTAACCGAGCACCGGCACGCCCTCACGGTGCCGCAAGGACCCTTTCTGCCAGGGCCGAGGCGTGCTGGGCCAGGGATGTCACCCCCATCCCCCGGTATCCCCAGCCTGCCAGGTGGAGTCCGGGATACTCGACGGCAACCCGGTTGAGCCGGTCAAGCCATGCTGCGTGCCCGACGTTGTATTGGGGAATCCCAGGAGAATGCCTGATGACGCGGGTCCACGAGGGCCGGAGTGGTTCGCCGAGGATTCGGCCAGCCTCCTCGATGGCCAGTGCCACAAGGTCGTCGTCGGCGAGTGCAAGAACTGCCGGATCGGCATCACCACCGTAGATGCCCTTGAGTAGGCGGTGGCCGACTGGCGCTCGTCCCGCTGCGTAGGACGACTCGAACAGGAGACCGAGGATGCGGAGGCCGGCATCGGGGCCGGTAAGCGCTCCAAAACCGGTGGGCACGGGCAGGTCGGCTTCAGGTCCTCCCAGGCCCACGACTGCGACCGGCGCGGCGTGGGCCTCGTTGAGCAGTGGGGCGAATGGCCCGGGCACGATTCGGGCAGCCTCGGCGGGAGCGAGAGCGACGATGACCGCGGGGGTGCGCTCCTCACCACGGCCGCTGACGATCCAGCTGTCACCGTCGTAGTGGACGGATTTGACTGGCCAGTTGGGTCGGAAGTCGTTGCCCAGGGGAGCGGCCAGGTCGGCGACCAGCCCGGCCGTGCCACCCGGTGCAACGTGGACCCTTGCTCTCGGCGCGTCCTTCGAACGTGTCCGACGTCGTGCGAGGGCACCCCTGACCAGGCTGCCGGCAGCGTCTTCGAGGGCGACAATCGCTGGAAAGGCTGCTCTCGCCGACAACCTGTCGGGGTCGCCGGCGAACACACCGTGTGCCATGAGGGTCGCACCCATTCGGCCCGCCTCAGGGCCGAGTCGGCGCTGAAGGAAGCTCCGAAGCGACTCTTCGGTGATGGTCGCCGGGCTCCGCACCCACGGCTCACGAAGAAGGCGGAGTTTGCCGCGGCCGGAAACGAGTCGGGTGGCGAGTGCGGCTGGGCCGGCGAGCTCGAACAGCTCACCCCGGTCGAACACGAAGCGGCGGTGGGCGACAGCCTCAGCCGGCACGACGCTGGCCCCAACCGATTCCAGGATGGGTGTCAGATGGGCATGCGGCAGCAGGAACGAGCCGGCTGCAGGTTCAAGCAGGTATCCCGAATCGCGTGCGGTTACGGTCACGCCTCCCGCCACCGGTCCGGCCTCCAGGACCAGTGGACGGCCACCGCGCCTGGCGACCTCGCTGGCGACAAGCAGGCCTCCGAGGCCGGCCCCGACGACAACTACATCCGGACGCCCGCTCACAGTTGCTCCTGGACGATGTCGGCAAGCATGGGGCCCACGATCGGGTCCGTGTCGAGACACCGGCTCCGATGGAAGTCGCTGATGCCGACCATCGCGGCACGGTCCTTCATCTCGATGTCAATCTCATAGAGGGTCTCCACATGGTCGGAGACGAAGGAGATGGGGACGATACCGAGCCATGTTCGGCCGTCGGTGGCCGCCGTGGCGATCACCTCACCGACATCAGGACCGACCCAGCGGATGGGCCCCGTTCGCGACTGATACCCGATTACGTGGTCAACCGGCCGCTGAAGTCGGCTGACGACCCCAGCGACCGTCGCCATCACCTCATCGGGGTAGGGATCGCCCCTGTCGACGATTCGCTGGGGCAGGCCATGGGCGGAGAACACCAGCAGTGCAGTGTTGAGCCCTTGGTCCGGCACCTCGGCGAGCATCTCGTCGACCAGCTGCGCCTGTGCAGCCAGGTAGCTGGGGTGCCGGCACCACGAGCGGATCACCGTCAGCGGCAGGTCGACACCGCGTTCGTCGAGGGTTCGCCGTAGTTCGGCCTCCGAGGATCCGGTCGTGCAATCGGAGCGCTGTGGGAACAGGGGCAGCATGACGACACGGTCGACGCCTGCAGCGAGCATTGCGTCAACGGCCGCACCCGTGTCGGGTCGGCTGTGGCGGTGGGCCACCGCAACGACCACGTCGTGTCCGCGAGCGGCGAGTTCAACGTCGAGCATGTTGGCCTGAAGTTGGGTTGTCGCCACGAGAGGCGAGGCCCGTCCGATGAGCTCGTAGTGTGACCGGACCCGTGGTGCCCGCATGGTTGCCACCAGGGTGCTGACAGCCGCTCGGGTCAGCGATCCTCCGGGGAGCGGTACCAGGTGGGGGTCAGCGAAGATAGACCGGATGAAGGGCCTGACTTCAGCGAGACTCTCAGGACCTCCGAGTTGAGCGACCACAACGCCGGCACGGGTTGCCACGTCAAACCGTCCGGGAAAACGTCTGATCGTCTCTGGCTCCGGCTCGCAATCGAGCGTCGAACACCATGGCGACGTTGCGGATGAACATGCGTCCGACGGGCGTGGCCTCGATGTCGTTCCCGTCGAGCACGACGAGCCCGGCCTCGACCAGACCGCCTGGGGCGTTCATCTCGGCAAGCTCGTCCTCGAACCGTTCCTCCACGAGGATGTCGAAACGATCGGCCACCTCGTGGGCCAGGAGCCGGCCGTTGCACATGAGTTCAGTGATAACGTGGCGACGAAGCCTGTCATCGGCGTTGAGCAGGATGCCCCGTTCGGTCGGAAGTTCGCCGGCGTCGACGGCCGCAAGATACGAGGCCATGCGACGGTGGTTCTGTGCGTAGCTTCCTCCGATGTCGCTGATCGCCGACGTACCCATGCCGACGATCTCGGTTCCCCGTTTCGTTGTGTATCCCATGAAGTTCCGCGACAACGTTCGCTCACGGTGGGCCACAGCGAGTTCGTCGCTGAGAAGGGCAAAGTGGTCCATGCCAATCTGCTCGTAGCCGGCATCGGTGAGCCCGTCGATGGCGAGCGAGAGCATGTTGAACTTCACGTCACGATCTGGCAACAACTCGGGGTCAATTCGCTTCTGGTTTGGGCGCATCCACGGCACTAGCGCGAACGAATACACGGCGAGACGGTCTGGGCGGAGACCGATCACCTGTTCCAGTGAGCGGGCGAACGTGTGCTCGTCCTGGCCGGGCAGGCCGTAGACGAGATCCACGTTGATGGATTCGTAGCCGAGATGACGGGCCGCGTAGTGAAGGTTCACCGTCTGTTCCCACGTCTGGTGCCGGCCTATGAGGTCCTGTACAACCTCGTCAACATCCTGTACGCCCATCGAAATGCGGTTGAACCCGAGCGTTCGTAGCGTGGACAGGTGCTTTTCGGTAGTTATCCGAGGGTCCACCTCAAGCGCCACCTCGGCGCCCTGTTCGAGCTCGAACAATGAAAGCAGTCGTCCGTGCAGGTCGGCAAGCGCCTCCGGCGAGTAGAAGGTCGGCGTGCCACCGCCCCAGTGGTATTGCTGAAGGGTTCGTCGATCTCCGAGCTTCTCCACCGTCGTCTGGGCTTCGGCAACGAGACGGTTGAGGTAGGTGTCAGTCAGGCCCTCGTTGCGGGTCGCCACGACGTGGCAGGCACAAAACGAGCACCGGTTCTCACAGAAGGGCAGGTGGACGTACAACGAGAGTGGGTCGTGCGGTCGAGTCGCGGCGTCAGCCAGGCAGGCGGCATGCTCCTCCGGGCCGAAGCCCTCATGGAAGTCGACGGCCGTCGGATACGAGGTGTAACGGGGTCCGGGCCGGTCGTACCTGGCAAGAAGTTCAGCGGTGGATCCGACCACGTCGCAAGGAGCCGGCCTCAGCTCGGTCACGAGACCGGCAGCCGGCATTCGTCGGAGTTAAGCGCCCGGCATGCTTCAAAAAGGGTCCGGCTCTTACCGCGGCAGTTGTCAGGACCGAGTCGCTCCAGCTCCCGTGCCAATGATCGGCGACTGTTGGCCAGATCAGTGAGCGTCGCCGTTACCTCAATGGTTGACACTTCGTTCCTTCCAGTTCGTTCCGCACGGCGGTCGTCAACCTTGATGAACGAGACCACCATGCGCAAGGGACCAAGTTCCCTAGCCCCGAAACCGCCGGTGGCGCCCCTGACAGGACTCGAACCTGTGCACACGGCTCCGGAGGCCGATGCTCTATCCGCTGAGCTACAGGGGCTGGGTCGGCTCAGGCTACCGGCACGTCCCCGAGCCCGTTCAGACCCGTAGGTGAGGTGCCCTGTCTGAATCGCGTGTGCCAGAAGTCATACCTCTGAGTGGCCATGACGGGACCTTCGTCCCTGAGCGGGTGCGCCCGCACTTCGCATGATGAAGGCAAGACAACAACGAGTGCTATCCCATCTGGAGGCAACCATGGGGCGTGTACACCGATACATCTTTTCTGCTGCTCTCTTGACAGCACTGGCTCTGGTGGCCGGTGCCTGCGGCAGCAGTTCCGACGACTCGGCAATATCTGAGTCATCGACAGCCATCGCCACCGAGAGGGGCCTTAGCGAGGCAGACATCAACGCCGCGCTCAAGACCTACGTCCCAAGCGGCCAGCTTGACGAGTACATCATGTTCGCCTCGGGTGGACACAGCGGACAGGTCTTCGTGATCGGGATGCCGTCCATGCGTCTCATCAAGGAGATCGGCGTGTTCACGCCCGAGCCGTGGCAGGGATACGGCTATGGCGACGAGAACCATGTCGACCTGTTCGCCGATGGTGCGGCTGGTGACCAGGTGCTGACCTGGGGAGATACCCACCACCCGGCGCTCTCCGAGACTGCCGGCGACTATGACGGCCAGGTCCTGTTCATCAACGACAAGGCCAACGGTCGCGTGGCCACGATCGACCTTCGTGACTTCGAAACCAAGCAGATCATCAAGAACCCCATCTCCATCAACGACCACGGCGGAACGTTCGTGACGCCTGACACCGACTGGGTCATCGAGGGTGGTCAGTACGCCACGCCCCTGGCATGGGACTACGCACCACTCGAGGACTTCGAGACCGACTACAGGGGGATGATCACCTTCTGGAAGTTCGACAGGGCGGCGGGGCGACTTGACTACGACGCCTCCTTCGCCATGGAACTCCCGCCGTACTGGCAGGACGTCTGCGACGCCGGCAAGCTGGTCTCTGACGGTTGGATCTTCTGCAACTCCTTCAACGTCGAGATGTCGACCGGTATGGATCCGGCTGATCCTGAGAACTCTGAGCCGTTTGAGGCCGGTGCCAGCGCCGGTGAGAACGACTACCTCCACATAATCAACCTGGAGGCGACCACGGCGGCCGCTGCTGCAGGCAAGACGGTTGAGGTGAACGGCTTCCCGTTGATCACCCTGGAGACCGTCATCGAGGAGAACCTCCTCTACTTCGCCCCTGAGCCAAAGAGCCCCCACGGCGTCGATATCACCCCGGGTGGTGAGTACATGGTCGTGTCGGGCAAGTTGGATCCGCATGTCACCGTCTACTCGTTCGAGAAGATCCAGGCGGCGATTGCAGCCGGCGGATTCGACACGGACCAGTACGGGATCCCACTCTTGGCCTTTGACGACGTTGTCGAGGCGCAGGTTGAGGTGGGCCTCGGTCCGCTCCACACCCAGTTCGACGATCAGGGCTATGCCTACACCAGCCTCTTTCTGGACTCCGATGTGGCTCGCTGGAGCCTCGGTGATCCCTACCGTGAGGACGGCTGGAAGTTGGAGGGAACGGTCGACGTCCATTACAACATCGGCCACCTCGCCACCGCAGAGGGCGACACCGTTTCACCTGACGGCAAGTACCTGGTTGCTCTGAACAAGTGGTCGCTGGACCGCTTCTTCCACCCGGGCCCGCTGTATCCACAGAACTTCCAACTTGTCGACATCGACGAGCCCGGCCCGGATATGCAGCTGCTCTACGACATGCCGATCGGAAACGGCGAGCCTCACTACGCCCAGATCATCAAGGCGGACAAGCTCAACCCGTACACCGTCTACCCCGAGGTGGGTTGGGACCCCGGCACCATGTCGGTTGACCCGGATGCACCGATGGTCGGTTCGGAGGGAGTCATCAGGGACGGCGACAACGTCACCGTCAACATGACCCTGGTTCGGAGCCACTTCACGCCTGAGCGTGTCGAGATCTTCGAGGGTGACCACGTGACCTGGAACCTGACCAACATCGAGACCTCTGAGGACGCAACCCACGGGTTCACGATCCCGGGTTACAACATCAACCTCAGCCTCGAGGCAGGCGAGACGGCGACAATCGAGTTTGAAGCCGACAACAGCGGAGTGTTCTCCTACTACTGCACGGAGTTCTGCTCGGCGCTTCACCTTGAGATGGCCGGGTACTTCCTGGTCGAGCCCAAATAGCGAGCCATTTAGCGAACCTTCACCTGGGGACCGGATGCATACGGAGCGATTGTGATCAGTCGACTGGTTGACCGAGTCCTCGGTCCACGCATCCCCCAGGTGGAGGCCGCTGAAGAGCGGGGCCTCTATCAGAGGCCCCGCACCCTGTTCGCCACAGCGGCGATAGTGCTGGGTGTGTCGATCATGCTTCCCTACTGGGAACTCAAGCTGAAGGCACCGCAGTTTCCCAAGGGCCTGCGGGTGACGGCCTGGGTGAACCGGCTCGAGGGCGATGTCCACGAACTGGAGGGCCTCAACCACTACATCGGAATACCGTCATTCGAGGATGGTGCCGTTCTGGAGCGCAGCGTAGCGATTGCGGGGATCCTGGTGCTGGCGGGCCTCCTCCTGGCCGGCCTGCACATCCACAGTCGCTGGGTGATCGTCTTCGTTGGTCCCGCCGTCCTGTTTCCGCTCTTCTTTCTCGCCGACCTGCAGTTCTGGCTCTGGAACTACGGGCACAGCCTCGACCCGAGGGCGCCTCTTTCCGGAGCGGTAGGCGAGTTCACCCCTCCCATCTTCGGGCCGGGCAGGATCGCCCAGTTCGACACGCTGGCCTGGCCTGGATTTGGCTTCCTGCTGGCCGTCCTGGCAGCGGTGCTGACGGCCAGGGGCCTGATCGCCCACCGGCGTGCCTACAAGCCCCTCATCCTGGCTGCTGCGCCAGATAAGGCGGCGGCGTGATGGGCGGCGGGGCGCCCCGGTCGCTCTTGTATGCAGCGGTGGTTGCAGTTGGGCTGATCGCCACGATGGCTGGACCCGTAGTGGCCGCACCAGGTGAGGTCAGCCTTCAGGACGTGATCGATGCAGCCGACCCTGGTGACATCGTGACCCTCACAGCGGGTACGTACGACGGCGGGATAACGATCGACAAGCCCCTCACGCTTGTCGGCGAGGGCTGGCCGGTCATCGACGGCGGAGGTGAGGGTTCGGTGGTAACCGTGGTGGCACCCGATGTCACCATTCGGGGTGTCGTAATCGCCAACAGCGGGAACCGCCTCGATCGGGAGAACTCGGGCATCACCTCCGACCTCAGCCCGCGTCTGCGGATCATCGATAACAGGTTCCAGAACGTGTTGTTCGGCATGTTCCTGCGCCACGCGCATGGCGCCGAGATCCGCGACAACGAGATCGGTGGGATGGACCTCTTCATCGCTCGGCGCGGTGACGGAATTCGAATCTGGCAGACAACTGATGCCGTGGTCGAGGGCAACCACGTGGCAAACGGCCGGGACTCGGTCTTTTGGTTCGCTGACCGTGTGACGGTGCGGAACAACCATGTCGAGGACGGCCGTTACGGCCTTCACTTCATGTACTCAGACGATGCATTCGTGGAGGGAAATGTCTTGGAGAACAACTCGGTGGGCGCATTCCTCATGTACAGCACCGACCTGACAATGACCGGAAACGTGTTTAGATCCAACCGCGGACCGAGCGGATATGGCCTTGGCCTCAAGGACGTCGACGGGCTGACAGCCAGCGGCAACAGGTTCGTTGAGAATCGGGTTGGCCTGTATGCCGACAACTCACCCAGCAAGGTGGACCTCTATCACCACCTGGAATCGAATGTCTTCGCCTTCAACAACATCGGGGTCCTGCTGGGCTCGACGGTTGCACGAAACGTCTTCACCGGTAATGCCTTCATCGACAACAGCGTGCAGGTCGCATCCGACAGCACCGGCGGCCTGCTCGACAACGAGTGGTCCTACGAGGGTGTCGGCAACCACTGGAGCGACTTCGCCGGGTTCGACGCCGACAGCGACGGCATTGGCGACATCGCATACCAGATCGACAACCTCTTCACCGACCTGATCGAGCGTTACCCGGAGATGGCCTTCTTCTCGGGCACACCGGCTGCACAGGCCGTGGACATGGCGAGCAAGACCTTCCCAAGCCTCCGACCTGAACCGATCCTCACCGACGATTCACCCCTCATCCGGATTCCCGCATTTCCTCCGGCACCAATGACCACCGAGGCGACCTCAGGGCTGGTTGTGCTCGTGGCGTCGCTGGGCCTGCTTCTGGCGGCACTGGTTGTAATGGCCGGGGGCCGCTTCCGTTTCTCGGACCGAATCGTTCTGGGAGGAACAACATGATCAGGGTAGAGCACCTCACAAAGGCCTACCGGCGAAAGGTCGTGGTCGACGACCTCAGCTTCTCCGTCGGGGGTGGCGAGGCCGTGGCCCTGTGGGGTCCCAACGGCGCAGGTAAGACGACCGTGATCCGGTGCCTCCTAGGCCTGGTCGGCTATGAGGGTCTGATCGAGGTGGGTGGTCTGGATGTCAGCACCCACTCCAAGTCGACACGTGGCCTGATCGGATACGTGCCCCAGGAACTCGGTTTCTACGGTGACCTCACCGTTGCTGAGACCCTCGCCCTGTCGTGCGACCTGAGAGGGCTCGCCCGGTCCCGGATAGGCGAGGTGATCGAGGCTGTGTCGCTTGAGGCCGAGTCCGGCAAGCGGGTTGCTGAACTCTCGGGAGGCATGCGTCAACGGCTCGGAATGGCGGTGGCGCTCCTACCCGACCCTCCGGTCCTGCTTCTGGACGAACCCACCTCATCGCTGGACGTGACCGCCCGTCGACGAATGGTGTCCCTGCTGGATTCTCTGCGCGGCCCGGAAAGGGTGCTTGTGATCACCTCCCACAGGGTCGAAGAGGTCGGGATGCTCGTAGACCGGGTGCTTGCCCTGGATGCCGGCCGTCTTGTCCACGAGTGCCCGCCGGGAGAACTCACGGGGCGCCTCAACCTGGAGTCCTGGCTGCACGTCGTCCTTCCTTCCTCACAGACCGCTGGGGCGCTCGCCCACCTGACCGCAGCCGGATACGACGCCCACGAGAACGGCCACGGCGTGCTTGTGGGGGTGTCACCGGAGGACAAGGTTTCCGCCCTTGGGTGCCTACGCGAGGGCGACTTTGAGATCATGGACTTTGAGGTGTGGCGATGACCGCAGCAGTTGGTGCACCCACCGTTCCTCGAACCTTCGAGTTGAGGCTGGTCTCGGTCATCGCAAGAAAGGTGATCCGCGAGGCATCGCGTGACCGGTGGTTCTGGCTCTACTGCGCTGGGTTCGCTGCCCTGGCGGGAGCGATCACCGTCACAGCGGTACCCGATCAGAACCTCATCGGCTCCGGTGGCTTTGGGCGAACGGCGGCATCCCTGGTTGCACTCGTCCAACTGGTCGTGCCCCTTATGGCCCTGACCCTCGGAGCTCGCTACCTGGCAGGGGAACGAGACTCGGGGACGTTGGTATTCCTGCTCTGCCACCCGGTGTCACGCACCGAGGTCCTGCTCGGCACCTACGTAGGCCTTGCCGGGTCCATGTTCGCCGCCGTGACAACAGGCTTTGGCGCAGCAGGTCTGTTCAGTGCACTCCGGTCTGCACCGACCGATCCTGTTTTGCTGGTCAGCCTGGCGGCACTCTCATGGCTGTTGTCGTTGGCGATGTTGGGCATCGGCCTCCTCATCAGCAGCACCGTGAGGAGCGCCTCGACTGCCCTGGGCATGGCACTCTTTGTCTGGCTGTCAGTGGTCTTCCTCGGTGACCTCGGGGTAATGGGAACGGTTGTCGCAACCCGCCTTCCCGTCAGTGCCCTCTTCGCGACGGTCATGGTCAACCCGGTCGAGGCCTTCCGTCTGGCGTCGGTCGTGGCGCTTGACGGATCGTTGGACGCCCTCGGTCCGGCCGGGACCTACGCGGTCGACCGGTTCGGTGACGGAATCGCCAACATCGCCCTCGGGGTGATGGCCGCGTGGACGGTTTCTGCGGTGGGCGCTGCCGTTCTGGCATTTCGTCGTGGAGACCAGACATGACGGTCAGCTACAGGCGTCTGGGAGCATCGTGGCTGATTGGGTTGTCGGTGCTGGTCATGCTCTCGGCAGGCTGCGGAGAAGCCACAACTGACGGGGTTCCAGAGATCATTGAGGGCCGCTCGGTCTGTGACGAGTGCGGCATGATTATCGACGACGTCCGCATGGCAGCGGCCTGGCGTCTGCCCGACGGGACCTCCAGGGTGTTTGACGACATTGGCGACATGCTCGTGAACGGTTACAAACATGGCGATCTGGAGGCCACCGGCCGGTGGGTCTTCGACTACGACACCGGAGACGCCGTCCCGGTCGGATCGGCTTCGTTCGTGGCAAGTGGCGACCTCATGACGCCTATGGGCTGGGGTGTCGTCGCCTACGCCACCGAACAGGACGCCCTCGACCTTGCGGCATCGCTTAACGGGCACGTCCTCAGTTGGGACGGTCTGGTCAACGCACACACCGAGGGCAATTTGCGGGTTCACGATCACGACATGGAACACGACCACTAGATGCAATACGACTACGGAAAGGTGACGAGATGAGGATCACAAGGCTGATCGCAGGGGCGGTGTTGGTGGCGCTGATGGCAGGATGTGGAGGCACAACGCCCAGCAGCACGGCGCCCGCACCCACCGCAGCGGCGGCATCATCAGGTGGGGGAGACGTATCGGCAGGAGCCGACGTCTACAAGAGCACCTGTTCGTCGTGCCACGCTCCCGATGCCAGTGGCCTCAAGGGACTCGGGAAGGAGCTGGTGGGAACGACCTTCATGTCACAGGCCAGCGACGACCTCGTCGCCTTCTTGAAGGTGGGTCGGGGTCCTTCGGATGCAGACAACACCACCGGAGTCCAAATGCCTCCGAGGGGTGGCAACCCGTCGCTGGGCGACGATGACCTGCTCAACGTGGTCGCTTATCTCAAGAGCCTCGGCTGATCAGATCAGCCCTACCAGATACCACAGCGGCACCACGGCGCCGATCAGGAGAGCCAGGCCTGCGAGGTCGAGGGGAGAACCCTTCGCCATGATCTCGCCCGCCGTGAAGAGGCCGGTGTCGTAGGCCAGCATCGTCGGCGGTGTGCCGATCACCAGCGCGAAGTCGATTGACGACGCCAGCGCCACGACCAGCACCAGGGCCACGGGGTCGATCCCGATGAGGCCTGCGAGCGGGATGGCCAGCGGGATCAGCGTGGCGGCTGCCGCCGTGTTGGACGCGACCGTCGTGAACACGAGTGCCGCCACAGCCACCGCAGTGATGGCGAGAAGGGTCGGCCAGTCGACCAGGCCTCCGAGGTTGGTGACGAGCCAGTCAGACGCACCCGTGTCGACCATTGCCACACCCAGGGAAAGGCCACCGCCGAAGGTAATGAGGGTCGGCCACGAGATTCGGGACAGGTCCACCGGCCGAACCTGCCCCATCAGGGTCAGGAGCCCGGCTCCGGCGAGGGCCACCATTCCGGTTGGCTGCCCGTGAACGCTCTGGGTGAGCCATCCCACCATGACCAGTGCGAATACTCCCAGAACGAGGGCCTGTCGAAGCGTCAGGCGTCGTATCGAGTCCATCTCGGCACGAGCTGCCGCAGCAGCCTCGTCGAACCTGATGCGGTCCACGCTGACCCCGCTGACCTTCCAGAGATAGAAGCCCATCAGCGGCAGGAACAGGAACACCATCGGCAGACCAAACAGGAACCACTCGACGAAACCGATCTGCCTTCCTGTCAACTCGTCGATGAACTCGATCGCCAGCGGGTTGGCGGGGGTGCCGATGGCACTACCGACACCTCCGATCGTGGATGCGTAGGCGATGCCCAACACGATCGCCTTGCGGTAGCTGGTGCTTCCTGTCGGCTCGGCGACAGCAAGTGCCACGGGAACGAGAACCGTCACTGCAGCAGTGTTTGACATCCACATGGAGAGAAATGCAGACCCAGCCAGCATTGCCGAGAACAGCATCAGAGGGCTCTTCCCGGCCCGAGCAACGATGGCGGCCGCGGCCAACTTGTCCAACCCGACACGGGCCATCGCCTCGGCCATGAGGAACCCGGCGAAGAACAGGACGATGATCGGGTGGGCGAACGGCGAAACGGCGTCCCCGAACGAGGCTGCCCCACCCGCCAGGAGCACCACCGGGATGGCCAGCGAGGTGACGAACAGCGGTACGAACTCTGTTACCCAGAGGACGATCACGGCCCCCAGCAGTGCGAGCACCACGCCGGATCCCTGAGGCGGCCGGCGGCTGGCAGTGACGTCCCCTTCGATCTGACGCAGGACCGGAACGGTTTGGCGAGAGCCATCCGCCGTGATGAGGGTGACCTCCACATCTCCCAACGCCAGCACCGTGCCGACTTTCGAGACGGTGACATCGAACATCTCGTCCACCGGAATCCCGCGATCGGCCTCGATGGTGATCTCTTGATCGGTAAATCGGATCGGGCTGGCTGACCCGAGGGTCACGTCTGTTGTGAGCGTGGCTCCACCGACCACGACCTCGAGGCTGCCGCTGCCTGTGGCCCAAACCCCCGGCGCCGCACTGAACCCGAGAGCCGCTGCGAGGAGGGCCACACCGGCTATGGCAATCCGCATGGTCGGCGTGTAGCGATCCTGAAGTTGCCTGCTCACCACCTGATGGTACGAGGCGCGGTTGCTCCAGCCTCTGAGGACCGGGTCAGAGCAACTCTGCGGCCATTAGGCCCGCACCGAGGGCTCCGGCATCCGACCCCAGATCAGCCAGCACCACCTCTACCGGCGGCCGGTGCTCTGACCCCACGACCAGCTGGCCCAGATGGGCCTGAATCCCAGAGCTCAGCGGTTCACCGATTTGCACCAGGCCACCACCGATGACGATTCGCCCAAGATCCAGGATCATCACCAGGTTGGCCACACCGACAGCCACGAGGCGACAGAAACCATCGAAGATGCGTGCAGCATCGGTGTCTCCGTCTGCGAGGGCGTCGGAGACGTGCTGTCCAGTGATGGCGTCGACCGAGCCGGCCATGGACACTCCTGCAGGAAAGCTTCCGTCGGCGGCCGCCTCTCGGCCCAGCCTCCCGAGTGCGTTGCCCGAACCGAAGTACTCCCACGGCCCCTGTCGGCCGGTCACGTGAACCGGGCCGTCCAGGTCCACGACCATGTGGCCGGACTCGCCGGCGAATCCACTGGTGCCCCGGATCAGGTGGCCGTCCAGGACAAAGCCGGTACCGATGCCGGTGCCCAGGGTCACGAAGCCGAAGTTGTCACAGCCGCGACCCGCCCCCATGAGGTGCTCGGCCAGTGCACCGGCAGTGGCGTCGTTGCTGAGCACTATGGGCCGGTCGACCAGCTCCTCAAGCTCCGGGCCGATCGGGAACTCCACGAGGTCGGGCAGGTTCGGGGAGTAGCGGATGACACCCGACCTATGTGCGAGGCCCGCCACGGCAAGGCCGATCGCATCAACCGATTCGCCGGATCCGCCGACCATGTGTTCGACGAGGGCAGCGAGGGTTGAGACCAACTGGGGGCCCGTGCCTGCACTTGACGCCTGGCGGCGGTCCAGAATCTGATTGTCGACCGGGTCGATCAGAACGGCACGTGCGTTGGTGCCGCCGACGTCGATACCCATGATCATGGCGACACAGGTTATGGCAACTCGGTGGACAGATGATCCGGCAGATAAGGGGCGTTACACGCCGTCCACGATCACAGCGGTGCAGCGGGCGTTGGCGTGGCGGATTGCCGCCACGGGTGCGTATTCGTCCGAATCAAGGAATGTCCGGGCGGCTGCCATGTCCGGGAACTCCACGATGACGAGGCGGGTCGGGGACCACAGGTCGTCCTCCCGCACGTCCAACTCGCCACCGCGGGCCCGATAGACGCCACCGAACGCCTCGACGAGGGGCGCCGCCAGGGCCTTGTAGCCCTCGTAGGCGTCCTGGTCCAGGATCGAGGTGTCAACGATTACGTATGCGCTCATCGGCGATTCCTTCCGTGTTCTCTCATCTCTGTTTGATGCCGGTCAGGTCCGACAGGGCCTCAGCGGAGCGGGAAGGTTCGCTTTTTCCGACGCTTCCGGTGATGATCCGCCGACGTACCGCCGCCGAGATGGTGTCTATGGTCAACACCACGCCGACGGTCAGGACCAGGACAGCGCTGGCCGCAGGGAAGTCACGGAACACCAGGTGGGATACCAACTCGGAGCCCACGCCACCGGCACCGATCATCCCGAGCACAGCCGATGCACGCACGTTGATCTCGAACCTGAACAGCCAATAGGAGCTGATGGTTGACATGACCTGGGGAAACACGGCCCAGCGCATGTTGCTCACCCAGCGGCCACCGGTTGACTCGACAGCCTCGATTGGGCCGGAGTCGATGCTCTCGATCGACTCGGTTGCCCACTTGCCGAGCGTTCCGATCGAGTGGATACCGATTGCCAGGGTCCCGGCCCATGGGCCCAGCCCGGTAATCGGTATCAGGATCACCGCCAGGATGAGCTCGGGAACGGCCCGGATTGCGTTGAAGAGCTGACGAATGGGCACCCTGATCCAAACGGGGGCAACGTTGTGGGCAGCCAGGAACGCCAGCGGGAGGGACAGGAGGGCGCCGATGACGGTGCCGATCCATGCGATGTAGACCGACTCGAAGACCTTTCCGACCGCTCCACGCTCGTGGACCCTGGCGAACGCCGGTGGAACCATCTGTCGCAGGATCGCCCATGCGTCACCAGGTGCTCCCAGAAGCCGGTCGAGGGTCACGTTCAGCCCCGAAACAGACCAGACCATGGCCACCACGATCACGAGCGCCACCGTCCAGCGGCGTTCCCTCGCACCCCGGGGTGCAGCCGGCCTTCGGGTGGTTGCTGTCATCTCAGATCAGCCGCTTCCTGAGCGACACGCTGACCTGTTCAATTATCCAGACAACCACAAAGATGATCACAAGCATCCCCAGCACCCGGTCGAAGCGGAAGAACTGACGCTGTGCCTCCAGAACGCGGCCGATTCCCCCAGCGCCTACCAGCCCCAGAACCACCGATGCACGGACGTTCAATTCGAACACGTAGAGGGAATGTGCCACGTAGTCGGGAAACACGGTGGGGAGAATGCCTGTCCGCAGTGCAGGAGCGTGTCGGCCACCTGCCGCCCTTGCGGCCTCGAGAGGCCCGGGGTCGGCCCCGTCGACGGTCTCGGAGAACAACTTGACCATCACAGCCAGAGAGAAGATCGTGAGCGCCCATGAACCGGCGAACGCACCGATGCCGATGGCTGTGACCATCAGCTTGGCCCAGAAGAGGTCCGGCACGGCCCTGACCACGTTCATGACCGCCCGGCTGACCAGGTAGGTAGGCCTGTTTGGGGCCGTCAGCGACGACATTGCGAAGCTGACCGGTAGTGCCAGCCCGCATCCCAGAATCGTGGAGATGGTCGCTATCTGGAACGTTTCCACGAAAGGCTGTAGGACGTTGCCGCTGTCAAATACCCAGTCCCATGGAATGGGCCAGAATTTCTCCCAGAGCGGGTTGGACCAGACCTCCCAGAAGGTGGAGGGGTCAAAGCCGACCTCCCTGGCGGCGAAGACGGTGAACGCGGTGAGTGCGGCGGCAATGCTCACGGTCCGGGTACGTAGGCGCGGCCTTACCGGACGGTTTGACTGCCCGGGGGTGGGCGTCACACGTCCTCCGTGCCGTCCGCAGGTGAATCTCCCATGGCCAGAAGGTCCTCGTCGGTGATTGAGCGGCCGTAGATGTCGCGAAACGTCTCGTCGGTGACGTCGGCTATGTCACCGTCGAACACCATCTCGCCGTCCCTCAGTCCGATCAGGCGGCGCCCGTACTCCTTTGCCAGATCAAGAAAGTGCAGGTTCACCAGCGTGGTGATGCCGAGTTCTCGGTTGATCTTCTGGAGGTCTCCCATGACCTGGCGGCTGGTGACCGGGTCCAGGGCGGCGACCGGCTCGTCGGCCAGCATCAGGCGCGGCTCCTGGGCAAGGGCGCGAGCAATGCCAACCCGCTGCTGTTGCCCCCCCGACAGGTTTGACGCCCTCACATAGGCCTTGTCGACAATGCCCACACGCTCCAGAGCGACCATTGCCGCCTCCCGGTCCTCGGCCGGCCAGAGGCCGAGTGTGGAACGCCATGCCGGGACCACAGACAGTCGACCCATCAGCACGTTGTTCAACACGCTGGTCCGGTTAACGAGGTTGAAGGTCTGGAAGATCATCCCGATCCGCGACCTGACCTGACGGAGGGTGGCCGGTGATGCACCGACCACCTGGGTTCCATCAACTACGACAGAACCCGAGGTGGCCGTTACCAGACCGTTGAGCACACGGAGCAGGGTTGACTTTCCTGCCCCGGACAACCCGACCACGACGACGAACTCGCCGTCGTCAATCGTCAGGTCGATGCCACGGAGAGCCTCAACCCCCCCGGGGTATGTGACCGAGAGGTCTTCGAGCCGAATCACCAGGGTGTCGAGATCAGGATTCGACTCGTTGCCGTCAGCCTGCCTCGGTAATTCCGAGGGTGCTGGCCGCCTCGCGGACGACGTCGAAGTCAGATTCCAGCGCCGGGCGAATGTCGGTCCAGCCGGTGATCTCGTCCATTACAGCCTCGCCCTCCTCGGTGGAGAGGTAGATGGCGATGGAGTCGTAGATGGCGGTCTTCAGCGAAGCTGGTAGCAGGCTGGACACGGCGATCACGTCGTTTGGAACCTCATCGGTGAGGTTGAACACGATCACCTTCTCGCCTACGTCCAACTTCTCCTTGCGGAGCGCACGGCGTGCGTCGTCGTAGGAGACACCGATGTCGGCGTCGCCGCTGTAGACGGCGGCAACCGAAGCGTCATGGCCGCCTGAGAAGATCGGCGTGATGTCGTTGACCGGGTCGATTCCGGCGTTGGTGAGCTGGAGCGCCGGGAAGATGTAACCCGATGTGGAGCTCTCGGAGGTGAAGGCGACACGCTTGCCCTTTACCTTGGAAAGGTCGGCTATGCAGGCGGAACCGGGTGACACGGGTCCGTTATCCCTGGTCTCGCCGAGCGCCTTGCCGGCATCGCCGAAGTAGACGCCAACCTGCAGGGCGACAGCGTCGAGGGCTCCGACCTGCACAACGCCATCTGCGCTGTTCTCCAGTGCTGTTGCAGGTTCGACTGCCGAGTCGCAGAGGCTGGGATCGTTCGTCATCCACTGGCCGTGGTACGTGGCTGCGCCGTAGCGGATCGCCTGCACCAACGGCTCAATGTTGCCGAACTGCTGCTTGGCCAACACGTAGCCGAATGGCCCGAACGCCGCAAGGTCGGCCTTGCCGGTTCCCATGGCCGTGACGAGGCCCGTGTAGTCGGTGGTTACGACACCTTCGACCTCGATTCCGAGTGAGGTCGACAGCATGTCGACGAACGGCTGAACCTGGTCCTGCAGGTTCTCCTGCTCGGTGCTCGGAACGAATCCGAAGGTGATCTTGTCGGGCCAGGCAGCATCGGACTTCTGGCTCTCGGAACTGCTGCTACAGCCGGTTGCCACGACCATGACGGCCAGCAGTACGGCAAGAATCTTTGTTGCTCTCACGGGTCCCCCCTTGATGGGCTCGGTGGATTGGTCTGCACACTAGTCACGCTCCCACCTTCTCGTGGCAGTTGCGTCTGCTGACGGTCAATCCCAGTCCGTAACCGGCAGCGTGAGGCCTTCGGCGATCGCCGGTCCGGTTATCGCCGAGACCGTTGCACTGCCGGTGCGCAGCAGAGCGGTGTCGGAACCCTCTGGCATTGCGTCGGCGGTCTGTGACAGGTCGAAGGTGATCCCGCTCTCGTCCTGGCCTGTGACCTCGGTCTGGATCGTGCTCTTGGGAGCAAGGGTCGCCTGGTGCACTCCACGGATCTCATTCACCGGCAGGTTCGGAACGTTCACGTTCAGCGAGATGATCTCGGTTCGGTCAGCGAGCCAGTGGACCATCGGCATGGCGAGGTCGGTCGCCGAGGACCAGAGTTGTGGGGTTCCGGTCTGCCGGCTGTCCACCTGGCTGAGGGCCAGCCCCGAAAGGCCGCGCTGCCTTCCTGCCAGAACGGCACCGATGGTCGCCGAGTAGAGGGTGGAGGACCCGGTGTTGAGGCCTTGGTTGACGCCGGCCAGCACCAGGTCGACGGTGCCGCCGAAGACCCCGAGGGCAGCAAGGCCGACTATCAGCGCCGGTGGGGCACTGACTGCATGTGACGACACTCCCGACAGGTCCGGAAGGCTGACTGCCCTGATGTCGACCCGGCTGGGGTCGTCCAGCGGCCCGAGTGCTGCGGACCCGCCGCTCCAGTCCGTCGTTGGGCCTGCGACGACCGGTATCCAGCCCTGTTCCAGCACGGCAACCGCCATGGCATGCAGCCCCGGTGAGTCGATGCCGTCGTCGTTGGTTACAAGAACCCTCATGAATTTGCGATCGCCGTTGTCATGTTCAGGTCGGGGAGGGTAACCGATCACCTGACCCACAGTCTGGTCCGGTCGTCGGTGCCCGCACCTAGGGTGCTCCCATGTTGTCGGAGCTATCTGAACACGGTGGCACCGGACGCCTGGCGGCGGCGGCTGCGGTCGCCTGCTGGTCCGCCGGCAACGTGATGGTGGTGAGCCTCGACCTCCCCGGACTCCAGATCGCTTTCTGGCGTCTGCTTCTCGGGGCCGTCCTCTACGGGGCCGTCCTCTATGCAGGAGGACGCCGGATCTCGCTCCGGACGGTTCGTCTGGTTGCCCCCGCAGGGGCCGTCATCGGCCTGGAGATAGGCGTGTTCTTCGTGGCGCTGCATTCAACGACCGTTGCCAACGCCACGACGATCGGCGCTATGCAGCCGATCGTGCTCATGGCCGTGGCATCCCGCCGTTTCAGGGAAGATGTCGGGCCATGGCTGGTGGGGGCTGCTCTGGTGGCGCTCGGAGGCGTGGCGCTGGTCATGTTCGGTGCCGGGACCGACATGGGCGTCAACCTGCGTGGTGACGCGCTGGCTGCTCTTGCGATGATTCTCTTCGCTGCCTACTTCGTTGTCGTAAAGGACGTGCGCAACCGGGTCGACACGTTCACCCTCCAGACCGTGTCGATGGCCGTGGGGGCGCTGGTCCTCCTGCCTCTGGCAGCCGTCGACGCCGGAACGATCGCGGTTCCGTTCCCCAGTGGCCCCCAGTGGGTCTGGTTGGCCGCCCTTCTTGCTGTTCCGGGTACGGGTCACCTGCTCATGAACTGGGCGCACCTGCACATTCCCCTGTCGCTGGCGGGGATGCTGACCCTTTCGATTCCTGTCCTGTCAGGTGCGGGCGCATGGCTGGCGGTCGGCCAGCAGATCAACCTCATTCAGGGCCTGGGAATGGTGGTGGTGATCGGCGTGTTGGTATTTGTGGTGCGACGGGATGCCCGACCTGTGGCCGCGACGGGAGATTCCCGAACCTGAGGGTCTACTGTTCAACCGATCCCACAACCGACATGGAGGAATCAGGAACATGAGCGCCGACGGCACCTGGAACGTAACGATGAACACACCGATGGGAGCCCAGGCGGGCACCCTCACATTCGCCACCGAGGGTGGGGTCCTCACCGGAACCATGTCCGGTCCACAGGGCTCACTCGACCTCGAGGACGGCACGATCGACGGCGACACGCTCTCGTGGACGGTCAACATGACCTCGCCGATGCCGATAAAGGTTGAGTCAACGGCCACCGTCAGCGGCGACGAGATCAACGGCGAGGCCAAGTTGGGGGCCTTCGGTACGGCCAGCTTCAGCGGAACACGGGCATGAGGGTGGAGTTTTCGACCACCGAGGGGGTGCCTGGTCGGACCGTGGTGGCCTCGCATGGCGTGGCTATCGGCTCCACGGTCAGGGCCAAGCACATAGGTAAGGACATCGGTGCAGGACTCAAGTCCATAGTCGGTGGTGAGATCAAGTCGTATTCGTCCATGCTGGCCGACGCCCGCACGCAGGCTCTCGAACGCATGGGAGCCCATGCCGTCGAGTTGGGGGCCGACTCCGTTGTCAACGTTCGGTTGACCACCTCACAGATAATGGGCAACGCGGCCGAGATACTCGCCTACGGCACGGCTGTCTCGACCGAGCCGGCCTGAGCCGCGAATCAGACGATGATCCCCGTAGGAGCACAGGTGCCGGAGGTTGAGTTGGCGGCACCCGACGGTTCGCTTGTCGCAGTCGAACCCGGCCAGCGGAGGTATCTCGTCCTCCAGGTGCTGCGGTACTACGGCTGAACGCCCTGCCTCGAACTACTCACGCAGTTGCGTGAGCGCCACGGAGAGTTCACAAAAAGAGATGCGGCCGTAATGGCGGTTGGCGGTGCGTCTGATGCCCAGGCCCAGAGGCTGCTCGACGGTGGGGTCCCGTTCCAGTTGCTGGTGGACCCGGACGGCACGCTGCGAACTGCACTGGGTCTCGACAACAAGCTCTCCAAGGGTGAGCTGATGGGTTGGCGGTCGATAAGGAACCTGCTCGTCGGGATGTTCAGGCAGAGGCAGGGGAAGGTCAGCCGACCCCACACCGAGGACCGACCAGCCATCGTGATTCTGGACTCGGAACGCCGTGTCGTCTGGGCGCGTGTCGGCAGGGCAGTGGGTGACTATCCGTCGGTGACCGAGATCCTGTCGGCCTTGCCCGAATAGGGCTCAGGCGCACCGGGCCCACCCGGTAGCATCGGGGCGATCCTGCCGGCGATCCGCCGGTACCGCCACCTGCCCGCTGGACCAGCCCAATGGACGTTCGCGACATCCTCATCGAATCGGTACGGTCCGCGCTGGCCGACCTGGGCGTCGACCCTCCACCGGCCGAGGTCAACCTTGAACGGCCAGCCAACCCTGAGCACGGCGACTGGTCCACCAACGCCGCCCTGGCCTCTGCCAAGGCAGCGGGTCGCAACCCACGCGAGCTGGGTACTGCCCTGGCTGAGGCCCTCGAGGCCTCACCGCCGCCGCACGTAACGGCCGTCGAGGTGGCAGGCCCCGGGTTCGTCAACTTCCGCCTCGCCGACTCGTGGTTGCACGACGTCCTTGTTGATGTGGTCACTGCAGGAACCGCTGGCTGGGCCTCACACACCGTCGGTGGAGACAAGTCGGTCATGGTCGAGTTCGTCAGCGCCAACCCGACCGGGCCACTACACGCCGGCCATGGGCGGGGGGCGTGCTACGGCGACTCGGTGGCAAGGCTCTACAGCCGCTGTGGCCACAAGGTGACCCGCGAGTTCTACATCAACGACCGCGGCACCCAGATGCAGCTCTTTGCAGATTCCCTTGCCGCTGTGGCCGCGGGCGGCGATGTGCCAGAAGGTGGTTACCACGGGCAGTACATCCGTGACTGGGCGGGCGAGATGCCCGATGGGGTCGACCCGTTGGAGTGGGGTTACGAGAGGGCTCTCGCCGATCAGAGAAGCGTCCTCGAGAGCCTGGGCATCCACTTCGACTCCTGGTTCAGCGAGAGGTCGATGATCGAATCAGGTGCCATTGACGAGGTCATGTCGGACCTCCGGACACAGAACGCCGTGTATGAACACGATGGTGCCACCTGGTTGCGGAGCAGTGACCACGGAGACGACAAGGATCGAGTGCTCGTCAAGTCCGATGGCCAGTTCACCTACCTGCTGCCCGACGTGGCCTACCACCGCGACAAATTTCAGCGTGCCGACAGGCTCGTAAACGTGTGGGGGGCCGACCACCACGGCTACGTCGCACGCATGCAGTCCGCAATGCATGCGCTGGGGCACGACCCCTCCGAGTTGCAGGTCGCCATCACCCAGATGGTCAGCCTCCAGCGCGGGGGAGAAGAGGTGCGGCTCTCCAAGCGCACAGGCGAGATGGTCGAGTTGGCCGAGGTTGTCGACGAGGTCGGCGCCGATGCCGCCCGCTTCACCTACCTGTTGCTGTCGGTCGACTCACAGCAGACCTTCGACCTGGACCTGGTTTCCAGCCAGGTCAACGAGAACCCCGTGTTCTACGTGCAGTACGCGCACGCACGTATCCACTCCATCGTGGGGCGCGCCGCTCGATCCGGGATTGAACGGGCCCCGATAGACGGTGTCAACCTCTCCCTACTTGGACACCAGCGTGAGCTGGCCCTTCTCCGGGCGGTCCATGAGCTGCCCGACACGGTCCTACGTGCCTGCCGCGAGCGGGCGCCGCACCAGATCACAACCTGGGTGAGGGAGATTGCGTCGGCATTCCACGGCTTCTACCACGACTGCCGGGTCATCGGTGACGGCATCGACGAGGACCTCTCCCAGGCCCGACTGTGGCTGGTCGAGGGAGTCCGGGTCGGCCTCGTCGTGGCCCTGGACCTGCTTGGGGTCGGAGCGCCCGAGGAGATGTGGCGAGAAGAGGACGGGGACACCTGATGGCCGGACCCATACCCATCGAATTGCTCCCTGACACGATCACCGTCGCCGATGACGGGAGGGCGTCAATCGGCGGTTGCGACCTCGTCGACCTTGCAGACCAGTTCGGCACGCCACTGTTCGTGTACGACGAGGGCCACCTCCGGTCCAGGTGCAGGGAGGCTGTCGCCGCATTCGGCGACGGGGTCGCCTATGCCGGCAAGGCGTTCCTCTGCACGGCCATGGCGAAGCTCGCCCACGAGGAGGGCATGCACATCGACGTCTCCACCGGAGGCGAGCTCTACATGGCGCTCCACGCCGGCGTCCCCGCCGATCGGCTCGTGATGCACGGCAACAACAAGAGTGCGGCCGAGCTGGCGATGGCCATCAATGCAGGGGTCAGGACGATCGTCGTCGACTCCTTTGACGAGATGGACCGCCTCGACACACTGCACGCTGAAACGGGCGTGGTCCCAAGGATCATGCTGCGGATCACCCCGGGGGTCGAAGCCCACACGCACGAGTTCATCTCAACGGGCCAGGACGATTCGAAGTTCGGCTTCACGGTCTCGACCGGTCTGGCGACCGCCGCTGTCGAACGGGCCGTCATCGCCGACTCGGTCAACCTTGTCGGCCTGCACTTCCACATCGGCAGCCAGGTGTTTGAGGTGGGCGCGTTCTCGCGCGCTGTCGAGGTCATGACCGGCTTTGCCGACCCGTTCGGCCTGCCCGAACTCTCGGTAGGTGGTGGCCTGGGGGTTGCCTACGTAGAAGGTGAGAGTGCTCCGACGATCACCGAGTGGGCTGACGGGATCATGGCTGTCTGTGAGGCTGCCGGCGTGACCGCCAGGGTTTCCGCCGAGCCCGGGAGGGCGATCGCTGCTTCTGCGGCGGTCACGCTCTACACGGTCGGAACCGTCAAGGACCTTCCCGGCCTGCGTACCTACGTGGCCGTGGATGGTGGCATGAGCGACAACCCCCGCCCCGTCCTTTACGGCTCGGGGTACGAGACGTTTCTGCCACGGGCAGTAACTGCTGACAGGCCTCGGGCGATCCGTCTCGTCGGCAAGCACTGCGAGTCCGGTGATCTGCTGGTGCGTGAGGGCTTCGTGCCCGACGACCTTGTTGTCGGCGACGTGATAGCCACGCCCGTTACCGGCGCCTACGGGCACTCGATGGGTTCCAACTACAACCAGGTGCTGCGTCCCGCAGTGGTGTTTGTCTCCGAGGGGGAGGCCCGCATGGTCGTGGCCCGCGAGACCTTCGAGGACCTGGTCCGTCGCGAGCCCTGAAACCACACCGATACGTAGGCAAAGGACCAGTACCGTGGAGCGGATGGAAGCCACAGATGTCAGGGTCGGCGTGCTCGGCTGCGGGAACGTGGGAGCAGCCCTGGTCAACCTTGTTCACGAACAGAGCATGGCTGTAGCTGACCGAACCGGGTTGACCCTCGAGGTGGCGGCGGTTGTAGTGCGCGATGCCTCCGTCGACCGCGGTGTCTCGTGCCCCGCAGATGTCTTCACGACAGATGCCGCAGCGGTGGTCAACGATCCCCACATAGACGTGGTCGTCGAGGTCATGGGTGGAATCGAGCCGGCACGCCAACTGATTCTGGACGCTCTCTCCTCAGGCAAGCCCGTTGTGACCGCCAACAAGGAACTTCTTGCCACCCATGGCGAGGAGCTCTACCTGGCGGCGGCCGAGGCGGGGGTCGATTTGCTGTTCGAGGCTGCGGTTGCGGGTGCAATCCCGATCATGAGGCCCCTGCGCGAGTCGCTGGCAGGTGAGCCTCTCACCCGGATAATGGGGATCGTCAACGGCACGACCAACTTCATCCTCTCGAGGATGTCTGATCACGGGGCGACGTATGCCGACGCCCTGTCAGAGGCCCAGGATCTGGGTTACGCCGAGAGCGACCCGACCGCCGACGTTGAGGGATTCGATGCCGGAGCCAAGGCTGCGGTCATCGCCAGCCTGGCCTTTGGTGCCCGGGTGGTCCCCGCCGACGTCTACCACGAGGGAATCTCAGGAATCACCGTCGACGACATCGAGGCTGCCCGAACCATGGGGCACTGCATCAAGCTGCTTGCGGTCGCCGAACGCGAAACCTCCGCTGACGGTGGTGTCGAGATCGGCGTGCGGGTGCACCCGACGCTCGTGCCTCTGGATCATCCGCTTGCAGCCGTGAACGACAGCTTCAACGCCGTGTTCGTCGAGGGTGGAGCGGTCGGTGAGCTCATGTTCTACGGCCGGGGGGCCGGAGGCCGCCCGACCGCCTCGGCAGTCTTTGGAGACCTCATAGATGCGGCTGGCAACCTCCGAAGGGGCCATGGTGCCCCGATCGGAGCGCTCAGCGACGTCCGAATCGCCCCGATCGGCGACATCGAATCCGCCTACTACCTGAGCATCGAGGTCGATGACCGGCCCGGCGTCCTCTCCGACGTGGCGGCTGTATTCGGCGGGCACGACGTCTCCATCAGGTCCATGGAACAGATCGGGCTGGGTGCCGAGGCGCAGCTCAGGTTCATCACCCACCTGGCCCGTGAAAGCGACCTCCAGGCCACCCTGAGAGGTCTCGGGGAACTTGATGCTGTTCGCAGCATCGGCAGCGTGCTGCGCGTCGTCGGCGACTGACCGATCTGGATTCCCGTGCAGTACGTGAGCACCCGAGGTGCGGCCCCGATCCTTGACTTCGCCGATGCACTGCTGGTCGGGCTGGCGTCCGACGGTGGCCTCTACGTTCCCGAGCGCTGGCCACAGATCCCCGATGGCGGCAGTCGTGACTACGTGGAGACCGCCGTGGAGGTCATGTCGCCGTTCGTAGAGGGGAGCATCGACCAGGACGCGTTCGCTGAGATGGTCTCCGATGCCTACTCGGTGTTCGACGCCGACGATGTGGCTCCCCTGGTGGACCTGGGTGGCGGGCTGCACCTGATGGAGTTGTTCCACGGGCCCACCCTCGCGTTCAAAGACATTGCGCTGCAGTTGGTCGGCAGGCTCTTCGACTACGAGCTGACCCGTCGTGGTGAGCGGGTGACGATCGTGGGAGCCACCTCCGGCGACACCGGTTCAGCGGCGATCGAGGCATGCCGCGATCGCCCGAACGTCGACATAGTGATACTTCACCCCGCTGGTCGGGTCACCGAGGTTCAGCGTCGCCAGATGACGACCGTGCAGTCGACCAACGTCCACAACGTCGCACTCGACGGCACCTTCGACGACTGCCAGGACATGGTCAAGGCCATGTTCGGAGACGAGCCGTTCAGGGACAGGATGAACCTCTCAGCGGTCAACTCCATCAACTGGGCGAGGGTCATGGCCCAGATCGTCTACTACGTAGTGGCGGCCGAGCGGCTTGGCGGCCGTCGGCAACCGGTTGACTTTGCCGTTCCGACGGGCAACTTCGGAAACGTGTTCGCCGGTCATGTTGCCCGGCTGGGTGGTCTCAACATTTCGAGGCTGATCATCGGAAGCAACCGCAACGACATCCTCACCCGCTTCCTGAACGACGGGCATCTGGAGGCACGTCAGGTCATACCGACCCTGTCGCCCAGCATGGACATCCAGGTCTCGTCCAACCTGGAGCGTCTGCTCTTCGAGCTGGAGGGTCGTGACGGGGCTGCGGTTGGCCGACTCCTCGAGGCCTTCAGAGAGAACGGCACGGTGGCAATAGATGGGGCGGTGCACGCCTCGCTGGCCGAGGGCTGGTCGGGAGAGCGCTTTGACGATGATCAGGTCCTTGCGTGCATTGCCGACGAAGCCGACCGGTCCGGTGTCGTGCTGGACCCCCACAGTGCTGTGGGGGTGCTGGCGGCCCGAACATGTCCGCGAGAATCCGGAGTTCCGGTGGTTGCCCTGGCCACCGCCCACCCGGCCAAGTTCCCCGATGCTGTCGAGAAGGCCACAGGTGTGAGGCCCGCTCTCCCGGATCGCCTCGGCGACCTCCTGGACCGTCCCGAGCGCATGACCAACCTTCCCAACGACCTTGAGGCTGTAGAGGCGTTCGTTGAAGAGCATGCCCGTGCGGTCTGAGCCGGTAGCGGTAGGGGCCGCCTATCTGGAATCTGTTGCTGGCAGGATGTTCCCTTCATGAAGTACGTGATCTGCGTTCCCGACGGCTGTGCCGACCTGCCGGTGCCTGAGCTTGACGGCCTGACCCCGCTTGAGGCGGCTGACACGCCCCACATGGATGCGCTGGCAGCCCGTGCGGTGGTGGGCCGTGCCGCTGTCATCCCGGAGGGAATGCCCCCAAGCAGCGACGTGGGCAACATGTCGATCATGGGCTTCGACCCGTGTGCCTTCCACACCGGGAGGGCGCCCATCGAAGCTGCGGCGATGGGGCTGACCCTGAGGCCCGATCAGGTGGCTTTCCGCTGCAACCTTGTAACCGTCATCGACGGGAACATGGTCGACTACGCGGGCGGAAGTCCCTCCGATGAAGATGCAGCCGAGGTGATCAACCGGATTGACGCCGAGCTTGGTGGGGGACGTGACGGCGTGTCCTTCCACCCGGGAATCAGCTTCAGGCACTCGATGATCGCCCCGGCTGACTGGGTGGATGCCGACTGCACTCCGCCGCACGATCTCACCGGCGATCCGGTGGTGCTATCCGGCGGGCCGGCCGGCTCCCGGCTGAACTACCTGATGGATGCCTCACGGGACATTCTTGCCTCCTCCAACCTGGAGGCGACCCAGATCTGGCTGTGGGGCCAGGGTTTTCAACCGCAGATTCCATCGTTTCAGGAGACCCACGGTGTCAGGGCCGGTCTGGTCACTGCGGTCGACCTCGTGAGGGGAATCGGAATGCTGAGCGGCATGAAGATCTGCGATATCGCGGGCGCCACCGGTCGTTATGACACCGACTACGAGGGAAAGCGCGATGTCGCCCTTGCCGAGTTGGCTGGTGGCCTCGACCTGTTCGTGATCCACGTTGAGGCGACCGACGAGGCTGGCCACGCAGGCGATGTCGCCGAGAAGGTCAGGGCACTGGAGAACTGGGACGGCCGCATCATCGCCGACCTGATTCCCGGGCTTGATGCAATGGGGCCCTGGCGTCTGCTGATGCTTCCCGACCACGGGACCCCGCTGACCACCATGACCCACACGTCCGACCCCGTTCCCTACATGCTGGTCGATTCCCGCTCCGATGGTCCGGGCGGGGTGTTTACCGAGGCAGGGGTGGCTGTGGAGCCACCGGTAACGGGTCACGGGCTGTTGCCGACCCTGCTGGCCGGCTGAGCACCCCGGCTTGCTCAGTTGCAGCAGCCGGGCTTGTCGTACTCGACCTTGACGTCGTCGAACTGTTCGTTGTCGCCGGTCTTGACGTACCACTCCCAACGGGTGTCGTCGGGGCCTGCCAGCCAGGTTTCGGTCTTGTCGGCGTAGCAGCACATGGCGTCGCCCACGCCGGTGGTCTCGAGGCCGGCTGCGGAGAGGCGTGCCTCTGCGGCGACTACCTCGGCGCTCGTCTCTGTCTCAACTCCCAGGTGGTTGAGCGTGCCTCCGCCAGTGGCATCCTCGAACAGCACCAGCTTCAGAGGGGGGTCGGCAATGGCGAAGTTGGCGTAGCCGGGACGCACCTTGGCAGGCTTGGTGTCGAACATGCGGGTGTAGAAGTCGATGGCGTTGTCGAGGTCGCTGACGTCGATTGCAAGCTGTAGTCGGCTCATGTCGTTGTCTTCTCCCAATGGGGTCGAATGGTCAATATATCGATACTTGCCAATATAGAGGTACGTCTATATAATGTCAACCATGAAATCACCCTCCGCCATTGCATGCTGCCCACCGGTCACCGAAGCAGCACTTGACGACGAGACAGCCCATCGCCTCGCAGCTGTGTTCGCAGTGCTGGGAGATCCTGTCCGCCTCAGGCTGTTCAGCCTCGTCGCCTCCCAGCCGGGAGGATCATGCGCATGCGACCTGGTGGAACCACTGGGCCGGTCCCAGCCAACCGTCAGCCACCATCTGAAGGTCCTCTTTGACTCGGGCCTGGTTGACCGGGAGCGTCGGGGACGCTGGATCTGGTACTCGGCACGCCCCGAGGCCCTCGCAACAGCAGCGGAACTCATCAACTGCTGAACAGCGCCACCGGCTGTCGAGCAGAGGGTGGTTGTGGTGGCTTCTACCGCTTCACTACAATGGCGGTGTCGTCGGGTGGGGGTTGACGAGAACTCGTTGCCCCCGTATCCCCGCTGACTTTCACCGTCGGTTGTGCGCCGGTGCCTCTTCCACCCAGTGGAACCTGCGTCGAACCGTCCTCCGGGCCGGAACCGCCCTGCCGACAAATCCTCACCGGAAATTCCCCGCTGAATGGCGGTCCCGGTGGGTCCCATGGGCCGCAATGCCCGCAACACCGATACCAAGACAACAACCAGAAGAGGTGTCTGAGCATGGACTCCACCCAACTCGAGCGAACTGCCCTTGAGACCAAGGACCGCGACGAGCTGACGACGATTGCAACAGCGCTGGGCGGAAAGCCCGGATCGCGTTCACGCAAAGCTGAGATCGTCGACCTGATCCTGAACCTGGCCGGCGTCGAAGCCGCTCCAGGCGCCGGATCCACCAATGGGGCCGCAGCTACCGCAGATGCGCACATTGAGGAACCACCAGCAGCGTGGGAGGTCGAAGCCGAAGCCGCCGAGAAGGCTGACGGTGCCAAGGCCACCGAGGAAAAGGCCGACAGGTCCGACGAAGGCGCCAGAGGCGGCCGGGACCAGCACAAGCCACAACAGAAATCTCAACAGAACGACGGCGACCGCAGGGGCGGCAACCAGGGGCGAAACCGCCAACAGGACCAGGCCGGTCCCGGCAACCGGCGCCGCCGCCGCAGTGGTGGTGGCGGTCGTGGACGAGAACGGGACAACTCACCGGAAGAGCCGTGGGACGGCGAGCCGGTGGCAGTCGAGGGCTACATCGACCTTCGCGACGAGGGCTACGGATTCCTGCGGGTAGACGGCTACAAGCCCTCCAAGGCAGATGCCTACGTCTCGGTCAAGCAGGTTCGCCAGTTCGATCTGAGGAAGGGAGACCATCTGGTCGGCTCATCCCGCCCGGCCAACCGCAGCGAGAAGAACCCGGCACTGCTCAGCATCGAATCGGTGAACGGCATGCCACCCGAAGACGCCAAGGGCAGGCCGCGTTTCGAGGACCTGACCCCGCTGTTTCCCGATGAGCGGCTGCGCCTCGAGGTTGAGGGCGACTCCGAGAACATGACCGCCCGGATAGTCGACCTCATCTCTCCGATCGGCAAGGGTCAGAGGGGACTCATCGTGTCGCCCCCCAAGGCTGGCAAGACAACGATCATGAAGACGATCGCACGGTCCATCGAGACCAACCACCCTGAGGTGAAGCTCCTTGTCCTCCTCGTCGACGAGCGCCCCGAAGAGGTGACCGACATGCGCCGCTGGCTGAAGCACGGCGAGGTCATGGGCTCAACCTTTGACAGGCCCAGCGACGAGCACACCCACCTCGCCGAGATAGCGATCGAACGTGCCAAGCGCATGGTCGAGCGAGGCGAGGACGTGGTGATCATGCTCGACGGCATCACACGCCTCTCCCGGGCCTACAACCTGGCCGCACCTGCAACCGGTCGAATCATGTCCGGTGGTATTGATACGGGTGCCCTGTACCCGCCCAAGAAATTCTTCGGTGCCGCCCGCAACGTCGAAGAGGGCGGTTCGCTGACCATCCTCGCAACGGCCCTGGTCGAAACCGGATCAAAGATGGACGAGGTCATCTTCGAGGAGTTCAAGGGCACCGGCAACATGGAGTTGCGCCTGGATCGGCGTATCGCCGAAAGACGTGTGTACCCGGCCATCGACGTGAACGCCTCGTCCACCCGCCACGAGGAGCTGCTGTTCGAGAGGAAGCAGTTGAACCAGGTCTGGAAGTTGCGCAGGGTCCTGAACGGGCTTGCCAACGACGGGGACACTTCGGCCGCTGCCAGCCTCGAGCTGCTCATCGACCGCCTCAAGACATTCAAGAACAACGACGAGTTCCTGGCCGAGGTCGCCAAGGGACCGTCAATGGACAGCTGAACCGACCGAATCTGCGACACCACCTGCCCGCGCAGGTTGTGGCCGCACCCGGTACCCCGCAGACTGGAGCCGCTATGAAGACAGACATTCATCCCAACTACCGCCCTGTGGTCTTTCAGGACCTCTCCGAGGGTGCCACCTTCGTGATCCGTTCCACGGTCCAGACCAGCGAGACGATCACCCTTGAAGACGGCGTCGAGTATCCGCTCGTAAAGGTTGAGATCTCCTCTGCCAGCCACCCCTTCTTCACCGGCCAGATGAAGATCGTTGACACCGCAGGTCGTGTCGAGCGCTTCGAGCGCAGGTACGGCTCGCGGCGCAAGGCCTGAGCCTGTCCCACGAAGTGCGGTGGGCAGCGTCCTGACCACCAGCCCATCACCTTGACCGGCGATTCAGACCGGAATACAGCTCTCCTTGCAGCTCGCCTGACCGCTCTGGCGCGTTCGTTGCCAGGACCAGAAGTACGGGCAGAACCGGTGGTGGTGGGGGACGGAATCGCCATCGTTGAACCCGAGGCCGGAAGGGTCGTGTACCTGGCATACGGGGAGGGTCAGGCCGGGGCCCTCGGCAGCGCTGTCATCCTCGCCTCCAGCCGTGGAATCAGCGATGTCGCGGTCCTCTACGACGATCCTGGTGCTGCTGCGGCTGCCACCAGGCGGGCGACGGCCCTCAGGCCCGCACCGACTGTCCGGTTGGTCCAAGGTCGTGACCTGACCCAACTGGAGCCGGCCCCGCTGCCAGAGACACAGCCACCAATCGAGCCGCCAGACGGCTTTATTGATCTTTGTGGGTGGGCGACCGTCGATCCGATTCTCGAGGATGGAATCTGGAGGGGGGAGATCCTGGGTCTCGAGGTGGTCCGTGCGGGCGACACTGGAATTGAAATCGGTGTCGGTCGTCTGGACCGGGAGGCCGGGCTCATTCTCCACGCTGACCGACCGCCTGTTGAGAACCTCCGATCGGTGGCCGAGACCGTGCGCGGGGTTCGTCGCAGGGGAGCTGGAGCACACCCACTGGCGACCCTCGTCCGGGAGCGTTGGTTGCGACACGACCTGATCTCTGATCCGTCGTCTCTGGGCCTTACCGGTCTGGCGGCGGTGGATCCCGCCGAGCCGCCCTCCGGCCTTCGCGATGGCGTTCCGGCAGCAGCGGTCGGGATCGACCCGGGGGGCGACAGCGTGCTCGTCGTCTGTTCCGTAGGTGTAGACCCGGACCTCGTTCCCTCTGCCGCTGACCTGGTGCTTCGTGAGAGGCCAGACCGTCTGATCGTGGTTCTGCCGATCCGGGACGTTCTCCCAACGGTGGTTGCCGCCGTGGAGCGGATCGCATTGACGTCCACCGTGCTCGGAGTTACCGGTGGCTGGAGTTGATCTCAGCCAACTGATCCTGACGGCCAGTGCCCCACCGGTACCCTGAAGCCGATGTTGGAACAGATAGCGGCGCTCGTGGCCGAACAGGCAGAAACCGAGGCTCACCTTGCCGACCCGGCGGTCATCTCCGATCCCGAACGCCTGCAGGCTGCCGGAAGGCGCTACAAGGAACTCGAAGAGGTTCTCACTGTCGGACGGCCGCTCCAGAAGGCCCACGAGGACCTCGCTGCTGCACGGGAACTGGTAGAGCTCTCAGAAGGTGACGACAGGGAGTTGTTCCGGGCAGAGGTCGGATCGCTCGAGGCCGACATAGAGCGCCTGGAGGACGAGCTGCGGGCCCTGCTTCTGCCGAGCGACCCTAACGATGGGCGTAACGTGATCGTGGAGATCCGCGGCGCAGAGGGCGGCGAAGAGGCCAACCTGTTCGCACGTGACCTGTTTGACATGTACCAGGCTTTTGCCGTCGTTCACGGATGGTCGACCGAGGTGCTCGAGTCGCGTGACTCCGACATGGGTGGTTTCAGCTACGTCATGTTTCTTGCCAAGGGCGGCGACGCCTGGACGCGCCTCAAATACGAGGGAGGGGTTCACAGGGTCCAGCGTGTCCCGGCCACCGAGTCGCAGGGTCGGGTCCACACCTCGTCGGCGACGGTGAGCGTGCTGCCCGAGGCCGACGAGATCGAGGTCCAGATCGACGACAACGATCTGCAGGTCGACGTCTACCGGGCATCCGGTCCCGGCGGTCAGTCGGTGAACACCACCGACTCCGCTGTCCGCATCACCCACAAGCCGACTGGCCTGGTCGTGTCCATGCAGGATGAGAAGAGCCAACTCCAGAACAAGACCAAGGCCCTACGGGTGCTTCGCTCCAGGCTCCTCCAGGTCGAACAGGACCGTCAACAGTCCGAGGCATCCGAGGCCCGCCGTGGCCAGGTCGGCGGTGGCGGCCGGTCCGAGAAGATTCGCACCTACAACTTCAAGGAGAACCGGTTGACCGATCACCGCATCGCCCTGACCCTCCACAAGCTGGACCGGATTCTGGCCGGTGATCTGGAGGAGGTCACCGACAGCCTGCTCGCCGACGAGCGGACACGGCAGCTGGCCGAGGGCCTCGACGGCGGCAGTTGAGGGTGGAAACAGCGGACCGGGTTGGTGGGTCAGGCGACGGAACCCTCACATGGGGAGAGGTGCTGGCTGAAACCACCAGCCGGCTGGTCGCCGGTGGACTGCCGCCGTTGGAAGCCCGCTGGATGGTCGAAGAGGCATCAGGGCTGCACGCAGGAACGCCACAACACGGTGGGTTGGAGACCCTGGTGACCGTTGGTGGCATGTCGAGGGTCGACGCCATGGTTGAACGGCGGCTCTCGGGTGAACCCCTCCAGTATGTGCTCGGATCATGGTCGTTTCGGACCCTTGACCTGATGGTCGACGAACGGGTTCTGATCCCGAGACCCGAGACCGAAGCAGTGGTTGGACATGCTCTCGACGAGTTCGACCGTCTGGCGCAGGGATCACCAGAGGTCGTCGTCGCCGACCTGGGTTCCGGATCCGGCGCCATCGGGCTCTCCGTCGCCGCTGAGCGGATGTCGGCGAGGGTGTGGTGCTCAGACATCTCCGGCGATGCGCTGGCCGTGGTCAGGGCCAACCTTGCAGGACTCGGCAGGCCGGCTCGCAGGGTCACGGTTGTCGAGGGATCGTGGTTCGAGGCGTTGCCTGCCGAGCTGGCCGGCAGCCTGCACATGGTTGTCTCCAACCCTCCCTATGTGGCGACCGGACAGGCCCTCCCGTCCGAGGTGGCCGACTGGGAGCCCGGATCGGCGCTCTTTGCCGGCTCACTCGGAACGGAACATCTTGAGCAGATCATCTCGGAGGCGCCCGGGTGGTTGAGGAGTGGTGGAGCCCTGGTGCTTGAGTTGTCACCTGAGCAGGCTGTGTCCATGTCCGAGCACGCGGCGTCAGCCGGGTTCGAAGAGGTCGAGGTCCGGCCCGACCTGACCGGGCGCGGGCGTGCGCTGGTGGCACGTCGGCCATGACCGGCAACCTAATCCGGATCGGAGACGACCCTGCCGCTGCACTTTCAGCGGCCGTAACCGCCCTGCAATCCGGCGCTGTCGTGGTCGTACCGACCGACACCGTGTACGGCCTTGCCGCCATGGTCGACAACGCCGATGCGGTGTCGACCCTGTTCGAACGAAAGGGCCGACCGGCCCACAAGCGGGTGGCCGTCCTGGTCGCCGACGTGGGACAGGCGCTTCGTGTCGCAGACCCGGGTCCCGGCTTTGACCTACTTGTCGAGAACTTCTGGCCGGGGCCACTCACCGTGGTCTGTCAGAGGGCACCAGGTTTTGAGTCATGGTTGGGTGACGACCTCGACACGGTTGCCGTCCGTTGTCCCGGACATGACCTGACCCGGGCCCTGGCCCGTGAGGTTGGCCCGTTGGCCGCCACATCTGCGAACCGCTCAGGAGGTGACAACCCCGCCAGCGCTGCGGCCGCAGGAGAGGCGGTCGGCGGAGGGCTGCTGGTGCTGGACGGCGGCGACTGCAGCACAGACGCATCGACCGTGATCGACCTTGTGTCTGAGCCGGCTCGGGTGCTCCGGCAGGGTGCGATCACCGGGGCCGCCATCGCCGATGCCGGGGTGAGGTTGGATGTCGAGCAGGGATCCGACGACCGGTAGCATCGAGACCATGTCAACGATCGCAATCGGCTCTGATCACGCAGGGTTCAACCTGAAGCAGCGCCTTGCTGCAGACCTGACCGACCTGGGTCACGAGGTCCTCGACCTGGGTGCCCACTCCACCGACAGGGTCGACTACCCGGACTACGGCGAGGCCGTCGGCAGGGCCGTATCGGTCGGCGACGCCGAGGCTGGAGTGTGCGTGTGCGGTTCGGGAATCGGCATCGCCATGGCGGCCAACAAGGTGGCCGGCATCCGTGCCGCAACCGTCCACGACGCCACGTCTGCCCGTCTGGCCAGAGAGCACAATGACGCCAACGTGGTGTGCTTCGGTGAGCGCCTCATCGACGAAGGCGTCGCCTCTGAGGCGCTCCGGGCCTGGCTCGACGCTGACTTTGAGGGTGGTCGACACGCCGACAGGGTTGCCAAGCTTGATGCGATAGGGCGCTGAGATGGCCGGCGTCCCCGATCTGGAGACGGTCACGCCGGTCGAGACCCTCGTTGAACCAACCCTTGACGAGGGCGACCATGACCGGTTCGCCCACTACGCCCGCAAAGCCGACATAGTCGAGTCTGCCGTTACCGGCAGGCCGGTAGTGGCCCTTTGCGGAAAGGTCTGGATTCCCAATCGCAACCCCGACCGGTATCCGATGTGTCCCAGTTGCAAAGACATATTCGAACAGAAGAAGGCAGCCGAGAGAGGCTCCTGAGGAGTACGGAGGACGGTCCATGGGAATGCTGCGAACTCTCCGATCGGTGGTCCGGCTGAGGCGCCCGGAGTTCAACAGGACCACGAGACGCCTGGCTAGGGCAGCCAATGTTGACGACCTCCGTGCGATGGCGAAGAAGCGGCTTCCCGGAGGCGTCTTCGACTACATAGACGGAGGCGCCGAGGACGAGGTCACCCTCTCACGCAATGTCGAGGTGTTCCGCCGGGCAGAGTTCCGGCCGAGGGTGCTGCGCGACATGGGTTCCGTTGACACCTCAGCCACCCTTCTGGACCGTCCCCTGGACTTCCCGTTCGTCATAGCGCCAACAGGGTTCACACGGATCGCTGATCCCGCAGGTGAGCTGGCCGTGGTCAGGGCGGCCGGACGGGCCGGTGTTCCGTTCACGCTGTCGACGATGGGCACCCGGTCCATCGAGGAGTGCGCCGAGGTCGCCGGTGACGATGCCCGGCTCTGGTTCCAGGTGTACACGTGGCGTGACAGGGACCGTGTGAAGGGACTTGTAGAGCGTGCAGCGGCGGCCGGCTTCGAGGCGCTGGTGCTTACAGTCGACACGGCCGTGCTGGGAAGGCGTGAGCGAGATGTCCGACGGGGCTTCACCCTTCCACCCGAGATCGGACCCGACACGTTCCTCGACGGAATGCGTCACCCGGGCTGGACCTGGCGGTTCCTTCGGTCAGAGCCGATCCGCTTCTCGAGCGCCGAGGGGACCGGTGCCGGAGACGGTGCCGATGCCGTCTCCCTCGCGGAATACATGGTCCAGCAGTTCGATCCGGGCCTCTCATGGCGGGACGTGGAGTGGCTCCAGTCGGTCTGGAGCGGCCCGATCATCTTGAAGGGAATCCAGACGGTTGCCGATGCCAGGCTTGCCGCTGACTCCGGTGTAGCTGCAATAGCGCTCTCCAACCACGGTGGCAGGCAACTTGATGGTGCACCCACACCGTTTGAGTTGGTTCCCGACGTAGTCGAGGCCGTCGGCCACCGGATCGAGGTCATCTGCGACGGTGGTATCCGCCGTGGTGGAGACATCGTCAAGGCCTGTTCCCTGGGTGCAAACGCGGTGATGACGGGACGACCGCACCTCTACGCCCTCGGAGCCGCTGGTGAGCGTGGGGTCGACCACATGCTGGGCCTGATGAGGTCGGGAATGGAGCGCACGATGGCACTCGTCGGGTCGGCAACGGTGGCCGACCTTGACCCCGCCCTGGTGAACCTGAGGGGTTGACCAGGGCAGTTCCCGGTTGCACCTGCAGACGATGGTCCATTCCGACGACTTCATGCTTCCTGCCCCGGGAACGATCGCGGGCGCATGGACGATGTCGCTGTCAGAGCGGCCCGATAAGCAGCTGCTGCATGCCGATGGGGTGTGGACGAGTTGTGGCGACTTCCTGACCAGAACGGCCGTCGTGGCGGGCCGTCTCGCTGGTGCGGGCCTTGTGGCCGGAGACCGGGTGCTTCTGTCAGGACCGTCATCGGTCGACCTTGCGGTCGCACATGTGGCGTGTCTCAGGTCGGGCCTGGTGGTCGTACCTGTCAACGGTGGGTATACGGGCCCTGAGATCGCCCACATCGTTGCCGATTCGAGACCCGGTGCGGCGCTTGTTGATCATGAAGGGTGGGAGGAGATCCTTGCTGGACTGTCTCCGGGGCTTCTGACCACATCCACCGGTGTCCTCCTGGATGATGCACCGGTGCCGAGCCTCGACGCTGCCGCTCCGGATCATCCGGCGCTCATCGGCTACACCTCGGGCACCACCGGAGCACCCAAGGGGGCCGTGCTCAGCCAGGAGAACCTGTTGGCGGGTGCCGAGTCTGTCCGTCAGGCGTGGCACTGGACCGCTGAGGACAGGCTGCTGCTGTGCCTCCCCCTGTTTCACATGCACGGTCTGGGCGTAGGCCTCCATGGCACCCTCTTGGCCGGGGCGTCAGCGGTCCTGCAGCAGGGGTTCGACCCCGGCAGCGTGCTCAGCGAAATCGTGGATCATGACTGCACCATGTTCTTCGGGGTCCCGACCATGTACCACCGCATGGTGGATGAAGCCCGTGTGGAGGCCCTGGGAAACCTGCGACTCTGTGTCTCAGGTTCGGCTCCGCTGTCGCCACTCCTGCACGGTCGCCTCCAGGACATGGCCGGGAGCACCGTGCTTGAGCGCTACGGCATGACCGAGACGGTGATGCTCGTGTCGAACCCGTATGAAGGTGAGCGGCGTGCCGGCTCGGTCGGATTCCCGCTACCCGGTGTCGAACTACGGCTTGCAGAAGGGACCGGTGAGATCCAGGTCAGGGGCCCGAACGTCTTCGGCGGCTACTGGCAGCGCCCCGACGCCGATGACGAGGCGTTCGTCGAGGATGCCGGCGGCCGTTGGTTTCGCACAGGCGACCTGGGGTCCGTAGACGCCGACGGCTACCTCTCAATCGTCGGACGTGCCAAGGAGCTGATCATTACAGGTGGGCTAAACGTCCACCCACGCGAGGTTGACGACGTGGTGGCCGGCCACCCCGGGGTGGCCGAGGTCGCTGTAGCAGGTGTCCGGTCAGAGGAATGGGGTGAGGACGTTGTTGCCTGGATAGTGCCAACCCCGGGCCTTCCAGCTCCGGATGCAGAGGCAATCAGGGGATTCGCCCGCGACAACCTGGCTGCCCACAAGCTGCCGCGGCGGGTGGTCATTGTCGACTCGCTTCCACGAAATGCCCTCGGCAAGGTGTTGCGTCACGAGTTGCGCGAGGCTGTTGCCGATGGATGACACAACTGCCGGGCCGACAAGGGTCGCATTCCACTTTGACGTGATCTGTCCCTGGGCCTACCAGACATCACTGTGGATGCGTGAGGTCCGCGACCGGCTGGGCCTTGACGTGGACTGGCGTTTCTTCAGCCTTGAAGAGGTCAACAGGGCCGAGGGAAAGAAGCACCCATGGGAGCGGGAATGGTCCTACGGCTGGTCCATGATGCGCATCGGTGCCTTCCTGAAGCGAAGCGACCCCGGGTTGAACGATGCCTGGTACCTCAGAGCAGGTACCGCTCTCCACGTGGAAGGGCGCCAACCCCACAGGCCCGAGGTGGCTCGTGACCTGCTGGACGAGATGGGCCTGGACCCCGGGATAGTCGACGAGGCCCTTGCCGACGAGACAACCCATGACGACGTCAAAAACGACCACGAGGACGTGCTTGCCCTTGGAGGCTGGGGTGTGCCGACCCTCGTGTTCCCCGGGGTGGGTGAGGACACCTCCCGAAAGCTATTTGGTCCGGTTCTCATCGAACCACCGACCGGCGAGGCGGCTGACCGTCTCTGGGAACTGGTTGTGGGATGGCTGGACTACCCGTACCTGTTTGAGTTGCAGCGTCCCAAGACCCCTGAGGACCTGACCGAGATCGGCAACGTGTTCCGGCCCTACGTCGAGGCACGGGAGTGGAACACAGTCGCCAACCCCACGCCCTGATCACCACCATGGAGGACGACCATGAGCATTGAGCTTGACAGAACACGGATTGTCGGTGGGCTGGAGCAGATCTGGGAGGAGTGGGCCGAATGGGCTGCCGGGCTGTCCACCGACAACTGGGCGACTCCCAGCAGGTGCCCCGGATGGACCGTGCAGGACAACATGGCCCACATCATCGGCACGGAGCACATGCTTCAGGGCCACGCTGCTCCCGAGGTTGACTTTCCGACCGCTCACCTCAAGAACCCGATCGCCGAGGGCAACGAACGCTGGGTCGAGTCGATGCGGACCATGTCAGGGCCCGAGGTTCTGGACGTTTTCAGGGAGGTCTCGACACAACGCCTGGCCGAGCTGGCCGCAATGTCTGACGAGCAGATTCTGAAGGTGGGCTGGTCGCCCATCGGCGAGGTGCCCTACCTGAGGTTCATGCATGTTCGTGTCTACGACTCGTGGCTGCACCTGGAGGATTGTCGGGAACCGCTCGGACATGCACCGTCGGCCGGTGGCCTGCCTGCAGAGATGTCCGTTGACGAGGTGGCGACAGCCGCCGGCTACATCATCGGAAAGAAGGGAGGGGCGCCCGACGGCAGCCGTGTCGAGGTCAACCTGACAGGACCTGTAGGGGCAACAATCAGGGTGGCTGTGGACGGCCGGGCGTCCGTTGTGGATGCGTTCGATGACGGACCTACCTGCACCCTGTCGATGTCGTCACACGACTGGCTGGCACTCACCGGCGGCCGCAAGGATCCGGCTCCCCTCATTGATGACGGTCGGGTAGCCCTGGGTGGAGACGAGGCGCTGGCAAGGCAGCTGGCCGAGCGCCTGGCCTTCACCATCTAGGGAATCTGCTACCACCGACCGCATCATGGCCACCCTGCCTCCACATTTCGTGAACGGTCGTTCGATGGTGCCTCCCTTTCCGGAGGGGATGGAGACGCTCGTGGTCGGGATGGGCTGCTTCTGGGGGGCCGAGCAGAGGTTCTGGGAGACGCCCGGCGTATGGACCACCGCAGTTGGTTATGCGGGAGGCCAGACCCCCGATCCTGGGTACCGGGAGGTCTGCTCAGGTGCGACCGGGCACGCTGAGGCCGTCCTCGTGGTGTTCGACCCGGAAGTGTTGAGGCTCGAGGCTGCGCTGGGGGTGTTTTGGAACAACCACGACCCCACTCAGGGAATGCGCCAGGGAAACGACGTCGGAAGCCAGTACCGGTCGTGCGTCTTCGTGGCTGATGCAGCCCAGAGGGTTGCCGCCGAGATGACGCGAGATGCCCTGTCGCCTCTCCTCGCCGATGCAGGCTTCGGCCCGATCACCACCCAGATCTCAGAGCGCGGTCCGTTCCACTATGCCGAGGAGTACCACCAGCAGTACCTGGCGAAGAACCCCGCCGGATACTGCGGTCTCGGCGATACCGGAGTCACCTGCCCGACCGGGGTCCTCGGCTGAGTCGGGTCTCACGGCAGCGAAACGGTGCTACCTTTACTTCTATGGAGAAAGTAAAGGCGAAGCGCACCTGCAAGGTGAGCAGCAAGAACCAGATAACTATTCCTGTTGCTGCGCTGGCAGAGACGGGCATCCATGCCGGCGACCGGCTCATAGTCCGACCCGATGGCCCCGGAAGGGTGGTGCTCGTGCTGGAAGGTGATCCGATCGCCGAGTTCGCCGGAGCGCTCACCGGTTGTTGGGAGCCTGGAGATCTCGACAGGTTGCGCGACGAGTGGGACTGACTGTTCTGGATGCCGGTGTCGTCATCGGCTGGATGGATGACACCGATGCACATCACGCGGCGGTCAAGGCGATTCTTGCCGACAGCCGGTCTCGCGGCGACCACCTCGTCCTACCGGCCTCCGCCCTTGGCGAGGCAATGGTCGGGCCGGCACGCCGGGGCAGTGATTCGGTAGAGACAGCGTTGTCCCTGCTGGGCTCGGTACCGGTCAAGACGGTCCCGGTTGACGAGTTGGTGGCTGTCGAGACAGCGGCGCTCAGGGCGTCTATGGGCACGCGGCTCCGTCTTCCCGATGCAATGGTCGTCGCCACCGCAATTGTGCTGGATGCCGATCGCCTGGTTACCACCGATCGACGGTGGCCGTTCGCGGCCACCCTCGGGTTCGAGGGCGAGCTGGTCGTGGTCTGAGCCGAAGGCCTACGGCGCCACCGAGGCCCACGCCTCCAACTGGGAATCCTCACCCCAGAACTGGAGATCACCCTTGCCCCTTCCCCAGACGAACAGGGCCAGGTCAGAGGCGGTGCCGGCTGCGGCGGCATCGGCCTTTGCGTGTTCTTTCGTGACGATCAGGCCCTCGTCGGAGGGAACCAGCAACCACTCGCCCTCACCGTCGGTGGCGTGAAGGTGCAGCGAGCAATCGGGATGAACCAGGACGGGGCCGCTGCGCTGGAACCTGAAGGCCACGGTCACGGCTTCGTCGACAACGTCTACGGCCAAGTCGTGGTTGATCGGGTCGGCGGTACCGGCCGCATCCTCGGCGTCCCACCGGTGGATGGCCGTCTCACATGCCATGCGGCGTACCCAGAACCCGGCAGTCACGTCGGGGGACCAGTTCCATGCAGGGCTGTCGGCATCTGTCGACTCCAGGACTGCAACGAGGTCATCGAGGACATCGGAGGCTCCGGCGGCATCGGCGATGTCCGGGCGGCTGGGTCCGGATGTGTCGGCGGCTCGTACCTGGGTCGCAACAAACCCCCAGACCATTCGGGCATGGTCCAACAGTTCGGTATTAGTCCAGCCCGGGCAGGCTGCAACCTCACCGTCGGGTGAGCCCTCACAGGAGGCGATCAGGGCACGACCCTCGGAGAGGATCGCAGAGAGTTGGTCGTCACGGTTCATGGAGTGGAGTCTCGTCGATTTCACCCCCTGATGCTCAACCCGATCCAGGCACGCCCTCGTCGGGGCCTCTGTCCTGTTCCCTGAGGAAGGCCTGAAGCTCGGCTGCAAGGTCGTCTCCGCTGGGCATTAGATCCTCGCTCTGGTCTGACTGTTCCTCGAGGCGCTGGACGTACTGCATGAGCTCCGTGTCACCCGAGACCGCTTTGTCCACTTGGCGTTGCCAGTCTGCTGCCGGCCCGTCCATGTCGGCATAGTCGGTGTTGATTCCGCTGACCTGCTCGAACCACCGCAACAATGCCCTGGTGGCCTTGGGGTTGGGAGTATCCGGTACATAGTGGGGAACGGACACCCGAAGCGAGATGACCGGTGTGCCAGCCCTGTCCAGCGTGTCGTGCAACACACCCACCAGCCCCGTCGGCCCCTGGTAGGAGGGCCTGTCCAGACCCAGACGATCTGCCAGCTCGGCGTTGGTCGAGCTGCCCGTTACTGCGAGTGGACGCGTGTGTGGGGTCATCCCCACCATCGCACCCAGGGTCACGACCGTCTCGACGCCGGTTGTCAACGCCACCTCGGTGAGGGCCTCTGCGAAGGTACGCCACCGGAGGTGTGGCTCGACGCCGCTGACCATCAAGAGGTCTCGGCTGCCCTCCGCTGTCCTTGCCAGCATCACCTGATTCTGCGGCCAGGTCAGCCTCCTGTTGTCGTCGCCGTCGAACCTGATCACCGGACGTTCCTGGGTGAAGTCGAAGAACGTCTCGGGGTCGATCTCACCCACCATGTTGCTGTCCATCATCCCGGCCAGCCACTCGACAGCGGTCGTCGCCGACCCCGAGGCATCGAACAGGCCACGGAATGCGACCACCAGCAGCGGGTGTTCCAGGTCCGAGGCCAGGTCGTCCCGTGCGATCCATCGAAGTTCCTCCACCGCGACAGGTTCGCGCAAATTTGCCGGCAACCGGTTACTCAACGCAGTTAGGGGAGAGGTGGCGTGGGAGCATCACCAGATGTCCATACCCACCCGTCACGGTGATCCGAACAGGTGGCGTGTGTTCGGAGGCCTGTTCGGCATCTACTTCTCCTTCGGTGTGGTGGCGATGTCGATTGCCCCGATCGTGGGCGAGGTTCGGGCCGACCTGGGCCTCAGCCGTGGCTCGATGGGCATGGCGCTGGGTGCATGGCAGCTCGTCTACATAGCCACGGCGCCACCGGCCGGCCGGTTGGTGGACCGTCTCGGCCTTCGCCGCTCTCTGGCTCTGGGAGCCCTCGTGATCATTGCAAGCGGCCTGACCAGGGTGATGGCGTCGGGCCTCGTCGGCTTCTGGCTGGCGATAGCCCTTTTCGGCGTGGGCGGTCCGCTGGTCTCAGCCGGCGCCCCGAAGGTCGTCAGTACCTGGTTCAGCGATACGCGCGAACGCAGGTTCGCCGTGGGCGCCTACAACACGGCGCCCGCCCTGGGCGGAATGGCGACCCTCGTACTCTCCAACTCGGTGCTGATGCCACTGACCGGGTCCTGGAGGGCAACGGTGGTGATCGAGACCGGCGCCATGGTGGTCGCTGTCGCCGTGTGGCTCGTTGTTTCACGGCACGAACCACCAGTCGTTGAGGGGAGTGGGCAGGGAGTCTCAGCCGGTGGGGTCCGGGACCTTCTGGCTGAGGCGGAGGTGCGGGCGATCCTGGCCTTCGGGATAGGTGTGTTCTTCATCGCCCATGGTCTCGGTGGCTGGCTGCCGAGCGTGCTCCGGAGCCACAGTGGTTTCTCTGCCATGGCTGCAGCCAACTGGACTGCGCTGGGTGGAGTGGTCGGGATCAGCACCTCGCTGCTCCTGCCTCGCCGGGCCAGCCGGGATCGACTGCCACGCTTTCTCGCAGCGATCCTTGTCGTGGTCGCCGTCGGTCTGATTGCCGTGATCGTTCTACCCACGGCCCTGGATCCCCTGCCGGTTGCTGCTATCGGGGTCAGGTCGGCGCTCATTCCCCTGACCATCCTGATGCTCATGGACTGTCGGGCTGTTGGGCCCGGAAACATGGGTCTGGCGTTTGGCATGTGGTTTGCCGTAGCAGAGGTTGGTGGGGTCACCGGTCCTCTCGTGATCGGATGGGTCGGCGATTCGTCGGTTGGTTTCTCGGGGGCTCTGGTTGTGCTGGCCGGAGTCTGTGGGTTGCTGCTGGCTGTCGTGGCACACCTCTCCCGTCTCCATGGCCGTGATGTAGGTTCGCCCGGAGCCGGAACCTGACCGGATCCAGATCAGGAGCATCGGGTGGACGAAGTGACACAGACCGGGGCCTACGCCGGCTTTGAGGGAGAGGTGGGTCGTACCCACGCCACCTCGACGCCCTGGTGGCCAGATCAGCCGGTGCCCCCGGAAGGCTCTCCCAACGTGATCGTGGTGCTCTGCGACGACCTGGGGTTCGCCGACCTGGGCTCGTACGGATCCGAGATCGACACCCCCAACCTGGACCAGTTGGCCGACGAGGGTCTCCGGTACACCAACTTCCATGTCAACCCGATGTGCTCACCCACGAGGGCATCGCTGCTTACCGGCCTCAACCACCACATGGCAGGTGTCGCCACCGTGTGCCACCGAGATCCCGGCTACCCGGGCTTCGCCATGGAGTTGCGGAGCAACGCCCTGACCATGGCCGGGTTGCTGCGTGACGCCGGATGGTCCACGCTCATGGTCGGCAAGTGGCACCTCTGCAAGGACTCCAGCCTCACCGAGGCCGGCCCACGCAGGTCATGGCCCTGCCAGCAGGGGTTCGACCGCTTCTACGGAATCCTCGACGGTTTCACCAACTTCCACCAACCCCATCGCCTCTACGAGGACAACCACGCCATCGCGGTCGACAGGTACCCCGACGGCTACTACTTCACCGACGACCTCACCGATCGGGCGTTGGACATGGTCCGCGATGTCCGCTCGGGCCATCCAACGAAACCGTGGTTCCTCTACTACTCGCACGCGGCGGTTCATGCCCCACTGCAGGTCAAGGCAGTCGACGCCGAGAAGTACCGGGGTCTCTACGAGCAGGGCTGGGACAAGGTGAGACGCGACCGCTTTGAACGGCAGCTGGACCTGGGTGTGGTCCCCGAGGGGGCGGTGCTTCCGCCCCGCAACAGCGAGGCCGGCCACGGCGTCGAAGCCTGGGATGACCTCAGCGACATGCAGCGGGAGCTGTTCGCGCGCTACCAGGAGTTGTATGCGGCGATGGTCGACAACGTGGACCAGAACTTCGGTCGTCTGAGGGCCGAGTTGCAGGCTATGGGCGAATGGGACAACACAATCGTGGTGTTCACGTCCGACAACGGCGGGTCCCGGGAGGGCCAGCAGAACGGCACGTCATCGTATTTCCGGACGCTCATGGCCCACAGCCGCGGCGACTCGCCTCTGGACGACATCCAGGTCGACCACTCGCGCATGGACCTGATGGGCGGACCCCAGACCCTTCCCCACTATCCGATGGGGTGGGGGATGGCTTCCGGCACGCCGTTCCGCCTCTACAAGGTCAACACCCATCAGGGCGGTCATCAGGTGCCGTTCATTATCTCCAAGGGCGATGGTCTGCCAGACGGTGGTGGGCTGCGTACCCAGTATCAACACGTCACCGACCTATTGCCGACCGTGCTGGAGATGGCCGGGGTTGACATGCCCACGAGCGGCCCGGATGGTCCTATGCCTGATCCGGCCGGATCCAGCTTCGTCTCCACGATCGGCGATGAAGCGGCACCGTCAACACACCCCGAGCAGTACTACGAGCAGGTCGGTCACCGGGGCTACTACAGGGACGGATGGTCGGCGGTTACCTGCCATCAGCCCCGAACCCCGTTCGCCGACGACGACTGGGAGCTCCACAGGCTGTCCGACGACCCGACCGAATCCCAGAACCTGGCTGCCGAGCATCCCGAGGTTCTCGGTGAGCTCAAGGCCGAATGGGAGAAGGCTGCCTGGGCCAACCAGGTGTTTCCGCTGGACGAGGGAACCGGCCTCGTCTACGCCGTGCGCCCACCATGGGAGGCCGCCCTTGCCGAACCGGTAACCATGCGGCCGGGCCAGCCGACCCTCGAGCGCTTCAGGTCGCAGCAACTTGTCAACCTGAGGTCGTTCACGGTCGAGATCTCCCTCGACTACTCCTCTGGTGACGACGGTGTTCTCATAGCCCATGGAGGTCAGGGTGGTGGCTACTCGGTCTACGTGGAGGGTGGCCGGTTGTTCCACGTCCACAACGGGTACGGGGTCATGGCCGTCTCGGATGGTGGCGAGATGTCTGAGGGCCAATCCACCATCGCCCTGGAGGTGGACGCGCCGGGCGAGCTGGTCTGGAACGTCACCCTCCGGTTGGATGACAGGGTCGTTGCCGAGTCGCCCGGCCTGGCGCAGCTCACCTCGATGGCACCGTTCGAGGGCATCGACGTGGGAATCGACCGCAGATCACCGGTCTCGTGGGCGGTGTACGAACGCCACGGTCCCTTCCGCTACACGGGAGCACTGCACTCGGTCACCTACACGCCCGGCGAGCTCTCACCCGATGCCGGTGCCCGCTGGGTTGACGTGATGAGGGAGTCTGGAACCCGGTACGAGTAGGGAGCCGGTCAGCCGGGATGGCTATGAGAACTGGCTCAGGTAGCTGGCCACATTCGCCGGAACGCTGGTAACGCTTACGTCCAGCCCGGCCGCTCTGGCATCTTCGGCCAGCCTGCGAATCGTCGTAGCGGCCGTGTAGTCGACCCGGCCACATCCTCCGAGGTCTATGCGGAGGCAGTCGATGTCGGGTTCCTCGGCAAGGGCATCCAGCACGAGCTGTTCGAGGCGTGAAGCGGTGGCGAACCACAGCACTCCCCGCGTGTCGAGGTAGAGGGTGGTTCCCTCAAGCCTCCTCGGAACATCAACATGGAGTTCGCGCCAGAGGTGCAGGGCAAGTGAAAGGCCGATTCCGACGATCACGCCTCGCTCAACTCTCGGGGCCAGGGCGAGGGTTGCTGCAAACGTCCCCCAGGCGACGAGACCCTGCGGTACGGAACGGCGGATCGTGTCGACCATCTGCAGCGGCTGGATGAGTCCCACCACGGCGGCAATGACCACCCCTCCGAGCGTTGCCCTGGGGAGAGGCTCCAACACATCGGCGAAAGGAAGGAACGCCAGGACGGCTACTCCCGTTACCAGACCGGACCAGCGGCTTCTGGCTCCCGCCAGCCGGTTCAGCGACGATCTGCTGAAGGAGCCCCCCACCGGAAAGGCGCCTGACACTGCAGACGCCACGTTCGCCAGGCCCTGGCTGATGAACTCCCGGTTGGCACTCCACGGCTGGCGGTCCTCGGTGGCGAACATGCGTGAGATGGAAGCCGGCTCAGCGAACCCGACGAGGGCAATGACCACACCGGCAACCACCAGCGATCCCGTCGTGTCCCACGGGAGGTCCAACCCAAGCTGCGGGAAGCCGGTTGGGATAGATCCCACAACGGGACCGTCAAAGCCTGTCAGCCTGCTGAAGGCGACACCTCCCACCACTGCTACCAGTGCCCCCGGGAACAGTCGGTGAAGGCGCCGACCCCCGAGGACCAGCAGGATTGTGATCGTGGCGATTACCACGGACCCGGTCTGCCAGTCACCCGGAGTGGAGATCGACCACCATGCCCGCTGGAGTACTCCACCGTCGGGTGCGTCCACCCCAAGTGCCTTCGGAAGTTGCGACGACAATATGAGGATCGCCGCACCTGACGTGAATCCCGACAGCACGGGTTCGCTCATCAGGTAGGCGACCACCCCAAGGCGGAAAAGGCCGAGAGCGACGCGGGTTACTCCGACAACCAGCGCCAACAGGGCCGCCATCTCCACGTAGTCGACAGACCCGGGCTCGGCCAGTTCGGCGAGGGCACCCAGCGTGAGAAGGCTCGTCAGCGCAACCGGTCCGGTCTGAAGGTACGGCGATGACGCCACGAGCGATGCCAGGATCGGCGGAAGGGCAGCGGCGAACAGGCCTATGTGCGGGGGGAGGCCCGCCAGTTCGGCGTAGGCCATTGACTGTGGGATGAGGACGAGGGCGACGCTGAGGCCCGCCAGCAGATCCGCACCGCCGGGTCTTGTCGGCGGAGGTACCGGCTTCCATGCGTTGCTTGCCACGGTGGCACCCTATGGGGCCAGCCGACGGGAGCAGCGTGTGGATGGGGAGTGTCGGATACCGTCGCGCTGCCATGAAACACCTGCCAGACGAAGTGTCAGCCGCCGATCTACCCGATGACGGTGTGCCGATTCAGCCGGCCGCCACCGTGGTCATCGTGGACGACAGGCCCGATCTGCAGGTCGTGATGATGCGCCGTAGTGCAGCGTCATCCTTCGTGGCCGACCACACCGTGTTCCCGGGCGGACGCGTCGAGGATGCCGACTCGGACCCGGCATGGAGGTCCCGGCTGTCAGGGCCCGATGAACGTGGCACCGACGCCTTACATGGCCTCACCGATAGCGGGCTTGGGCACCGGGTGGCTGCTGTCAGGGAGACCCTCGAAGAGGTTGGTCTGCTGGTCGGCACCGATGTCGTCCAGCTGGCCCAATGTCGCCGGGAGATAGAACAGGGTGAGGTCACGCTCCTGAATGCCGTAGCCGCAACGGGTGGCAGGCTGGACCTCTCAGGGGTCATGCCGGTCGCCCGTTGGGTGACCCCACCTGGATCGAACAAGCGCTACGACACCCACTTCTTTGTGGCACGTCCCGGGGTGGAGTTGGAGCCGGTTGCCGACGGCCGTGAAGCCGTCGAGGTCGGTTGGATACGCCCGGCCGACGCGCTCCGTCGATGGAAGGCTGGTGACCTCACGATGATCAGCCCCACCGTCTCGATGCTCCAACTCCTCGCAGAGTTCACCTCGGCCGAGGATGTCATGGCGGCGGCAGTCGACGGTTCCGACCCGGTCCAGGCGAGGGTTCTCCTCAACCCTCCGTACGGACCCGGAGCATCGCCGGTGTGGTGGCCCGGCGATGCCGGCTACACGGCGGATGGAACAGCCTCTGTGATGGGTTGGATGTGGCTTTCACGGCCGGAGCGGAGCGAGGGCTCCACCTGACAGCGTGCCTGGATGGGCAGGAGTGCTGTCATGATGGGCCGGTGGAGGAACCGATGACGCAGGACCCCGGTGGGCCGCGGGCCCAGCGTGCCAGAACAGTCGACTCGGTCATGCCGATTGTGGCGTTCATTCTCCTGAACCGGTTCGTCGGCCTTGGTTGGGCTGTGCTGGGTGCTACAGCATGGAGCATCAAGGCGGCCGTTTCCCGCCGACACCGGGGGGAGGACGTGGGCCGGTACCTGCCGGCCCTTGTCGTGTACCTGGCCATTCGCGGGGTGATCGGGATCGTCACCGACTCGGAGGCCGTCTACTTCGGGATCGGCATCGGTACGAAGGCCCTCATCGGAGCGGCTCTGGTCGGTACGGTCATCGCCGGACGTCCTTTTCTGGGAAGGGTGCTGCACCTGGCGATACCGCTGGATGCGAAGACCATGGCGCATCCGGTCTACCTCCGGGTCGTGGGCAGGCTCACGGTGGCCCTCGGCGTCTACCAGTTCCTGACATCGGCGTGGGACATCTGGTTGTTCAACCAGACATCGGTTGATGGCTACCTGGTTATCCGTGCCGTCGTGGGTTGGCCGGTCGGCATGATCGTGAGCCTTCTGGGGTTCTGGTACTTCGACAGGGCGTTGCGGGCGGTCGAGGGTTTTCCGGGGTTGTTGCTGCTGCTTGACCCAACCCTTGAGGACGACGACCGGTCGGCGTAGTCGACTTCAGGCAAGGTCGACCATGGGGAAGCGGGCTTCCCTGCCAAACACGTCTCTGACCATGGGTTCAAGGTCTTCGAGGGCCATGTTGTCGTAGTCGGGGTTGAAGCAGTTCTGGTCGTACTCAGCGCAGAACGCAGCGCAGTCGTCGAACCATGCGTGTTCCCTGAACAGGTCACGGGCGTCGCGGTCGCCGCCAAGGTGGTGGAAGTAGTAGTAGCCCTGGAACAGGCCATGGTGGCGAATGATCCAGTGGGTGCGCTCGTCCACGTAGGGCTTGAGGATCTCGGCCGCCACGGCGCTGTGGTTTTCAGGGGCGATCGGGTCGGCGATGTCGTGAAAGAGCGCGGCCACCACCATCTCGTCGGGTTCACCGTTTCGGAGCGCCCGGGTGGCGCTCTGAAGTGAGTGCCTGTAGCGGTCAATCCGGTAGCCGAAGGTCGGCCCCTTCATGGATCTGAGGGTGTCCATGAGCTGGTCGGCAAGGTGTCGTTCCTTGTGTGCAGCCACCTCGGTGAAGATCAACTCATAGTCACCCTGGTTGCCGTCGACCATGTCCACAAAGCTGACAGTTTCCATGGGCAGGGAGTCTTGCAGGTGGGTGTACCCGGTCAAGGCCGAACCCGGAGCGGGCGATAGGGTCCGGCCGTGCACGCCGTCACCGTCGCCGACCTTGCAAAGTCTTACGGGCCTGTCAGGGCCGTGAACGGGCTCTCGTTCACCGTCGACGAGGGCGAGGTCTTCGCGCTCCTCGGGCCCAACGGCGCTGGCAAGTCGACCGTCGTGGAAATCCTGGAGGGGCACCGGAGCCGCGATGCGGGCGAGGTGAGCGTGCTGGGACGGGACCCGGGTGTCGCCGGTCAGGAGTACCGGGACCGAATCGGCATTGTTCTCCAGGAGGCCGGCATTGAGCGCGAGTTGACGGTGCGTGAGGCTCTCGTCCACTACGGCGCCTGCTACTCGCGCCGTCGACCAGTCGACGAGGTGTTGGATCTGGTTGGTCTTACCGGCCTCGGAGACCGCCGCACCCACCAACTCTCCGGTGGACAGAAGCGGAGGGTGGATCTGGCGTTGGGTCTCATAGGCGACCCGGAGGTGCTCTTCCTGGACGAGCCAACCACCGGCTTTGACCCGTCGGCAAGGCGACAGGCATGGGAGATGATCGAAGGCCTCAAGGCCCTCGGTACGACCGTCCTCCTCACGAGTCACTACATGGACGAGGTGCAGGTACTCGCCGACAGGGTTGCGGTGGTGGTCGATGGCCGGATCGTCGCCGAAGGCACGCCGGACGAGTTGCGAGGGAATTCCGACAGCGAGACGATGATCCGCTTCCGGTTTCCCGAGGTTGAGCCGAGTTCCGGTCCGGTCGTGGACATGCTGGGCGGCCTGGCCGGACGGGCATCGCTCCGAAATGGTGTGGTCGAGGTCTGCACCGAAGAACCCACAGCCGATCTCAACTTGTTGACCACATGGGCCATCGGGCAGGGAAGCTCCCTGATGGGCCTTGAGGTAACCACACCCACCCTGGAGGACGTCTACCTGGGTCTGATCGGAGACGACCATGGAACAGGGGTCGGAGATGTCTGACCAGGGGCGACCATCGGTGCTGGGCCTGCTGTTCCGACAGATCGGGTATCAGAACCGCCTGTTCATCCGCACGCCGATAGCAGCGTTCTTCACCCTGGTATTCCCGCTCATCTTCCTGATCCTGTTCGGCGCACTGTTCGACGGGGTGGACCTTGCACCGGGCATGGAGGTCGATGCCGCCCAGTTCTATGCACCCGGCCTTGCCGTGTTCGCTGCTGTCTCCGCCACGTACACCAACATCGGAATCGGGGTGGCCATCTACCGCGACGAGGGGGTCCTCAAGCGGATCAGGGGGACCCCGTTGCCGCGGTGGATCTACATGGGTGGGGTCGTTGGCTCCGGGGTGGTTGTGGCGGTCAGTGGTGCGGTGATCATGTTGGCCGTTGGCTTCCTTCTCTACGGAATCGAAATGGATGCTGCCCGGATCCTGCCGGCTGCGGTCACGTTCGTGGTTGGCGTGGCGTCGTTCTCCCTGCTCGGCCTTGCCCTCGCAGCGGTGGCTCCGTCAGGACAGTCGGCACCGGCTCTCGCCAACGCCACCCTGTTGCCGGTGGCCTTCGTCTCCAACGTGTTCATCTCCGTGCGGAATGAACCACCGGCGTGGCTTGACCTGCTCGGAGACATCTTTCCCCTGAAGGCCTTTGTTGATGCCTTCTTTTCGGCCTTCGACCCCTTCGACGAGACGTCGGCGTACAAGCCGTGGCTGCTACTGCGGATTGGTGTGTGGGGACTCGCCGGAGCGGTGGTTGCCGCCAGGAAGTTCCGCTGGGAGCCGTCCACTGGAGACGGCGGACGCCGGAGCAATAGGTGACCAGCCCCGACGAGTTCTCAATGCTCGTCGACAATGCAGCCGAGGCGGGGTTGGACTGGACCGGACCTCCCACCGTGGAACGGTGCTCGATGTCGTGTTCCGACGGCTTGATCGTGAGCGGGATCCGTTGGGGAACCGAGCCGCCCGAGCTGGTGCTGCTCCACGGTGGTGCACAGAACGCCCACACCTGGGACACAGTCGCCCTTGCCCTCGGAATGCCGCTGGTGGCGATCGATCTGCCCGGTCATGGACGCTCCGACTGGAGGCCGGATCATGACTACAGGCCACAGGCGATGGTCGACGTAATGGCAGAGGCGATCGGGGAGTGGGCACCCGGCGCTGAGGCGGTCATCGGAATGTCCCTTGGCGGGCTTACGTCGATCTGTGTAGCTGCGGTCCGGAGCGATCTCGTCCGGAGGCTTGGCATCGTGGACGTCACGCCCGGAACGAACAGGGAAAAGTCCGAATCGATCATCGACTTCATGTCAGGCCCCGACGACTTCGAGGACTTCGCGTCGATGCTCGCCTACACGGTCGGGCACAACCCCCACCGGACTGAGGAGTCCCTTGTCCGGGGTCTGGTCCACAACGCCAGGGAACTGCCCGACGGGCGCTGGGCATGGAGGTGGGACCCCATGCGTGGATGGAAGATGACCGATGAGGACGGAGCGTCCTCCTTTGACGCCATCTGGGATGAGTTGGATCTGGTCGCCTGTCCGGTGCACCTCTGGCTGGGCGGCACATGGAGCGTCGTGGATGCGGCCGACACCGATGAGTTCAGGCGCCGTAGCCCTGACGCCGAGGTGATCAAGGTTGACGGGGCCGGCCACAGCATCCAGGGCAGCCAGCCGGTCCGGTTGGCCGCCCTTATTCGGGACCTGCTCGCAGAGGCGGCCTGACCTGCGCCTAGAGACCCCTGATGTTGCGGAATCCCTCCGCAAGGGGCAGGCCGAAGCGACCGCCAACCTCGGCGAGGTCGGCGATGGTCCGGTCCCTGAAGGCGGACTCGGCTGAACCGTCGTCGTCATCGGGGATGCCCAGAGTCGACAGAAGTTGGCTCTTGTGTGCCAGCACGGCATCAGCCTTGGTGTGGGCTGCCTGCGAGTCCACCTCCACGGGATGGTCGGGCTCCTCTGTGTCAAAGAGCAGCAACAGGTCGGGCCTGTGGTGCGGGACATCCAGGTCGGTGAGGAAGTGCGGGTCGCGGGCAGCCACAACGCCGTCCGTGACGAGGAACCCGGCGGCCCTGTGGTCGGGGTGCAGCCGCCAGCGCCGCCACGGGTCATGGCCCAGAACCACCTCTGGCCGGATTTGTCGGATCCAGGCGGCTACCGCGTGGGTGGTCTCCCTGTCAGCCACCAACTCGCCGTCGACATTGTCGAGAAACACGACCTGCCCTGTGGCTCCCAGTGTCCGTGCGGCCTCCCGCTGTTCCTCTTGCCGGGCGGCGACGAGAGCGGTTGTGTCAGCAGACGGGTCCCACGTTCCCTTTGAGCCGTCGGTGCAGACGAGGTGGTGGACCTCACACCCGGCAGCTGCCCAGGTGGCCAGGGTCGCTCCAGCGAACAACTCGATGTCGTCGGGGTGGGCCCCCACGGCAAGTACCCGGGAGGGTGCTGATCCAGCGGTCATGTCGTGCCGGCCGGTTGTCGGTCGATGAGGATCGCGTCGTTGTCCAGATCGGCCGGTTCGTCCACGTCCCAGCCGAGCTGTGGATCGGGAAGGCTCCGCCAGGGCAAGCCCAGCCGCTCCGTCTCGGCGACGTGGGCTGCGTACGACCCGGGCCCGTAGGCAAACCGGAAGCCGACGCCGGTCGGAACCACTGCTACCGGAGTTCCGTCGTGATGGCGGTCTGGCACGAGCGTTACGCCTGTGAAGTCAGCGCAGTGGCTGAGGTCGGTTGCCAGCGGAAGGTCGCCGTGGGCGACAACGACGGTCGACACGCCGGCACGGCCCAGTGCGTCCACCCCGGCCTCAACGGCCTCGGTCAGCCCGGGTCTGGTCACCCGAACCACATCGGCTCCCATCGAGCGGGCCCACGCGTCCACCTCGTCGCAGTCACAAACGACGGTCACCGGAAGTGGTGATGCGGCTGCGATGACGGTCTCGGCCATGCTCCGCGCCAGGTTGGCCCTAGCGGCCTTGTCCAGAACCGGTGCGAGACGCGCCTTGGCACCGTCGAATGCCTTTACAGGGATGAGAACGGCGACTGATCCGGTCACGGGCCGGATTGTAGGGGCGTCGCGTAGTGTGGCCCTCATGGCAGACAGGGTCGCCGTCGTCGGCGCCGGTTCATGGGGGACGACCGTGGCGTCCCTGCTCGCACCCGTGGTCCCCACGGTGCTCTGGGCGCGGAGCCCCGACCTGGCTGCTGAGATCGCAGCGGGGCGGGGAAACACCCGCTATCTGGACGGCTTCGACCTGTCGCCATCGCTCGAGGCGACCGCTGACCTTAGGGCTGCCCTCGACGGTGTCAGATTGCTCCTCGTCGCCGTCCCCACGCACGGATTCCGGGCTGTCCTAGGCGACGCCTCCCCCTACCTGGAGCCGGACGTACCGGTGTTGAGCCTCGCCAAGGGCTTCGAGCGGGGCACCGGGCTACGAATGACCCAGGTGGCTGCCGACGTGCTTCCCGGTCGGCCACTGGGTGTTCTCACCGGCCCGAACCTGGCCAAGGAGATTCTGGATGGCAAGTCCGCTGCGATGGTTGTCGCCGCCACAGGTTCGTCCACCTCGGAACGACTTCAGGGGTTGCTGGCATCAGACACGCTTCGCGTCTACACCAACGACGACCTCATCGGATGCGAGATCGGTGGTGCTGTAAAGAACGTCGTGGCACTGGCGGCCGGCATGGCTGAGGGCCTGGAGACCGGAGACAACGCCAGGGCTGCGCTCATCAACCGTGGTCTCGCCGAGATGACCAGGCTGGGAGTTGCACTCGGAGGCGATCCGCGCACCCTCGCCGGTCTGGCCGGAATGGGCGACATGCTCGCCACCTGTATCAGCCCCCAGAGCCGTAACCGTTGGGTCGGCGAGCAGGTGGGGCGTGGCTGCAGCCCGGCAGATGTGCTGGCCAAGATGAGCCAGGTCGCCGAGGGAGTCCCCGCGGCAGGGGTTGTCTGCTCGCTGGCTGCGGACCTCGGTATCGAGGTTCCGATAGCCGCTGGGGTCAGGGAGGTCTTCGAGGAGGGCAGGCCACCTGTTGAGGTGTGGGCCGATCTGATGGCTCGTCGTCCCCGGCCCGAGGTCGGCTAGGGAGCCAGTAGGAATCCATGGCCCGGCGTAAACGGATGCGGGCTGCCCTCAGGGGCAGGGCGCCGGGCCAGGCGTTGGAGCGATCCTGTTGGGCCGAGGGCCACGAGGTCGTCGTCGGCATGGATGAGGTCGGCAAGGGGGCCTGGGCCGGTCCGCTCACCGTGGGTGCGGTCGTATCGAACCGGAACCGTCGGATCATGGGTGTGCGCGACTCGAAGATGCTCAACGAGTCCGAGAGAGAGGCCCTCTACGGCCGCATCATCGGTTGGGCTGAGGACTGGGCTGTAGGCCACGCCTCAAACGACGAGTGCGATGCACTCGGGATGTCTGATGCACAGCGGCTGGCGGCCGCTCGGGCACTCGACTGTCTGGGCGTTTCGCCCGACATCGTGCTGCTGGATGGCCGGTGGGACTTCGTGGGTGGTGGGATCGCCCGAACCATTGTCGGCGGAGACGCGACCTGCCTTTCGATCGCCGCAGCGTCGGTTGTGGCCAAGGTGACGAGGGACCGGATTATGCGTGAGGCCGATGGCCTGTTCCCCGGCTACGGGTTCGCTGAGGGGAAGGGTTACCCGAATCCGACCCACCGATCGGCACTCATGGTGCGTGGCGCAACGACCTACCATCGCCGGTCGTGGTCGTTCATGGACGGTCTCCCGGCTCTGGGCGCACCCCGTCGCCGACCTGTCGGAACCCACCCACAGCTCTTCGACTGACGGCACCAATGTTCTTCTCCTGTTTGATTCGGCCTTGGCGTGGCTAACGTCTCCTGCCGTGAGGAAGGTGAGGGGTCTTCTCTGGGTGCTTGTCGCATGGACGGCCTTCGTGTGGATCGGCAGGGTCAGGAACCTCATCGGCGATGACGGGCTCACATCATCTGGTCGGATCTGGCGGATCTTTCTGGCTGCCGTGTTCCTGGGCTTCGCTGCACTATCGGTGTCGACTCTTGGAGGCCGCTGGCGCAGCATCGGTTCGACACGCCTGATTGCGGTGTTTTGCATCTGGACGATCACCTTCTGGGTGGTGCGCGGTACAGGGATTCTGTTCGCCGACCATGACGCTGCGTTCAAGGCGGTTCACTCGATCCTGGCGCTGGTGTCAATTGCGATAGCGGTGCCGCTGTACAGGCTTGACCAGGATTTCAGCCACTCTGTCGTTGCGGACAACGGTCGCATGGCCGACGACCGCTAGCCTGTCGCCGCTATGGGACAGCCGATTACCGTCGTCGAGAAGCCCTCATCCCGGACAGGGGTGGTGAGGTTCGAGATCAACCGCAGCCTTACCGGAATGGGCCACGAGCGCTTTGCGGCTGGTCAGGAGATTTCCGGTGATGAGCCTGCGCACGAGCTGGCCCGGCGCCTGTTCGAGCGGGGCGGGATCGCCCGTCTCCACATGAACTCAAACGTCGTTACGGTCGAGCTGGACGATTCGTCCGGTGGCTCGGATGCCGGCGGGATCGCAGACGTGATCGCCAGCCTCTACACCTACTACGTCGAGGGCGTAGAGGTGCCGAGCGACGAGGAGCTGACCGGCGGCGTCGGCTGACCCAGCCGATCGTTTCGCCGCCACGGCCACACAGCCAGAGGGGTAACCCATGACCCGGATCACAGTCACCCCGCCAGCTCAGCTCGGCTTTGATCCGGATCGACTCGACAGGGTGGCGGCGTTCGCACGACGCTTCGTTGACGATGCCCTCATGGTCGGTACCGACGTGCTCGTGGCACGGCGCGGAAAGGTCGCCCTGCGGGCAACAGCAGGATTCGCGGACCGGGAGGCCGGCATCCCGGTGGCCGATGACACCCTCTGGCGCTTCTACTCCATGACCAAGCCGATCACCTCGGTTGCCGTCATGCAGTTGGCCGAGGCAGGGCAGCTGCGCCTCAGGGACCCGCTGTCCAGGTTCATACCTTCGTTCACCGACATGGAGGTCTTCGTCGGGGGTACGGCCGACGATCCTGAGACCGTTCCGGCCGATCGGCCGATAACCATCGCCCACCTGTTGACCCACACAGCGGGGCTCACCTACTCGTTCCTCCAACAGCATCCGGTGGATGAGATCTACCGCAACTCGGGTCTTGATGTCCTGAATTTCTCAGGCGGCCTCGAGACGGTGATCGAAGCCCTGGCCGGCCTGCCGCTGCGCAACCAGCCGGGTTCGCGCTGGTCCTATTCGATGGCAACCGACGTGCTGGGCCGGGTCGTCGAGGTCGTGTCGGGCATGTCTTTCGCCGATTATCTGCAACGACACATCCTGGACCCGGTGGGAATGCCGGATACATCGTTCGGTGTTGCCGACGAGGATGTCGGTCGTTTCGCTGCCTGCTACACGCCGGCTCCCGGGACCCTGGTACCTGATCTGATGGATGCGCCGGCCACCAGCGCATTCCGGTCGCCGGGTTGGAGCAGCGGTGGCGGTGGCCTCGTCTCGTCAATGGCCGACTACCACCGGTTCTGTCAGATGCTCCTGGCCGGCGGCATGTCAGACGGTGGTCGGATCATCGGGCCACGCACGCTCGACCTGATGATGCGAAACCACCTGCCCGGGGGTGTCGACCTCACGGCATACGGTGACCCGCTCTACCACGAGGGGTTCTTCGACGGCGTTGGCTTCGGCCTGGGTTTTGCCGTGGTCGACGATGCGGCTGCAGGGCGCGTCCATGCCACCGAGGGTGAGTGTTCCTGGGGTGGCCTGGCCAGCACCGCCTTCTGGGTGGACCCGGTCGAGGAGATCAGCGCAGTGTTTCTGACCCAGTTGGTTCCCTCGGGCACCCACATTTCCCTGCGCTGGGACCTGCGGACCCTGGTCAACCAGGCGATTGCCGACTAGGGAATTTCGGAGAGGCCCAATGGACGAGGTCGGTGTCGGCCCGCATCCCGAACCGTGGCCCGACGACGACCGCCTTGACCCTGAACTCCTTGCCGGCGGCGATCGCAGGAACGTCGTGGACAGGTACCGCTACTGGACCGTCGAGGCCATCGTGGCCGACCTGGACCTGAGCAGGCACCCGTTCCACGTGGCGATCGAGAACTGGGAACACGACCTGAACATCGGGACGGTTGTGCGCAACGCCAACGCATTCCTGGCTTCGGGGGTTCACATAGTCGGCCGTCGTCGCTGGAACCGTCGCGGGGCGATGGTCACCGACCGCTACCAGCACGTGTTCCATCACCTGGATATAGGAGACCTGTTGTCGTGGGCGGCGGGGGAGGACCTGCCGCTTATCGGCATCGACAACCTCCCCGATTCGGTTCCGATTGAGGGGGTGGACCTGCCTGAGAGGTGTGTGCTGCTTTTCGGCCAGGAGGGACCCGGTCTCTCCGATGCGGCGCGCGGTGCAGCGTCGATGGTGTGCTCCATCTCACAGTTCGGATCGACCCGGTCCATCAACGCCGGTGTCGCATCCGGGATAGCCATGCACGCCTGGATCAGACGGCATGCGATATGACCTTGGTCCCTGCAGGCCGGCGACGACGGTCGGTATCTTGATGGCCGTGATTGCACGCCGTCGACTGGCGACAGTTCTGTTGGCAGTACCGGGGGCACTGCTAGTTCACTCGCTCGCCTACCTGTGGGCCCATCCCGGCGCCATCACGCTGGATGTCGGTAAGTCACACGACTACCTTCCCGTGGCCGGTCCACTGGTCGGTCTTGCAGGTGTGCTCGTTCTGGTCTGGTTGGCAGTTATCGGAGTACGTGCAGCAGGTTCCGATACGAATCCCGGTGTTCTCAGGTTGGCAACTCTTCAGGTTCTGGTGTTTTGCTTTCAGGAGGCCATCGAGGCTCTGGTCGGAAGTGCCAGCTTGGTGGAACTGCTGGGGGAGCCAGCGATTCTTCTGGGCTTGGTTCTCCAGATCCCGGTGGCGGCACTGCTGATCGGGTTGGTAAAGGCCGGTTCGGTTCTGATTGGGTTGGTGTTGCTTCCCGGATGGAGTGAAACAGAATCCACACCGAAACCCAGAATGCCGGCTCTGGCCGTGGTTGCCGTACGACCGGTCGTTCTCTCGGTTGGGCGTCGCGGTCCTCCGGTTGTCGTCTGACGCAAGTTCCAGACAACAACCGACAAGAGGAGGACGCAATGAAGCCGCGCATTAAGGCCGTCATGCTGCTGGCGCTCGCCACAGTTCTGACCGCATGTGGGTCTGATATCACCGAAGTAGAAGAGGGTCAGCTCGGGCCGGTAACGGCTACTACCGGAGCGCCCGTGACCGTCGACATGGCTGACCATGGTGAACACGAGATGGCTGACCATGGTGACCATGACATGGTTGACAGTGCTGACCACGAACATGGTCAGCCCGTTGACCTGACCGGTATTTCATCCCTGCCAGGGGTGTCGGTCGCTGCCGAGCCCGATGGTTCTGGTGGGGTGATGCTGGAAATCGGAGTCAGCGACCTCGAACTGGTGGCTGTTGACCCACCTGTCGGGCATCGTCAGGGGCAGGGGCACGTACATGTGGCGGTCGATGGCTCGTCGGTGGCAATGATTGCCGAGACCACCTATCACGTCACCGGTCTGACCGATGGTCGCCACACCGTCATGGTCACCCTTTCCTCAAATGACCACAGGGACTACTACGCGAACGGCAGCGCCATCAGCGCAATGGCTGTGGTGGAGGTCACCGGTGGTGAACCGGCGCTGGAACCCGATGTCCGATTCGAGGTGGAGTTGGAGGGTGGAGTAATCGTCGGCGGCATCCAACGGTTCGAGGCCTCCGTCGGCGATCTTGTCGAGGTCACCGTGACGACCGACGTCGTCGACAACGTCCACCTGCACGTATACGACCTGAAGGTGCCGGTACATGGGGGAATGCCGGCAGTCCTGCTCGTTGAAGTAGACATCCCCGGTGTTTTTGAGGCTGAACTACACGAAGCTGGATTCAAAATCTTTGAACTCGCAGTCTCGTGATGATGCCTGCGGTGCTGGCCCACGGTGTCGGCGGTAGAAGCGACCTGCCCATTCCCGAGTGGCAGGCTGCGGGAGGTGCCGCTGTGGCCCTGGTGCTCTCCTTCGCCGCCCTGGGCTTGCTCTGGCACCATCCCCGGTTGAGGGGCATGTCTGCAGGACGCCGGATGGCGCCTTCGGTTGTGGGCATCGCCCACTTCTTGGCGAAGGTGTTGAGGGTTGTGGTTCTGCTCGTGTTCCTCGTGGTGCTGGCAGCCGGCATGGTTGGTGCCGCGGACACGGCCAGGAACATCTCCCCGGTTTCGGTCTACATCATCTTCTGGGTGGGGGTTCCGGTTGCCTCGGTGCTGGCGGGGCCGGTATGGAGGGCGGTCAGCCCCTGGGAGACGCTGGGTCGGATAGCTAGTGGCTCTCCCGGCGGGGAAGCGCCGGGTTGGCTTACCTCGGGGTGGGCCGCGCTTGTACCGATAAGCATCTTCCACTGGCTGGAGTTGGCTTTTCACGATGGTGCCAGCCCCCGGGTCATTGGTTGGCTGGGGCTGGCCTACACGGTGGGCCTGATGGCGATATCTCGCCGGTGGGGTTGGGAGGAGGCACGCAAGGCCGAGGGTTTCGGGGTTCTCTTTGACGCCATTGCCTCGCTTTCTCCCTTCCGGAGGGATGGATCAGGCGGGCTACTCGTGAGATCACCGCTTGTCGGCGTGGCCGAACTCGCCTCTTCGCCTGCGTTGTTGTCGGTGCTCCTGGCGGCGTTGGGTGGCACTGCCTTTGATGGGATCTCGCGGACCAGCGCCTGGAGTGATCTCATGGCGGGTAGGGCCGGCTGGGAGGCGACTGCGGTGAGCACGGTTGGCCTCATCTGGATTGTGGTGCTGGTGGGTTTTGTCTACCACCTGGCATGTAGGGCAGGTGGGCGCATTACGGGCGATCCGGACTTTGCTGTCAGGTTCGGAATCTCGCTCGTGCCGATCCTTGTCGGCTACGACCTGGCCCACTACTTCTCCCTGCTGTTCCTTGAGGGGCAGGCATTCATTGCGCTGGTCTCAGACCCGCTGGGCAGGGGCTGGAACCTGTTTGGAACCGTGGACCACGCCATCAACTGGACCCTCATCTCGACCACGGCTGTGGGGTGGGTGCAGTTGGGTTCGATTGTGGTCGGTCACATGGTTGCTGTGCTTGTGTCCCATGATCGTGCGGTCGAGGAGTGGAAGCCGGTGGTTGCCCTGCGCAGCCAGTATCCGATGTTGGGGGCGATGGTCGCCTACACGGTCTTAGCGCTGTTTTTGATAGCAGGCTGAGGAGCAGGTTCCCGGCATATGCATTTGTATATATCGAACATATGTTCGATACTGGGGTGTGGTCCTGCCCTCCTCCCTCCTTGCCGAACCTGAGCCGTTCGACGACCTGCCTCCTGAGGACCATCCGACTCCGCCGGCGGCCACCTTCCGCCCGGTTCCCACGTTGGTCGAGGTTGCCCGACATGCCCGTCCGACAGCTCTGGCGGTTGAGCACACGCTGCCGGTCCTCCCGGTGCTGGCGGACCTGTTTCCCGATGGCCTGAGGCGTGGTAGCAGCGTCGGGGTCTCCGGTCCCGGCGCCCGCTCCCTGGCTCTGGCTCTGGTGGCCGGGGCGACCACGGTGGGTTCCTGGGCCGCTGTCGTGGGTGATCCCGACCTGGGGTTGATGGCGGCATCTGAGGCCGGGGTGGCTCTTGAACGCCTGGCCCTCGTGGCGGCACCCGAACCGGCTCTCTGGGGTGATGTGGTCGGGACCCTGATCGGCTCTTTGGACCTGGTCCTGGTATCCCCGCGTCACCGGGTGCGTGCCTCCACGGTCAGGCGCCTGGTGGCTCGTTCCCGTGAACGTGGGTCGGTGCTGGTACAGGTCGGTGGCGGGCCGTGGCCGGAACGCTTCGATCTGACGCTGGCGGTTGCCGGTGGCTCGTGGGAGGGCCATGGGAGCGGTCACGGTCGGTTGTGGTTGAGGCGGGCCGAGGTGGTGGTCAACGGCAGGCGAGCAGCAGCCCGGGAGCGTCGCATGGAAATCCTGCTGCCCTCTCCCGATGGGAGCCCGGCCCCCTTTGAACATCCGGGCAGCGGGTGACAGAACCGGTTCGCACCCTGGTCGTCAGGTGCCCCGACTGGCCTCTCACCGCCCTGGGGGTGGCTCCGTCGGATCCTGCGATGGTCCTTATCTCTGGTCGGGTTGTGGCGGCCTCGGTCGCCGCCCGGTCTGTCGGGGTGGCTGAGGGGCAGCGCCGGCGTCGTGCCCAGGCATGCTGCCCCGAAGCGGTGGTCCTCGAGCGCGACGAGGTGATCGAGGCCCGTCGTTTCGAGGCGGTGGTGGAGGCACTGTCTGACATCACCCCGTGGGTCGAGGTGCAACGTCCGGGAACCTGTGCCTTTGCTGTCCGGGGTCCTGTACGACTCTTCGGTGGCGAGGAGGCGCTGGTGGGCAGCACCGCTCTCACGGTGAATATGGCCCTTGATGACACGTTGGGGAGCGGTGCCCATCCGGGTTGCCGTGTAGGCGTGGCCGACGGTCCGTTTGCCGCCGGTCTGGCATCACGATCTGCAACGGGGGAGATGGTTGTTGTGCCTTACGGTGAAACCCCGGCCTTCCTGGCGCCCCTCCCGGTGGGGGTGTTGGGCCGTCCCGGCCTGACCGATGTTCTGGTACGGCTGGGTCTCACAACCCTGGGAGCTTTGGCCGCCCTGCCCGCGCAGGACGTGGTGGCCCGATTCGGATCCGAGGGCGTGGCTGCCCAACTCCTGGCCTCAGGTCTCGACGGCCGTCAACTCCACATGGTGGCCCAGCCGCCAGACATGGCCGTCGGCATGGACATGGACCCACCGGTGGACCGGATCGAGCAGGTGGCCTTTGCAGCCCGGTCGCTGGCAGGGTCACTCCACGATGAGTTGGCCCGACAGGGACTGGCGTGTACCTGTGTGGTCGTCGAGGCCGAGACCGGGCACGGTGAGCGGTTGGTCCGCAGATGGCGTGACGAGGGGGCCATCGGGGCCGGGGCCATGGCCGACCGGGTCCGCTGGCAACTCGAGGGATGGTTGCACGGTCCACCCTCGGTTCGGCCCACCTCGGGTCTGGTGCGTCTGGACCTGACCCCCGAAGAGGTGGTGCATGCCGGAAGCCATCAGGCCGGGTTTTGGGGTGGGGTCACTGCGGCCGATGAGCGGGCGTGCCGGGCCCTGTCCAGGGTGGCCGTGATGCTGGGCCCCGGGTCGGTGGGGGTGCCCGAGTGGAGGGGTGGGCGGGATCCGGCCGGGCAGTTCACCCTGGCTCCGTTTCCGGAGGGGCCTGCCGGGCCAGTGTCACCGCCTGCGGACGGTCCGCCATGGCCGGGGGTGCTTCCATCGCCTGCTCCTGCAGCTGTGCACCCGGAGCCAGCCGTCGTGGAGGTCGTGGATGCCGACGGCCACCCGGTGTCAGTCGATGGACGGGGGGTGGTTTCGGCGGAACCGGCTCGGGTGTGTCAGGGGGTCGGTGCAGGGGTCGGGGTGATCTCATGGGCGGGCCCCTGGCCGGTCGATGAGAGGTGGTGGGATCCGCTCCGCCACAGCCGCAGGGTCAGCCTGCAGGTGGTGTCCGACGATGGCCTGGCCCGCCTCCTGGTTCTGGAGGGAGGCTCTTGGCGGGTGGCTGCGACCTACGACTGATCGCCGACCCTCTGGACCCGCTAGCGTGCCCGGAACCACGAGCACAGGACTGGAGACGAGGGTGGCGGAACGCGAGGAGATGGACTGGCCCCGGTACGGGGTTGCCGTCCGGGAGTTGGCCGGCATTGTCGCCGACGACGGTTACCGGCCCGACATGATCCTTTCGATCGCTCGGGGGGGCCTGTTCGTGGCCGGGTCCCTCGGCTACGCCCTGGCGGTAAAGAACCTCTACGTGATGAACATCGAGTACTACACGGGGGTCGACGAGAGGCTCGACATCCCGGTCGTGCTGCCCCCGTACGTCGACTGGGTTGATCTGGGCGACGCCAAGATCTTGATTACCGACGACGTGGCCGACACGGGTCACACCCTGAACCTGGTGCGGGAGACTGCGCTGGCGAAGGTCGGCGAGGTCCGTTCGGCGGTCCTCTACCAAAAGCCCCAGTCGGTGGTCGACTGCGAGTACGTGTGGTGTCACACCGACAAGTGGATCAACTTCCCCTGGTCGACGGAACCGCCGGTTGTCTCGGTCGAGGATGCAGCCCACCAGGTCCTGGACGCCTGATCGGCGCGGGTCAATCCCGCAGTAGTTGATAATCTGATAATCTGATTCTCATGTCAGAGATTTCTGCCACAGAGGCTTCCCGCAACTTCGCCGACCTCCTGGATGCCGTGGAGCACGGGGACGAAACCTTCACGATCGTTCGTCGCGGCCGCGTGGTGGCTCAGTTGGGCGCACCCCCACGTGCGAACGGTGCTGCGTTGAAAGCGGCTCTCCGTGCACACCCTCCTGATTCAGCATGGATTGACGATCTTCGGTCCGTCTGGGATCTTCTGGAACCTGATGACGTCCCGGTCGCAGGGGATGAGGATGGCCGGTGAGCCGACTGCTGTTGGACACGACGGTCCTGATCGATCTGGAGCGAGCCGGACATGACCTTGAGTCGATTCTGCTGGATGAGGACGATGTGGCTGTTTCTGCGGTCACTGTTGCTGAACTTGAGGTTGGAATCCATCTGGCGTCGGAAGAGCACGTGGATGATCGACGTGAGTCCGTTCGAGCAGTCGTTGACAGTGTTGTCGTGTTGCCATACGACATCGAGGTTGCGCATGGGCACGCAGTGTTGCTGGCCCATTCACGAAAGACGGGTCGCCCCCGAGGTCGTCATGATCTCATCGTGGCTGCCACGGCACTCGTCTCGGGAAGGACGATCATCAGCGCTGATACGACTGCCTTTCTGGATCTACCGGGCGTGCTCGTGTTTGACGCCTAGCGAGGCTCTGGCCGGTCAGGCGTGTATGGGGGCCCTCGTGTCAGACCAGCGGACCTCGGCCTCCAACTGCGATCCGACCGCAATGAGGATGTCTTCGCGGCCGTAGGCGGCAACGATCTGGACACCCGCCGGTAGTCCCTCCGACGATCCCAGGGGCAGCGAAATTGCCGGCTGACCGGTCGTGTTGAACGGTGAGGTGAACGCGGCGAAGGGCATTGATCGCTTTGAGGCCCGCAGGGGGTCGTCGTCGGTTGGTGTCAGCTCGCCAAGCAGGGGTGGAGGTTGGGCCGTGGTCGGTGTGACCAGCAGGTCGAAGCCGTCCTCCCACCATGAGGCCATGTTCCTACGGAAGGTGGCCATGAGGCCCTGGGCCTTCGCGTAGTCGGATGCTGAGTGGCCGACACCCATTTGGGCCAGCAGCCAGGTTCCGGGCTCCACGTCGTCCTCGGTGACGGTTCGACCCAACTGCCCACCCAGGTGTTCGAGGCTGAGGACCGCACCCACACCCCAGTTCACGTTGAATGCCCAGCTCAGGTCCTCCAACTGGTTGAGGGCGGGCGGATGCGCATCCACGATCTCGTGGCCGAGCCCTTCCAGGAGGGTGGCGGTCCGGCGGGCCGCATCAGCGCAGTCAGGGTGGACGCCGGTCATGGGGTGGTCGACAAGCAGGCCGATCCGAAGCCTGGCGGGTTCTCCAGCGAGCCTGTCTGAGTAGGGGCGACCGTGGTCGGGTGCCACTACGCCGTCACCCAGGAACGGGATGGCCGTGGCATCCAGGATCCCGGCGCAGTCCCGCATGGTGTGACACACAACGTGTTGGACCGACACGCCCCATTCCTCTTTCACCGGGCCCATCGAGATCCTGCCCCTTGAGGGCTTCAGCCCGACGAGGCCGCACATGGCGGCGGGGATTCGGATGGAGCCACCGCCGTCGCTGGCGTTCGCAGCCGGGACCATTCCAGAAGCCACTGCCGCTGCGGAGCCGCCCGAGGAGCCTCCGGTTCCATAGTCGGTGTTCCAGGGGTTGCGGCTGGGTCCGTAGGCCAGAGGTTCGGTGGTTGCCACCAGGCCCAGTTCCGGAGTGTTTGTTCGGCCCACGTTGATGAACCCGGCTTCTCTGTAGCGCTTCACCAGGTTGGAGTCGATCGTGGATGTGAGCTTGGCGTCCTTGAGCGCCTGGACCCCGCAGTGGTGTGGTTGGCCTGCTTCTTCTGACCAGAGGTCCTTGATCAGCATCGGAACACCACGGAACGGTCCGTCCGGAAGGTCGGGTGAGGCGGCCAGGTCGAGGGCCTTGTCGAACTGCCGGTGGATAACGGCGTTCAGCTCGCCGTCAAGGGCTTCGATGCGGTTGATGGTCGCCTGCACGGCCTCTACCGGTGAGAGGTCGCCGTGGCGGATCAGGTCGGCAAGGCCTACCGCGTCGAAGCGGGCAAGGTCATCGGTGGTCTCGTCGTCCATGGGGCGAAGGTAGCCCCCGCCACCGGGTCAGGCCGATTCGGCCCGTTCCAGATAGTTGTAGATGGTGAACCTGCTCACTCCCAGGGCATCGGCGACGTCCTCGACCGACTTTCGCAGCGTGAAGGCCCCCCACTCGTTGAGGAGAGCCACAGCGGCCTGTTTCTGGGTGCGGTCCATGGCGTTGCGGTCAACTCCCAGGTCGGTCTCAGCAGCCTTGATCAAGACGTCAAGGGCGTTGTGGAGGTCGGGGCGACGCAGGCCTCCGACCACCTCGCCTTCCCAGACCAGTGGCAGGTCGGCGGCGGTGATCTGGTCGGGTTCGAGCAGGCCGGCACCCAGGGCCTCGGCCACCGGGGCCAGTGCGGCAATGAGGGGATGAACCGGTCTGGACACAGCGCCACGTTAGCCCGCCCCCTGACGTTGACAAAATGTTGAACGGACGGCAGCATGTGGGAGTGCCGGTGACCATCGCTACCTCCCTCGAAGATGCCTGCGCGGCCCTTGCCGCGGACCCGGACTCGCTGGTGCTGGCAGGTGGCACCGACCTCATGGTCGAGGTCAACCGCGGCAGCCGACGCATCGGGAACGTGGTCACCCTCAACCGTGTTCCTGAACTAGGTGCATGGCGACGTGACGGCGGCCAACTCAGGTTGGGTGCAGGTGTCACCTTTGGTGAGATCTCCCGACCTGAGATCGCCTCACTCCTTCCGGCACTTGCCCAGGCCGCACGAACGGTCGGTTCACCCCAGATCCGCAACGCCGCCACCCTCGGCGGAAACATCGCAACGGCATCACCGGCGGCCGACAGCCTGCCCGTCCTCGTCGCACTGGATGCCGTGCTTGAGTTGTGTTCGAGCGCCGGCCGAAGGGAGGTTGCCGTGGCCGACTTCGTCACAGGTGTGAAGCAGACCTGTCTCCTTCCCGGAGAGCTGATCGAGGCCGTGAGGGTTCCCGTACTGGACGGTCCCCAGGAGTTCTGCAAGGTGGGCACCCGCAACGCAATGGTCATCTCCGTTGCGTCCCTCGCCTTGTTGGTGGACCGTGGTTCCCGCAGGATCAGGGTCGGCCTGGGATCGGTCTCACCGAGACCCCTTAGAGCCACGGCAGCCGAGGAACACATCAGCCAGCGCCTCGACTGGGATACCGGCGGCCACCCAGGCGAGACGGCTATCGGTGAATTCGCCGACCTGGTCGCAGGCTCTGCCACCCCGATCAACGACCATCGCAGTTCCGCCCGTTACCGCAGTCATGCGGTTGGGGTACTTGCCGGAAGGGCGCTGGCAAGGGTCCTCGAGGAGGTAGCGGCGACGTGAGCACCGACCCGTACCTGCTCAGGGTCAACGGAACCGACCACCGGGTCGGCGACGGTCGCCCCGGTGAAAGCCTCCTCTGGGTGCTGCGCGAACGGCTCGGCTTCCACGGTTCCAAGAACGCCTGCGAAGAGGGCGAGTGCGGTTCATGCACTGTGCTGCTCGACGGTCAGACGGTGTGCAGCTGCCTGGTCCTAGCCGAGTCGGCGACAGGATGCGAGATCACGACCATCGAAGGTGTCGCCGACGACGAGGGCCTCTCCGATGTACAGCAGGCGTTCATCGACACGGGAGCCGTCCAGTGCGGTTTTTGCACACCCGGTCTCATCGTGTCGATCGGTGCTCTGCTGGACTCCAACCCCGATCCAGACGACCTGACCGTCAGGGAAGCCATCAGCGGCAACCTCTGCCGGTGCACCGGTTACGGGCGGATCCTCGAGGCCGTGAACGTGGCCGCCGCAGGCCGACGCAACGAGGGGTCGGCGGCGTGACCGACACCCGGGTCGCCGCACGAACCGGAACAGCGCCGCGCATAGGTGAGAGCGCCCGTCGACCTGACGGGGCACCAAAGACCAGCGGCTCGTTTGCCTTCTCCAGCGACCTGTGGCACGACCGGATGCTCTGGGGCGGAACTCTGCGTTCTCCGCACCCCTCCGCCAGGATCAGGTCCATACAGATAGGTGCAGCAGTCGCTGTGACCGGCGTTCACGCCGTGCTGCTCCACGACGACGTTCCAGGCCAAAAGGAGTTCGGTCTGGAACACAGGGACCAGCCTGTGCTGGCCGGCGACATCGTCCGCTACGAGGGCGAACCGGTCGCCATAGTTGCAGCCGACCATCCCGAGGCCGTACGCATGGCACTCGAGGCAATCGTCGTCGACTACGAGGTGCTCGCCCCTGCCGTGGATCCGATGACCGTCGAAGAGGTCGAACCGATCCACCCGGATGGAAACCTGATCCGGCGCATCCACCTCCGTCACGGTGATCAGGACGTCGTGGGTGACGTTCAGGTGGAGGGCACCTACGAGGTTGCCATGCAGGACCAGGCGTTCCTGGGTCCCGAGTCGGGCATGGCGGTACCGGCAGACGACGGAAGCATCGACCTCTACGTGGCGACACAGTGGTTGCACTCCGACAGGGACCAGGTTGCCGACTGTCTCGGTCTTGAGCCCGGGAGCGTGAGGCTCACCCTCGCCGGCGTTGGCGGGGCCTTCGGAGCCCGTGAGGACCTCAGCCTGCATGTCCACCTCTGCATGCTGGCGCAACACACCGACAGGCCCGTGAAGATGGTCTACTCACGCGAGGAGTCCTTCCACGGCCACGTGCACAGGCACCCAGCACAGATGTGGTACCGGCACCACGCAACCAGCGACGGCACCCTCGTGCGGGTCGAGGCGCGCCTGGTCCTGGATGGAGGTGCCTACGCCTCGTCCAGCAGCGCCGTGATCGCCAACGCCACCTGTTTCGCTGCGGGCCCCTACAGGGTGCCAAGTGCCGACATCGACGGTGCCGTGGTCCGAACCAACAACCCACCCTGCGGTGCGATGCGTGGATTTGGGGCCGTTCAGACCTGCTACGCCCACGAGGCACAGATGGACAAGCTGGCCGAGGCCCTGGGCATGAATCCCATCGAGTTGCGCCTTCACAACGCCCTTGAACCCGGCGACGAGCTTCTCACCGGCCAGACCATCACCGGCACTGCACCGGTTGCCGAGGTGATTCGGTCGTGTGCGGAGCATCCCTCAGCAGCGGCAATCGCCCTTGACCCCATGGAGCTTCCAGGTGGTGCCGGCCGCACCGCTGGTCCGGAAGACGTCGTACGAGGCGAGGCCTTCGCCCTCGGCTTCAAGAACCTGTTGTTCTCGGAGGGCTTTGATGATTCCAGCGAGGCTGCCTGCCGGCTTGAAGGCGGTGTCGCCACGATTACCAGCGCCTGCGCAGAGGTGGGCCAGGGGTTCGTGACCGTTGCTCAGCAGATAACCCGCGAGGTGCTTGGTGTCGAGGAGGTGGTGATGGCGCCGGCGACAACCGCCACGGTTGGGTCGGCCGGTTCCACGTCCGCCAGCCGTCAGACATGGATGTCGGGCGGCGCGGTGAAGGAGGCCTGCGAAAAGGTCAGGGTGCAGCTGCTTGAACGCGTCGCCGCCCAACAGGGTGCAGATGTCAGCGACCTTGTCCTGGTGGACGGCCGGATCGTCTCGCTGGCCGGCGGCCTGGACATCGACCTGGCTGAGGCCACGGCAGAACCCGTCGAGGCTGACGTCGTGTTCAGGCATGCACAGACGTGGCCACTGGACGATGACGGTCAGGGGAACGCACACGTCTCGTTCGCGTTCTCGGCCCACAGGGCGATCGTCGACGTCGACACCGGGCTGGGGCTCGTCAAGGTCGTGGAGTTGACAACATCCCAGGACGTGGGGCGAATCCTGAACCCGATGCAGGTTGTGGGTCAGCTCGAGGGCGGTGCAGCCCAGGGCGTCGGCCTGGCGGTAATGGAGGAGGTCCTGGTCGTGGACGGTCGGATTCGCAACGCCTCGTTCACGGACTACCTGGTGCCTACAGCACTCGACATGCCCCCAGTCGAGATCGCCGCCCTCATCGAGCAGGCCGAGCCGGGAGCCCCGTTCGGAGCCAAGGGCATCGGCGAGCCCCCGTCCATCTCGTCCACGGCAGCTGTCGCCGCCGCCATACGGGTCGCCACCGGTCTCGACCTGCCACGGGTGCCCGTACGCCCTACCGACATCGTCTTCCCGGAGGGCGAGGCATGAGCCACCCCCACGACGCACTAAGGATCGACGCCGACCGTCTGATGCGCCGCATTGGGGAACTTGCCGCGATCGGCCCAATCGAGGGCGGCGGTTCAAGCCGCCTGGCCCTCACCGATGAGGACAGGGCCGGACGCGACCTGGTGGTCACCTGGATGCGGGACCTGGGCCTTGATGTCCGCATCGACGGGATTGGCAACGTTGTGGCGACCCGACCCGGGCGCATCGACGGCCCCGCCGTGATGACCGGAAGCCATATTGACACCGTCCGCTCGGGTGGCCGCTACGACGGAAACCTTGGGGTGCTGGCCGGTCTCGAGGTGATCGAGACCCTCATCGGCGCAGGGGTCGAGACCGAGCATCCGATTGCCGTGGCCTTCTTCACAGACGAGGAGGGAGCCAGGTTCCCACCGGACATGCTCGGCAGCCTCGTCTACGTGGGCGGCCTCGGCCTTGAGGACGCCCTCGACATTGAGGGGATCGACGGATCAGTTGTCGGAGACGAGCTTGACAGGATCGGTTACCGGGGAACCCACCCGTGTCCCGGTCCCGCACCTCACGCCTTCGTCGAACTGCACATTGAGCAGGGGCCCGTGCTCGAGGCTGGAGGTCACACGATCGGGGCAGTCACCGGCGTGCAGGGCATCTCGTGGACCGAGTTGACCATTACCGGCCAGGCCAACCATGCGGGAACGACGCCGATGGACCTGCGACACGACGCCGCCTACGCGGCTGCGGCCATTGCGTGTCACGTGCGCGACATTGCCTCCGGAATGGGGGGTCGACAGGTGGCCACCGTCGGCCGGCTTGACCTCCAACCAGACCTCGTGAACGTGGTAGCCGGTACGGCCGTAATGACCGTAGACCTCCGCAACACCGACGAGGCGCTGCTCCTCGCCGCCGAGGTCGACCTCTCCAACTTCGTGGAAGGCGTCGCTGATTCAGAGGGTGTCCGGGTCGAGGCCCGCAGCCTCGCACGATTCGAACCGGTGGTGTTCGCCGAAGCCGTGGTCGACACGGTGGCCGGAACGGCCGAGCGCCTCGGCCACAGTGTTTCGCGGATGCCATCCGGTGCCGGTCACGACGCTCAGATGATGGCCCGGATCTGTCCCACCGGAATGGTGTTCGTCCCGAGCAGGGACGGCATCAGCCACAATCCGGCAGAACACACCGATGCCGCCGACCTCGCTGCCGGAGCGGACGTGCTGCTCCAGACCATGTTGGCCCTGGATCGTCGGGCCTCCGAGGAGGGAGAAGGAACATGAGCCGGATCCTCACAATCGGCGCTGCCCAGACAGGCCCCATCCAGAGGGACGATTCCCGACCTGACGTGGTCGAGAGGCTTGTAGCCCTGCTGCGTGAGGGTGCCGACGCCGGCTGTGACCTGGTTGTGTTCCCGGAGTTGGCCCTGACGACGTTCTTCCCGCGCTGGTGGGTTGACGACCGCGCAGAGTTCGACAACTTCTTCGAGACCGAAATGCCCGGTCCCGACACCCAGCCGCTGTTTGACGAGGCGGCCCGCCTGGGCGTCGGGTTCCACCTCGGCTACGCCGAGTTGACGCCCGACGGGCACCACTACAACACCGCCATCCTGGTGGAGCGCGACGGCTCCGTGGCGGGCCGCTACCGCAAGGTCCACCTGCCAGGCCACCACGAGCATGAGCCCTGGAGGGAGTTCCAGCATCTGGAGCGCTACTACTTCGAACCCGGCGACGGGTTCAACGTGTTCGGTGCATTCGGTGGCGTGGTCGGGATGGCCATCTGCAACGACCGCCGCTGGCCCGAGACCTACCGGGTGCTCGGCCTGCAGGGCTGCGAGCTGGCCCTCATCGGCTACAACACCCCCGTCCACTACCCGCCGGATCCAACCCAGGACGTCTTGGCCGGCTTCCACAACGGCCTGGTGCTGCAGTCCGGCGCCTACCAGAACGGCATGTGGGTCGTGGGCGTCGCCAAGGCCGGCAACGAGGAGGGCTGTGTCCTGCTGGGCGAGAGCTCGATCGTGGCGCCTTCTGGCGAGGTGCGGGCCGTCTGCTCCACTGACGGAGACGAGTTGGTGGTTGCCGAGTGCGACCTTGACATGTGCTCCAACTACAAGGACACGCTGTTCAACTTCGGCTACTACCGCCGACCCGAGGTGTACGGGCTGATCACAGGGCAGACGGGCGTGGAGGTGCCCGAGGATGTGGCCGCGACCCTGAACCCTGACGACACAACCGGAACAGCGTGACCACCTTCACCCTGAACGGATCCACCGTCGAGGCAAGCGCCACACATCCCCACCTGCTCGTAGCTCTACGCGACGAGCTCGGGGTCATGTCACCCAAGGACGGTTGCTCGCCGTCGGGCCAGTGCGGCTGTTGCACGGTGCTGGTCGACGGAAAGGCCCGGGTTGCATGCCAGACCTCGATGGAAAAGGTCGATGGGGCCACCGTTACCACCCTTGAGGGTCTCGATCAGAACGAACGGGAGCGCTTTTCGAATGCCTTTGCAGCCCACGGTGCGCTTCAGTGCGGGTTCTGCACACCGGGAATCGTCATGCGTGCCAAGGCGCTGATCGACAAGAAGGGCGATGCCCTCACGAGGGACGAGGCAGCCCGCCACCTGGGTGGGCACCTCTGCAGGTGCACCGGGTACATCAAGATCCTTGACGCCGTCGAGTCGGTGGCGGCCGGCGAAGTTCCCGTCACGGTGGAATGTGGGGGAGTCGGTTCAAGCGGCACCAAGTACCAGGCCGGAGAGCTGAGCCTCGGGGACAGGCCCTTTATCGACGACATGGCTCCTGAAGGCCTGCTGCATGCAGCACTTCATCTCGCCGACCACGCCCGCGCCGACGTGGGCCGTATTGACACGTCGGCTGCAGAGGCCGTCGACGGGGTCCACGGCGTCTTCACCGCTGCAGACGTGCCCGGGGACCTGCGTGTTGGCATCATTCACACCGACTGGCCGGTGCTCATCCCCGAGGGGGGCCGAACCTCCTACCTGGGTGACGTACTTGCCGTCGTTGTAGCCGGCGACCGGGAAACAGCCCGGATGGCAGCCGCCCTCGTAGAGGTGGAATATGTGTCCCTGACCGTGTTCAGCGACCCGGTCGTGGCGGCGTCATCAGACGAGAATGCCGTGTGGGGGCTGGAAGGGAACATCCTCTCCGTGTCCAGCTACTCGCGAGGAGAGGTCGAGTCGGCCCTGGCAGAGTCCGCCCACGTGGTTGACGAGGTGTTCCAGACCCAGCGCATCGAGCACGCCTTTGTCGAGCCCGAGTCAACCCTCGCCGTTCCGGTCGACGGTGGAGGCCTCCACGTGTACTCAGGCGGTCAGGGTGTCTGGGACGACCGCAACCAGATCGCCTCCGTCCTGGGAGTCGACACCGGCATGGTGACCGTCGAGTTGGTCAGCAACGGCGGCGCCTTCGGGGGCAAGGAGGACATGTCCAACCAGGCTCAGACGGCCCTTGCAGCCCACCTCCTTGACCGGCCTGTCCGGTGCACGCTGTCCCGTGAGGAGTCTCTTCTCATGCACCCGAAGAGGCACCCGATCCGGATGGCGTACCGGGCCGGCTGTGACGCCGACGGTCACCTGACAGCGCTGTGGGTACGCATGATCGGAGACTCCGGTCCCTACGCCTCGGTGGGCATGAAGGTTCTCGAGCGCGCCGCTGGGCATGCGAGCGGCCCGTATGTGGTCGGCAACATCGACGTCGAGGCCACGGCTGTGCGCACCAACAATCCGGTGTGCGGTGCGTTCCGTGGCTTTGGAGCCAACCAGGCGCAGTTCGCCATGGAGGGGGTGATGGACCGCCTCGCCCAGATGGCGGGAATCTCCGGTTGGGAGATGCGCAGTCGCAACATCGTGGGTCCGGGGGCCGTCTGGGGGCCGGGCCAGGTGATGGACGATGGCTCCCTCGGCGCCAGAGCGTGCCTGGACGAGGTGAAGGAGCCCTACGACGCAGCCGTGGCTGCCGGCAGGCCCGTCGGTCTCGGCATGGGGCTCAAGAACTCCGGTCTCGGAAACGGTTTCAAGGAGATCGCACGGGCGGTGGTCCGCTTTCGTGAGGACGGCGGTGTCGAGGTAAGGCACTGTTGGACGGAGATGGGTCAGGGAGTCCACACGGTTGCCATCCAGGTGGTGGTCGAGGAACTCGGCGTGGATCCCGCTCTGATCGAGGTAATCGTCGACACCACCCGTGAGCTTGGTGCCGGCCAGACGACCGGCAGCCGCGGCACCCTCATGGGAGCCGGGTCGGTGGCCGACGCCTGCCGGGCGGCACTCGCCGACGGTTGCCAGATCGGGGTGGACTACGAGGGCGAGTACCGGGTGGACTGGACAAACTCCATGAACGAAGGCCTCGAACACCCCGTGATCCACTCCACCTTCGGATACGCGGCACAACTGGTGATCCTGGATCCCGAGACCGGCGACGTGGAGCAGGTCGTGGCCGCACACGATGTCGGTCGGGCCGTGAACCCGATGCTCTGCGAAGGACAGGTGGAGGGCGCCGTGCACATGGGTCTCGGATACGCCCTGACCGAGGGTTTCCCGGCAGATGCAGACGCCAGGCCCGCCAACACGACCCTTCGCAGCCTCGGAATCATCAGACCCAAGGACATGCCGCCTGTTGACGTACGCCTCGTCGAGGTACCCCAGCCGGATTCTCCATACGGCATCAAGGGAGTCGGCGAGATCGGCCTGGTTCCCACAGCCGGAGCGGTGGCAGCCGCCCTCCACGCCCACGACGGTGAGTGGCGCGCTGAGCTCCCGATGAATTCTCCCAACCAGCGTGAAGCCTGGGCAGAGTGGGACGGCCGATGAGCAACTTGTCCAACACCACGCCGGGCCTGGTCTGTGCCCACCATCACCTCTACTCATCGCTGGCCCGCGGCATGCCGGCACCACCCAGGACGCCGGCCGGGTTCACCGACATCCTTGAGCTCGTGTGGTGGCGTCTCGACAGGGCCCTTGACCTTGAGGGCATCCGCTGGTCTGCGATGCTGGGCGCCCTCGAGGCACTTGAGCGGGGATGCACGGCGGTCATCGACCACCATGAGTCACCGGAGGCCATCGAGGGTTCTCTGGACGTGATCGCCGAAGCCTGCGCAGAGGTCGGTGTGAGGGTCGACTGTGCGTACGGGGTGACGGACCGCCACGGACCAGAGGGCGCCAGACGGGGCCTCGCCGAGAACGAGAGGTACCTGCGTGCCGGCGGCCGGGGGAGGGTCGGCGTGCACGCCGCCTTCACCTGCACCGACGAGACCCTCGAATCCGCAGCCGGCCTCGCTGCCGAACTCGGTGTAGGCGTACACATCCACGTGGCCGAGGGCGAGACCGACGCCGGTGCAGCGGACCGGCTCCGCAACCTGACCGCGGACGACTGGTTGCTCGTACACGGCGTACACCTGGCCGATGACCACGGCCTGACCGGCACAATCGTGCACAACCCCAGGTCCAACATGAACAACTCCGTCGGATACTCACGCCCCGCCCGCTTCACAAACCCGGTGGCTCTCGGCTCCGACGGCATCGGTGCCGACATGCTCGACGAGTTCCGGGTCGCCTACGTGCGCCACCGTGAAGATGACGTGACAGCCTCGCCTGAGGCTGCCTGGTCTTATCTGGCCACCGGCTGGGATCTCTTCCCGGAGGCACTCGGGGATCAGGTCACATGGAGCCACGACCCGATGGATCCGTGGCACCTGGCCTTCTCGCCGGGTGTCAGCCCCCTACAGGTCGAGGTGGATGGCCGAGTGGTCTGGGCCGATGGTTCAGCTACCCGTGTCGATGCAGACGAGATCCGTGCGAGGGCCGCTGAGGAGGCTGTCCGACTGCACGCCCGACTGGAGGAAATGTGAGAGAGCACATGTTGACCGCTATCGCCGAGGAGGTTCCCCGATGACGAGGCTCGCCATCTACCTGCAGGATGCCCACACGATCACAGAGGCCATCGAGCACGCCCGATACGCGGAATCGCGTGGCTTCGAGGCCGTTTGGCAGGCTGACTCGCGCCTTGTCCGCGATGCCGTCGTGCCGATGGCGGCCTTCGGGGCCTGCACGGACACGATCAAGATCGGCTCGGGGGTCGTCGACTGCTGGACACGCAACCCGGCACGCCTTGCATCCACCTTCTCGACGCTCGACGACCTGGCCCCCGGCAGGATGATTCTGGGCATCGGCGCCTGGTGGGATCCGCTGGCTACCAAGGTCGGGATCAACCGCAGGCGGCCCCTCGGTGTCATGCGAGAGGTTGTAACGACGGTGCGGGCCCTGCTGGCAGATGAGACGGTCACGTTCGATGGCGACTACGTGCACCTCGACGGGGTTGAGCTGGACTACGTCTACCAGGAGCGGCGCCCCAAGGAGGTTCCCATCTACATCGGTGCGACCGGGATGAAGATGATGGAGTTGACAGGCGAGATCGCTGACGGGGTTGTCCTGAACTACCTGGTCTCGCCTGGATACAACAAGCAGGCGATGGAGCACCTTGAGATCGGTGCCGCTCGGGCGGGCCGGTCGGTCGACGACCTGGACCGGCCGCAACTTGTGGTCTGTTCGGTTGCCGAAACACGCGCCGAGGCCCTTGACGGAGCTCGCCTCATGGTCACCCAGTACCTGGGTCAGCAGCCGCACATCATGAAGGCTTCGGGCGTCCCCGAGTCGCTGCTTGAGGAGGTTGGGAAGATCCTGACGTGGCCCGCCACGCATGAGCAGGTTGAGGCAGCATCGAAGCTGGTGCCCGATGACATCGTGCAGATGATCTGTGCAGCCGGCACCCCGGACGAATGCAGGGAGAAGGTGGCCCAGTACATGGCAGATGGTTGCACCTGTCCAATCCTCTACCCGCTCGGCCCGGACGTGAAGTTGATGGTCGACACGTTCGCTGACTGGACCCCGTGAGAGGATTCTCCACATGTCCCGCCTGGTAGTCAGAGGTGCCCGCCACCCGGGTGACATTGCCGTTGAAGGCGGTCGCATCACGGCGGTCGGGTCGGTGGAGCCCCAGCCCGGAGACGAGGTCCTGCGCTGTGATGGTGACATCGTCACAGCAGGGCTCATTAACACGCACCATCACCTTTACCAGTGGATGACCCGCGGCAGGGCCGACGGCTGCAACCTCTTTGACTGGCTGACCCACCTCTACCCCGTGTGGGGCCGGTTGTCGGTTGACGACGTCAGGGCGGCTGCCATGGTCGGCCTGGGGGAGTTGGCCGCCACGGGGTGCACGACTGCATCAGACCACCACTATCTGGTCCCCGGGGGCGACGACGAGGTGTTTGATGCAATCGTCGACGCCGCCCACTCGGTCGGCATCCGGCTGCACCTCTCCCGGGGTTCGATGGACCTGGGTGAGAGCCGCGGGGGCCTGCCGCCGGACCACGTGGTCGAGGACATCGACGCCATCCTGGCGTCGACCGAGTCGGTCATCGCCCGCCACCACGACGCCGAGATGGTCCACGTGGTGGTGGCACCATGCAGCCCCTTCTCCGTAACCACCGACCTGATGGTCCAGTCAGCCGAGTTGGCTCGACGTCACGGTCTGCGCCTGCACACACATCTGTGTGAGACGGTCGAGGAGCAGGCCCACTGCCTCGAACGGTTCGGTCGACGACCGGTGGAGATGCTCGAGGAGTGGGGTTGGGTCGGCGACGACGTCTGGCTGGCGCACGGCATCCACATCGACGACGACGAGATGGGCGTGCTCGGAGCGGCAGGTACTGGCATTGCCCACTGCCCGTCATCGAATGCCCGGATAGCGGCAGGCATGTGCAGGGTCACCGACCTGAGGGCTGCCGGTTGTCCCGTCGGTCTCGGGGTGGACGGCGTCGCCTCAAACGAGGTGGGCGGGCTCTTTCCGGAGCTCCGCCAGGCGCTCTACACGGCGAGGCTGCGCGAGCTGCGCCCGGATGCGCTGATGCCGGTCGATGTCGTGGACATGGCCACCAGGGGAGGTGCCGGGTGCCTCGGCCTCGACGACACCGGCCTGATAGAGCCGGGTCAGCGGGCTGACATGGTCGTCTGGCCCGGCGACGACCTCGGTGACATCGCCGACCCGTTGGCCGGCCTCGTTCTGGGACCCGATCGCCGCGCCCGCCACGTGCTCGTCGGTGGCAACCCTGTGGTGACCGACGGCGAGGTAGTCGGAATCGACCTGGCAGCCGCCCACAGGGATCTGGCTGCCAGATCACGGCGCCTGTGGGAGCACGCCTGACCAGGTTTTCGGATGGCTCAGGCCGGCGGTGCTGCCGGCCCGAAGAGGGGCTGGTTGTCGGTTATTGCACCCCAACGGCGGGTGCCGAACTCAAAGTGCCACCACTCGCCGTCGAAGACAACGAAGCCGGCGTCCCTCATCGCCCAGAAGAGGAGGCGCCTCACCTCGCGGTCAGGGCCTGGTAGATGTTCGAGTGCTGAAGCCCCGGCCATTGAAGACATGTCATCGAAACCGGTTCCGGGGGCGAGTGCGACGCCGTCGTGTGTGAGGGTTAGGTCCACGGCACCGCCTGTGAGGTGTGGTGGTGGACGCGATGGTTCCGGATCGGGTTCGGCGAACAGCCATGCAGGCACCTCAGGATCGGCGAGTGCCGCCTGGTACAACTCGACCTGCAACTCGAGTGGCCTCCATGCGTCGAACACGGCGAGGCCCCAACGCTCGGGGAGGTTGTCGGCGACACCTGTCAACAGGTCAGCTACCGACCGGCGCAGCCAGCATCCCTCCCGGGCGTGCACCCATCCGGCCCTCTGATAGTTCTGGAGCAGGAGAATGCGACCGTGGGAGACCTCGACCATCGGCTCATCAACCGGTTCGACAACCGGTGGTGCTTCCGGGTCGTTCAGGCCGGGCAGAGAACGGGTGTCGGGAACTCCGACATCATGTTCGGTTAGGACCTGTTGCGCCGGGAGTGTGAGACAGGGTTCGTCGAAACGGGGGTTCATCGGGGCTCCAGCACCGTTGCGGTCACCTCGAGCAGTTCTCGACCGTGGTCCACGTCGTAGACCGGAATCTTGAACTCACTGATCCCGTGTGTCTCCATGAGGTTGTGGAGTTCGGCTGAGCATTCCTCGATCGTGCCGCTTACAACAAAAGGTAGGACCCATTCGTCTGGAACCAGCCGGGCAGCTGCTTTGAGCCCATCGGCCATCGCCGACCTGATGGCGGCGACGTCGGAGTCCGAAATTCCCAAGGCCTCCCTGACATCGGGCGGCGAGTCGACCAGGCGGTAGGTCATGTGGGGCCTTACAGCTTCAAGGGCCCTCTCGTCGGTAACGATCATTGTCGAGTAGCAGATCTCGGGCTGGTTCCCGGTCGCTTCTGCCCCTCTTCTGACCCGCTCCACGTAGGCGCCGAGGGACGGTTTGTAGATGAAGTCCAACAGGACCCCATCGGCGACTGATCCGGCCAGATCCAACATCTTGGGGCCCCTCCCAGCCAGCCAGATCTGGATGTCTGGGCGGCTGTAGTCGAGGCGGGCGGACCGGAGCGAGAAACCCGGACCTTCCATGTCTACGGTTTCGCCTCCGAACAGGCCCCGGCAGGCGACTATCGCCTGCCGCACGGTCTCGAGCGGTCGGTACCTCGGGATGGCCAGCGGGTCCAGGGTGAGGCTGCCTCCGGCTCCCAGTCCCAGAAATGCCCTACCACCCGACATCTCGTCGAGGCTGGCTATTGCAGCAGCGGTCTGTCCCGGATGGCGGGTGTAGGCGTTGGTGATGCCGGGACCCACCTCGAGCCCGTCCGTGGCGAGCAGGATCGCGGTCATCGTTACGTACACGTCACGGGTGGCCAGGCCCTCGTCGTAGACCCAGCAGCGTCTGAAACCCAGCTCCTCGGCGGCAACCGCAAGGTCCACCATCTTGTCCACCGGTGCTTCCGGGATCAGGTTCAGGCTGGCTCTGATCATGGGACTCAGCCGTTCCGGTTCAGCCATGTCAGGACCGCCTCGACCACACCGCCTCCAACCGAGAGGGCCTTGTCTGAGACCTCGTCAACTCCGCCGCCTTCTCCTGTTCTCCTGGGATCCACGTCGCCGACCTTCAGTCCGGTCGTGACCGTCGCACCGTTCACGATCAGACCACGGATGGTTCCTGCCACGGAACTTCGGATTTCAACCCCTGATACCACCCCGAGCAAGGCGTCGGCCTCTACGAGATCACCGATGCCGTAGTTCCATGTCACCTCCCCATCTGCGGGAGATCTCAGCAGTCGGTCGGTGCTTCTGCCGCCGACCTCGCCGGGAACCCCGGTGTCGGCTGCTGCGGGTCCGTCCCATATGACTCGTCCCAGGCGGGGTCCGCGGAGCGTTTCCACAACGGCGTGGCAGTCGACTCCGGCCACAAAGCCCGGCCCCAGGGCGACCACGAGCGAAGCGTCGTTGATGGTGGTGTCGAGGGCTTGCTTGGCAAGCCTGGAATCGACCACGACAGACAGCGGGATGTCTGGAAGTCCAGGGCTGACCAGCACCGGTACCACCCCTGTAGCTGCTATCGACACAAGGTCCGTCGTCAGGTCAACCCGGCGTGCACGCATGTCCTCGATCGTGAGCTCGCCGTCGGTGACGGCCGTTGACAGCGCCACCGTACGTCGTACGGCCAGCGGGCTGGCCAGCTCACAAACGGCAACTGGAAAGCCCGCCCGGTGGAGGCGAAGCGCTGCTCCGGTGCCGAGGTCGCCGCCGCCACGGAGCAGGCAGAGATGGTCTTCGAACAACAACCCTCAGCCCGCCGAGCTGCGGTCACGGGCAACGATCTGGGCCATTACAGAGACGGCGATCTCCTCCGGGTTCTCGGCACCCAGGTCCAGGCCGATCGGCGAGGTGACCCGTTCCAGGTCAGCTGTCGTGGCGCCGAGGTCCAGGAGCCGGCTGCATGTGGTCTCCCAGCGCCGGGCGCTTCCCATGACGCCGATTGAGCCGACGCTTGTGGCCAAAAGGCACTGGATGCTCTCCACGTCAAGGTCGGTGTTTCGGGTGACGACCACCGCATGGTCTCTCGGCGTCAACTCGACCTGTTCGAGTGCCACAGAAACCGGGCCAACCACTGCTACATCCGCAGCGGAGCTGTCGTCCAGGGTGCCGGAGCGGTCGTCGGTCGCAACCACCCGGTAGCCAAGCCAGTGGGCAAGGTCCGTCACAGCGTGGCCAATGTGGCCGTATCCGATAACCAGGATCGTGGAAGGTGGCATATGTGGCTCCAGGAGAATTGTGGCCCGGCCACCGCACACGCCGGGGTCGCCGTTGCCGGGGTCGACCAATTGGTAGTCCAGCAGACGTGGCGTTCCTTCTGCCAGACAGGCATCTGTCTCTGCGACCACGCGTGCCTCCATCTCGCCTCCGCCAACCGAGCCGATACGTAGGCCATCGGCGGTGACGAGCATCTTGGAGCCGGCGTGTCGGGGTACGGACCTGTCGGTGCTTATCACGGTGGCAAGCACAGCGGACCGGCCCTTGGCGAGCAGATCGACAAGGTCGTTCAGGATGTGAGCCTCGGCGGTACGCCCGGGCAGGGTCCTGACTAGCCGATCCCCGTATGCCGTAGCCATCAAGAACCCCAGAGTCGGGTGGCCTGTTCGTGCAGCCGCGCCGACTGCCTCTCCGGGTCTGAGCCGATCACCTCTTTGTTCCTCACCCTCCAGGAACCGGCGACCATCACGGAATCGACATGGTGTCCGCTCCTGGACAGGATGATCTGGCCGATCAGGTTGCCCTCGTTTACCGGTGTCGGGAAGGCTGCATCGATTAACTGCAGATCTGCCGACCATCCGGGTTCGAGGCGACCGACCATGTCGAGGCCCAGCGCCCGTGCACCTGTCTCCGTGGCCATGGCCAGTACCTCCGGGGCCGGCATGACCCCGGGGTCTTGAAGCCTGGCCTTGTGGATCAGGAACGCACCCCGCATGACCTCGTAGATGTCGTTCACGTAGCCGTCAGACCCGAGACCCACGGTCACGCCGGCCTCCAACAACTCCGGGACCGGGGCGATGCCTCCTCCGACCTCGCAGTTCGCCAGAGGCATATGGGTGCACCTGATACCCCGGTCCACGACAAGGTTGAACTCGTCGGGTGAGAGGTGGACGCACTGGGAGGCAAGGAAGCGGGGGCCTGCCACGCCGAGGTGGTCGTAGTGCTCGACGGTTCTACGTCCGTTGTGTTCAAGGCACCAAGATCCCTCGTGGACACCCTCGTTGCAGTGGGCGTGGAGCAGGACGTCGTTGGCGGCCGCCAACTCGTACGCCTGTCTGATGAAGTCGTCGGAGCAGGTGAACGTGGTGTGGGTGCACATCATCCCCGAGGTCAGGTCACCGTCTCCGCAGGCGTCGATCATCGACAGGTTCTCCTGCAGGCCTCTCTGCCCAATTTCCGGCCCCGACCTTTCGGTGGCCTCAAAGCTCAGGATTCCCCTCAGCCCGTGTTCGTCCACGATCTCTTTTTCCATGAGCAGGGCGTCCGGCAGCGTCGCAGGGGCCTCCAAGATGTCGAGGAAGGTCGTGGTTCCAGACAGCAGCATCTCGGTGCAGACCCAGTCGGCTGCTGCCCGGATCATCTCGTGGTCGAGGCGGTCCTCGACCTGCGGCCACCAGAAGTCCTCGAGGAATGGCCAGAAGCCGGCTGGAGCCGACTCTGTGGGAATCCCGTGGGCAAGAACCCCGTACATGTGGACGTGGGAGTTCACGAATCCGGGCATGAGGATCCGACCGGGGGCAGCTACGACATCATCTGAGGGATGTGCTCCGGCCAGGTCGGAGTTGGGTCCGACGGCGTCGATCAGATCAGCTACAACCCGGACACCCCAGCCGGGTCTGGGTGGGGTGCGGGCATCGGTTACCAGCCAGTCGGGCTGGATGAGGAGGCCCTGTTCGGCGCCCATGCTCAGACGTTGTTGAGTGCCCGGTGGACCCGTTCAGGCGTGAAGGGCAGGTCGTAGATCCGGGTACCGGTGGCGTTGGCGATGGCGTTCCGGAGAGCCGGTGCTACACCGTCCTTGGGAATTTCGGCAACGGCCTTTGCGCCGAAGGGCCCGGTCGCCTCCATGGTCTGCACGAGGAACACCTCGGTGTGGGGCATCTCGTCTGCGGTGTAGATCCGGTACGGGCCAAATGCCGGGTTTACCATCTTGCCGTCATCGTCGAGGACGATCTCCTCACAGTGTGCGTACCCGAGGGCCTGCAGCATGCCGCCCTCGACCTGGCCGCTGGCGGTTATGGGGTTGATGGTCACACCACAGTCGACGGCCATGACCATCGAGATGACGGTGACCTGGCCGGTCTGGATATCGACCTCGGTCTCGACGAACTGCGCGGCGAACGGCGGAGGGCTGTCGGGGGAGACGTGTGAGGCAGTTCCCATGATCTGCTCCTGCTCGTTGATGTGCAGAGAGTCGAGGGCCACTTCCTCAAGGGTGACTGAGCGTCCGTCGGGAGTCCACGCACTCCGGTCCCGCAGTTGGATCGACTCAGGAGCGTCGACTCCGAGGAGCATGGCGGCCCTCTCCCGGAGCCGCGTGGCAACCACCCGAGAGGCCTTTTGCACCGCGGTGCCGGAGATGTAGGTGGTGCTGGAGGCGTACGCACCGGTGTCGAAAGGCGTCATGTCCGTGTCGGAGGAGTAGATGATGATGTCCTCGAGGCGAACTCCCAGGACCTCGGCCGCTATCTGGGCAAGGACGGTGTCGGCCCCGGTCCCGAGGTCGGTGGCACCTACAAGCAGGTTGAACGACCCGTCGTCGTTCAACTTGATGCTGGCACCGCCCATGTCCAGGAAGGGAATGGCTGTTCCGTGCATGCAGAAGGCGAAGCCGAGGCCGCGCCTGATGTGTGGCCGGTCGGCCGGGGCCCGCCAGTCGGGGTCGCTGCGTCGGTGCCACGAGATCGCTCGCATCCCCTGGGCCACGCATTCCTCGATGCCGTTCGACTCCACCACCGGGTACTCGTCCAGCTCCTCGTCGCTGGCTCCACCCTCTCCCAGGTGTGGGGCGATGTTCATCTCGTCGCCGACCTTCACCCAGTTCTGACGGCGAAAACCGATGGGGTCAATCCCAAGATCGTCGGCGATGTCTTCCATGTGTGACTCCAGGGCGAAAAGGGCCTGGGGTGCTCCGTAGCCTCGGTAGGCGCCAGGAACGGGGATATTGGTGTAGACGACATCGCAGTTGAACTGCTTGTTGTCGCAGTTGTAGGAGGTCAGACCGCGTAGGCCGGTGACGATCTGGACGGTCAGGCCGTGGGCTCCGTAGGGGCCTGTGTTGCCCACGAGGGTCATGTCCTGGGCTACGAGCGTTCCGTCGGAGTCGACGCCGGTCCGGTAGGTGATGGTCTGCGGGTGCCTGGTGCGGCTGGCGAAGAACTCCTCCTCTCTGGTCAACTCCAACTGAACGGGGCGGTGAGTGGCGATTGCCAGGTGTGCGGCGATGTCCTCGATCAGCATCTCCTGCTTGGCGCCAAAGCCGCCGCCGATGCGCGGCTTGATGACGCGAATGTCCTTGACCTCCATGTCGATGAGGGGTGCCAACATGCGGCGGGTGTGGAACGGAACCTGCGTTGCGGTGCGGACGACCAAGCGTTCGTCTGAGTCCAGCCAGGCGACGGAGATGTGCGGTTCGATCGGGCACTGCTGAACCTGGTGGACGCGGAAGGTCTGCTCGTAGACGTGGTCGGCATTATTTAGCGCAACCTCTACGTCGCCGCGGTGAGCGTGCATCCGGTGGACGACGTTGTGCTCACGGTCGACGATGTCGATGGTGTCTTCCTCGGGATGAATGATCGGAGCTCCGTCAAGGCGGGTTTCGAGCTCGTCGAATACCGCCGGGAGGATCTCGTAGGTGACCTCTATGAGCCTGCAGGCCTCGGCAGCTATCTCAGGGGTTTCGGCTGCCACGGCAGCAACCCTGTCGCCCACGTGGCGGACCACGTCGTCAAAGCTGACCTGATCGTGGGGCTTGGGGTTTGGGTACGACTGTCCGCCCGAGGCGTATTTCACGCGGGCTGTATTGCCGTGGTGGATGACGGCATGAACCCCCGGCAGTGAGCGTGCGGCCGAGTCATCAATGCTGACGATTCGAGCATGGGCGTGAGGACTCCGCAGGACCTTGGCGTGAAGCAGGTCGCGCATTTCAAAGTCTGCTGTAAATGCAGGGTTGCCCTTGACGAGACGCACTGCGTCGACCTTGACCTCAGGGCGGCCCACCACCTCCATCTCGGGGACATCGGGCGAGGTCACTACACGTGGTACCGCCGGTGGGGCGTTCGGAGGCGGGTCGTCTTCGGTTACCTCGACAGCGTTCACGCCGTCGGTCATGGGCTCGAGCATCAGGGGCTCGAAAGCCTCGACGTCGTCGCCGCGCATCAGAGCGGCAGCGCGGCGTATGGCGGCAACGGGCTTTACGTATGCCGTTTCGCGGTCGAGGATTCCCGAGAGCATGTCCCGGATGTCGGCCTCGGACGGGTCTGGGTCGTGCGCGAGGAGGGCGAGGGTGCCAAGAATCATGGCGCCGACGGAGTAGCCGGACTGCATCGCACCCGTGGCCGTGAACGCATCCTGCAGGGGATGGAGGCCGCGTTCGGTGTTGAGCGACTCCAGGGTCGTCACCTCGTGTTCGTCGGCCTGTGCGGCCAGGACGACGTCGCTGCTGGCGAGCTTTCCGTCGATCAGAATGGCTGCCGCGCCTGTCTCGCCGGAGGTTGAGCCGAACCTGACGCTGGCCATGCCTTCGCGGCGGAGCAGGGTCAGGAGAGTGTCGTGGACCTCGCACTCGAAGGTCTGGTTGTTGCCGTTCAGGCGGATGGAGACCTCCATCAGGAAGCGTCCTTCAGCGAGGCGAGAATCCGATCGGTCAACACCGAGGCCAGGTGCAGGCGATAGTCGGCACTGCCCCGGAAGTCGCCCAGCGGTTCGAGACCCGACGTCGGGTCCCCTGGATCGATCAGCACCGGAGTGGATGCCACCCCGGTGAGGGCGACCGTGGTCACGCCGTCAAGGTACCGCCCGGTCGCTGAGACGATCGGCGTATCGGCAGGAGTGCGGCCGACGGACTCACACACGGTGGTTCCTCCGGTTGTCAGGGAGACAGCGGTGATCAGGTGGCCGTGACACGGGCCGTTGGACCTGAGTACGTTGGCCAGCGGTGCGCCGCCGGTTCCGTCGGGTCCAGCTACGTGGACCTCTGCGGCATGGACCAGCAGGGCGGCCAGCAGAACGCTGTCGGGGTCGCCAACTGCGACTGTTCCGCCGACCGTGGCGAGGGTTCTCAGGGTGCTCGGCAACTCTGCCCGTGCGGCATCGCGCACGCTATCGGGCACACGGTCATCGGACTTCAGGTTGTCGAGGGTGACCATTGCGCCCAACCGGATCCGATCGGCACCTGACTCCATGTCCGTCAAACCCAGGCCCTGAAGATCGACCATGGCCACGGGCGTGGGGTCGTCATCGGCGTTCAGGATGGTTCCACCGGCGAGGGCCATGTGGTCCTGTGCGGCCAGGAGAGTGACGGCACCTTCGATGGTTGTTGGCCGGTGGTAACTGGTTGCTCGCGGCATTGCCCTCCAACCCTTCTTCCCAGCGGGTTGTTGTGGGCTCTCCCGTGGATACGCCAGGCGGTCGAGCAGATGATCCGATTTGTGTCTTCGACGATAGCACCAGGCCCGGTTCACTCAAGGGCCGGAGTGGGAGGATCTTGCCTCAGGTGAGCCTCGTGGTAATACCTGCACGGCCAAAGACCCGACGTGCCGAGTCAGTAGCCCGGGCGATGGCTTCATGCTCGTTGATGGTCGTCATCGTGCGGTCCCGCATAAGGAGGTTTCCGTCGACCATGACGTGGAGTACGTCGCGGGGTGACGCGCAGTAGACGAGGGCCGATGGGACCCTGTGGACCGGGGCTGAGAATGGGGTGGTCAGGTCCACGACAACGAGATCGGCCTTCATCCCGGGCTGAATGGAGCCCAGATCATCTGGTCTACCCATTGCCGATGCCCCGCCCCTGCAGGCCATTTCCAGGACCTCCTCCGGTTGTAGAACCGTGGCGTCGAGGCGGTCCACCTTCTGGAGAAGCACCGTGGCCTTGCACGCCTCGAACATGTCCTGGCGGTTGTTGCTGCCCGGCCCGTCGGTGGCCAGGGCGACGGTGATGCCCATGTCCAGCATCTCCCGGATCCTGGCGACACCGGATGCCAGATACATGTTTGAGACCGGACAGTGGACAACCATCGCACCGCTCTGTGCAATAAGGTCCAGTTCCGAATCGTCCAGCCAAACCGAGTGTGCCAACTGGAGATCGGGACCGAGCACCCCCAGGGAATCCAGCCACGGAACATGTCGTTGGCCCCGTTCCTCCAGGTTCATCTCGACCTCGACGGCTGTCTCGGCGCAGTGGAGATGAGTGGATCCACCCCATGACCTGCACTCCGACACCGTTAGTTCGACTGCCTCGTCGGAGCAGCCCCATGGAATGAGCGGGGCCAGCCCGACGCTGATCCTTCCATTCGCTGCGCCGTGCCATGTCTCACGTACTGGTCGTATCCGGTCGATAACGGTGTCGGCGGATTCGGTGAGGGGCGGGTGGTAGTTGCGGTCCGCCCATCCGCTGGCAAGGACGAACCTCACTCCGGTTTCGGCTGCGGCGCGGCAGACGGCGTCGTCGATGGCCGGTGCGCCGTGGATGTATTGGTGGTCGACGATCGACGTGGCTCCACCGCGGAGGTTTTCGACCATGCCGAGGGTTGCCGCTGCGTGCGCGGCCTCGGCATCCAACTCGGTCGCCCCTGGCCAGATGCAGTCCCGTAGCCACTCCAGTAGCGGCTTGTCGTCGGCAAGGCCCCTGAAGAGGGTCTGGAATAGATGGGTGTGGCCGTTGACCATGCCTGGCATTACCGCACTGCCCGATACATCCAGGACCAACTCGGCTGATCGGCGGGCTTCGGCCGGGGGATCCCCTGTACCGGTCTCGGCGATCAGGTCGTTGTTGACGAGGACCCAGCCCGGGTCCAGAACATGACCCTCGTCGTCAACGGTTACGACGGCACCTCCCGTTATCAGCGTGGTGGCGATCACGGGCTCCAGGCGGAGAAGGCGTCGATCACTGGAACCATGTCGTCCATGAGCGGGTAGAGGACCGGGCAGGTGACCCCAGCGTCCACGTACTCCGCCACCGTGTCACGACATTGGGTTGCGGTACCGACCGCCATGAGGGAGCGGGCCAGATCGTCGGGGATGAGGTCGGCGGCCCGTCGGTAGTCGGCCTCGGTGGCAGGCCAGCCGACCACCTCCTTGACGCGGTCCACCAGTTCGGGGTCTGCCCCGCTGGCTTCCATGATGTGTGGCTCCGTGCCGAGGTAGTAGGCGACAAGTGACTTGCCAGTCCGGACCGCCTCATCCGGGTCATCATCGGAGAGCGAGCAGACGAGCAGTTCGGGACGGTCGACGTCGTCCAGGGACCGGCCGGCCCTCTCTGCTCCGACCTCGACGCGTGCGACCGCCTCGCGGATGTAGTCGGGCGTGACCACGTAGTTGAGGACGACGCCGTCACAAATCTCGCCAGCCAACTCCAGCATCTTCGGGCCAGTGGCACCCAGGTAGATCGGAATGTCGCGAGGTCCGACATCGCCGTATGCCACGTCCAGGCTCACCCTGTCCAGGTTCACGAACTCGCCCGTGTAGCTGACCTCTTCCATCGTGAAGAGTTGGCGAATCGACTCGATGTTCTCGCGCATGGCCTTCAGGGGCCGGCGCCGGTTCTCGCCTACTCTGGACGTGATTGGTTCCCACCACGCACCAAGGCCCAGCATTACCCGGCTGGTCCCGTCGGCGGCCGGTCCGGCCAGCTCCCACATCGTGCTCCACGTGGCGGCGATGATCGCCGGGTTCCTGGTCCAGATCGGGAGTACTCCGGATCCGACGCGGACAGTGTTGGTTTCGGCCAGCAGGGCACTCATCATCACCACACAGTCTCGGGCCAGCCTGGTGTCGGCCTGCCAGATTTCGGTGATTCCCCGTTCCTCGGCGTAACGGGCCATCTCCAACTCATATGGGATCGGGTGTTTGTCCTGGAGGTAGAGGGCGATTCTGGAGGTCATGGTCGGCAACGCTAGCCCGGCGGTCTTCTCCGGCTTCATCCGGCTAGCGTCCTTCTGCATGGGGCCTGAACGAATCAGTCCGGACGGAATTGCCCCACCCGCTGCCAACTACGCCCATGCTGTGATGTCTGTACACGCCGATCGGATTCTCCACACATCCGGGGTGGTACCCATCGAACCCGATGGTTCCGTGTGCGTAGACGTTGCCGGTCAGGCCACCACGGTGTGGTCCAATATTGAAGCGATTCTTGAAGAGGCCTCGATGGGTTTCGAAGATGTCGTTTCGGTCATCACCTATGTGGTCTCCGGCGAGGAGATTGGAGCGGTTATGGCCGCTCGTGACAATGCGCTGTTGGGAAACCTGGTGGCCTCGACGCTTGTCTACGTACCTGAGTTGGCGCAGCCTGCCTGGAAGGTCGAGGTTGCGGTGGTGGCTGTCGCCTGATGCTGCCCCGGTCGGCGGGTCTAGATCAGGCCTCTGCTGTGATGGCGTCGTGCCAGCGGCCTGTTGCCCGCTTCTGGATCCAGCCGAAGAAGCCGAACACGACCACACCGAGCAGCGATGACAGGATCACCGAGGCGAGCAGTTCCTCGCCGTTGAGCCTGCTGGCATGTCTCCGCAGGAGTTGACCGATTCCGGCGTCGCCCTTGCCGAAGAAGAAGTCGCCGACGATTGCGCCGATGACCGACAGGCCCGCTGAGATCCTGAGCCCGGCGAAGATGGCCGGTAGGGCCGCCGGGAACATCAGCTTTCTGAGCCTTGTCATCCGGCTGGCATGGTGGAGCGTGAACAGGTCGTGTGCTCCCTGTTCCGCTGACTGCAGGCCGAAGAGCGTGTTCACGATGATGGGGAACAGGGAGATCATTACGCAGACCACGATTCGTGAGGTCGCCCCAGTTCCGAACCAGAAGGAGATGAGCGGCACCACGGCCAGGATGGGAATGGCCTGGAGGGTCACCATGTAGGGGAAGATGGCCTTCTCCACGACCCTTGCCTGGCTCATGATTATTGCCAGCGTGAAGCCAATGGAGATGGCTATCGACAGTCCGATCAGGGCAATTCTGGTGCTTGACCAAAGGGCTTGGAGCTCATCAGTTCGGTTGTCGGCGTCGAGGAACCCCACCTCTATCACCTGGTGGATGGGTCGAAGGAGGAAGCGGCGGCTCTCTTCGAGCACCACGTATGAGACGTAGTACCAGAAGCCGACGAGTGCCAGCCCAAGCCCGAGGGGTGGCAGCACGGCCTTGGAGACTCTTACCGCCCGGCTCGCTTCCGGTGCGCCGGTCGGGTCGGGGGCTTTGGTTGTCTGATCGTCGTTTGTGGTCATGAGTGTGACCCCCGCAGCTCAACGGACACCCTTCCGCTTAACTCTGCAAAGTCTGGATCGAACCTGAGTTCAGGTTCGCGCGGGTAGTCGAAGGGAACGTCGAACTCGGCGACGATCCGGCCCGGCCGGGCCGACATTACGAGCACCTTGGTGGAGAGAAACACCGCCTCGCTGATCGAGTGGGTGATGAAGAGGCCGGCAAACCCTTCTCGCAGGAACAGTTGTTGGGTCTCGCTGTTGAGGTGCTCCCGTGTGATCTCGTCGACCGCTCCGAACGGTTCGTCGAACAGGAACACGGGCGGCTTGAGGGTGAGAGATCGGGCCAGGGAGCACCGCATTTTCATTCCGCCCGAGAGAGACTTGGGGTAGTGGTCCTCGAACCCCTTTAGGCCGACCAGGTCGATTGCCTCCTGAGCCAACTGCCTGCGTTCAACCACAGGTACGTCGTTGAGTTCGCTGAACAGCTCGACGTTTGCCCGCACGGTGCGCCACTGCAGGAGCGTGGCGTCCTGAAATACGTAGCCGAGATGGTCGCGGTCGACCGCTACTGAGCCGCCGGTCGGCTCGAGCAGACCTGAGGCGATCTTGAGGAGCGTCGACTTGCCGCAACCCGACGGGCCCACGACCGTAATGAACTCACCCTTGTCGACAGTGAAGGAGATGTCTCTGAGTGCCTCGGTCCCGTCGGGAAAGACCATTCCAATCTTGTCAAAGGCCAGGGATCCGTTGGTTACTACCTTGCTGGATGTGCCCACTCGATCCTCCGCTGCGGTTCCATGGTGTCTGATGGTCGATCCCGGGTTTGCACCCGGGTCCGCCAAAGATAGCCACGGCTACCGCACGAGACGAAGTGGGCAGGCAGGTTGTGTGATTCCGGGGATCGTCCGCGGCTGGGCACCTTTGGTCTTGTGCTCCTACGGTGGAAACCATGCGTACCGGTGTGTTCCTGTTCGGTGGGGTGGAGATGGATGATGCCGGTGCAGGCCCACCGGCGCCCACGGATCGGCGCTTTGGTAGGGAGGTTGTCTGGGAGGCCACGGAGCAGATCATCGATACGGCCGTTTTGTGTGAGGAACTCGGCTACGACTCCTTCTGGCTGACCGAGCACCACTTCCAGTACGAGGGCTACGAGGTTGTGCCGAACGGAATCCTGCTGGGTGCCGTAATCGCCGAGCGCACCGAGTTTCTCCGGATCGGCATGGCGTTCAACATTGTTCCCCAGTGGCATCCTCTGCGGCTTGCCGAGGATTTCGCCACGCTCCACAACATCTCCGGCGGGCGTGCCATCCTGGGTGTCGGCAGGGGAACCGTCCCACGTGAGGCCGAGGTGTTGGGCACGAGGATCGGAAGCTTCGACAACCCCGACAGGGCAGATGCCGACACCTTCAACAGGCTTCAGTTCGACGAGGCGATGCAGGTCATCAACCTGGCACTAAACGAGGAGAGCTTCTCCTTTCATGGGGAGGTCTACGACTTCCCACCACCGGGGATTCCCGACAGGGGAGGGTTTGTTGAGGAACTAACCCTTGTGCCACAGCCGATCTACCCGTTTGAGACATGGCAGGCGGTCACATCGCCGCCGACGTTGGAGCAGGTGCCCCGCTGGGGCTGGGGTGGGGTGTTTTGGAACAACCATCCGACGTTCACGAAACAGAACTGGGATCGGTTCGGTGAGGTCTGGGAGGAGGCTCACGGGTCTGCCCTTGGTCGGGGTGAGAAGCGGATGTTGGTGCGCTGCGTGCATGTGGCTGACACCTATGAACAGGCGGTTGCCGAGGTTCGTCCGGGCCACGATGAGATGTGGAAGTTCCTGGGCCCCTACGGGTGGAGCAAGGGCTACATGGGGGCTGATGGGAAGCCCGCCGCACCCGGCCTGATCCCAGAACTCGAGGAGTCCATTGATCAAAAGATCTGGCTGGTCGGAACCGCCGACGATGTCGGCGAGCAGATCGAGTGGTATCGGGATCTGCTCGGAGTGGAGAACCTGATGTTGTTTCCGATGATGCCCGGCGATTCCTACGCAGCGGTCAATGACCAGTTGGGCCGGATCGCCACCAACGTCCTGCCCCGCTTCCCCTGAGCACGCCGTGCCGGTTCAGAACACGGGTGGACACGTGAACGACGCTGAGGTAATCGTCGTAGGTGGTGGTCACAACGGCCTCATCTGTGGCTCCTACCTTTCACGGTCGGGTATCGACACGCTCCTGTTGGAGTCGAGGCCCGACGTCGGTGGGTGCACCTCGACCGTCTCCGATCTAGGTGCGCGCTTCAACATCTGCCACTGCGACCACACCCTCATCCGGGCCATGCCCATCTCCGACGAACTGTCATTGGCAGACCATGGCCTTCGCTACCTGGAGCCCGGAGCGGGTGCCATCTTCGCCTTCCACGACGGCGGTGAGCCCTGGGCTGTGTTCCATGATGCGGAACAGACCGTTGACGGCCTGGCAGCCTCCTACCCGCATCAGGTCAATGCCTACCGGCGGTACCTGCGAGATGCCATGCCTGTTGCCGAGCTGGTAATCGCAATGGCCGGGACCGTCCCGTCGGCACGCCGGTTCGCCGGCGTGGCCCTCCGTCGAGGCGGTAGGGGCATGGCGCGCCTGCTGGACTGGTCCCGATCCAGCGCCAGCGAGGTGCTGGGCAGGTACTTCGACGACTGGCACCTTTCGATGCCCGGGATCACGGTTGGACCGAGCGTCTGGGGTCTGCCGCCGGGCATGCCCGGTACGGGTCTGGCTGCAATCAACTACGCCAGCCGTCACCTGGTGCGAAGCGGCCGGCCGGTCGGTGGAAGCGGAGCGCTGACCGATTCGCTGCGGGCCTCTATGGAGGCGGCAGGTGGGCGGGTCAGGTGCGACAGCCGTGTTGAGCGGTTGATCGTGGACGACGGCAGGGTTGCCGGTGTGCGGCTCACCGACGGGACGAGCCTCAGAGCTGACGTTGTGGTTGCTGCATGTGACCCTGCACGCGTCTTCGTGGACTGGTTGGGCGACCCACCCGCTGCCGCCCGCCGGTGTGTCGACAGGTGGCGAAACATGCCGATTTCTGACGGGTACGAGTCCAAGATCGACGCGGTATTGACCGGACGGCCGACCCTGGCCGGTGGTGCCGGACTGGCCGAGCGCCACCCGGACCTTGACCAGTTGGGCCAGTCAATGTACGTGTCGCCCTCACCGGCTGAGGTGGCGGACGCCCATGTCGCAAGGTCGGAGGGTCGCGTGGCCGAGATTCCCACACTCCTGTCGGATTTGCCATCTGTGACGGATCCGACCATGGCTCCCGGAGTTGGGCGCCATGTGCTCAGCCTCGAGGTTCTGTTTACCCCCTATTCCCTGATGGGGGGGTGGGATGGATCGGGCGAACCGGAACGCTGGTTGGAACTGTGGGCGGGGATGATGGAACCGGGTGCATTGGACCTGGTTGATTCGTGGCGGGTGATGACGCCGAACCGCTATGAGAACGAGTTCACCATGCACCGGGGACACACGCCGTCGTGTGCGGTCACACCCCTTGCGGCGTTCCTGGGACGTCCCAGGGAGACAACGAGGTACCGCACGCCGGTGCGTGGCCTCTACCTTTCCGGCGCCGGGACCTTCCCGGGCGCCGGGGTGGTTGGTGCGGCCGGCCGCAACGCCGCAGATGCTGTCCACAGCGATCTCCGGGGCACTTCCCTGATCAGGTAATGGTCAACCGCTTCGGTGGATCCTGACCGCCTGGTCGGTTGAGGCGACAAGGGCGCCTCGTCTGAAGGTGCGCCGGGACATGGGGGCATCGGCGATCGCCGCTCGTATCGAGGTGGCGTCTATCGCCACCAGATCGGCAACGTCGCCGACCTGGATCAACGATTCAGGGAGACCCAGCGCTCTACGGGCATTGGTGCTGACCATCGAGTAGGAGCTTTCGGGAGACTGGTGGCTGGCCATCACCATGAGGGCTGCGGTCTCCAGAGGGTCACTGCGGCCCACAAGGTTGAACGGATCCTGGACGTTGTCGGCTCCGGCGGCCACCAGCACACCCGCCTTCTGGAGGGCGGCGACTGCCGTGAGGCCCCGCGGCGTCGCTGAGGGGTGGTCGCGGCCCTGCAGGAACAGGTTGGTCTGTGGAAGGGGAAAGATGGGTATGCCAGCCTCAGCGACGAGGGCGGAAACCTCTGCCTGCACGTGGGGGCTCTGCATTCCGAGGGTCACACAGTGGCCGGCGGAAACGGAGTTCTGGAAACCGGAGTCGATGACCTGGCGGGCCAGGTCCCGGAGGGTGAGCACCGCCGGGTCGAGCGTCTCGTCGACATGGAGGTCCACACCGACTCCGGCTTCAGCGGCGACCGTGAGGGCGTGCGAGATCAGGCCGGGCCCGTCGGGGTCCAGGTGGGGGCAGCCTCCCACCAGGTCGGCGCCAGCCTCGATGGCCGCATCAAGTGATGCCCTGTTGGCGGCTCCCTCCGGGCCCGTCATGGGGTTGCCTGTGAGGGCAACGATCTGCACGTCCATCAGGCCCGCCATGTGTGATCGGGCATCCATGACGGCCTCTAGGTTCTGGGTGCCGGCCCCCACGTTCACGTGTGTACGCACAGCGGTAACCCCGTGAACGAGGAGAAGTTCCATGGCGGTGCTGGCCCGCTGGGAAGTGTCCTCAAAGCTGAACCTTCCGGCCGAGCTGGCTGAAATCCATGCCTCGATTGCCCCATGCAGGTCGCCCGTCACGTTGTGCACCCGCTCCGCAGTGAGCGCCTTGTCGAGGTGGGCATGTGGCTCCACCATTGCCGGCAGGAGCAGCCAGCCGCCAAGGTCGTGTCCGGGCAGGTCACCATCTGGTCGATCTCCCGCATCGTGGACAGCGCTGATCAGGCCGTTGACGACGCTGACATCCACGAGGCGTCCATCGGCGAGCCTGGCGTTACGTAGGACCAGCTCTGTCACCTGTTCGTCTTCCACGACACCCGGGTCCCTTGTCCGTATTCTCGGGCGGTAGTCCGCCAACTGTCTGATGCTACATACGGGTTCGTGCCCGCAGCGTTCCGCCAACGGTCCGCTGGTTAGGGTGACATCATGTCCGGACGCCTCGCCGACCTTTCAGGGCCGTGTATCTCAGAAGCCGTAGGCGCCGATTCGATCATCCTGCTTCCCGTTGGTGCAATCGAACAACACGGCCCACATCTGCCCATGTCTGTGGACGCGGTCATCGCCGACGAGGTGGCTTCGGCACTGCTCGACAAGGTCGGCAACGAGGTCGACCTCTGGCTTCTCCCGACCCTGTCTGTGTCCAAGTCCAACGAGCATGCGTGGTCACCGGGAACGATGTGGCTGAGCTCCGACACGATGCTGCGGGTCCTCGACGACATCAGCGCATGTGTCGCCACAACGTCCGCCCGCAGGCTCGTGTTCCTGAACGCCCACGGTGGCAACTCGTCGCTTCTCTCGGTGGCCTGCCGCGACATCCGGGTGAAGCACGACCTCTTGACATTTCTCGTGCATCCGTCGCTCCCTCCAGCGTCTGGCGGCATGAGCACCGAGGAGGAACTTGGAATGGGCATTCATGGCGGCCTCAACGAGACCTCGGTGTTCGCCCACCTGCGACCGGGTGAGGTCAACATGGATCTGGCTGTGCGCCGTGTACCTGAGTGGATGGCAGAAAACGCGTCGGTTCGCTTTGGTGGTCCCGTCCAGTTCGGGTGGACCAGCCGTGATTTCGGACCCGACGGCCACATCGGTGATCCAACCGGTGCCAACCCCGATCTGGGTCGGGAGCTGTTCGAGTCGGCCGTAGCGCAACTCACCGAACAGCTACGTGAGATAGCCCGGTTCGAGTTCAGGTCCTGAGAGACCCTTCGCACAACAGCTCCGTGTGGGGCATGATGGTCAGGTGCAGATAACCGCCGAGTTCACGATTGAGCCATTTGTCGAGGGCGATCCAGGCCCTCATGTTCTGGCTGCCATAGAGGTCGCGGAATCGGCTGGCCTGGCGGTGGAAATCGGACCATTCGGCACATCTGTCTGCGGCGAATCTGATGTGGTCCTTTCTACAGTCGACGAGGTTCTCCGGGCAGCGGTTGGTAACGGAGCCACGCGGGTCTCGCTTCAGCTGAATGCTGGGTGACGCGTTAACTCAACGGTGGCGCACAGGTTGAATGCCTGACAGAATGTTGAAAGTTCAGGTGCGAGATGAACGGGGGTCGATGCAGCGACCCCGATCGTGTCCGACGAAAGGGGAAACAGATGTATCGACGCCTACTCGGCCTCCTAGCGGTGGTCCTGGCCTTTGGAATGGTGGCTGCGGCATGCGGCTCCGACGATGATGCGGACACCAAGGCCGCGTTCATCTACGTCGGACCTGTCGGTGACGCCGGCTGGACCTGGGCCCACGACCAGGGACGGATCGCAGCGGCGGCCGAGACCGGCGTGGAAACGGCTTACGTCGAGGCGGTGCCCGAGGGAACCGCCGACTTCGGTAACCACGCGCGTGACTTCATCGATCAGGGATACAACGTGATCATCGGTACCTCTTTTGGGTACATGGACGACATGTTGGCCCTTGCCGACGAGTACCCGGATGTGGTCTTTGAGCATGTGTCCGGTTTCAAGTCCAACGACACCAACTTCGGCAACACCTTCGGCCGCATGTACGAACCCCGCTACCTGACAGGAATGGTCGCCGGTTCAGCGACCGAGTCGAACCTGCTCGGCTACGTGGCGGCGTTCCCGATTCCAGAGGTCATCCGCGGCATCAACGCCTTTACGCTGGGCGTACGTGCTGTCAACCCGGACGCACAGGTAGAGGTGATCTGGACCAGCACGTGGTTCGATCCAGCGGTCGAGGGCGACTCGGCCCAGGCCCTGCTCGACAAGGGAGCCGACGTGATCGCAATGCACCAGGACTCCACAGCTGCCGGCGAAAAGGCCGAAGCGGCGGGTGCCCGTTGGGTTTCCTACAACTCCGACATGAGCGCCTTTGCTCCCAATGCGTTCCTGGCCGCACCGGTCTGGAGCTGGGGTCCGCGCTACGCGGAGATCATCGAGGCCGCCAGGGCCGGCACCTACACGCCGGGCTCCTACTGGGGCTCAATGGCCGACGGCGTGGTCGACATATCCGACATCGCCGCCGACGTCGATGCAGGCGTAAAGGCCGCTGTCGCCGACAAGAAGGCGGCAATAATTGCCGGCAACTTCCACGTCTTCAGTGGCCCGATCAACGACCAGGACGGCTATCTGGTTGTCGCTGCCGGTGAGACCATGGACGACGGTTCAATGCTCGGAATGGACTTCTTCGTAGAGGGAGTGATCGGCTCAACCGGCTGATCCGGCTCATCTCGAATCTGACACACGTGCACGGCGGCGCCGAGGGGGATCTTCCCGGCGCCGTCGTCGCGCTTGGCCCCGAAGGCAACCCCCGATGAGGCAACTCCGACAATGACCGAACCTGAGCCGCCGACACCAGGAGCTATGGAGTGGCCAGCTGTGGAGTTGTCGGGAATCTGGAAACGGTTCCCCGGGGTGGTCGCCAACGCCGGCGCCAGCCTGACGGTGCGTACCGGGAGCATTCATGCGGTGCTCGGAGAAAATGGCGCCGGAAAGTCGACGCTGATGAACGTGCTGGCCGGGGTCTACCGGCCTGATGAGGGCGTGGTCAGCGTCGAGGGGATTGAGCACAGGTTTCGAGCACCAGCCGATGCTCTGACGGCGGGAATCGGAATGGTCCACCAGGAGTTCCGGCTGGTGCCCTCTTTCACCGTGGCCGAGAACGTGGTGCTCGGTGCTGCGAGCAGAATCCTGCGACGCCAGGCCATAGAGGACGAGGTGGCGGAGTTGGCCGAGAGGTTCGGTCTGGCGACTCAACCGGACCACCCTGTCTGGCAGCTCTCCATGGGTGAACGCCAACGGGTTGAGATCCTCAAGGCCCTTTGGCGGGATGCCCGAATCCTGATCCTGGACGAACCGACGGCGGTTCTCACACCGGCCGAAGCCGACGAGTTGGGTGTGGTGCTCCGGAAGATGGCCGACGCCGGAAGGTCGGTGATCTTCATCAGCCACAAGCTCCACGAGGTGACAGGATTTTGCGACGAGGCGACGGTGCTGCGGGGAGGACGGACGGTCGCCGCATCTCTGCGCGTCGCGGACACCGATGCGGGAGAGTTGGCGTCGCTCATGGTGGGATCATCGCCGATGACCACTGAGCGGCCCCCGCCCCACCCCGTGGGTGATGCTCTGCTCGAGGTGACAGGTCTTTGTGCGCTTGGGGACCGTGGCCTGCCGGCACTGGAGTCGGTGGACCTCAAGGTCCGGGCCGGTGAGATCGTGGGAATTGCCGGCGTGGCCGGCAACGGGCAGAGGGAACTGTGTCAGGTCATTGCAGGTCTACGGGAATCGACTGCAGGGACCGTACGCCTGGCAGGTCAGGACATGACCGGTGTATCACCACGCCGGCTGTTCGAGGCTGGGCTCGGCTACATACCCGAGGACCGTCTTGGAGTCGGCCTGGCGCCTCGCCTGTCGGTGATCGACAACTCAATACTGCGGACCTACGGGGAGCATCGACGAGGTCCGTTCATTGTCTCTGACCTGGCCGAGGCCCACTGCGTGGACATTGTCGAGAGGTTCGGTGTCCGTACCGGCCCCCTGGATGAGCCCATGGCCGGTCTCTCAGGGGGCAACCTGCAGCGGTTGCTTGTCGGACGGGAGTTGAGCGGTCGGCCCCGGGTGGTTGTGGCGGCCCAGCCGACCCGTGGGCTGGATGTGCAGGGTGTGAAGGCCATTCAGGACCTTCTGGTCGAGGCGAGGGAGGCAGGTGCAGCGGTGCTGCTGGTCTCAGAGGACCTTGATGAGTTGTTGACGCTCACCGACCGCCTGCTCGTGATGCACGACGGGATTGTTGTAGGTGAGTTTGATCCCATCACGGCGGTTCGCTCGGACATCGGTGAGGCGATGATCGGCTATGCCGCAGGGGTGGGCACGTGAACCGCCCGGTTCTGGTCAGGCGTGAGCAGGTCCTTCGTGGCGGTCAGCCCAGGTCGTTTGCCATAGGTCTCGTCGTCGCACTCACAATCGGGATTGTGCTGTTGCTGGGTGCGGGACATGACCCGATCGCGGTCTACGAGCGCATGTTCGTGGCGGCTCTCGGAGACCCCGACTCGTGGTCGGTAACCCTGAACCGGGCCGTTCCCCTGGGTCTGGCCGGCCTGGCGGTGGCCATTGCCGGGTCTATGGGGTTGTGGAACATCGGAGCCGAAGGACAGATTCTGGCCGGTGCGATGATGGCTGCCGGCGTGGCGAGGATCGGCGAAGGCTGGCCCGGCCCCGTTCTGGTGACTGCGATCCTCGTGGGTGGCGTGGTCGGTGGAAGCCTGTGGGCCCTCGGACCGGCTGTGGCACGCTCACAGATCGGGGTGAACGAGATCCTCACGACCCTGATGCTCAACGAGGTCGCCCTCCGTCTCGTTCAGTGGCTCATACACGGCCCGTGGAAGGACCCTGACTCGTTCAACTTCCCGCTGGCCCCGATGATCCCGGACCATGGCCGCTTGCCGGTGCTGTTCGGGCGTGCCCATGTCGGGGTCCTCATTGCACTTGTCGTCATCATCTTGTTCGCGATCGCTGTGAACCGGACAGCGTGGGGGTTCGAACTGCGGGTAGCCGGTTCGTCGGGGGCAACTGCCCGCTATGCCGGACTATCGCTTGAACGTAAGACGGCCACGGTCCTCGTCATGGCCGGTGGCGTTGCGGGCCTTGCCGGTGGAATAGAGCTGGCGGGCACGGCGGACCGGTTGACCGAGGGCATCTCCAACGGCTTCGGCTATGCGGGAATAATCGTGGCGGCACTGGCGCTGATGCGGCCCTCCGGCGTTGCCGCTGTGGCTCTCTTGTTCGGCGCTGTCCAAATAGGTGGACAGAGCATTCAGACAATGGGCGTCTCGTCGTCGGTCTCCACGATCCTCCAGGCCCTGATCCTGTTCGGGGCAATCGGTGCCGGCGTGTTGAGCCGGTACCAGATCCGTCTGATCCCCGGCGATCCCGGTGGAGACGAAGCGAAGGCGGAGGCGTCGTGAACGAGGCCTCTCTCATCGGCCTGTGTGCGGCATCGGTGTCGTTCGGTGCCCTTTTGTATCTGGCAGCGCTGGGCGAGATGGTGTCGGAGAAGGCCGGGATCTTGAACCTGGGTGTCGAGGGCATGATGGCCATGGGGGCTGTGACCGGTTTCATGACCGCCCTGGAGTTCGGCAACCCGTGGCTGGCGCTGGCCGTGGCGGTAGCGGCTGGTGCCCTGACAGCGCTGCTCCATGGCTGGTTCACGGTGGTTCTGGGTGCCGAGCAGGTCGTGTCTGGCCTTTCGCTCACGATCCTGGGCCTGGGCCTTGCCGCCTATCTGGGTAAGAACGCAGTCGGCAGACCGCCCGGTGCCGTGCTGGCGCCCGTTGACTGGCCTGTGCTGTCAGACATCCGCTGGATCGGGCCCGTCCTGTTCCAGCAGTCGCCGATGGTCTACCTGTCGGTTCTGGTCGGGGTTGTGGTCTGGTTCATCCTCAGCCGGACCCGTACCGGTCTCGCCCTGCGGGCTGCAGGGGAGTCAGCGTCTACGGCCGATGCGGCAGGCCACTCCGTGGTCGGCCTCCGCCTTGCCGCCGTCGCCGTCGGGGGAGGGTTGGCTGGTGCCTCGGGTGCCTACCTCACGCTTTCACTCACGCCCCAGTGGGCCGAGGGGATCACCGCTGGTCGGGGTTGGATCGCCGTGGCTCTGGTGATCTTCGGGGCATGGAAGCCGGGCCGGGTGGCTCTGGGGGCACTCCTGTTTGGTGGCACCCTTGCGCTCAAGACCAGGCTTCAGACGTTCGGCGTTGATTTCTCGCCGATCCTGCTTTCGATGCTTCCCTATCTGTTGACCATCGGTGTTCTCGTCGCCATCTCGATTAGGGCACGCAACCGTCCGTCACCTGCACCTGCGTCGCTCGGTATCGCCTACCGGCGCGAGGAGCGGTGAGGGTCGGTCAGCGCTCGGTTCCGGTGAGCAGGACCACCACGGTCTCGTCGGCTTCCACCAGGTCTTCCCGGCGTGCGGCCAGAAGGCCGGCCAGGCCGGCTGTTCCGGTCGGGTCTGCATCCACCCCGGTGTTTGCGTGGACGAGCCGATGGGCCTCGGCGATATCCGCCTCGGTAGCCACCACCGGAGTACCGCCGTCTTCCAGCATCGCAGCGATGATCGGATGCCAGTCGTAGACGATGTCGTCAAGGATGCCCGTGGCAAGCGAGGCCGGGTTGTCCCACGGCCACATGAAGGCGGTGCCATTGGTGCTGGTAAGGGCACCAGGGGGATAGTCAAGTTGTTGCACAAGGCTGAACGCACGAGCCAGTGGGGCACATCCCTCCGACTGGACGGCGTGCAGTCGGGGCCTTGAGGCGAGGACTCCCAGGTCAACGGCTTCGGTGAGGGCCTGAATGGCTGAGCTGGCCAGGGCTCCACCACCAACCTGGATGAACAGGTGATCACAGGTGGTTTCCGATTCCATCAGGCCGGCCGCCAACTCGAACCCGATCGTCCGGCCACCGTCGATTGTCATGAGGTTTTCGGTTCCCTGGCAGGTGAACGGGATCGCTCCATCGGAGACCAGCTCACGGGAGCGCAGGACGCACGGATCTCCCACCTCGCCGTCGCGCCTCTCACAGGTCTTTACGGTGGCACCCAGGTCGTCGAGCATGGCCAGTACCGCAGGATCGGCCCAGGTCGGTACGTGGATCGTGAGCGGCCGGCCGGCTGCCCGCGCCACGACAGCGGCAGCAAGGGCGGCGTTTCCACACGAGGCGATGACCAGCGGGGTCTCGGCGGACACACCATCGACCTCGAGATGTAGGGCAAGGCCGAACAGGTGGCGTGCCTTGTGTGTCCCTGAGACGTTGCCGGTCTCGTCCTTGCCTAGGAGCCTGCCGGTGTGGTCGATGGCGGATCCGACCCCGTCCAGGTCGACGAGTGGAGTCTCGCGGAATCCGACACCGTCAACCTCGGCTACCGCATCATCCAGTCGGCGCACGATCTCGACGAAGGTTGCGTCGTCGAGCCCTGCAGCGAGGGCCAGGTGATGTGACCAGAGCAGGTGGCGAAAGCGGATGAACGGGTTGGGGTCGGCGTCGAGGCCCTCTGATCCGGTGGGCCAACGGGCGCCCGGAGGGGATCCCAGCCAACCAACTGGCCGCTGCGGTGAACTCACCCGGTTTTCAGTCGCCCGATACGCCCGTCCGGGCGTTGAACTCGTCGATCATGGCGTCCCATGCCGGCGCCAGACCCTGGATCTGCTTCCAGAAGGACTGGTTCCGGCGAGCTTCGAAGTCGTCGAACTCCACGCCCTGTTGTTCCACCCAGGTGAAGTAGCCGAGGTTGAAGATGCGGTCCCGTCCGTAGTCGTCCAGAACCTCGAGGTTGGTCGCGTCGGCACCGGCAAGGTGTTCGGCGATGGCGTCGGCCGCCTCGCTGGTGCCGAAGCCTCCGGCGTACCTGCCCGCTGCCATCGATTCGCGTTCGCTGCCGTACATCTCGCCCCCGTCGGTTGCGACCGTGACAATGGCATCTTCGGGGCCCAGATCGAGGGTGCGAGCGGTCTTGATTGATGCCAGGACGTTGCAGATGCTCGAGAGCCCGAGGTGGCAGAGCTGGTCGATGACGCTCCGGTCGACCCCGTGCTCATCAGCCAGGAGGTCCCGGCCGGCATCGGTGCTGAACGTGACCCCAAGCTCATCACACGCCCGGTCGCTGACGGCCACTATCACGTCGGTGTTTGTGACGTTGTGGATGAGCGGAATGTGCTTGTCGCCGATTCCCTGGATGTTGTGCTCGCCGAAGCCGTTGTTGAGCATCGTGGGACACTCGAGGGCCTCGACCGCCACGATCCTGGCGCCGTGGTCGGACTTGAGGCGTTCTCCGGCTGCAAGGGTTCCCGATGATCCGGATGCAGCGACAAAGGCGGCCAGCTTCAGGCCGGGCTGCTTGTCACGGTTGTGGACGTAGACGTGTTCGAGGGCACGACCCGTCACCTCGTGGTGGCCGACGTGGTTGGCGAACTCTGTGAACTGGTTGAAGATGAAGTTTTGAGGGTTGAGGCTGAGCTCGTCACAGGCGTCGTAGATCTCCTTGACGTTGCTCTCAGAACCTGTCGTGCGGATCACGTCGTCGGGATCGGCGATCCAGCGGTCAAGCCATTCGAAGCGTTCCCGGCTCATGTTCTCCGGCAGCACGGCTACGCCCCGTGAGTCCATGAGCGTCGAGATGGCGACGCCACCGCGGGCGTAGTTGCCCGTTGACGGCCATATGGCACGGTGCACCGTTGGGTCGAACTGGCCGGTCACGATCCGGGGAACCAGGCAGGCGTATGCGGCCAGCACCTTGTGTGCGCCGATCATGGGGAAGCGGTTGCCGAAGGCCACGATGATGGGGGCCGCAACGCCGGTTAGTTCAGTTGGGAGGACGACGTGTTCAGGAACGTCGACGATGCCTCCGTGGAGGTCGTTGTACCAGTGGACCCGGAACAAGTTGAGCGGGTCGGCGGCATCGCGGTCGATGCCGGTCAGGCGGGCCCTGATTCCGTCGGGAATGCGTGAGGGGTCGGCCAGCTGGGCGAACGTTGGAAGGACGATGCCACAGGACCTGAAGCGGTCGATGCTGCGCTGGTAGCCGGCGTCGTCGACGAGGTCGGTGAGCAGGCCGTACCTGCTGTGGTCGAAGTTCGCTGGGACGCTCACTAGATATACGTGTCCTTTGTTGGGTGGGGACGGGGCTGGTGGCTCAGGCTACCCCAACGGGTAAGACAGGTTGACAAACTGTGTAAACGGTCATTTGGCACAGAAACCGCAGATCAGGCTGTATGCCGCGGATTCCGGGCCGGATGGTGCGAGGCTATGGGGCCATGTTTCGTCGGGTAATTCAGGTCGTTGTGACCTTGTGTGTGATCGCCGCGGGCGGTGTGCTGGCCTCGCGCGCCGCCGAACCCTCTGTGCGACCCGTTCTGTACCCGGCTCCACCCACGACGGTCGCACCGCCGACCACGACGACCACGGTTCTGCCGACCACGACGGTGGCGGTTACGACCACCGTTGAGCCTGCTGATGAGGTGCCCGTGGCGACAACCGTGCCGGGTGTGCCTGCCACCACCACGGCTGCTCCGCCGGCTACCACCACCACGATCCCCATCGACGAAGAGGCCGTCCTGACCGGCAGCTACGTCTGGGGAAAGAGCACCGCCGCCCGTCTTCTCCAGACCGTCCTGGGGGTGACCGTCGACGGCTGGTACGGGCCAGCCACGAGGGCCGCCCACCTCACCGAGAACGCAGCCCGGGGACTTGGCACGGGCGGGGTGCCCGCGGTGCCGACGACCACCACGGCTCCGCCCACCACCGTCCCTCCGACAGGGGAAGCCACGACATCGACCGCTCCGTCGGTGACCGTGCCGTCAACCTTCGGCGGCATGGGTGCAGAGTTGGTGGCACAACTCCTGGGACAGCCCTGCATCGCCGACGGCGATCTGGGTGACTGCCCACCCGAGGTCGACGCCCTCATCAGCGGCCTGGTGGGCTGAGGGCCGTTTCGCGGGCAACCCGTTGAGTATCGAACGTATGTTCGATACGGTCAGAGGGCATGGCGAGCCCAGTTCCCTACGCCGAGTTGCACTGCCACTCGCACTTCAGCTTCCTGGACGGCGCCTCTGACCCTGCCGAGCTGGTGGCCGAGGCATCCCGGCTGGGGTTGACCGCCCTGGCCGTCACCGACCACGACGGCTTCTACGGGGTGGTCCGGTTCGCTGAGGCGGCACGGCGACACGGCCTACCCACTGTGTTCGGCACAGAGCTCACGATAGACGCCCCCTCACCCCGTACCGGTTCCCCTGATCCACCTGGCACCCATCTGGTGGTGCTGGCCGAGGGCCCCGCCGGGTACGCCCGTCTGGGCACGGCCATCACCGAGGCACAGCTGGCCGGCAGCAAGGGCCACCCGCGGCTTTCCCTCGACATGCTGACCGGGTTCTACGAGGGGGCGGGCGGAGAGGGACACGCTCCCTGGCTGGTGCTCACGGGTTGCCGCAAGGGGGCGGTGCCCACAGCCCTCGTCAGCGATGGCCCGTCGGCCGCCCGGCGTGTCCTCGATGACCTGGTGGCCCGGTTCGGCCGCGACCGGGTGGCCGTAGAGCTATGGGACCACGGCAACCCCCTGGACGCAGGCAGGAACGAGGCTCTGGCCCTTCTGGCAGTGTCGGCCGGGGTCACGGCGGTGGCCACCAACAACGTCCACCACCACAACCTCTCCCGCCGCCGCCTGGCGACCGTCATGGCCGCCGTGCGGGCCCGCCGCTCCCTTCAGGAACTGGACGGCTGGTTGCCGGCGGCCGGCAGCGCCCACCTGCGTTCCGGGGCCGAGCAGGCCCGCCGCTTCGCCCGCTTCCCCGGCGTGGTCGAGGCTGCAGCCGAACTGGGGGACCGCTGCGCCTTCGACCTGGAGCTGATAGCCCCCAACCTGCCTCCCTACCCGTGCCCCGATGGGCTGGACGAGATCGGCTACCTCCGGCGCCTCGCCGAGGCCGGTGCCGCCGACCGCTACGGGCCTCGGGGGTCCGAGCGGGTTTCCGGGGCCTGGAAGCAGGTCGACCACGAGCTGGCCGTCATCGGGCAGCTGGGGTTTGCCGGCTACTTCCTCGTGGTCTGGGACCTGGTCCAGTTCTGCCGCCGTTCCGACATCTACTGCCAGGGTCGCGGATCGGCCGCCAACTCGGCGGTCTGCTACGCCCTCGGCATCACCAACGCCGACGCTGTGGGCCTGGGCCTGTTGTTCGAGCGCTTTCTGTCACCTGAGCGCGACGGGCCGCCCGACATCGACATCGACATCGAGAGCGGTCGCCGCGAAGAGGTCATCCAGTACGTCTACGGCCGCTACGGGAGGCGCCACACCGCCCAGGTGGCAAACGTCATCACCTACCGGGCCCGCTCGGCGGTGCGCGACGTGGCCAGGGCGCTCGGCTACGCGCAGGGTCAACAGGACGCGTTTGCAAAGGGGCTGGAGCGCAGGTCCCGGGTGGGGGACACCGGGGGAGTCCCGGCACTGGTGGCCAAGATGGCCGACGAGCTGTGCGACGCCCCCCGGCACCTGGGTGTCCACTCGGGCGGCATGGTCATCTGCGACCGCCCCCTGGCCGAGGTGTGCCCCATCGAGTGGGCCACCATGGCCGACCGCAGCGTCCTTCAGTGGGACAAGGAGGACTGTGCCGCCGTGGGCCTCGTCAAGTTCGACCTGCTGGGCCTCGGCATGTTGAGCGCCCTCCACGGGGCCGTGGACCTGATCGCCGCCCACGAGGACGTACAGGTGGACCTGGCCCGGCTCCCCCAGGAGGACGCCGTCTACGACATGGTCTGTGCCGCCGACACCATCGGGGTGTTCCAGATCGAGAGCCGGGCCCAGATGGCCACCCTGCCCCGGCTGCGGCCCCGCTGCTTCTACGACCTGGTCGTCGAGATAGCACTGATTCGGCCCGGCCCCATCCAGGGCGGGTCGGTGCACCCCTACATCCGGCGCCGCAACGGCCGTGAACCGGTCACCTACCCGCATCCCCTCTGCGAGAAGGCCCTGTCCAGAACCCTCGGGGTGCCGCTGTTCCAGGAGCAGCTCATGCAGTTGTCCATGGACGTGGCCGGGTTCACCGCCTCCGAGGCCGACCGCCTGCGCCAGGCCATGGGCTCCAAGCGCAGCCGTGAACGCATGGCCGCCCTGCAGGAGCGTTTCCGGGCCGGGGCCGCCGAGCGGGGCGTGCAGCCGGAGACCATCGCTGAGGTTTGGGAGAAGCTGGCCGCATTCTCCGACTACGGGTTCCCCGAGAGCCACTCGGTGTCCTTCGCCCACCTGGTGTATGCCAGCTGTTGGATCAAGCTCCACCACCCGGCGGCGTTCTGTGCAGCCCTCCTGAACGCCCAACCCATGGGGTTCTACGCCCCCCACACCCTGGTTCAGGACGCCCGTCGCCACGGTGTGGAGGTACGCACCCCCGACCTGAACCTGTCCGGTGCGGGGGCAACCCTGGAGGATGCCTCCATGAAGGGAGAGGGCCCTGTGATCAGGCTGGGCTTGGGATCGGTGAGGGGGGTGGGAGACGACCTGGCCGAGAGAATCACCGCCGGTCGGCCTTATCGCTCCATCGAGGACCTGCAGCGCCGGATAGGTCCCGGTAGCGACGTCATGGAGGCACTTGCCACCGCAGGGGCCTTCGGGTGCTTCGATGTCGATCGCCGTTCCGCCCTCTGGTCGGCGGGGGCCCTGGCAGCCTCGGGTGCCGATCGCCTGCCGGGCATCGTGACCGGGGTGGAGCCTCCGCCGCTGCCCGGGCTCTCAGAACCCGATACCGCCCGGGCCGACCTCTGGGCCACGGGGGTGTCGCCCGACGGCCACCCGACCAGGTTCGTACGGGAGCGCCTGACAGCCGAGGGGGTGCTCACCGCAGCCGACCTGGCGTCGGTGGCAGACCGTCAGCGGGTGGTGGTGGCCGGCGTGGTGACACACCGTCAGCGGCCACCCACCGCCGGAGGGGTCACCTTTGTGAACCTCGAGGACGAGACAGGCCTCGTCAACGTGATCGTCTCGAAGGGTTGCTGGGCCCACCATCGTGAGGCGGCGGCAGGGGCGGTGGCCCTCCTGGTTAGGGGCAGGGCCGAGGTGGCAGACGGCGTCGTCAACGTGGTGGCCGAGCGCCTGGAGCCCCTGCCGCTGGCCAGCCCGGCCAGGGCCAGAGACTTCCGCTGACGCGGGGTGGCGGACAATCTGGCGAAATGCGCCGTTGGCGGGCGGGCTGGCGACCACACTGGTGCCATGCGTACAGCGCGCCGCGCCCCTGTAGCCGCACCGTCGGCTGACACCAGACAGCGGTTCGTCGCGCTCCTGATCGGGGTGCTGGCCGCATCCGCAGGTGGCCTGGTCCTGGCATCTGCCGACGACACCCTGCGGGACCTGCCCGGTCTGTTGCTGCTCGTGCCCGGGGCCATTGCCCTGAGGGGCAACGTGTTCGGCGCCATGGGCAGCAGGCTGGGAACAGCCGTCCACGCTGGAACGTTCAGGCTGGGTCTGCACTCTGAAGGGGTCGTCATCCAGAACCTGACGGCTGCTGCCGTTCTGACCCTGACCCTGAGCGTCGTGCTGGCCGTCATGGCCAAGGGGACGGCCATCGTGTTCGGAATCAGCCCCACGATGACACTCGCCGACTTCGTGGTCGTGTCGGTTCTGGGTGGCCTCCTGGCATCGGTGGGGGTGGGTTTGGTGACCATGGGTCTGGCCGCCGGCTCGGTTCGTTTCGGGTGGGACCTCGACAACGTGATGGCGCCCCTCGTCAGCACCCTCGGTGACCTGGCGACCGTGCCTGCCCTCGTTCTGGCGGCATCCGTGGCCGGCCGCAGCGGCGTGACCGGGTTGGTAGGCGCAGCCGCAACTGTCACAGGCGGGGTTGCCCTGATTGCCGCATGGAGGAGTCGCCGCGAGCAGCTTCGCAGCATCGTCCGCCAGTCGGTCCCGGTCCTGGCTGCAGCGGCCCTTCTGGACCTTGTTGCCGGCGTCACCGTGGAGAGGCGCCTCGAGGACCTGCTGGCCGCCGAGGCCGTGCTGATCCTGCTTCCCGCCTTCCTGGGTGTTGCCGGGGCCCTGGGCGGCATCCTCTCCAGCCGTCTGTCCACCCAGTTCCACCTGGGCCTCGATGACGCCACACCGTTGCCCAGCCGCTCCAGCCTGAGGGACATGCGCAGCCTTGTAGCTCTGGCAGTCCCGGTGTTCCTGCTGGCGGCTGTGGTTGCCCACCTGGCCGCCGAGGCCACCGGCCAGACCACACCGGGATTCGGCGATCTGCTGGCCCTGACCCTCCTCGGGGGCCTCGCCGCAACCCTTTTCGTGATCGTTGTCGCCTACTACACGACCATGGCGGCCGTCCGCTTCGGGCTCGACCCAGACACCTACGGCATCCCGGTTGTCACCTCGACGCTGGACCTGGCCGGTGCCTTCACCCTGATCCTGGCGATGGTCGCCGTGGGGGTGGCGTGAACATGCCTGCCACGCATCATTTGATTATCCCCAATACCCACCGACCCGGTGGGCGTACCATTCACCCCATACATTCAACGAGGAACTAATGGACGACAGACCCCGCAACCTGCGGGCCATGCTTGCCGAGGCCAAGGACACATCCGAGCTGATGGTCGACCTCGCCTACGCATCGGTCTACTTCAACGATCCGGACATGGCCGAGGAGGTCGACGAGCTCGAGGCCCAGATGAGCGAGATGGTGCATGACATGCGCGCCGTCTGCGTTCTGGCCGCCCGTAGCCCGCGTGAGGCTGAGGGGATGTCGTCGGTGCTGCAGGTGGTGTCCGCCATCGAGCGCATCGCCAACGATGCCGTGGATATCTCACGCATCGTCACGCGCCGCCTCGGGATACCGCAACAACTTGTCGCCGACCTGTCCGATGCCGAGGAGGTGTCGCACCGGGTCCTCGTACGCGAGGGCTCCCATATGGCACACCGGCCGCTCGAGGCCCTGGAGTTGACCATCCAGGCCGGAATGCGGGTCATGGCGGTCCGCCGGGGCCGGCAGTGGATCACCGATGTCGACGGCGACACGGTCCTGGTGCCAGACGATGTTCTGTTCCTGCGGGGCTCACCCGAGGGCATCACCCGCCTCCGTGAGTTGGCCGCTGCACCGGTCTGGGAGCCGCCGCATGCGATAGAGGGAGAGGCCCTCACCGATCTGGACCGGGCCGTCGACGTGCTCGTCGAGATGAAGAACCTCTCCGAGGCCGCCGTCGGCCTCGCCTACAGCGCCCTGGTTCTGGCAGACCGGGGTCTCGCTGCCGAGGTGCGACACCTCGAGGACCGTCTCGACGAGATGAAGAACCATCTGGAGCTCTGGGTGCTCCGGTCGGCCGGCAGTGACCTCGACCCTTCGGAGCTGCTGGGTGTGCTCCAGTTGGCCGAGGCCGCCGAGGACATCGGCGATCAGGCTCAGGCCATGGTGTGGCTCATCGAGGAGGAAGAGGAGCTCCACCCCATCCTCGGCATCGCCCTGGGCGAGGCCGACGAGGTCGTGGTGCGCTATCCCGTTGCCGCTGGTTCAGCAGTGGACGGCGCCACCCTCTCGGACCTCCAGCTCAACATTGAACCCGGCTTCACGGTTCTCGCCGTTCGCCGCGGGGGCGGCTACGTGTACCGGCCCCGTGGGCCCGTGCGCCTCGAGGCGGGCAACGAACTCATCGCCAGCGGACCCGACGAAGGTCGTGCGCTGCTGGCCCGTCTCTGCGGCTGGGACCTGGTCGAGGAGGAAGAGGGCGAAGACGAGCTGGTGCCCGCTGGGAACTAGGCCTCATCTCCCTTGAAGAGTTCGGCTATGGCACCGAGCGAGCCCATGGTCGAGCTCAGCTCGGCGGGCAGGAAGATCTTGGTGGCCTGGCCGTCGGCGATCTCACCCAGGGCCTCCAGGTACTTGATGGCGATCAGGTCCGGTGTGGGGTCGCCTTCGTGGATGGCGCTGTAGACCTTGAGTACGGCCTCGGCCTCACCCTCTGCAACCGTCAACTGCCTGTAGCGCTCGGCGTCGGCGACCGCCTGAATGGCCTGGGCCTCGCCCTCGGCCTCCAGGATGGCCTGTTGTTTGATTGCCTCTGATGCCAGAATCACTGCCTGCTTCTCACCTTCGGCACGCGTGATCGATGCCTCGCGGACACCGTCGGCCTCGAGCACCACTGCCCGCCTGGTGCGCTCCGCCTTCATTTGCTGGTGCATTGCCGCCATGACATCGCCCGGCGGGTCGATCCGTTGGATCTCGACCCTCACAACCCGCACACCCCACTTGTCGGTGGCGTCGTCGAGAACCTCGCGGAGCGAGACGTTCACGTTGTCGCGCGACGTGAGAGCCTGATCGAGGCTCATCTCTCCGATCACGTTCCGCAGGTTTGTCTGGGCCAACTTGGTGATGGCCATCAGAAAGTTGGCCACGTTGTAGACGAGGCGCTGGGCGTCAGTTGGCTCGTAGTAGATGACGGCATCAACGGTGACGGTCACGTTGTCCCTGGTGATGACCTCCTGGGGAGGCACGTCGACGACCTGCTCGCGCATGTCGACCCGGATCAGCGACTGGATCACCGGGATGATGATCTTCAGGCCCGGGTCGGTTGTCGTCTTGTACCTACCCAGTTGTTCGATGATCCCCCGCTGGAAGGGTCTGACGATCTTGATCGCCGCAGCGGCGAACACGAACAGGACGAAGGCGATTACCACGAGGACGATTACTGCTGCTGCCATGTTGTTGATCTCGTTTCTGTTGGTTGTGCTGGTCCGGCCAAACCGGACCAGCACGGTGCAGTGTGTTAATCGATGGGCCTTACCACGGCTCTGGTGCCCTCGATCTGGACCACCTCGATGCGTGTGCCTTCAGCAAGGTGGCTCTGGTTGGTGGTCTCGGCGTTCCATTCCTCGCGCCCGATGCGGACAACGCCCATCTGCTCCGGGTCAGGTGTCAGGTCGGTGATCACGATGCCGGTCTCGCCCACGAGGCGCCCGGCACCCACGCCTACGGGGTTGCCACCGCGTTCGAGGCGTCGGGCGAGTGGGCGTACGGCGGCGAACGAACCGCCTGACACCACGACGAAGGTCAGCCACTGCCAGGACGCGGCGGCGCCAGAGAATGCCACGACGGTTGCAAGAGCTGCACCAACGCCAAATGGAAGCAGGAAGAAGGTTCCGGCCATTGCGATCTCGCCTACCACGAAGGTGGCCGATGCAACCAGCCATATCCAGCGCCAGACCTCGGGTTCCACCTGACGGCTCCTCTCGTGGGGCCTACGCGGTCCATCCGGATGGGCGAACTCTGCTCCAGCCAGCAACGTACTACGGGACCTGCCAAAGCGTGCAGCGCAGGCGGTAGCCGCCGCTACCGTGTCCGTCCATGGGGAACCCGGCTGAGCCCGAACTGAGGCTCATGACGATCCACGCCCACCCCGATGACGAGGCGTCCAAGGGTGCGGCGACCGTCGCCAGTTGTCACGGCGAGGGCGTGCACTGTGTCCTGGTCTGCTGCACTGGTGGCGAGGTGGGCGACATCTTGAACCCGGTCATGGACACGCCTGAGGTGAGGGAAGACCTCGTCGGCGTGAGGGCCGCGGAGCTCGAGAAATCCGCAGAGATCATCGGCTACGACGAGGTCGTGATGCTGGGCTACCGCGACTCCGGCATGCCTGACTCCGAGGAGAACAACCATCCCGATGCCTTTGCCAACGCCAGCCCAGACGAGGCGATCAACAGGCTGGTTGAGGTCATACGCAGGGTCCGACCACACGTCATCGTGACCTACCCGGACGACCGCCGCGGCTACAACCACCCCGACCACCTCCAGGTGCATGACATTTCCGTTCCAGCCTTCGAGGTGGCCGGAGACCCGGAGTGCTGTATCGGCACCGGCGAGCCGTGGCATCCGCTGAAGCTCTACTTCACCACCTGGTCACGTGCCCGAATCGAAGGGCTCCACAAGAAGCACCTGGAGTTGGGAATCGAGTCGCCCTACAGCGAGTGGTGGTTCAAGCGCCCCTCTCAGGACCACCTCATAACCACGCAGGTCCCCGTCGGCGACTACTGGGACGTCCGACGCGATGCCCTTCTCGCACACGCCACCCAGGTGGATCCAGAGTCACCGTTCTGGTTCGGGCTTCCCGATGAGGTGGCCAGGACCGTCCACCCCTACGACGACTACGTGCTGGCGCAGTCTCTTGTGGGTGGTCCTGTCGACGGAAAGGTCGAGGATGACCTGTTCGCGGGTATCAGAACCATGTCCGCCGACGAGATCAACGCGGTTGCTCACCGGGGCGTCGGCGGTAGGCCCCCCGACGGCGAGGCCCTGATGGACAAGACCAGATGACACAGTTCCTGTCAGAGGAATGGCTGGCAGAGCTGGCGACGGTTTCAGCGGGGCTTCCCGAACAGAGCGGGGTGGACGGCACCGTCAGGTTCGTGGTCACCAGCACCCCACTGGGCCGGGTGGAGTTCCGCATTGCCGTGGCCGACGGTGGCGTGAGCGATGTGCTCCCCGGCAAGCCGGGCGACTCAGATGCCACGGTCACGTGGAAGTATCCGGAGGCAGTGGCCTGGATCCGGGGTGAGCTGGACCCCGACGTCGCATTCATGACGGGTCAGTGCAAGGTCGAGGGAGACTACGAGGCCTACGTGTATGGGCTGCGACCGTTGTTCGCCGGTGATTCGTGGGCGAGTTCGCTGGCTGGTCTGGTTGCCGAGACCCGGTTCGAATAGCCGAACCAGGGGAGATCAGGTTCCGGCCCGCTGTGCCTCGCGGATGTCACGCCAGCTGATGAGGGTCACGTCGCCACGGTCCACGTCGGACCACAGCTCGGAGTTGTCACAGACCAGGTCCCGGTGCTCGACGCGCCTACCCCAGCCGTGGCACAGGGCCCGTAGCTCGGGAGTGTCGTCTGCCGGCTCCACAACCAACTCGGTCACCCCTGGCAACAACTCCATGGCCGAGCGCTCTATGGCAGCGGGGTCAGCCAGCCTCTCGAGCCGGTGGTGGTCGACTGTGAGGATGCCCTCCTCGGCGGCGAGGGAACGGAACGGAAAGCCGGCGGTGGCCTCGGCGGAAGCACCCTCGAGCCTCATCGGAAGGTTGAAGTCGAGCGCCAGCTCAAGGTAGATGTCAAAGAACTCGGGGCGGTTCTGGAGCGCCCCCATGTGCGAGCTGATGTGGCTCACATCGAAGCCCCAGAGGATCGCCCGCTCCAGCTGCGCTCGGCATTCACGCCGGGCCTCCTCCAGGTCGGCGTGGTCCCAGAGGTCGTCGACGGTGCGTGGGTAGCCGCCGTCGCCGTCAAGCAGCGATGGGGCGTGGGTAATTGGTCGCCACCGGTAGCAGTCCAGCTCGGCGTTGAGCGTCAGGTGCACGCCGACGGGCTCGCCCCGGTAGTGGTAGGCGGCCTCGCGAGACCATGGTCCGGGAACCATGAGGGAAGCTCCGGTTGCCAAGCCGGAACGGAGGCTCTCGTAGACGCCAAGGTTGGAGGCGTGGCACATGCCGAGCTGGTCGGCGGTCAGCACCAGCAACCTTTCGTCGGGCCCGTGGCCGAGTGCCTCTGCGAGCGTCCTCACAGAGGGAACGGTACTCCAGGTATGGGCTGCACAGATCAGGAAAGCGGCTCGTGGGGTCCGCCACAGGCAGACCAGAGGCCCAGCGCTGCTGCCCGTGCACGGCTTTCGGCGGCGGCCAGCTCACGACGCAGCCCGTCGTTGGGGGAAATGTGGAGCGACGAGGCGAAGCCCCGTTCAACCATGGAGGCGTTCACCGCCAACCCGTCCGAAAGCCGCTCCACATAGGCGAGAAGGCGTCCGTAGCGGTCTCTGGCCTCGACATCGCGCTGCACTAGAACAGCTGTCCCGGGTGGAAGCAACAGTGCCATGCGGCTGGAGGCCTCGGACCCGAAGCATTCAGGTGGACGGTCGGGATGCACGGTCTCGGGGGTGTCGATGCCGAGAAGCCTGACTATCTCCTCGGTGCCGGCCAGATCGATAACCACGGTGTCGCCGTCTATTACGCCGACCACCGTGCCGAGGCCGTCAGATGGGAGTTGGTCGGTCGAGCAGGCAGGAAGCATCAGGAGCATGGCCATACACGCCAGGGCGGTGGCCTTCATCGGAACAGCCGAACGGCCATGACCGCATCTGCCACAGTCAAGCTGCACGTTGCATGTCGGGGGCAGCGTCGTCCCTGTCGGGGCTGGACTCCGATGGTGATACAAGCCGCTCGAAACGAGACCTTGGGTGGCTGTCCAGCAGCGCCCGGGCCTCGGCAACACCAGCCAGACCGATCTGACGGGTGCGTTCGTTCATTGAGCGGTGCCGGGGCCATGCCATCTGTCTCTTGGTGGGCCTGGTGAGCTTGAGTTGTTCGTTCATGTTTCAAGTATGAAGACAGGGTGTGACAGTCTGATTTGGGCGCGGATAGTGCGGGGGAGCGTCTAGTGTGGGATTCACACAGCAGGCAGACTTGAGAAACCCGAAGGGAGATGGCAGTGACCGAGACGCTCGACACAGCAACGATCGACGAGATCAAGGCCATCATCGACCGCGGGCTCGGCACCACTAAGAGCCGTGAGCTCATTGCGTCCTCCGAGGTGGCCGACCTGCTGCTCGACCTTCGCCTTCTGCTGGCAACGAGCGACGCTGCGATAGAGGCCGCTTCCGCCAACTAGGCCAACGGGCCGAGTGTCAGGCCCTTCCGGCCTGATTCAGCGAGATAGCCGAACGGCCTTTCGGACAGCGCGTCCGATTAACAGGCCAACCCCGGCGCCCACCACCACATCGCTGGCGTGGTGGATACGCACATGGATCCGCGACGCTGCAACAACTCCGGCCAGCCCGTACCAGAGGGGCTTCACCCTCGAGCGTTCCGAGAGCAGGGTCGCGGCCATGAACGCAGCCGAAGCGTGTCCAGAGGGGAAGCTGCTCGTGAGAGGCTGCCTCAGGTTGTGGGGCCGCTCCTCCTCGTGGAGGGGCCGCTCGCGCCGGAAGAGGGACTTGACGGCGCCGTTGACCAGTGCCGACTCGAGCCCCAGGGCGAGGGCCAGGCGGGCTGCCTCACGGTGGCCGCGACGTGTGGTGAGGCCCCGGGCGGTGCCGGCAATGTGCCAGATGAGGCTGAAGTCACCAAGTTCGCTGGCGGTGTAGAAGATCCGGTCGGCAAGCGGGTTCCCACGGAGTGGCTCCCAGAGCCTGTCGACGGCATCGTCAAGGGCCACGCCCACCTTGCCGAGAGGGTGGCCGGGTTCGGCTGGTTCCGGCGGTTCGCCGGCTTCTTCTGGGCCGTCGACAACCAGGTGGAGGGGCCTCTCCGGCTCTGGAGTCGTGACCATGGGAGACAAGCCTACGGGCGGTAGGTCCCGGGTTGGCTGAGAGCTCCCCGGCGCCAACGCCTCGGCGTGGCCAGCAGGGCCCTCGGGTAGTCCTCAAACAGCCACCGTGCAAAGTTGCGCCTCGTCCAAGCGGTGGCTCCAGCCAGTCGAACGACACCGTTGGCTGTCATGGCATTTGACATGAGGCGCTGCAGCACCATTGACATGCGATGGTCGGCCACCAGATCCCGTCTCACAACCTGTCTGTACCGGGACCCGATCGAGTCAGGTGGGCCACCGGCCAGGATCGCCTTTGCTGCCAGCGTTCCGGTGAGAAGTGCCTGCCCGATCCCCTCACCGGTGAGAGAGTCGGTCGCACCGGCGGCGTCGCCGGCGAACAGCACCGGCCCGTGGTCGAGCACCGCAGAGGAGATCCGTGCGGGGATCGGCCACGCCGTGTGGCGACCCACTGGAACGGCACACGCCCCGAGGACCTCCCGGATCTCGGGACGCTCCAGCAGGCCGGACCAGATGGCACCGGTCTCACCGATGGGGATGCGTCCACCCCTTAGAACGCCAAAGCCCACGTTTGCTCGTCCGTCGGGCAGGGGGAAACTCCAGGCGTAACCGGGCAGCAGGTCGGCCTGGAACCAGACGTGCAGGTCGGCAGCAGCTGGGCCCACGTCGGACACGTACTGCCGAAAGGCGTGCCACTCGCCCCGGTAGCCGTCATCTGAGAGCCCCAGTGCCCTTCTGGTGGGCGACCACATTCCGTCCGCCGCCACGACAGCACCGGCTGTCACTTCGCCGATGCCGTCGACCGCAAGGGTCGCTGAGCCGCCGTCGGTCTGTATTTCAGTCAGGGCGCTGTCCTGGCAGACGTCTGCACCGGCCGTGTCGGCGAGGTCCAGCAGCGCAGCATCCAGCTCAGCTCTGGGTACGACGGCGGCGAACTGCCCAGAGCCGGTGGGGAGTGGGAACGTGGTTGCCCAGCCCGATGGCGAGTGCATCACCGCCCCGTCCACTGGCTGCCAACCGGAGATCTGGTCCGGTTTCAGCCCCAGTTGCTCACAGAGCCTCAGCGCCAGGGTGGTCAGGCCATCCCCACAGCACTTTTCCCTGGGGAAGGTGGCTTTGTCGATGAGAAGCACAGAGCGCCCCGCACGGGCCAGGATGGTGGCAGCCGCTGACCCCGCGGGCCCACCACCGACCACCGCTACGTCAACTCGCATCAGAACAGCTTCAGCTCGTTTGACTCGATACCCCGCAGGTCGTCGTAGTCGACCTCCAACCAGGTGATGTCACGGTCGTCGGCCAGGACCCTCGCCTGTGGCTTGACCTCCTGGGCCACGAACATGCCGCGCACCGGCTTGAGCATCGGGTCCCTGTTCAGAAAGTCCAGGTAGCGGGTGAGCTGTTCGACCCCGTCGATCTCGCCCCGGCGCTTGACCTCGATGGCGACCGCAATGCCGTCTGCGTCGCGGCACAACAGGTCCACCGGGCCGATGGCTGTGGGGTACTCCCGCCTGACGAGGCGCAGGTCATCGGCCATGAACGTGGGGTCGGCTGCCAAGAGTTCCTGGAGGTGTGCCTCGACGCCGTCCTTTTGGAGACCCGGGTCCTCGCCGAGTTCATGGTCGGTGTCGCTGATGACCTCGTGGATGGTGATCGTGAGCGTTTCTCCCCTGGGGTTGCGCACGACCCAGCAGTCGTCCTCCTCGGTCAGCGTGTTCGGAGCGGTCATCCAGTTCAAGGGTTTGTAGGCACCGCCGTCGGCGTGGATCGCTATGCATCCGTCGGCCTTGACCATGAGCAGGCGGGTGGCCTCAGGCAGGTGGGCGCTGAGGCGTCCGTCGTAATCGACGGTGCAGCGGGCGATGACGAGGCGCACGGGTCTCAGCCGGTGGCCGGGCCGGCCCGGTCCAACAGGGTGGCCAGCACCGCATCGGCCAACTCGGCCCGGCAGATCACCAGATCGGGAAGGTACGGGTCGGCGTGGTTGTAGCTGAGAGGCGACCCGTCGAGGCGCGAGGTGTGGAGGCCGACCGCCGCGGCAACTGCCACCGGAGCGCAGTTGTCCCACTCGTACTGGCCACCCGAGTGGACGTAGACGTCGGCCTCTCCGCGGACCACGGCCATGGCCTTGGCTCCGGCCGATCCCATCTCGACGAGCACGCCAGCAAGTGCCTCGGCCACGGCAAGCGCCTCGGCCGGAGGTCGGGTTCGGCTCACAACCACCCGCGGCCGTTCGGGAACCGGTGACAACGTGGCCGCTCCCAGCGACACTCCCGTTGCGAGCGTCACCCCCAGAGAGGGCAGGGCAACGGCCCCGACCGTCGGCAGCCCACCCTCGGCCAAGGCAACGTGCACCGCCCAGTCGCTGCGTGGTGGCTCGCTGAACTCGCGGGTCCCGTCAAGGGGGTCGATGATCCAGACCCTCTCAGTCTCGGAGCGGTCCGGGTGGATCTTGTGGCCTGCTCCCTCCTCTGAGAGCACAGCGTCGTTAGGACGCATCTTCGCCAGCGACCCCATCAGGAAGGCGTGGGCCTGTCGGTCGCCCTGTTCCCGTAGGTCCCCGGCTTCGGCGCCTTCGCTGACCAGCCGGTCGCGTACCTCCAGGAGGAGTTCGCCGGCCTGAGTGGCGAGGGCCTCTGCCAGCACGTGGTCGTCGGGTGTGGCCATCGGGTGTGCTTCCTGGTCTGTCTAGGTGAGTGTTGGTGATGTCGGTAGCGTCGCCAATACGATCTAGGCACGAGTATCGCCCGTCTTCCGGGGTTTCCATGACAGCAACCGCCTACGAGCTCAGCCACCTCGGGTATCTCGAGGCCGAGTCCATCCACGTGTTCCGTGAGGTGGCCGCCGAGTTCGAACGTCCCTGCCTGCTCTTCTCGGGTGGCAAGGACTCGATAGTCATGCTGCGCCTGGCGGTCAAGGCGTTCGCTCCGGCACGCCTGCCCTTCCCGGTCATGCACGTGGACACCGGCCACAACTTTCCCGAGGTGATCGAGTTTCGGGACCGCTGCCTTGCCGACGCCGGCGCCCGCCTGGTCGTGGCCTCTGTACAGAAGTCGATCGACGAGGGCAGGGTCACAGAGGAGACCGGCCCCAGGGCCAGCCGCAACCGCCTCCAGACCACGACGCTTCTGGATGCCGTCGCCGAGCACGGCTTTGACGCCCTGTTCGGCGGTGCCCGGCGAGACGAAGAGAAGGCCCGTGCCAAGGAGCGCGTGTATTCGTTCCGCGACGAGTTCGGCCAGTGGGATCCCAAGAACCAGCGTCCCGAGGTCTGGAGCCTCTACAACGGCCGCATCCGCCGCGGTGAGCACATCCGGGTGTTCCCGATCTCCAACTGGACCGAGTTGGATGTCTGGCAGTACATCCAGAGCGAGGGTGTGGAGATCCCGGACGTCTACTACGCACACGATCGTCCCGTGTTCGAGCGCGACGGGATGCTGCTGGCGGAGAGCCCCTTTGTTGAACAACTCCCCGGCGAGCATGCAGCGATCCGACGGGTGCGCTACCGCACGGTCGGCGACATGAGCTGCACCGGGGCCGTGGAGTCGGCTGCCACCACAATCGATCAGGTCATAGAGGAGGTGTCGGCCACCAGGATCACCGAGCGGGGCGCAACCCGTGCCGACGATCGAGTCTCCGAGGCCGCCATGGAGGACCGTAAGAAGGAGGGGTACTTCTGATGGAACTCCTCCGCTTTGCAACAGCCGGCAGCGTCGACGACGGTAAGTCCACGCTCATCGGCCGACTGCTCTACGACACCAAGTCCATCTTCCAGGACCAGTTGGAGTCCGTGGAACGCACGTCTCAACAGATGGGCAACGAGTACACCAACCTGGCGCTGCTCACCGACGGCCTCCGGGCCGAGCGTGAGCAGGGAATCACGATCGACGTGGCCTACCGCTACTTCGCAACGCCACGGCGCAAGTTCATAATCGCCGACACCCCCGGGCACATTCAGTACACGCGCAACATGGTCACCGGTGCTTCAACCGCCGACCTGGCCCTGGTGC
>JACKQG010000087.1_pt1 | contig 121201 bp, 102 predicted proteins | sample 8237621 | NCBI WGS metagenome assembly JACKQG01 (sample SAMN15677084, study PRJNA649215) | marine metagenome | biome: marine; feature: Black Sea; material: saline water; isolation source: suspended particulate matter (SPM) from the Black Sea western gyre | collected 2013-06-09/2013-06-10... | reverse complement strand
GACGCTGATCGGCTTTGCGTTTCGGACGGGAGTTCGATTCTCCCCGCCTCCACGAGGCTTCGTTCGAACGAAGTGAGAATGAAGCCGAGTCCCGGCGAAGTGCATCGCACGAAGCCGGACCCACAATCGACTAAGTACTGTTTGTTCGAACTACGCCCTCGCTCCGCCGGGTTTACTCCATCACGTCCCGTGAGACCAAATTGGAGACACTTATGGAAACTGATGAGCTATTCTATGTTTATCTGTTAACAAGTATTGCTGATCCCAATCGTCATTATACTGGTTCTTCCACCGACCCATTCAAACGAGCCAAAGCTCACAATAGGGGCAAATCCAAGCACACAGCTAAATATGCTCTCTGGAAGCTTGAGACAATCATTGGTTTTAGGGATCAATCCAAGGCAAGGGCATTGACATCGTTCTAGCCATCAGACGGAGCCTCATCCTTTCATTCCCTGCTTCGATGAGCGCTATGATAAGTGGTACATTCAGGTAATAATCCCTAAAGCTCTCCACTGTTTTCTGGAGCCACAAGTAGCTCGAATGCAGAGCATGCTTTCGGGCTTGATAAAATTCCTATCAGATCTCCGTTCATTAGGGTGTGATCACCACCAGGATTAGGAATGAGGTCATCATTTCGCATGATGGCAACAATCGACGCACCCGTAGCCTGGCGAATGTTTAGTTCTCCAAGACTTTTGCCATTTGCCGGGCTACCATCTGGTACTTGGACCCAACCCATCTCCAGTGATGGCAGATTACCTTCAGAATCAAGGCTTCTGGGAATGTTTCTTGTCCCCGACAGAAATGGGGCATAAGCTCTTCGCCTGACCTGATCAGCTAAGTTTTCCACTTCACTCTGGGTATAATCCATATGCAACAAAGCCTGACGGGCGATTTCCAGACCAGCCTCGAACTCTGGCTGGACGACTTCATAGAGATTATCCTGCTCCAGTGTAACCAGATCATCCTGACTTTTAGCCCTGGCTATTATATGAATACTAGGATTTAATTTCCGTAGAGAACGTAGCACTGCATGGGTCACTAACAATGATGGTACTGTGATCAGAATGACCCTGGCCTGCCCAACGCGACTGGCCTCAAGCACAGGTTCTTGACTGGCGTCACCATAAATAACTGGGTATCCGATATCCTTGACAGATTGCATACGGTGATGATCAAGTTCGATGAGCACAAAATCCTGATTTGAATCCTTAAGGACCTGGGCTGTAAAGCGACCCGTTCGCCCTGCACCAATGATAACCACGTGGTTGCTCAACCCAGTTTTGGGCAGGTTGACGCATTCCAGCGGTTCTCGCACGTACCGCTTTTTATACCAGCTATAGATGGGCGAAACCAAACCAGAGATTTGAGGTGTCAGTAACATGGTCAATATGGCAACGTTCAATATCAGGGAATATAGATCTTTATCAATTGCACCAGACTCTAACCCACTTCGCGCCAACACAAATGAAAATTCACCCACTTGGAAAAGGCTGAGACTGACGGCCAAGGGGATCACTGCCTTATAGCCAAACAAGGGTGTGATAGCCCCAAAGAGCAGCATTTTCAACATTGAAACCAACAAGACTGCCATGAGAACCAACTGCCAGTGCTCCAGCAGGTAAAATGGGTCGAACAGCATGCCTACAGATACGAAGAACAGAAGCACGAACAGATCCCTTAGGGGAATTACATCAGCAATAGCCTGATGACCGTACTCCGATTCACTCAGGATAAGCCCAGCCACAAAAGCGCCGAAGGCGAATGAGAGTCCCAGACTGTAGGTGATATACCCGATACCCAATCCAAGTGCAGCTACTCCCAACATGAAGAGTTCACGTGAATTGCTTCTGGCGACGTAGGCCATAAATCGCGGAATGAGTCTGGTGCCAAGCAATATCATCCCAGTTAAAAAGGCAATTGCCAGAAGCACGGCTTTAATGAGTTCACCAAGCCCCTCGGATAGATTTTCCAATCGTGGCAAAATGACAACCAAAGGAACAAAGGCCAGATCTTGAACGATTAGAATCCCTGTCATCACCCGCGCCGAAAGGGTGCCCATTCGTCCTTGATTTGCGAGAGTTTTCAGGAGTACGACTGTACTGGATAGAGAGATCAATGCACCGAACCAGAGAGCTGGGAGAGATTCAAGACCCAGGAGCCTGCCGATACCATAACCCAGAATGATGGAAAGCAGAATCTGCAAAGGAGCACCTATCAAGGCAATTCCCCGTACGGCCCGCAGGTCTTTAAAGGAAAACTCAAGCCCCAGTGTAAACAGCAGTAAAGCTACACCAATCTCAGCCAATGTCTCAATTGTGTGAATCTCTTCAATAGGGATGATTCCGATATAGGGCCCCATCGCAATACCAGCTAGCATGTAGCCAATGATATGTGGCTGGCGTAGAAGCTGAGCGAAAAGTGCTCCTAACAATCCTGCTACAATTATGAGTGAAATATCTGAGGCGATACCCATTAAACGGAAACTCCTATTTGTCTTAGTCCTTAGCTATCAAGAATCCACACCAAGAATGTAATATAATTGAAAACATATTTATCAAAGACTGCGATTTTAAGAAGCGTAATGAGCATCATCGTGTACACCTGGTGGCGATACTTGTCTTTGGAGCACTTCATCATATCGATTCAGGATTGTGGACAATACCACAATGTCACGCCATCTTGATTAACACAGTATGCACATATACTGCGCACATTAAATGACACGCTCCAGTAGCTAACCGTTAGACAGCTAGATACGTTGACAGGGCGTGATTTTGTGAAATCGGAATCCGAGGATCTCCCCACCCCTATTCAATCCTTCTAAGGTGCTGTTTATTAGTATCTCCTTTTTTAAATTTGGGAAATATGCCTTCCATATTGACAGGAATGTCATACGGCGTGCAATTAAGCTTTCAATAGAAAAATGCGGTTTGACCAGGCATTCTACCTGCCATAGCTTTGTAACTCATTTGCTTGGACAAGGAGGGATTGTGAATATATTCTAGATCAATTTTGTCACAAATTGATCGTATCTTCAGCAGGGTTGGTGGAACAAGAGGAAGAGTTTATACACACACTATTGACTCAATTATACCGATGAAGACTTCTTTGATTTGGAACTTTGTAGTTCTAATGCACTCGCGCTCTGCCACCCCATAAATCGTAGCTAGTTATGGATTCTGCATCGTTTGTTAAGTGATCTGGAGTGATAATTTGAGTCGGGTAGTCAGGGTATATATTTTCCTATCTTACTGATACATCGTGAGATACCTTGCTTCGACCGGATTCAGGAATTCGCAAATCGTATCGATCCATCTTGATATTAGTTCCTATTGATTTGGATGCTCAAACAGGAAAAGCAACTTCAAAGGTTGTTCCCTGGCCCTCCTTGCTTTGGACATCGATCTCTGCCCCTACCAGATCAATATATTTTTTTGCCAGGGCTAGCCCGAGACCAATCCCCTGATATCTCTTGGAATAACCCTCACTTTCCTGACTGTAAGCTTCGTAGATACGCTTCAGGAAATTGGCCGATATACCAATCCCTGAATCACGTATGACAAAGACCAGCTTTTTCCCTCTTCGAATCAGTTCAATCTCTATCGATCCCTTCTCAGTAAATTTAATGGCGTTGTTTATCAGGTTCGAAATAACCTGCTTCACGCAGTACTCATCCGAGGTGATTTTGGTTTTCCTCAAAGTAGTATTGAAGGAAAACTGCAAACCCTTCTCCTCGGTATCGGAGCGCTGTTCAGCCATCAATTCCCTGATCACAACTTTGAGATCGATCTCAACAGTTTGTGTTTCAATCGTCCCAGCCTCAACCTGAGATATGTCCAAAATGCTATGGACTGTTTGCAACAATCGATTCGAACCCTGATAGATGTATTTGAAGGCGTCTGCCGTCGTTTTACCAAGTTGATCATGGAATTGGTTTTCAAGAATACTCACAAATCCAACAATGCTGTTCAGAGGTGTTCGTATCTCGTGAGACACGTTGGCTAAAAACCGTGACTTCATCCTATCAGCGGTAAGGGTTTGCTGATATAGTTGGGCATTGTAAACACTTGCGGCACTGAGATTGGCCAGATTTTCGATATACTTCAGATCAGCTTGTTCGAATTCCCCTGTGCCCAATTTACTTAGGGTTAGCACACCAATGATATGGTCTTTACCCATAAGTGGTGCACACATGAGTGATTCTGGTTCAACGGGCGTTCCAGGAACCTGTTTGCCAGTCCCTAACAGATCGATACGATTTGCGATTTCCGAATAACCTTGTTGAGCGACTTTACCAGAAAAACCTTCCCCCATACTCAATTTCATAGTCAACATTTCTTCTGCATAGGAGCCAACCGCTGCGATGGCATTCAGGCAATTATCGTGTTCATTCAGAAGAAAAATCGTCACACTGTCCGCTTCAAGTAAATCCCGAGCGGTCTCAACGCACGCTTCCGAGATTGTTTGAAGATCCAAGCTTTTGACGAGTAGATGACTAACATCATTGAGTGAAGACGCTCTTACGGCTTGCTTTTTTATGTTTATCCTGGTCTCAATTTTTTCAGTAGAATCTCTATTGCTTCCGCGCCAGCCAAGAAAATCCCCATTCGTATCAATAACAGATTGGCAGTGGTGATCAATCCAGCGTAAACTTCCCTCCTTATGGCGAATTCGGACCTCGACTTCATGTGAATTGGAGACTTCATTTTTGTTGGATTTATGGTTATCCCAGAGCTCTAGATCCTCTGCCAGGATAATCTCCCTGAACAGATCTGGATTGTCCCTGAATTCCTCAGGACGGTAACCGCTGATTCGTTCACAAGATGGAGAGATATAGTAATAGGAGTCGTCGGGAGCTTTCCAATCCTCCCAGTCATAGGCAAAATCAGCAATGATGCGGTATCTTGATTCTGATTTCCGTAATTCCTGCTCTAATCTCTGTTTGTCGATGATTTCAAGGAGCATTTCGAGATCGGTTTCAATAATCCTCTTAAGTTCTCCAATCAGTTTTTTATCTCTTGAAGTGTAGGAATTTTTCTTCCTATCCAGGACGCAGATCGTTCCAAATACCTCACCATCCGGCCACTCGAGGGGAAAGCCTAAATAGGCAATCATGCCCAGTTCTATGTCAGGATTATGATCCCAGCCAGGATCCTCCGGAGCATTGGGGACTAATAATGGTTTGTGCTCCCGCATTACTGTCTCACTGTATAATCCCGTTTCCAGATCTGCCTTTTCACCCAATTCATATGGATTCCCATCTGTGTTACTCGAAACAAATACTTCTATTAGCGGCGGTGTGACTTTCATAATCAAGCCCGCCGGTACCTGAATCAGATCTGCCATCAGGTCAACAAGTCCTTGCCACTTGTCGAGCGTAGCTTGTGGAACTGAGGGTTTTTGCTTCAGATGGGGTCCATTGGCAGGTTTTATTCTGGATTCTTCAACACTCATATTAATACCCGAATTCTATTTGAGAGGTATGCCCTAGCCGTACGCTGTCATTCTCCTGATAAAGAGATGCTCATCTCATACGATATGCAATATCCTTTCTCAAATAATACTAGATTAACTTGATCCTCCAATCTGAGGATAGTGAATTTCTATCAGACCTTTTCAAATCAATGTTTAAATGTCCACCTGGATTTACACCCGTAGTAATTGTGTTATTTTCTCGACGAGATCTTTACGAGAAACAGGTTTTGCCAGATAATCATTACAACCAGATTTTAAGCATGTAGAGCGGTCATTGGTAAATGCGTGTGCGGTAATGGCGATGATCGGCAATGAGTAAAAATTCTCCCTTTTCCGTAAATATCTCACCAGGGAGAGACCATCTTCCTCACCCGCCAATGAAAGATCCACCAACAACAAACGAATATTATGTTTTTCAAACAGTCTCTTCGCTTCACCTGATGTAGTTGATACCAGGTAGCGATATTCCTCTTCCAGATAGTTGCGAACCAGCTCCTGGGAGGGAATATCATCTTCAACATAGAGAATGGTAGGCTTGTCCATCTGCGATCGATCCATCTTGATATCCTTTCCAATAGTTATCAATATTCAACCAGGAAAAGCGACTTCAAAGGTTGTTCCCATGGTCCTCTTTTGATCATGTGGTACAACTTGAGCCAAAAATAAGAATAACCTCTGCGACTTCCTAATCATCTTACTAACAACGCAAGAAGTCCCTGTTTCAAGTTGATTCGCCAACTCCCTGAATTACCGATTTCGAGAATCAATTCGTAATAAACCTTGGGATGCATACTCCCTTGTTTTATTATAATTTGTTACCTGATAATCCCCAGGGGTTGGGGACGTGACAAGCCGCCTGTCATGATCAATTCAACTATTGTTTTATAATGGAGTATACCATGCAAACGTTTAATCGAATCGGCAGCCTGTTTCTATTGCTACTTCTTTCAACTCAGGCTCTTGTTGCAGCACCCAAAGATCGATCAACAATTGATGCCAAACACCAATGGGCTCTCACAGATATCTATGCCAATTGGGAAGCCTGGGAACTGGATCTCAATAAGTTAGAGTCGCTCATGGATGGGTATGCCGAACTTCAAGGCACACTTGGAAGTGGTCCCCAGAATTTGCTCAAAGCTTACACTATGAGGGAAGAACTCGGGCTGGTCTCGGATCGCGTCCAAACCTATGCAGGATTGGTTCGTGCCTTGGATAATCGCGATAATGAGGTCTACGCAAAACTTCAGCAGGTTGGCATTTTGTTTTCCAGATTTGGCACAGCCACATCCTGGTTTGCTCCCGAAATGGTCAGTATCGATTGGGCAACCATGGAGACCTGGTTGGATGAAACACCTGGCTTAGCCAACTATCGCTTTGCCATCGAAGATCTCTACCGTCAACAGGAACATGTCCTGGATGAAAAAAGTGAAAGATTACTTTCCTATTTCAGGCCCCTTAGTGGTACACCAGGTAGTGTTTATGATCAGCTATCAACTGCAGATATAAAATTTGGAACTATCAAGTTATCCACAGGTGAGGAAGTACAAATATCAGAAGGTGAAGCAGGCCGCATCTTCTCTACATCCAGAAATCATGAAGACCGTAAAGCTGCTTTTATTGAGCGCAATAGCACTTACAATGACAATCTCAACACCTATGCTGCCTCTTATGATGGGATCTGTCAACGTGACTGGGCTTACGCCCAAGCCCGCAATTATGGATCAACCCTGGAAAGAACATTAGGGAGTAACAATATACCTGTAGAGGTATACTTGAATCTGCTGGAGCAGGGACGAGCTGGTGTAGCACCACTCCAACGTTATCACAAATTGCGGAAAAAAGCCCTCAAACTTGACGAATATGATGGCTATGACTCAGCCATTCCAGTCATCGATTTTGATAAAGATTATGATTATGATGGTGTGGCCACAATGATTCAGAAATCTGTTAAACCGCTAGGTAAAAGTTATAGTCAAAAACAGGTTGAGGCATTTTCGCCAGGTTGGGTTGATGTCTACGAAACACCTGGTAAAACCACAGGGGCTTTCTCCGCTGGATTGTATGGCGTGCATCCCTTTATGCTCTTGAATTACACCAACACCCTGAATGATGTTTTCACCGTGGCCCATGAAATGGGACATACCGTGCATACCATGTTCGCTAATGAGTCACAGACCTTCTCTAATTCAGGATACACACTCTTTGTGGCTGAAGTGGCGTCCACCATGGCTGAAGCTCATTTATTGGAATATATGCTAGATAATAGTAAGGATCCCAAGGAGCGACTTGTGCTTCTCAGCCATGCCATCGACAACATTGCTGGCACTTTTTATACTCAGGTCATGTTTGCAGATTATGAATATCAGGTCCACAAACTTGTTGAAGAAGGACAACCCATCACGGCTGATGTCCTTAATGGAGTTTATCACGAAGTTCTGGTAGCATATTATGGAGACTCCATGGAGAATCATGAGCTCTATGATGTTACCTGGGCTCGCATTCCCCACTTTTCATCTGTACCCTATTATGTCTATCAGTATGCTACCAGTTATGCTGCATCCGCATCCCTGTTTAAACAGATGAATGAGGGATCGCGAAAATCGAAGAAGCAGGCGAAAGCAAATTATATCAATTTACTCAAATCAGGTGGAAGTGATTACCCCGTTGAACAGTTGAAAAAAGCGGGTGTGGATATGACCAAACCTGAAGCAGTTCAAGCAGTCATTGCCAGTATGGATGATCTGGTGAATCGCTACGAGAAGGAACTTAATAAATTGGGTTTAGTTGACTGAGTCACCCACCCAATTAAAAAAAGTGTGAAAACATCCCCCCAATTTTAAAGGTTTAGAAGACTATTTGGTTATACACTGAATAGTCTTCTAAATTGTTTATCATCCGTCATTGCAGATTTCCGCCAGGGTTATGGATGGAACATCGTACATTGCTATTAAACAATTATTGTTGACAATCGCAATGAATATGTCGTATATATATGACATTCTCACAAGATACCTGTGCAAATGAAGTATTGTAAATGTTTAAATATAAGGTGGATAGCACTAGTAACGCAGTTAGGCGTGTTTTTTGCGACTAGGAAAGTCGGATAGTGTATTATTGAGGAGAATAGGATTGGTAATTAGTCCCAACAGAGGGGGGAACGGTTTCTCACTGGTTGAGCTCATGATTGTCATCGTGATAATTGGTGTGTTGGTCGGGGCTGCCGTACCAATTTATCAGCATAATCTTGAAGTTGCCAAACGCGCAGAAGCTGTTGCAGGGATTGGCACTGTTCGAACTCAGCTACGCATGTATTATGGCATTAATGGTTACTACCCAATCAGGGATAGTTTTACTAAGGTGGTAGGTGATGATTGGAATGATATCAATAAAGGTGAACTCACAGTAAAATATTTTAAGGATAAAAATTTCAAATACAGAAGTTATGATGGCTTTGAGTATCGTATTAAATGTCAGAAGAATAAAGTCTTATCCCATCAAGTCTGGATAGACGAGACCGGACGGTGGTGGTTTGATATGGATATAATGGATGACGATTAAGCAAAACAGTTAGTAATAGGCTGACAAGGAAATTTCAAGATCCCCTCCTGATTCCCCGTAGTTGTACTTGTACCCAAGCACACTATCATAACCATCATCATATTGTCCATTACCGTTACTATCATAAAAAATGAAAGCCGTATAGTTATCTGAGTCGTCGGTGTTGAATGAGAAACAGTAGCATCGATTGACACCAACCAGCACTTCTGCAGTATCCAACAGCACAGAATCAAATCCCGATTCAGAGTCCCACTTCCCCTGCAAAATACCCAGATATACTGAATCAGATTGGCTCACATGAGGATCATCATTCCAGAGAATTCCAACTTTTATATCGAGAAAAGATTCACAAGAACAAAAAATCAGCAGAGAGATGACAATGGGGATACGGAAAGGAAAGTAAAATTTTAATTTCACAATATTTCTGGCCTACCTATTGTAATATCCCCCAGAAGCCAGACTTGCATATGGGCTTCAATCATTATCTTAAAATAAAAAAACCCCACCAATAAAGGCAGGGTTTTATTTAAATGCTTGTGTTTATTTATTTAACGAAGAACTGGACTGCGTTCTGGGCATAAATTGAGAGGGGATCACCCAACATCCAGGCAAATAACAGAGGCACAGCCAGGATGCACAATAGAACGGTGATATTAATGGGAGCATGGTGAACAGTCTCTGGTAATTCAATCTTCCCAAAATACATGGCTTTCACAACTCGCATATAATAGTACAGCGAAATAACCCCATTGATTAGACCAATGATGGCCAGCCAGAAATACATATCTCCATATTCAATCAAAGCTCGGAAAATGTAAAATTTGGCTACAAAACCACCTGTCGGTGGTAGTCCAGTGAGAGAGAACATAAAGATGGCCATGATCACACCAAGAACTGGCGCTTTGTAACCGAGAGCCTTATAGTCTTCGATCTCTTCTGTATCGAATTCATTCTTGATATGGATAGCCACAAAGAAAGCACCCAGATTCATGAGCATATAGACTGCCGCATAATACAAAACGGCAGCAATACCGGTCTGATCAGCAACCACAACACCCAGCAACATATAGCCAGCATGGGCAATGCTTGAATAGGCCAGCATACGCTTGATATTGGATTGTTGCAGGGCAATGACGTTACCCACTGTCATGGATAAGATCGCCAGTATACCCATAACAGCCTGCCAATCCATATTATTCAATGCAGCCCAGGCATCCATGTTGGGATTACCAGCACTGGAGAGTGCTACGTTAAAAAAGCGGATGATAATGGCAAAACCAGCAGCTTTGGGAGCCACTGAAAGAAAGGCAGTAATGGGAGCCGGTGCCCCTTCATACACATCTGGAGTCCAGAAATGAAAGGGTACAGCAGCAATCTTATAGCCAAATCCAACCAGGATCATGACCAGGATAACCATCATGAGAGCAGGCGACACCGTTCCAGCAGAAAGTGCCGCTTGAATTTCGAATATATCGGCACTGCCTGTGAGACCATACAGCAGTGAGAATCCATAGAGCAGAATTCCAGAGCTAAAGGCACCAAACACAACGTATTTGATCGAGGCCTCATTGGAGCGCATCTGTTCCTTCAGATATCCTGAGAGGAGATAGCTCATAATACTTACCATCTCGAGGGAAATGTAAATACTGAGCAGATGGGTGGCTGATACCAGGAAGTACATTCCCAGAACCAGGGTCAATAAAAGCGTATAGTATTCCCCTACTCTACGATTCTTTAACTCATTGGAGTTAAATGACATCCACATCACCAGAATGGTACCAACAGTTACCAGTATCTTTAAAAAGTTACCAAAGGGATCCACAGCCAGCATGTTTGAAAATATTCCCACAGAAGTAGAAACGTCCTGACCGAGGAGGGCTATGGTAACCAGTATCAATCCCCCCAGTGCAACATATCCAGATCGGATAGAAGTATCAGCCTTCTGAAAGAGGTCGAACAATATGACGAGGAGCAATATCCCGGTGAGCATCATCTCAGGTATGAAATAGGAGAGATCCGTCATGATTTGATTAAGATTCATAAGAATGTCCTATTTGATTACAGACCAGCTACCATTCCGGCGGTTTTGACAGCTTCCACCAAATGATTCAAGGTGCTGCTCATCACATTCAGCATAGGTGTGGGATAGACACCCAGGAAGAATGTGATTATTGCCAGAGGGATCAGAGCAAACAATTCGCGATGATTGATCTCTTCTAGATTCTCGTATTTGCTATTGAGTTCACCCATAAAAATTCTCTGATAAGCCCAGAGGAAATATCCGGCATTCAGCACAATACCAACGGTGGCAAAAATGGTGATCCAGGTAAATACCGGGAAGGCACCAATCATACAGAGTGCCTCTGAAATAAAACCGGAGAAGCCAGGTAGTCCGAGACCTGCGAAGAAAGCCATGGCCGTGACACCAGCATAAATTGGAACCACCTTGGCAATTCCACCAAAACCTTCAATATCACGATGGTGTGCTCGGTCATAGAGGACACCGACCAACATAAAGAGCATGGCTGAGATAGTACCATGATTGAACATCTGGAAAACAGCGCCATTCATACCCGCTGGTGTGAGGGCTGCCATACCTAGAAGTACAAAACCCATATGAGAAACTGAGGAGTAGGCGACCAACTTCTTTAGATCCCTTTGAGCCAATGCCGCCATAGCGCCGTAAATGATGTTTATAAGGCCAAGTATAGCCAGCGGCAGGGCGAACCATAGGGTCGCATCTTTAAGGACGGGAAAGCTGATTCTCAGAAAACCATAGGTTCCCATTTTCAGCAAGACACCGGCAAGAATAACCGATATGGCTGTCGGTGCTTCCACGTGTGCCAGAGGTAACCAGGTATGGAAGGGAAAAATAGGCACTTTGATAGCAAAACCGATGAAAAGCAGTATAAATATCACCTTCCCCGCATTCATACCTAACAGCAAGGCATTGCCGAATTGTGAAGAGTGCTCAGCCAGGATCAACATGTTAAAGGTATGGGGCTCAGAAATGAAATAGAGAGCCAGCATTCCCAGGAGCAATAGAACTGATCCGAAAAGTGTGTATAAGAAAAATTTGATGGCAGCGTATTCGCGTTGCGGTCCACCCCAGATACCAATAAGGAAGTACATTGGCAGGAGCATGACTTCCCAGAAAATATAGAATAAGAAGAAGTCCAGGGATGAAAAGACACCCATCATACCTGCATCAAGAAGCAGAAAGAGAGCAAAATAGCCCTTTTGAGCTTTCTCAATATTCCAGGATGTGAATACAGCAAGGAAACTGAGAAGTGCCGTCAGTAGAATCATTGGGGCACTCAGGCCATCAATTCCCATAAAATATTCAATGTTAAAGGCCGGGATCCAGGCAAAATGCTCCTGGAGCTGAACCTCTGGACTTGCGAAATCGAAGATGTATAAAATCCAAATGGCCAAAATGAGTTGGAGGCCTGTAATTGCTGCAGCACCCCAGCGGATAATGTCCAACTTTTCCTTGGGGATCAGGGCAATAATCACCGCTCCAAATACTGGCAGGAAGGTTACAATGCTTAGTAAATGATTTTCCATGGCGTTAATCGACTCCTTCGGTCCTAGAATACATTGACGACATACAGCAAGGCTGCGCCGATCAATACAAAAATGAGATAATTTTGAATTTTACCGGTTTGGACGAACTTTAATGTCCAACCCAACCATTGAAAGATGATGCCAGCGAAATTAACAGCACCATCCACGATGAGATCATCAGCCATTCCTACTCCCTTGGAAGTACGTTTGGTATTGCGACCCCATCCATTGATGAGATAGTGATCATAAAAATCCAGATCAAAACGACCAAGAGCATTGCAGCCTTTGAGAAAGGGTCGTATGATGCCGTTGATATAGAATTCATCCATATACCACTTATTATATGATCCCCGATAGAGTGCTCCCAGTTTGGTGGCGAGCTTCTCAGCAGAAATTTTATTTAACAGGTATACCAGCACAGAGAGCAGAATACCCAGGCCAGCAACCAACAGTGAAGTAACCATTGCCGGGACGTGAGCTTCGTGCATCCCATGTTCAAAATGTTCCAGGTCAAATGCAGGACCCGTGGTTACTGCACTCTCTGGAGATTGAACCACTGTGGTAAACCACCCGTGATCTGAAATTGGATTCACAGAGGGTAGCGTAAACACGAAAAATAATGACAGGATTGCCAGAACAATGAGCGGAATCGTCATGACTTTAGGAGATTCCTTGATATGTCTGAAAATCTGAGGCTGCTTGGCTTCCCCATAAAAGGTCATAAAGATCAATCTGAACATATAAAAAGCCGTTATGGCTGCAGCTCCAAATCCAAATACAGGAAGGATCCAGGCGAGATGAAAATGGGCCAACCAGCCATCATGAACATTGGCAGCATAAGCCCAGGTTCCCGCTAGAATGGCATCCTTACTCAGAAAACCTGAAAACAGAGGTATTCCAGAAATAGCGGCTGTGGTCACCATAAAAACACCAAAGGTGATGGGCATTTTGGTTCTTAAGCCACCCATATTGCGCATATCCTGAGGATCCGTTTCGTGATCGTTGAGATGATGCAAACCATGATGCATGGCATGGATCACAGAACCTGAAGCCAGGAAGAGAGCTCCCTTGAACATGGCATGTGTGACGAGGTGGAAAAAACCAGCGACATATGCGCCTGTACCAAGTGCCATAATCATATAGCCCAACTGACTCACCGTAGAATAGGCCAAAACTTTTTTAATATCATTTTGTGTAATGGCAATGGTGGCCGCATAGATGGCAGTAAGACCTCCAATGAAGGCAATGGTGGCCATGGCATCTGCGGTAAGAAATGGAAAGATACGAACCACAAGATAGACACCAGCAGCGACCATGGTAGCGGCATGAATCAATGCTGAAACAGGTGTGGGGCCTTCCATGGCATCTGGTAGCCAAACATGGAGTGGGAATTGAGCAGATTTTCCAACGGCACCCATAAACACCAGGACACCTGCAACTGTGAGAAGTTTGTGGGGATCAATGCCCCCAAACAACATCCCTGCGTTGGCTGCCCACATACCGTCGTGAATTCTCTCCCCAATCAATTGGAAATTGAATGTTCCCAATACGGTGGCAATAATGAGCATTCCAGTAAACATACCGATATCACCGATACGATTTGTGATAAAGGCTTTCTTGCTGGCGTTAGCTGCCGATTCTTTTTCCCACCAGTGTCCAATGAGTAGATAGGATGAGAGTCCAACAAGTTCCCAGAAGATATAGATCATGAAAAGACTGTTCGCCAAGACGATACCATTCATGGAGAAGGTAAAAATTCCCAGAAAACCAAAATATCTGGAAAAACGCACATCTCCTGCCATATAGGCTGTTGAATAGAGATGCACCAATGAAGAGATGAGGGCAACTACCACCAGCATAATCACAGTGATATTGTCTATATAGACACCAAGATCAATTTTGAATATGCCCAGATCAAGCCAGCTCTGATGTAGTTCCAGACTAAAATTGGGATCGCTCTTGGAAAGCATCATCCCCAACATCACCAGCGATAAAATTAAGGTTATAAATTGAATACCTACTGAGACCCACTCCCCTTTCTTCTCTTCAAAACGTCTGAAAGAGAAAATTTGAAAGACAAATGAGAATAGCGGGAGGAACAGGATGAAGAGTGCTAATTTAATCATATCAGCTGCACCTACTGTTTAAGTGCGTTGGCTTCATCAACATTGATGTGCCCGCGATCGTTATAGAGATTCAAAACTATAGCCAGGGCAACTGCAGCTTCAGCAGCAGCCAGCATGATGATAAATACAGACATGAGATGTCCATCAAGATTGTGGGTCACAAACTTGGAAAAAGCTACAAAGTTGATATTTGCTGCATTCAGAATGAGCTCCACTCCCATGAGGATGGCAACTGCATTGCGTCGGGTGACAACCGTATACAAACCGAGACTGAAGAGAATGGCACTCAGAACGAGATACGAAGATAGATGATCCATTATAGCTCCTTTCTCGCCAGTGTGGCTGCACCAATGAGAGCACCCAACAAGAGAACTGAAGCAATCTCAAATAAAATCAAATAGTCGGTAAACAATAGGTTTCCAATGCCAGTTACTGTATCTGTGAATTCCATGGGTAAGGTTGAGCCAACCCAGTCATGGGGCAGCACTGCAGTGAGAATAATGGCTGCAACACCGAGGACAACTACCAGCCCTAAAACCTTTTGTACAGAGCTTTGGGATATCCGAGCCGTGGATATTTGATTGGTAAGCATGATTCCAAATACCAGCAGAACCAGGATACCACCCACATACACCACAATCTGGGTGACTGCCAGGAAGTCAGCGTTAAGAAAAATATAAATACCGGCTACACCTAAGAAGGTGCCCATGAGGGCAAACACCGAGTGAATCAGGTTATTTCCGAATGCTACCAGTGCTGCTGATGCGACGATCAGAGCCCAGATAACCCAGAAAATGAAATCAGCCATTCTCAGTCTCCCCTTTTGAAGAATTTTCTGGTTCAGATGATGAATCTGGTTCAGATGATGTTTCTGGTTCCGCAGTAGTCTCAGTTGAAACAGGCTTCACCTCTGGAATCTCCGGTGTCTTAATGGTTTCCATGGGGACCTCAATTCTATCCATTGGTTCAGGCTCAGGAGCACTCTCCATGGTTGGGATATTTATAGGAGTAGGTTCGGCAGAATCAACTGGCGTCTCTGAAATAAATGGTGATGGAGGAGCTTCTGAATCAGTAGCGGTTGCAGCTTCAGCCCGAGCTTTTTCTGCTTCACGAGCCTCTTGCTCAGCTTTGGCGGCGGCTGCCTTTTCAGCAGCAGCTTTTTTGGCTTCCATGGCAGCGGCTTTTGCTGCAGCCACTTTTTCAGCATCAGCCTGGCGTTGTGCACGCTCGATGGGAGAAACCTTAGAGAACTCATAAATCAGGTGATCACGATCTCTCCAGCGCTCTTCCGGCGTCACAGCCAGCTTGACATTGTCATTACTGATAAACTGATAGTCTGGAGTCATGCGGATACAATCTTCTGGGCATGGGGGCGTACACAGGTCACAAAACATACACTCGCTCATATCAATGATAAAACTGGTGACCCTTAATTTGATCTTGGTATCATTCTTAGTGGTGCCAATATCTTCATCAGGACCCGCCTTGAAAGTTTCAATATGGATACAATCTACTGGGCAAGCTCGTTCACAGGCCTTGCAACCAATGCAGTCTTCAAAATCGACGACCAGCTTCGAACGAATTGTGTTATAACTCTCAATCTCTCCCACACCAATATTCCTGGTGGGGATTGGCCAGACCTCGTCGGGGTATTGTAAAGTGACATGTTCGCGGGGTCGTACAAAATACCCCATAGTCACCTTCATCCCGTCAACCAGGGTCGTGATGGCACTGCTAATATTACTGAAATAGCTCATGGTTCTATCCTAGAATTGGATTTCACCGGTGAGCCACATCCAAATAGCTACACCCATGAGATTTATTAGTGATAAGGGAAGGATTACTTTCCAACTCACATACATGAGTTGATCCACACGTAATCGGGGAAATGTCCAGCGGAACCACATCAACATGAAGATGATGCCGCCAGCTTTCATAAGCATCCAGAAGATGCCAGGTGATGCCATCCAGATTGCAAAACCAGGGAATAGCCAGGCTGCAATCGTAATGACAAGACTCAGACCCAGTGGGTAGACAGATAGACGACCTGTTTTTGCTCTAACAAACAGTGTCCACATGATGGCCACAAGGGTTATGATTGAAAAACCAATCTGCGTTCCTTCATAATCGGCAAAGGGACTCTGCCATCCACCGAGGAAAACAATTGAAACCAGGAAGGCAACCAGGGTAGCATTGGCGTATTCAGATAAAAAGAAGAGTGCCCATCTCAATCCTGAGAACTCAGTCATGAAACCAGCCACCAATTCTGATTCTGATTCTGGAATATCAAAAGGGGTTCGGTTAATCTCAGCAGTCGCTCCAATGAGATACACGAAAGCTGCAACAAAGAGAAATGGACTGTGAAAGATGAACCAGTTTGGCAATGGGATTGGTATCCAGTGGAATAAATTCCCTGTACCGGCCTGTTCCTGTATAATGGTTTGAAGATTCAGACTGCCAACCACTGCCACCACAGCGATCAAAGTGATCCCTACAGGGATTTCGTATGAAATGATTTGAGCGGCAGAACGCATGGCTCCATAGAGTGACCACTTATTATTTGATGCCCAGCCAGCCATCACAATACCCAGCACCACAATGGATGAGATGGATACGATATAAAAGAGACCAATATTCATATTGGCAGCCAGTAAAGTGTCAGAAAACGGAATAGCAGCAAAGGTAACTACTGAGGCAACCAGGATTACCCAGGGTCCAATAATAAAGAGGACTTTATCCGCCGACCTGGGAATAATATCTTCTTTTTGGAGCAGTTTCAGGGCATCTGCCACCGTTTGCAGTGTACCAAATTTCCCTACACGCATGGGACCGAGACGAACCTGCATAAAGGCAGAGACTTTTCGCTCGATATAAACCAGAACGATGGCGTTGGCTGCCACAAAAACAAATATCAGGGCAGCAACGATAAACAGAGACAATCCCCAGGCTACAGAAATACCCATACCTGATAGGATGTCAAACGAGAGGATCCAGTTAGCAAGTAATTGTATCATTTAGCGATCAATCTCCCCTAATACAATGTCCAGACTTCCGAGAATTGCAATGACATCGGAGATCATCCAGCCCTGGCCAATTTCGTTAATAACACTGAGGTTTGAAAATGCCGGGGAACGCATCTTAAGACGCACTGGTACATTCTTACCATTGCTTACTATATAGTAGCCCAATTCTCCGCGAGGATTCTCGCTACGGAAATAGATTTCACCCTTGGGTGGACGAATACGGCGTGGAATGGCAGATTTCACGTCACCTTCAACGGGTAGCTGATCCAGTGCTTGACGGATAATTTTTGCACTCTCACCCATCTCAAGAACACGAACATAATATCTGTCCCAGCTGTCACCAATGGTGCCCTGAAGCCCCTGACCCAGCGGTACATCAAAATCAAAGCGATCATAGATTGAATAGGGTTCGGTGCGACGGATGTCAATGTTCACACCTGAGGCTCTCAGACTTGGGCCGGTTACACCATAATTGATAGCAACTTCAGGAGTCATGACCCCAATATCAGCAGCTCTTTCAACAAATATTTTATTACCAGTCAAGATTTGATTGTACTCAGCGACATGTTCATCAAATGCATCCAGGAATTCATAAGTTTTTTCAACAAATCCCGGTGGTACATCGTGGGCCAGACCACCGATCCAGATATAGTTGTATAATAGGCGAGCACCTGAAGCCATTTCAAATAGATCCAGTATGAGTTCACGTTCACGGAAACAATAGATAAAGGGTGTGATGGCTCCCACATCCAGACCAAAGGTTCCCACAGCCACGAGGTGACTGGCTATTCGTTGCAGTTCAGCAAAAATGACGCGGAGATATTCAACTCGCTCTGGTAATTCAATACCCATCATTTTCTCAACGGCCATGGCATAACCATGCTCGCTACCCATGGCAGCTATATAATCACAACGACCAGTAAATGGGGTAATCATTTGATATTCTAAATTCTCAGCGTGCTTCTCGAATGAACGATGGAGATAGCCAATAACTGGTTCAATATGAGAGACGATCTCACCATCGGTTGTTAATTTTAACCGCAATACACCATGAGTACTTGGGTGTTGAGGTCCCATGTTGAGAACCATTTCTTCAGCGTGGAGGCGGCCCATTATTTCACCTTCTCAATGCGCATACCACGGTAGAACTCCGCTGGTACATAATCTTTTCTCAGAGGATAGCCTTCCCAATCGTCTTCCATAAGAATTCGTTTCAGGTCGGGATGGCCCTCGAAATTGATCCCATATAGATCAAAAGCTTCACGCTCATGCCAATTAGCCGTTTTATGTAGTTCAGCAACGCTGGCTACTTTGGGCTCATCTCGGGAGGTGAATACTTTTAAAGTGATGTAGTGTTTGAGCTCGGTTGAATACAGATGATAGATCACACTGAGATCAGTTTCTCCATCGGCATCATGACCTGCCAGATTCATCAGGGAGTTGAACTGGAATCTCACATCATCCTTCAGATAAGTGGCGACCTTTGCAAGTGTCCCTGCATCAACCACCACAGTGGGATTCTGTGTACCTTCTTCCATAAATTCGATGATCTTATCACCAAATTTCCTGGAAAGGTCTTCGAATATTTCTTGTTCAGTCACGTCAGTCTTCTTTCTTTTCCAGAATCGGTTCTTCGCGCATTTTCTTTTGAAGATGCATGAGGCCTTCGATCAATGCTTCAGGGCGAGGTGGACAGCCCGGGATATAAACATCAACAGGGATAATCTGGTCAACACCCTTTAGAACATGGTAGCCATGTTGCCAATATGGTCCACCCGAATTGGCGCAGGAGCCCATTGAGATAACGTATTTTGGCTCGGCCATTTGCTCATAGAGTCGCTTTACACGGGTGGCCATTTTTAAGGTAACTGTGCCAGCAACGATCATAACATCTGCCTGTCGGGGTGAAGACCGTGGCATAGCGCCAAAACGCTCCAGATCGTGACGGGCTGCAGCTGTTGACATTAATTCAATGGCACAGCAGGCCAGGCCAAACTGAAAATACCATTCTGAGTTGGAACGAGACCAGTTCATTAATTTATCTAAGGAGGTAATGAGAATGTTCTCATTAAATTTATGGTTTAACGCACCCATTTATTTGGTCTCCGCTTCGTGAAGCTTGGACGCAGAGTAGCGACCGGTGCCATATTTCAGTTTCATTTTAACCCAGTCAAGATCACCCTTGACCCAGACATAGGCTAGACCCACAGTAAGAATCAATATAAAGACAAAGACTTCTATAAACGTAAGGAAGCCCATGTCCTTGAAGACGACTGCCCATGGAAAGAGAAAGACAACTTCCACATCAAAAATGATAAATATGAGTGCAACGACATAGAAGCGGATGTTGAACTGAAGCCAACCCTCCCCTTCTGGTTCCTCACCACATTCATAAGTGTCCATTTTTAAATCAGTACTATTTTTAGGGGATATAAGCTTTTGTATGATAAACCCGCAATACATGAGCCCGAAGGCAACAGCACCAAAGGCTAAGGCGATTCCGTAATGTTCCTGCATGATCTCTAAAGTGCCCTTTCTTTCAACATTGGTGCGCCAATATAGACGGTACTCCAAGTCTCTTCAAGAACCGAATCCTGTGGATTGCCAGGTAACCGTTCCCATGATTTTCCTAGAGCCAGCTGTGGCAATCTCTATGCCACAATATTTGATTAACGCATTAAATGTAATACTTAAATATGCTGTCTTATTCAACCTGCTTTGTGAGCTTTTCCTGTTCTTGTGCATCCACTACGGCTATGGCAGTCATATTGGCAACATCCTGAACACTGGTTGAGCCTACCTGGAGAATGTGAACCGGTTTTTCCATGCCAACCAGGATAGGACCAATGGCTTCTGCGCCACTCAATCGATGGACAAGTTTATAGCTGATATTACTGGATTGAAGATCTGGAAAAATGAGCACATTTGCTGAGCCCTTTAACTTGCTGAAAGGATAATGCTCCTCTTGAATGTTCGGCATAATAGCCAGATCCGCATTCATTTCGCCGTCAATCATCAAATCAGGATCTTTTTCTCGAACCAGTCGCACTGCTTCACTCATTTTTTTAGCATGAGGATGTTTGGATGATCCAAAATTTGAGAAGCTCAGCATAGCAACGCGGGGGGTCATTCTCCAGCGTCTGGCTTCTTCTGCGGCCATAAGAGCTATTTCAGATAGAACTTCTGCAGTGGGATCAATATTAACAGAAACATCTGCAAATATTTTCATTCCCTCTTTGAAGATGAGCAGGAATAAGCCAGCCACATGCTGCATATCTTTTCTTGGCTTGATAATCTGGAGTGCTGGCCTGAGTGCATCTGGATACTGCTGGGTAATACCGGATATCATGGCGTCTGCTTCACCCATATGCAGCATCATGGCTGCGAATGAATAGCGTCTATCCATAAATCGCTTGGCGCCACTCAGTGTCACCCCTTTGCGTTGTCTCATGGTATAGAATTCTTCAATAAAATCCTGACGACGCTCATATTTCTGAGGGTCTACTAATTCAACCCCCTTCAGCGGGATATTCAATTCCCTGGCAATGGCCCGAATCTTCTTTTTGCGACCCACCAACACAGGTTTGGCAATTCCCTCCTGGAGGATGAGATGACTGGCGCGGATGATACGTGGGTTTTCCCCTTCAGGATAGACCACCCGTTTGGGAGCTGTCTTGGCTCGATTATATAGGGAGCGCATAAACTCACGACCTTTGCCAAGTCTGGCTTCCAACTCTTCTCGATATTGATCAAGATCAATGGTACGCTGGGCAACTCCAGTCTTCATGGCGGCCTCGGCCACAGCAACAGATTCCCAAAGGAGCACTCGGGGATCAAAAGGTTTTGGTATGAGATAGTCACGACCAAACTCAATGTGATCCAGACCATAAATCTGTGTCACTTCATCAGGTGTATCTTCTTTTGCCAGGGCTGCAAGGGCTAAAGTGGCGGCTACCTTCATTTCTTCGTTAATTGTGGTTGCCTGAACATCCAGAGCTCCCCTGAAGATAAAAGGAAAACCAAGGACATTGTTCACCTGGTTAGGATAGTCTGAGCGACCAGTTCCCATGATGGCATCAGGGCGGGCAGCCATGGCTTCTGGATAAGTGATTTCTGGATCAGGATTGGCCATGGCAAAAATGATGGGGTCAGGCGCCATGGTTTTCAAATCATCGCCAACAATGATGTCTTTCTTAGACAGACCAATAAATACATCTGCGCCATTCAGTGCTTCCTGGAGAGTTCTATGTTTGGTGTCATTGGCAAATGGGAGTTTGTATTCATTCATACCATCAGTACGCCCTGTGTAAATAACACCACGAGAATCGCACATGATCAAATTTTCACGTCGGGCTCCCATACGTATATAGTGCTCGCTACATGACAGAGCAGACGCTCCAGCACCTGATACCACTATCTTGATGTCTTCCATCTTTTTGCCTGCCACTTCAACAGCATTGAGAAGTGCGGCAGCAGAAATAATAGCGGTTCCATGCTGATCATCATGAAAGACAGGAATATTCATCTCTTCACGCAGTTTTTGCTCGATGTAAAAACATTCGGGGGATTTGATATCCTCCAGATTGATGCCACCAAATGTGGGTTCCAGCAATTTGACAGCATCGATGAATTTATCAGGGTCTTCCGTATCAACTTCCAGATCAAAGACATCTATATCTGCAAATCTTTTAAACAGAACACCTTTTCCTTCCATGACAGGCTTTCCAGCGAGAGCTCCAATGTTTCCTAAACCTAGAACGGCGGTGCCATTGGATATAACGGCAACCAGATTGCCTTTGGCAGTGTACTCGTTAGCAAGTGCGGGATTTTCAGCTATTTCCAAACAGGGATAGGCAACGCCAGGCGAATAAGCCAGACTCAGGTCCCTTTGTGTGGCAAAAGGTTTGGTTGATGTGACTTCGATTTTGCCTTTGCGGATTCCCATGCTATGATAGGCAAGGGCATCTTTCTTTGTAATCATATAAACCTATCCAAAATCAAGATGACATCTCCAAAGAAGATGTCATCTGGTTAAAATACTTATGTTAATTGACTGGAATTATTGGCGCTACTCCCAGAAGCCTTTTAGAGCTGCTAGACCTTCCTGAATCTGATCCACATTAATACCACTATATGCAAAACGAATAAAGACTTTGTCTTCACCTGGTAGAGGTCTGCCAAAATGCTCACGGGAACAGAAAGATACACCAGTTTCATAGAGTGCATCCAGACGGAATTTGGATGAATCCGAGTAGCCCTTCCGCTTGAAGATGTCTGTCACATCTGGAAACAGATAGAAGGTAGTTTCTGGCTTTGAAACCTTCACCCCATCGATATTCAGAAGCGCATCTACCAAGGCATCACGTCTAAGCTTTAGCTGGTCCAGGATATCATTCTGAGGTCCTGCAGGTCCACTCAAACAAGCCAGACCAGCCATCTGAACAAAATGATTGGAGCAAGACTCCTGGTTGGTATTGAATTTTGAAATGGCTTCAATCACTTCAGTTGGTCCAGCTGCACATCCCAGACGCCAACCTGTCATGGCGAATTTTTTTGAAAATGTATACAGGATAACCGTTCGTTCAGCCATATCAGGCAGTGAGGCGATACTTTTACTGCGACCAGAGTAACGAACTTCAAAATAGGCTTCATCTGAAAGTACCCACAGATCATGCTTGATGGCTAGGTCTGCGATCCACTTCATTTCAGCTTCAGTAGATTCAGCACCAATAGGGTTCTGATAATTATTGTAAACTATCACCGTGGTCTTATCTGTAATCTGCTGCTCTATTTCTTCTTTGTTGATGGCGAAACCGGTAGGAGTGGTCACATAACCATATGGAAGGGCTTTGCCACCGAGATACTCTATCTGTGATTCATAAATGGGATAACCGGGATTGGGATATAAGGCCTCGGCACCCTCTTCCAGGAGCACACCTAAAAATTTACCAATAACTGGTTTGCCACCTGGTTGCACAGAAATATTCTCAGCTGTATAATTTAGTCCACGCGACATACCAATGTCTTCAGCCAGAGCTTCACGTAATGGCATAATACCTGGACCTGGGGCGTAGCCCGTTTTTCCATCTCGAGCAGCTTTCATAGCTGCATCCCGAATATACTCAGGAGTGGTGATGTTCATGTCCCCCAGATGGAATGGGTAAACCTTGTTTCCCTTGGCAGACCAGACTGCTGCATCAGCGCCCACTGCAAAGGCGGTCTCTGTTCCCAGACGGCCGTAACGATTTGCAAATTTTCTCATTTTAGACCTCTATAATAATCGATGGGAAGTTAGACCATTACCAGACGTTTCATGCGTGCTTCACGATCGTTGGCAAAACGTTCAATACCTTCCAGCAGCCAACGTTCTGAGAGATGGGCTTCTTCCATCACCTCTTCAAGAGAACCACCAGACCTCCAATTATCATCCCAATCTGCAGTCATGGCATACTCGATTGACAAGCGGTTGCCTGTCCAATCCTGCATGGCGATGGCTGAACCGTTCGTGATGAAGGTGGAATTTAGCCAGTCTGAGTCGCTCACTGTTTCCTGACGATAGGCCTCTGACTGCAGAGCAAATAGCTGGGGACTGCTAGCGGCAATGAGTTTCACATTCAAACCGCGCTTATCCAGTTCAGGCAACAGCTTGAGCAGACTAGCCGTCGTGGCAGTACCTTGCACAAAAATAGTACCCATTTTCGGACGATCAGATTTGTAATCGCGGATCATATATGCGCCTTTAGCAGCATCCATATAGGAAGCCATACCTAACTTTTTACGATCTGGTACTTCAACACCGGGTCGAGTTAGATGGAGGGCAATCACGGGGACGTCAGTTGCCAGGGCGGCTGTTAGCATGGGTGCCACTTCATTATGCTCCCATGGATAAAGATTGATGACCTTGCCTTTTGGAAAAAGTTGGGTAACTGCGGGTGAATAGATTCCAAAATGTGTGCGTGAATCCTCTGCAGTTTCTGGTCCTGAGTGACCTGCAACCCAGATAACCTTTCCTAATTTCACTTCAGCATCTTGCACCATCTGGCTGAAGATTCTAAAAGCACCGTATTTTAAATAAGAAAAAGATCCATAGGTGGAGCAGGCTGCAAAAAACCCATTAAATTCGGCTTCTGGTGTTTTGGAAAAATTTGTTGCTGCAATTCCAGTACAGATACCTGCATTGGCGAATTCAGTAATAGCTTGAGGCAGCATCGTTCCCTTTTTGTTATCGTTTCTATCATAGAAACCATAACCAGGAGTATCTCCAAAAGTTTTACCAAAACCAGAAATATTCGTAGAATCAGCCAGGTCAGCTGACATAGCCAGCACCAGAGGACGACCATAATTTTTACTTACATACGCATTCAAATAGGATGCGTATTTAGAGAAACCACCACGGTTTGGAGCAACTTCGCCGGGTTGGACAAAAAGTTCTGGCGGTAAGGCTTTAAGATCAGTCAATACGGGATCATTCAATGGGTTTCTCGTCGTATCAATCCAAACTCGTTCATTGTCTTCGGGCACAACGTCTCCCAACTCAACCAGGCGATCTGCCAGGTAGTTGAGCAATTCAGGATCCTGGTCAAATACCTGGAACACTTTTTCCATATTAACGCGTGCTTGTTCGGTCCGCTCAGCTTTGGTGTCTGGTCCTGCTTCCCCCATCCCTTCAAACTGGACGCCGTATTTATCCGTAAATTCTTGTTTCGTCTGCCAGTAAGTAGGATTATTGAATTTGTGAGCGGCACCGTGAGATTTGTTATCATAGACGCCATATCCGCGGCCCTTGCGAGTTTTAAACCAGGCCATGCTCGGAGCGCCTTCTGAGTTCTCATCAGAAGCCATCTCCTGGAGGGCAGCATTGACACCTTCCCATTCAGAGCCGTTTTCGGTGCCAAATACCCGCCAACCATGGGGAGCAAACCAATCTTCTGGGGTACCGTAGACAACTGACGAAAAGGGGCGATCATCGATTCCATAATCATTCCAATCGACTAGAAAATGTAGATTCCCCAGACCCAAACCATAGGCGGAATTAAGAGATTCATGGGTCACCCCTGGAGTTAAACCACCTTCACCTTCAACGGCGAAGACACGAACATCTTCTGCACCGGCATATTTGAGGGCCATAGCCTCACCAACAGCTACAGGCATGCCATGACCGGATGGTCCGGTGTTGGCTTTGAAAACATTGGTTTTACCAGCCATTTCCGCATGTCCTGGGAGGCCACCCTTGTTTCTCAAGGTAAGCAGATCTTCCCAGGTCAAAACACGATCGGCAGACCCAGGGTTATAGCGTTCATCTTTTGTTTCTGCATATTTACGACGTAGAGATTCATTCAGGACAGCCAGGAGGGCATACATTCCCGGAACAACATGACCGGCAGAGAGGATGAATTTATCGCCAAAACGTTTTTGTGGATTTCTGATATCCCAACGCATGGGTCCACCTAAAAATAATGAAACCAGCATATGTACTTTGGAACGTGAACCTCCAGGATGACCACTTTGTCGCAGATTGAGCATGATATCGATCAGTTGATCGGTCATATCCTTGATTTTTTCCCATTTCGGATAAATTTCCGGTGCCACTTGCAGTTTTGATGTCTCGATTGTCATGTTTCCCTCATTTGAATCTAATTTACATAAACCTCTGAGAATTTAGCGAGTGAGATCAGTTAAATTCTTCGACCGTAGGACCTTTGCCATAGCGGCTTGGGCCTCTTCCCATACATCGTGCATGCCACATTCATTCATGAACTCACAGGTAGCATCATCCAGAAGACATTCGTTCAAGGCCAGAGGTCCCTCGAGGGCCTCAACGACTTCAAGAACAGTAATTTCCTTTGGATCACGCGCTAAGCGTACGCCACCAGACACACCGCGTGTACTATTTATTATTCCCTGTTGGACCAGGGGCTTAAACAATTTTCTAAGAAATGGTTCGGGGATTTTTTTGTTCTCTGAAATATCACCAATGCTGATGCGGCTTTCGCCTTCATTTTCTACCAGATACCTAACGGCTCTCAGTCCATATTCCCCTGCTTTAGTTAAACGAATCACAATATAACTCCTTGTCTCATTTACCAGCTGAATTTCCTACTACTGGGCGTTTACCAACAAAATACTATTTGTGAGAATATTACTCTTAATAGCGAGAAATCCCAGATGAAGTTTCAATATTTGATAGAATGTTTCCAATTGGGTATGTTCATTATTAAGGCCTACTCCTCAACAGCTGAACCACCCTTTTGAATTATCAATGCGATACCTGCCAGGCTGGCAACGAGCCCCAGCCCCAAGAAGAAGATGTCAAAAGCATCTGCTGCTCCACCCAATATATTCATCCATGCTTCCCCAAGGGAGATTGCACCGACAACCAGGGCTGAGTATCCGACTTTTTTTTCTTCTTTCATAACTTCCTGACATCTCGTTGAAAATTTCTCGATTCGATGACATAACGGCAAATATGTTGCCAAACCAGAAGGCCATGTAAATAAAGCTTCCACGGAAGTGTATTATTTGGCTAAAATGCAGTCGGAATTTATTTCAAAATTGAAATTTTTTGTGAAAAAGACCCATTCCCAGGTGAGCTAATCTGAGCGATATAAACACCAGATCCAAGGTTCACCCCTTGATTATCCCTGCCATTCCAACGTGCTTCATATTCAGCGGTAGCAGTATGTTGCAGAGAAGTGGAATACACTTCGCTCCCCCGAAGATCATATATGGAAAGTGTGCCTTGGAACTGGGGACCTGTTGTATAGGGTATATTCACTTCACTATTGAAAGGATTTGGATAAGCAGCACGGAGTGTAAAACTTTGGGGATTGAAACCTCCCTCTGTACCGGTAACCTGATCAGCACTTTTTAGTATCCACTCATTTTCATCAAAGGTAAGTGCAGTTGGGACAAAATTTAATGTGAAGCTAAAATCCTGGGTCCTCAATGAATCCCAGATCACCATACCCACTTCATTGCTACCGTCGCTAAAGTTAAGATCAATTGGCATTTTAAAAGTTGGCCTGGGACTCTCCTGAACCTGATCAACATGGATGGTCACCTGGGAGTTTCCAAATTCATCCGCCTCAGTCGCACTCCACCACCATGTATATTCAGGTATCCCATTTCCGTATATCCATTGGTCAAAAAACCATTCCAGATCCTGACCCCAGACTTCTTCAACAACACCCTGAAAATCCTCTGTGGAAGCTGTTCTAAACTGGAACTCATCGCGATAGGCTGCCAGACTGGCAAAAAAGGTCTCATCCCCAACAACGTGTCTCAGCATATGCAAAACCCAGGCACCTTTTTGATACACCATGGAGTAGCTAAAAATCGTACCTACACTACTGGTATCAGGTCGATACACAGAGCTATTCACGTCGTTCACTTTTAAAGCCATATGACCATGTAAGGAATCTTCCCCTGCAACCGCTCCCCAATAAAGCGCTTCGGAATAAGTAGCAAAACCTTCGTTGATCCAGATATGATGGAAATTGCTACAGGTAACCAAATCACCCCACCATTGGTGGGCCAATTCATGGGCAATTGTATTTTCACCCATGGCGCCCATACTGGAACAGGTCTGGTGCTCCATGGCACCACCCCATTGGAATTGGGCCATACCATACTTTTCCTCTGCAAAAGGGTATTTTCCAAAGTACTCACCGAAGATATCAATCATAGCGGCAGTGCGATTCCAACGTTCGACCATGGGATCAGTTGCTGAAGTGGGATACATCCAATATTCCAGGGGCATGGAATCACCATCTGCAAAGTGATGCATTTCGGTCCAATAGGTATAATCGGTTATTGCCAGGGAGACCAGGTAGGTGGTTATTGGATATTTATGTTCCCAAATGGTGGTTTTTGTATCATCCAGATTTAGTGTCTCTGAAACAAGCATTCCGTTGGAAACAGCATCATAGGCCGCATCGGTGGTTAGAGATACCCTTACTGAATCAGCTTTGTCCGTGGGGACGTCTTTACAGGGCCACCAGGAGCGAGCACCATATGGTTCACTCAAAGTTGAAATCATGGGTGCACGGTTGGAATCATTAAATTGATGCCCAAAAGCAAAGGCCTGAAACCCACCCTGCAAGGGATGTCCATGATATTGGATACCGACTACAAGGGCTTCGCCCACATTGTAGCTACCATCCAATGCTATGCTCACAAGATCTGAGAAGTGATTAAAAGTTGCCCCGTTGTGTGTGACTGCATCCACCGTCATGCCACTGACAAAATCAAGTTGGATGCTTTCCAGATTATCCACCTCAGATAGAATGTGGACTTCTACATTTCCATAAATGATCTCAGTCTCAATATTAATGTCTAATTCAATATCATAATAATGAACATCGTAATCAAAAATATCAGCCCTCTGGGAAGCCTTTGCCAGGGCGTTGTAATGGGCGGTCATCTCTGCGATAGGCTTACAGGGAACGTTTGTGTTTTCATAAACCTGGGCAAAAACTGAACTCATGAAAAGTATGCTAAATATGTATGTGAAGTGTTTCATAATTTCCCTCAAAAATGTATTAATGGAAAATAGGTTTTCAGCCCCTCGCATGCAATGATTCTAAATCCGAATATATTAAAGAATTTATGACATTGTAGTTATGCCACGAAAGATGAACCAGGGTAAAAATGCAAAGCGCGGATTCGAATCCGCGCCTTGTTAAATGTGAGTTGAAAAGCGATGGCTTACATGGGCCAGAAATTGGAGTCGTTCCAGACTTCTTGTCTGAAATCTTCCTCAAGAGCCATGAGCTTTTGATGATGATCAATCTCCCAGTCAGTGAGCCAGGTAAAAAGTTGCTTTATATCGGGATCAGTAGCTGCTTGCTCCTCTTTCTGATAAAATTTAAAAGCACGTTCTTCCAGTGTGAGGGCAATACTTATGGCTGAGGAGTCAAAATCACTATTTCTTAATTCCATGAGAAAGGATTTATCAATAATGGGGTCTTTAAAACCGAATTGAAGTTCTTCCTCGGTGGGTAGTACAACCTTGCCTTCATCCAGATGCCGCTTGAATGTCAATTGGAGAATTTTTAAATGATGTTCTTCCTCTTTTACCATATGCTCAAAAAGTTCTTTAGCTACAGCAGAGGTGGCTGTCTTGGCAGCCATGGCAAAAAATTCTTTGCCATTCATTTCAAGCAGGATGGCTCGTTTAAGCACATCCTGTACGGATTTAAATTCAGACGTTTTTTCAGCGGTACTCACAAATATTACTCCCCATCCTTGGATGAATTTTAATTGTCTTCGTCATCTTCGTCTGATTCTTTTTCCAGCGCTGCCTTCTGTTCCATGCGGAAAATAGCACAATGCTCAATTTCAGAATCGCGAAAACTTGTCAAAGGATTGTAGTCGCTTTTAAAGCGATTTTCACAATCTGTAGCGGCTTCAGGACCTGATGGACATTCGATGTCATAGACAGGACAGAAGCCCTTGCGTTGATTTGATTCATTTGATGTCATCATTTTTCTTCCTATAACCATAAGCTAAGGTGAGCTCACAGTTTGTCAGACTGCGATGGCATAATATAATCATGACCTGCAAAAAAATCGGTATTGCTTGTAAAAAAAAGCGGGACTCGAAAATTCGAGCCCCGCAACCAAAAGGATATCAGTTAGAATTTATTATTGGCCTGAAAATCCAATAAAGTTCGCATATAGTTATCACGAACCAAGGTTTGTGGTTTGGGTGAATGAATCAGGCTCATGCTTCCCTTCATCTGGGAAATACTTTGATATTCATTTTCATCCATCCAGGTAATCAAATCTGCTTCTATGGTTTTGATCAGTTCCGGACCATAAGCCATAAGCCCAGAAGTCAACATGGTGACATCAGCACCGGACATGACGAGTTTGAGCACATCCTTTGCACTATGCACACCACCGCTGGCGGCGAAATTCATGTTCACATTTCCACGCAAAATAGATATCCAACGCATGGGCAGGCGAATATCCCTGCTATGACTTAAATGTATCTGGCGTTTGGTTTCCAGTTTCTCAAGATCGATATCAGGGTGATAGAAACGATTAAACATAACCAGAGCATCTGCACCAACGCCTTCTAAAGCCTTGGCCATGGCAGGGAGTGAACTGAATCTGGAACCAATTTTAACGGCAACTGGAATATCCACATTAGATTTCACCCAGCTCACAATATCCGTATATCGTTTTTCAACATCGGCACTGCTTTCGTTGAAATCCACGGGTAAATAGTGAATATTCAATTCCAGACCATCTGCTCCGGCTTCCTGTATTTTCTTGGCATATTGCATCCACCCACCTGGAGTGGCTCCATTTAAGCTGGCGATAATGGGAATATCTACACCCTCTTTAATTTTGCGCAAATTTTCCAGATAGTCTTGAGGACCGGACAGATATTCATGAGCCTGAGGGAAAAAACTCAAAGATTCAGCATATGAATCAGTCCCATAGTCCATAAAATGCTCAATGGTACTGTCTTCCTGTTCAATCTGTTCTTCAAAAAGAGAAAACAACACGACTGCAGAAGCGCCATTGTCTTCCAGGATCTTAATCTTATCCAGTTTTTCTGTAAGCGGTGAAGCTGAGGGAACTAAAGGATTCTTTAATTCCAAGCCCATGTAATTTGTACTTAGACGCATATCAATTATTCCTTTATGATCTTCACTTAAGCTTCATCGTATGAGATGGCAGCCAGCTTGGCATAGTATTCATACTTTTCTTTGGCTGCCACATCAGAGGCTTCTATATATTTAGCGGATAGTTCAGGATCAATACGACTCAGAATGGAAAATCTGGTTTCATTCATTGCATATTCACGGACATGTTTCTTAGGAGGTTTGGAATCCAGTGTGAGTGGGTTTTTACCTTCTATTGCCAGCATTGGGTTATAGCGATAAAGTGTCCAATAGGCACTTTCCACTGCCAGCTTCTGCTGATCCATTCCTTTCGCCATATCAATTCCATGAGCGATACACTGGCTATAGGCAATGATGAGAGATGGGCCTTCATAGGCCTCAGCTTCCATAAAGGCACGCACAGTTTGAGCATCATTTGAGCCCATGGCCACCGAAGCGACATAGACGTTTTTATAGCTCATGGCCATCATACCGAGATCTTTTTTCCCTGATGGTTTTCCTGCTGCAGCAAATTTCGCAACAGCTCCCAGAGGAGTCGCTTTTGATTTCTGTCCACCGGTATTTGAATAGACCTCAGTATCCAGAACCAGAATGTTCACATTCTTCCCTGATGCTAGAACATGATCAAGACCTCCATAACCGATATCGTAGGCCCAGCCATCGCCACCCATGATCCATACACTCTTCTTGACCAGGTTATCTGCTACAGATAGCAGTTGTCTGCTCAGGGGTGTGTCCAACTTTTCAACAATATCCGTCATTTGTTTCACACGCATACGCTGTTCGAATATCTCAGGCTCATTTGCCTGAGAGGCATTGGCAATTGAAGCTACCAATTCAGCACCAATATCATCCTTCAAGAGCGTCATGAGTTCAGCTGCATGTACCTGATGCTTATCAATGGTCAAACGGTATCCCAGACCAAATTCTGCATTGTCTTCAAAGAGTGAGTTGTTCCAGGTTGGTCCACGTCCAGCATCGTTGGTAGCCCATGGTGTTGTGGGAAGATTTCCACCATAAATGGATGAACATCCCGTTGCATTGGCAATTACCATCCGATCGCCAAACAATTGGGAAGTGAGCTTCACATAGGGTGTTTCTCCACAACCCACACAGGCTCCAGAGAACTCAAAAAGAGGCTGCAGTAGCTGTGACCCCTTCACACTCGCATGTTTAATGTTGTCGCGATCTACTTCAGGAAGATCCAAAAAGAAATCCCAATTGGCGCGTTCAGCTTCTCGCAGGGGCCGTTGGTCAGCCATGTTGATAGCTTTGCGACTAAGATTGCTCTTATCCCGAGCGGGACATATTTCAACACACAAGTTACAGCCTGTACAATCTTCAACGGCAACCTGGAGGATATACTCTGAACCAGCTTCCCATTCTTTGCCCCTGGCATTTACATGCTTAATGGTAGCTGGGCTACCATCAAAAGCCTTCTCATCTGCAATTTTAGGACGAATAGCTGCATGGGGACAAACCATGGCACATTTGTTACACTGTATACAAATATCTGGCTCCCATACAGGAACTTCCAGAGCGATATTTCTTTTCTCCCATTGCGTGGTAGCTGTGGGCCAGGTACCATCATTTGGCATGGCACTTACTGGAAGATCATCACCACGACCAGCAATAATTTCGGCAGTGACTTTCTGGACAAATTCAGGAGCAGCCTCAGGTACGATTAAGCGAAGTGCGTCGCTGCCATTGAGGGTGGTAGGAACGTCGACCTGGAAAAGGTTGGAGACAGATTGATCCACAGCGTGGAAGTTTTTCTCCACCACGGCTTCACCCTTCTTACTGTAGGTCTTTTTAATTGAGTCCTTGATCTTAGCTATGGATTCTTCTTTAGAAAGAATACCTGAGATGGCAAAGAAACAGGTTTGCATAATGGTGTTGATACGCATGCCCATACCCGTTTCCTGGGCAACTTTAACTGCATTGATCACATAAAATTTAAGCTTCTTATCAATGATCTGTTTTTGATAAACCCTTGAAAGTGCACCCCAAATCTCATCTTTGCTAAGATGACTGTTCAATAAGAAAGTCGCTCCTTCTTCGGCTTTGGAAAGCACATCAAACTGCTCAAGGAGTTCATACTGATGACAGGCGATAAAATTGGCCTTATCAATGAGGTAGGTTGATTGAATCTTGTCTTTTCCAAAACGAAGATGAGAAGTCGTGGTACTACCTGATTTTTTGGAGTCATAAACGAAGTGACCCTGGGCAAAGTTGTCAGTACCTTCTCCAATAATCTTAATGGAATTTTTATTGGCTCCAACAGTACCGTCAGATCCCAGGCCATAGAAGAGACCGCGGAACACTTCACCCTTCACTGTCCGGTATTCTGGATCATAATCCAATGAGGTATGGGATACATCATCGTTAATACCAATGGTAAAATGATTTTTAGGTCTGGCAGAATTCAGCTCATCATAAATCGTCTTAATCATGGCAGGTGTGAATTCCTTAGAAGAAAGACCGTAGCGTCCGCCAACAATATTTGGCATCTCTTCAAACTGATAATAGTCCTCAATTTTGGCTTCAGCAAAGGCAGTAATGACATCCTGATACATAGGTTCGCCAGCGCCACCAGGCTCTTTGGTTCTATCAAGTACGGCGATCTTTTTCACTGAGGCAGGTAGAGCGGAAATAAAGTGTTTGATTGAGAAGGGTCTGAATAGACGCACTTTCAGCATGCCGACTTTTTCGCCTGATGCATTCATATGATTGATGGTCTCTTCCACTGTTTCAGCACCAGAGCCCATAATGATGATGATGCGCTCCGCATCTTCAGGTCCCACATAGTCGAATAAGTGATATTGACGGCCAGTAATCTTGGCAAAACGATCCATGGTTTTTTGAACCAACTCAGGAGCGGCTTCATAGTAAGGGTTAACTGTCTCACGACCCTGGAAATAGACATCAGGATTCTGAGCTGTACCGCGAAGTACAGGCCGGTTTGGATTCATACCACGGTTGCGATGGGCAATCACCCATTCGTCGTCTATCATACCGCGAATATCCTCATCCTCGAGCTGCTCAATTTTCATGACTTCATGGGAAGTACGAAATCCATCAAAAAAGTGGATAAAGGGAACGCGTGTCTGGAGTGTTGAGGACTGTGCAATAAGGGCACTATCCATGACTTCCTGGACTGAGTTTGCTGCCAGCATGGCCCAGCCGGTTGCACGAGTCGACATCACATCAGAGTGATCTCCAAAAATGGAGAGGGCTTGTGCAGCCAGAGATCGAGCGGATACGTGAAAAACTGTTGAGGTTAATTCGCCGGCGATCTTATACATGTTGGGGATCATGAGTAGCAAACCCTGTGAGGCTGTAAAAGTTGTGGTCAATGCACCAGTCTGTAAGGCACCGTGAACTGCTCCGGCAGCGCCACCTTCACTTTGCATCGCTTCAACGGTGGGAATCGTTCCCCAGATATTTGTTCTGCCCTGTGCACTAAAGGCGTCAGCCAGCTCACCCATGTTTGATGAGGGTGTAATGGGGTATATAGCACAGATCTCATTGGTTTTGTGGGCAATGTATGCGGCCGCATCATTCCCGTCGATGGTTACCATCTTACGTGTCATTTATTTCTCCTGTATATGTCGAGTGGATTTAATCCTGAGAATTGTTCGTAAAGCATCACGAAATGATATGTAAATATCATGCCAAACAAAGCTGTATGACAAATGTTTTTGCTAATATGATGAATTTTATCACCCAGATGAAAAAAATTTAACCTGAGAACCTGCTCCAGACTATTTCAAGTAGATAAAAGAGCCGCTTCCTACTTGATGCTGTGGGGAAGAAATGGAAAAATAGTAGATGCCACCACCCAGATTGCTGTCGCCGAGATCAAGGACAAGTTGCTGCTGGCCTGGTCCTAGATATCCAAACTCCATGTTGTGAACCTCTTGACCTCGCAGATTGTAGAGACGTGCTCCGATGGTATTCCCAACGGAAAGCTGAATGGGGATAATGGTACTGCTATTGAAGGGGTTGGGATAGGCATCCCCAAGAAGATCGGTTTGCATAGGATTAAAGGCAGTCTCATCTCCTATTGATGTGGGCATACTGTTGGTGAGGAGCCAATCCGTGCTCAAAGAGGTGATATCTCCAATGCTGTTGCTCATTGGAACATTATCCATCTCAAGCTGTGCATTTCCTTCTGATGTATAGGCAAAAGTTGCACTTCCCAAACCAATGGGAAGATAAAGTTGGCTAAATTGGTCAGGATCTGGGATGTCACCTGATTCCAGAAGTAAAAGTATCTCATCAAGGGACACATCACGCAGCATATAAGGCACAGCCCTGGGCAAGGCATTGTCTGTAAGTGATATATTGAAGGGGGATTCCGAACCATCCAAGGGGAAGTGAGACTCCTCTCCTATTAGAATCATACCAAACACGTTAAAAAAGTTCTGAGGGAGCTGTTGATACGAAATAAAATTATAGGTCAACGTATCTCCGGCCTGGGTTAGAACAGCACCAGCACCTTCTGAATCAGTAAGCGGATTCAAAACGCCATCTATGGTTCCTGATTCACTTCCAGTAGTATAGTCCACAGAACCCCTGGTATAGGCTGATACAGGAAGGGTATTCCAGAGATTAAAGCTTCCATTGGTAATCGTTAAGAGCTGAAGGCTTGCGTTGACCATCACACCTGTGAAGTTCATTTCAAAATGGAAAAGGCTTGAGGTAAGGATTTCAAAATCACCTGATACTGAAATAAAGGGATTAAAAGCTGCTAGTGAATCCAATGTAAAGGAAGCATCAAGGAGACCAGCCAGACTTTCGGGATCTACCTCGCTGAGCCAGACAAACAGTTTCAGGGCGTCTGGAGATGGGTTCACAGCATACTCACCTTCCTCCAGAGCCAGTGTATCACTCATAAAAATAACAAAGATATCTGCCAGTGTATCACCCTCGTTTACATAGAGATCGTAGGCGACCAGAGTTACCAGATTGGTATCCCCCAGCGCCAACTCAAAACCACCCACACCTTCATGTGGGACTTCGTCGGAGATAAGATCACCGGATAGATCAAGGGTCTGAGTGGGATTTGGGAAGCTCTGATAGGTGAAGCTCAGGTCTCCAGTATTCCAGGCGCTTTGTCCCAAGAGCAAACTTGTCATTGCGAAAAAGAGAAGGAACTTCATCAGTGTTTCTGGAACTTTATTCTGCATCATAGTGTGTATTTCAATCCAAATTGAATGTTAGAGAATGAATTTTCCACATCCACAGAGCGCTCAACATTACTCTCCAGCGTGTGGTTAAGATCACTTTGCCACTGTTCATTACGAAACGCCAGGGTGAAGCCAATTCCTGAACGGAGTTGATATCCTATTCCTGCATCCATGCGAATGATATTGTCAAAGCGATAATTGAGGGGATCATTCATCAGAGTAGCTGCAAAGGAAAGACTGAGTGGATCGAGTGCCCAAAGCAAAGAAGCCGAAAATTCATGGACATCCTGCACGTACTGACTCATCTGTTCATCAACGAGTTGTTCCAGGCTTTCCCCTGTCTCTGAATCATATAAATCGCTCTTCAGAAAGACAGAAGAATACTTATGGAATCGGTAATTAATACTGGCCTCAAATGGGTTGGCAACGAATCCCAGACCAAGGCCCAAGCGCCAGGGTCCCCACGTGACATACTCCAGGCTTGACCATTTGTCATGGGAATAGATTTGTTTACTTCCATCTTCATACCACTCAATAGAATCACGAGTTGCAGATTCGTCCACTGAAATGCGGGAGGGTAATTCGATGGAAACACCAAAATTAAGATTTTCGGACACCTCGCTCAGCAGACCTACTCGGGCACCAAATCCTGAGTAGCTGGGGCTGAATTGCAGACTATCAATAAATCTATTAAAAGTATAGATATCGTTAGGATCAGTCTCTTCGTACAACTTGCTAAATGAATTCTTACCTGTGAGATAACTTACTGCGTATCCCAGAGATGTATTCATGGTAACCAATACGGAAGTTCCAGCAGTCAGGGCGTACAAATCACCGCTTTCCTGAGATAAATATTTATAATAAAAATCTTCGTCAGGCTCAAAATCGTTAAACTGACTAATACTGCTAAAGGAGTTCACGCGCTGCAAATTGACACCCCAGACCCAGGCGCCTCGGTAGACCTGAACAGGTTTGATGTAGGTCAGGCTGTTAAATCGCAATTGTTGATCCTGTAGATTTTCCCAAACCGTTGAATTAAATACACTTTTACCTGCGACTTGATCATAGCTCAAGTCAGCTGAGAAGAAAGCACGTTCACTAAAACTTAGTAGAGCGGGATTACCCAACAGGGCATTGCTGGCTCCCATGGAAGCGGGAATGACACCACTTTCAGATCCAGAGATGCCTCTCATGCCCCTGAAAGGTCTGATGACATCAAGATAGTTCTGAGAAAAAAGATTCACTCCCCATAGGAGAATGGCGAAAAAAATTATTCTGTTTTTCATACTGAGTTATTTCCGCGTTCTGGTGCGTTTTTTAGGGGGTGGTGGATCCGATTTTTCTGATTCTTTTTGTTTCTTAACTGCCTTTGTCTTGCTGGCTTTGACTGGTTTCGGTTTATTGACTTTTACCGGTTTAGCATTTTTAATTACCGGTCTTGCGTCATTATTTCTAGGCTTTTGAATGATTGGGGGCTGGATGACAACTGGGTCATTAATAATGGGTTTTATAATTGGTGAAGTAGCTGAGGACATACCACTCCCCATTCCACCGGTATTCCCCTTATTGCCAGAACCGGTGAGTGAAGAAGAATTATTCCTCTCACGAATTCTGGAACCACCCTGTTTTTCATCTCGGTCAAAACCTCTGGCTGGCGCTGGATCCCTGGTTTCGCTAACCACATAAACCGGTGCATAATGAGGGTGATGATAGTCGTAATAATTGTAAGGGCTATAGTAGGAAGCCCCATATCCGGTGTGATAGCTGGTAAATGGTAGAGCAGGCTCCCAATAAGGATCCCAGCCATACATACCTGATCCTCCGATACTGCTCACCATGGCAGGTTCAGAAACAATTGTTGTGGTGGTCTGTGGGAGGGTCTGAGGCGGGTATAGCATGGTATAGCAGGACTGAAGGACCACGACCATGAAAAACACCATTATAAATTTGTTTACTCGCATATGTGGAGGGAAGTTAGCTTTCAGAGTTCGGAATGTCAACATGGTGTACCCCTTTCTTCCTACTCTGGAACGGTAATGTGATAAGTAAGTTCCCAAACTCCAGAGAGGTTTCTACTACACTTAGACTCTTGAACTCTAAAATAGGTAAGGAGAAATCTTACCCAATGGACCAAAGGGTTAAAAAATGATTGACATAATCAGAATGAAAATTGTGATCCCCAATACTGAGAGGAGGTACAATCCCAGTGTTAGAAATAGAGCCATGATTGCAGTAATCACAAAAGATCCTGCATCCATGGCATAAATGGTTCTCAAGCCAACATATCCAAGATAGATAGTCATCCCAAGTGAGAACATCCCACCTACAATGGGAAGCAGGATCAATAAAGATGCAGTCCCACTGGCATAGGCGAATATTCTAAAGATCAGTGTGAAATCATAGGTTTGAAGACCTCGCCACTTCAGAGAGAGGTGGACTCCGAATGCTGATATAAACTGGAGTAAAATGACTGAAATTGGATAGGCCAATACCATGATCTGGGCAAAATTCTCTGGCAGATCAAGCATATCCCGAAGCTCTGGATTCTGCGGCAAAAACATTTCAGCATCAGGATCAGCAAGTGCGAATGTCCACAAAAAGGTAAAAACTTGTATGGCCACGGTATAGACTAGTGCATCGCTAATCCTGGCATTCCTTCTCATGACGCTAAAGGTAGCCGCTGGTCTTATTAGGAAGGCCTTGATCGTCTCAATAAAGGCTACAAAGAAACCTAGCTCATGTTTCTTTTCCCAGGGCGGACCATCAATAATAAATGGTAATATCTCTGGTTTTTCGGGTTTTTCAGGTTGTTCCATTTGGCTCATTTTAGCGCTTTCAATTCTAACTGCAATAAAAAAAGCCCCATCTCGGGGCTTTAATTCAAGTCAGTAATTTCTTAAAGAGTGAGAATCCACTCAACAAGAACCACAATATCTAGAATATCTACCTGCAGATCATTATTAATATCTGCCACCTCAAATTGAACTTCAGTAATTTCAGCATCTGAGAGAACCCATTCTAATAGCAAAACAGCATCACTAATATTGAGTTCATCATCCCCGCTCACATCGCCGGCGACAATACCAAAATCATAGTTAAGTGCTGCCATCACATCTACCAGTCCAAACCCGCGAGTGTTATCCGGCGAGGTATTCCCATCAGCAGTCATCATAACCGCTTCTCTGACCATCATGGGAGTCCAATTGGGGTGTGCTTCAAGGATGAGAGCACAAGCACCGGCAACAAGGGGTGTCGCAAAACTTGTCCCTGAGCCAGAAATAAAATCGAGTGTGCTATCTGTGCCCGCTAAAAATGTGGAGACACCTCGCGCTAAAACTTCAGGTTTGATGCGCCCATCTGCTGTGGGACCATGAGAGCTAAAACTCGGTGTAACATTTAATGCATCGACTGCGCCCACGGATATGACTGAGTCTGCATCAGCTGGAGCAATGATGTGGTACCAATCCGTATTACCTTCATTTCCAACGGCAGTCACACAGACCATTCCCAGGCTTGTGGCATAATCAATCCCTCGGGTTGTAATGGCTGTTTCACCATCTAGATCTTCTTCATAGGTATACCAATCAAGATATCCAAGTGAGCTAGAAGCGATATCAGCTCCCAGGGCCTCACCCCATTCGAGAGCTGCAACGAATAAATCTTCTTCAGCTTCGATTTCCTCATTGACCATTTCGGTTTTTGCGAGGAGAAATTTGCACTCATAGGCGGTTCCCCGAAGTTCACCGTCAATAAATCCGCCAGCGGCGGAGGCAGTGGCCGTCCCGTGATTATGCTGATTGGAGGGATCCCCATCCTGGTTGGAGGTGATTGAATCACCCTGAACAAAATCATATTCGGCGACGATACGTTCCTGTTGGAAAGCCAAATGATCGGTATAAAAACCTGTGTCCAGCATCAACAGCCAGATATCTGTGCCAGTAAACCCAAGTTCATGCGCTGCTATGGTATTTATCTGTTCGTTTTGATCAAAACTTGCACCGTAGTCAGCGTCTGTGAGATAGACTTCATCATCTCGGGTGTTACGTTTTATAACTCTCTTGGAGACCTTGTGGATACGTCTGGTCTTTTTAACGATGGTATTGCTTTCGAGTTCTTCGATATAATCTGAAGTTGCCTGAATGGAGACCGCATTCAACCATCTACTTACTGTACGAACTTTTACATCTGCTCCCAGAACCTCATCGATATAAGTAGCTGGGACAGGAAGATCCTCATAGGTTGGGCCTGTAATAGTACCACGTAGGGCCCGTCGATCCAGGGCTCGCTGAGATAGATGGGGAAATTCATGTTCTGAAGGGTTAAAACTAGCCGGATCTGTCACTTCTTTGTCGTGAAAAAAGACCCAATAAGGGTGGTTCTCATCCTCATCCTGGCCATAGGCCGAGAATCCACAAAGTAGTGTAATTATTAGAAATATTATGTAGCGTTGCGACTCGCGCATTTCCACCTCAGGTCTAGCTCGTAATGTAGACTGGACAAATAGGAGGTCAATATGTAATTGCCTCAGTCACATACGTGCCCGTGCTAACGACGGCTAAAGATTTATATGTTACTCCCCTACAGAGCTCCCTGCATCCGCTTTAGAAAAACCTCGGCGTTCTCGTATCCAGTAGAACGGAGCGACGTGAGCTCATGTCCTGCATTTATAAATATGTAGGTGGGGACTCCTTTGATGGAATATTCCTTTTGAAAATATTTCTCAAAATCACCTGAGTCTTTGGTCATATCAATTTTAATTGCAGTGAATTTCTTTGAAAGTTTGACGATCTCTCCATCAGGGAAGGTGAATTTATCCATTTCCTTACATGGGATACACCAGTCTGCATAAACATCAATCATAATTGGAGAATCTGAAGACAATAGGGCATCTAACTCCATTTGACTGGTTGGATGCTCCCAGGTTATGGCCTCGCCACTATGTTCCGGTTCAGGGATCCCCATCCAGGTACCAATGACAATAAGAATGATTGCGATGGCTTGTTTGATCCTATTAAAGGCAAGATTTCCTTCCGCACTATTGTCAAACATTATCAAATAGACACCTGAGCCGAGGAGAAAAATGGACATGACGAGATTTGCATATCCACCCAGAAGTGGCATAATGAAATAGATAGCCATTGCAATAAGAACCAGCCCAAAGATGACTCTCACACCGATCATCCAGGTTCCTGAACGAGGCAGGGACGAAAGTTTGCTGGAATACATGGCGAGAAATAGATAGGGTAGCCCAAGACCCATGGCCAATGTGAAAAACATGGTAAAGCCCAGGACCACGCTCTGTTGTGCAGCCACATAAGTGAGAAGACCAATCACAAAAGGTCCTACACAAGGAGCAGCAACAATACCCAGAGTTAAACCCATAAAAAATGATCCAAAGATACCTGCTTTAGATTGACTGGCGGCAGTCATCAATCCAGTAGGAAGTCTAAATTCATAAACGCCAAACATGGATAGCGATAGTCCCACCAATATGGCAGCAATCCCAATCAAGACGATAGGATTGGTTAGCAATGCCCCAAACAAACCACCACCCAGTGCGGCCACCACGCCAAGAATGGAGTAGGTTACTGCAATACCCAAGACATATGCCAGAGCCATCCAGAAAGTACGTCCTTTGCTGGTATCCTGTCCCCCAAAGAAGCTGATAGTAATGGGAATCAATGGATATACACAAGGTGTCAAATTCAAAGCCAGTCCACCAAAGAAGATGATAAAGAAAGTTAGAAATATTCCATAGTCATCAACCAAACCTGAGATTTCATCATCTTCAGCCTGGTCTGCAGTATCCGTTTCAGTTTGTGGAATTATTTTTGGGAAATGCTCTGTATGGGTTGCCTCGCGTTGATTTGCTTTATCCACCACTGGCAGCATAGATGAGAAATTTACTGCAGCGGGAATAAGACACTGGGCATCATCACAGGCTTGATAATAAACCTCACCTTCGATCTGCAGTGGCTCTGAAATGTCCTCAGCAAGCTCCAGGGTAGTGCGCAGAATGATTCGTCCACCGTAAACTGCAGCAGGTTCTTCAACACCAGCCACTGAAATCATCTCAGCTTTCGGGTAGATCCACTCTCCCACACTATAGGGTTTTCCTTCAACAAAAATTGAGGGCGATACTGGAATGGTGAATTCGTCATTGCCTATGGGTGCATATAGATGCCAGGGATGGTGAATATCTACGACTAAGGCGACATCAAGTGTCTCTCCTGCCATGGCGGCACTCTGGCTCGAGACAAATTCGGCTGTTATAATTTCCCCGGGTGCCTGCTGTCCCCACAGGTTCACATAAAAAAGAACCAGTATGACAGGCAAAAACAGTTTGAATGATTGACGCATGATGCTGTTTAATCCTTACTCGTTTGAGTTAATCCCTTAACTAAAGAGATGTTTTATCCTTCCCCACACGGGATGTCGTTTTTGATGCCAGGCATTTTCAAAAGTTACACGTCTTTCATCAAATGCGGCAATTCCCAGATCCACAAAAGCCTCCCGTTGATCATAAGCTGACCAATGTACACCTGGCATTTCTGGGAGTAAAAGTACATCAGCCTCACGGTTCAACATGTCGCGGTAATGACAGGAACGAATATTCTCGCTTTGACTCATAATAGCCATGGCATTGTCCAGGTCTGCAATGGGATTGATGTCCTGCCCAACATCCACGGCGAGGACAAAATCTGCACCCATCTCGCGAGCTAATCGGATGGGCACTTGTTGTGATACTCCGCCGTCAACCAGGGTTTTACCTTCATGATATACAGGGGGTAAAAATCCAGGGATGGCTATTGAAGCCATAACTGCAGGTAACAGCGGACCTTCTGTGAAATAAACATCCTCGCCTGAATACAAATCAGTTGAAACAATACCTAACTCTGTCCCGGAATCAAACCAGGAGTCCTCAGTGATCACATACTTGATAGCTTCTTCGATGCGATCGGCTCGAACTAATCCTGGCTTTGAATGTGCCAGGTTAATGACAATTCTATCCTGGATAGCCGAAGACACCTGGTGCCAGAAGGATTCACCTCCCCGACCTTTAACATTGATGAGCTGCAAACCCAGTTTGCGAAAGGCTTCACTCCTGGTCATCTCATCGAGTTCAGTCCATGTGGCTGCAGCGCTGCCTGTTTTGATATAGGCAGCCGCCACCAAAGCACCCATGCTGGATCCGGTGATGTAATCAGGTCGGATCCCAAATTCTTCAAGGCGTTGTAAAACACCAATATGGGCAAATCCTCGAGCTCCCCCACCACCTAATGCCAGACCAAAGCTGGGACGACTCATATGCTAATTCTGGGAATCTTCCGATGAAACCATGCTGGTTTTCAAGATGGTGACTGATTCAAGCGGATTGTCGTTAGGATCGCGCTCCAGCTTGGCAATTTCATCCACAACATCCATACCCTCAACCACATTGCCAAATACTGTATAGTTACCATCCAGCTGTGATAGACGAGCTAAACAAAAGTAAAACTGACTGCCACTGGATAATTTCTCAGGGTTACCTTGTCCAGTCCTGGCTGCACCAAGTGTTCCCCTTAAGTGAGGTTGTCCAATTTCAGCGGGAATTCTCTCACCAATACCACCAGTACCATCATCACCCTTATCCTGGTTATCACGAGTGAGTGGATCACCACCTTGGACGACAAAACCTGGAATCACTCTATGAAAATATATGCCTTCCAGTGAACCATCTTTAGCAAGCTTTTTGTAATTTGCGGCATGGAGAGGTGCTTCTGCTTCATATAGATCAATAAATATGGTACCCAGAGAGGTTTCCATTTTGATGTATTCATCAGCAGGTGCTTTGGCTTCCTTGCTACATCCCATGATTACTGCAAGCGCCAGTATGACTAGCAGAATTTTAGACCTTGTTATCTTTTTCATTTTTTCTCCACTTCAATTGGTTTTAAGGGTTGATCCTGGCGAGCCAGGATAATATTCAGATCCCGCTCTTGTCTCTGTGAAACCACAGACATCGCCAGGTCAGGATCATTATTTTTTTCGCTCAGATGAGCTAACATAACTCCATTCAGATTGCCTAATTCGGCCAGAAGTGCGATAAACTCAGCACTATCTTTATTGCTTAGATGACCTACCCTGCTATCCACTCTCGCTTTAAGGTGAGAAGGGTAAGGTCCATTCCAGAGCATATCGCGATCATGATTGGCTTCCATGATCAGAAAATCTGCTTTACGCATGGCCAGGAAATTATCCTCAGTCACTGCACCGAGATCAGTGAGATATCCCAGGCTGACACCACCGCTCTCCACAAGAAAGCCTGTTGAGCTGGCTGAATCATGCAGAGTGGGGACGCTTGTCACGGTGAGTGAACCCAACTCCATCACTTCCTTCATTTCGAAATGGCGCATTCTCTCATTGCCACTGAATTTTCTGTGGCCTGCACGTTTGGTGGCGGGGTGCATGAGGAGAGGGACCTTATGACGTCTTGATAAAATGCTGGCCCCTTTGATATGATCGCCATGTTCATGAGTAATTAAGCAGGCCTCCAGATCGTCAGGTTCAAGACCTACAAGCTGCATGCGTCTACGTATTTCAGCACCGCTGAAGCCTGCATCAATAAGGATCATGGTATTTTCATTTTGAACGACACAGGCGTTTCCACCACTGCCACTTCCCAACATGAACAATTTCAGCATTTAATGACGTCGATCCTTTGTATTATTAGCAGACAACCCATGATTTTCAAATTAGGATGACACTGAGCCAATTCAACTAAAAACTACCTAAGAAAAAACCCTAAACCAGTTACCCCCTCTTTCACATCCGATCTAAATTCTTATATTCTCAAAAACAGTTGGCAAGGAGCGGAGCACACTTTTAAACTTAAACGCCATGTCGCAATTGGAATTTTTCAAACCACCTGCTAAAATACCCAGTCGATCAGAGGTCGCCCTCATTGCGGCAACCCTGAATTTTCAGATAAAACTTATCCTGGCTTTGTCTGCCAAAGATGCTGATCAAATTATCAAGATTTCTCAAGGTCTGATCAAACCCTTTGGTGCAGCAACGGCCTTTAGCAAAAAGACAGTTTGGAAATACTTCAACCACCCCCATACGCTGCCCTTCGTAGGTGTATTGCGAGATGAAATAATCGGTTTTCTTGTGGGCGTTCCTCTGGAAAATTTTAGTGATGAACAGTGGGCCACACTGGATCCCACGTTGGGAGATCACGAAACCATCTATACCTATGCCTTTATTTTTGATGAGAAGCATCAGGGACAGGGCTATGCGAAGATGTTAAAGAAAGTTTATTTGAATTGGCTAAAAAAACGTGGTTACCTCTACGTTTCAGGACATGTCCGTGAGGGCATTTCCAGCCAATTTTCCTTACATACCCGAGTCCTCCAAAAATACCCCAATTGGCACGATACTGGCAAAGTCTTCGAATACTATCAGCGCCCACTACGCTGAGCAATGTGACTGAAGCAGATTAATATTTTCACGGAGGAGATGTGTTCAATAAACTGATTGTCGCCCTGATGCCACTGGCTCCCAGATTTATAGTTAGAATGATCTCCAACCGGTATATCGCCGGTGAAGATACTGCATCTGCCATGGTCACCTGCCAGCAGTTGAAAGAACAGGGATTTTTGACAACTGTGGATATTCTGGGAGAATCTGTTACTACAAACGATCAGGCCAGGGAAGCCCGAGATTCATATCTTGAGTTGATCACGGAAGTCGCCAAAAGCAACATCGCCAAGAACATTTCCTTGAAACCTACCGCCATGGGTCTGGGTTTGTCTGAAGAACTGGCCAATGAATATATCGCAGCTATTGTACAGAAGGCTCATGAGGCTGGCGTGTTCATCCGTATCGATATGGAAGATTCTCCCCATACGGATCAAACACTTGAAATGTACGATAGGCTGAAATCCCAATACCCTCAATTGGGAACAGTTATTCAAGCTTATATGCACCGCAGTTTGGATGATGTAAAAAAGATTGCCGCCACTTCTGGAAATTTAAGAATCTGTAAGGGTATCTATAAGGAATCCCCACAGATTGCTTATCAAGATGCCGATGAGGTCCGGCAGAATTATGTAATGCTGGTGAAAGAGATGCTAGTAGCTGGTGCCTACGTTGGCATTGCCACCCACGATCCCTTTTTACTAGAAGAATCACTGAAAATCATTGATGAACTAAAAATTTCGCCAGACAAATATGAATTCCAGGCACTCCTTGGGGTCCCTATCGTAAAAAAACTGGAAGAGTTGGTCCGTTTGGGTCACCGCGTCCGGATTTATGTCCCGTTTGGGAGTGAATGGTACGCCTATTCCAGCAGACGTCTGAAGGAAAATCCAGATGTTGCTGGATACGTATTAAAAAACCTATTCGTGCAGAACTGATGACTGATCCACATCAAATTCTCCTGGAGAGTAAGACGATTGCAGTAGTAGGGGCATCTCCTAACCCAGCCCGACCCAGCCACTGGATCAGCAAATATTTAATGTCTGAGGGATATACAGTGATACCGGTCAATCCAGGTCATGTTGAATTGTTTGGATTGAAATGCTATCCCGATGTGGAGAGTATTGATTTGGAAATTGATATTGTGAACATTTTCAGAAGATCAGATCAGGTCATTCCCATCGTGGAGAGTTCATTAAAAAAATCTGCTCTAAAATTGGTATGGATGCAGGACAATGTTTACAACGAGGATGCTGCCAAGCTGGTTAGCGATGCAGGTATTCCCGTGGTGATGAACGATTGTATTTATCGGGTTCACCGTCAAATCAAATAGATGGTTTATCAGGTGGAGCGCTGTCCCCAGTTAAGTTTCTTTCGTAACTTCTCGTAAAACGTATTATCTGGTGTTACCACCAATTGAATTCTATAAGAACTGGGACGAATTCGAATTCGAATACTCCCATCAATATGCCTGGTATTTTTGCCATCGATATGCAAATGGGCCAGACCCTCAGGATTACTTAAAGTAACATATATACTTTTTTCACCTGTTAATACCACTGGACGAACAGATAAGGTATGTGGGGAGATAGGAGTTATTGAGATAGCCTCCAGGCTGGGATCAATAATGGGACCGCCAGCAGACAGAGCATATGCGGTTGACCCAGTCGGCGTGGAAAGAATGAGGCCGTCAGAAAGATATCGATTGAGCAATTCCTCCCCCACCCGAACTTCAGTTGCTAATAAGTTGAACACATCTGCTCTTTCAATGACAACATCATTTAAAGCCCAAAGTGTTTCCTCAGTACCATCTTCAAATTCCAGACGGCAATTCAGAACCATGCGTTCATCGATACGGTAATGACCCTTCAAAATATCATCAAGTCCAGATCGCCAATCCCGTTCCAGAGTGGTCAGAAAACCCAGACTTCCCAGGTTAATCCCCAGGATAGGGATAGGTGTGCGCATGACAGCCTGTGCAGACGAGAGCAGGGTCCCATCTCCACCAATAGATATGATGAAATCTGTATCCCGAGGAATATCATTTTCAGTGATGATATTTACTTGAAGATTGTCGCATTCAATTTGTTGGGCAAAACTATCCAACATGAACAGTTCATGCCCTTCATCCAGTAGTTTGCCGAGAATTTCACCGACATACGATTTTATCTCTGCATCACTCTGAAAACCCCAAATAGCAAATTTCATTTTGTCCCCGAGTAAAACCTTAATCCATGGTTTGTTGTTCGAAATCGCCATCTGCTGTACGAACCAGCTTGTCAATCTTCTGCCTGGCAGAATCTAATCTGTCCCGACAGAGATGGATCAATTGCAAGGCACGTTCGTTTTGCTTGATGGCATCATCTAGCTTGAGATCATCACCTTCCAGCTTAGACACTAGAGTCTCAAGTTCTTCCATGAGCTCTTCAAATGATTTGTCTTTTTCACTCATAATTAAATTTAGAAACTCCCTCTGGTTAAGGTCACTTTATTTTTCTTTTTTTTTACTGCGCTGGCAATAGAGCTGATTTCTCCATCCCTGAGACGCATATGGACTTCGGTGCCATCAGATATCTGCTCAATAGAGCGAATCAATTCGCCCTGGGCACCACTGAGAACAGAATACCCCTTATCAAGGATAGCAAGTGGGTTTAATGCCTCAATGGAAACCGACAGATTATCCAATCGGGCAGTAAGTCTGGAAATCTTTTCCTGGGTTGATCGAAGCGAAGTATCCTCCAGGTGATCCAGTTTCTGGTAGAACTGCTCAATCATCAATTCAGATCTTTTAAGCGCATAGGATCTTGAGATGGAATCCAAACGCTGTCCATATTTATCAATTCTGCTGCGCATATTGGATTGTAGGGATTGCTCAACCTGGCCAAACCACCTGATGAGTTCAACGTGATCAGGGACAACGAGTTCTGCAGCGGCAGATGGAGTGGGTGCACGATGATCTGCAACAAAATCAGAAATGGTAGTGTCTGTCTCATGTCCAACTGCACTTACTATCGGTATGATTGAATGTGCTATGGCTCGAGCCACTATTTCCTCATTAAAAGCCCATAAATCTTCAAGCGAACCACCACCACGACCTACAAGCAGGACCTGACACTCATTCATACGATTAAAAGCTTCAATGGCATTGGCGATTTCAGTGGCTGCCCCTTCACCTTGGACCTTCACTGGGAAGAGCACAAGCTCCGCTAGAGGAAATCTACGGCTGAGGATATTTATCATATCACGAATGGCTGCACCAGTTGGCGAAGTCACAATACCTATTTTAGCCGGGTAGGCTGGTAGTTTTTGCTTGTGGGTAGGGTCAAAAAGACCTTCGGAGTGGAGTTTTTTCTTCAGGTTTTCAAAAGCCAGGTGTAGATCACCTTGCCCAGCAGGTAACATTTGATCCACCACCAACTGGTATCTTCCCTGAGGGGGATAGACTGATATTCTGCCGTGGGCCGTAATTTCCATCCCATGAGCGGGCTCAAATCTCACACTTTCATTCTGGCGCTTAAACATGACGCTGCCCAACTGAGCACCACTATCCTTCAAGCTGAAATACCAATGACCAGAACTATGCCGGGTCAGGTTTGAGATTTCTCCCTTCACCCATACCGATGCGAAACCCTTTTCCAGGGTATGCTGGATATGACCCGTAATCTGGGAAACTGATAGTGTGTTGTTGAGCTCGGGTGATTGAGCCATAGGAATTTTAGAACAAAAAGAGGGTGACGGAACTAGTTCCACCACCCTCTAAATAAAATTTTAAGAAAGTCCTAACGGATCTTTTTCTTTTGACGGTTGGAGCGTAAACGCTTCTTGCGTTTATGTGTTGCGATCTTGCGCCGTTTCCGTTTTTTTCCACAAGGCATGTAGCTTCTCCTCTTTCAATGCGGCGCGAATATAAGAGCCCAACCATAGTCCACAAAGTAATTTATCGTAGTATAATTACGCTATTCTCTAGCCATCAGTGAAACATTCACACGATCGCGTAGCAAGCGAGAGGGCTTAAACACGGGGACGTAGCGTGCTGGTAAATTGACAGCCTCACCTGTTCCAGGGTTCCTGGCCTGTTTAGGAGCGCGTTTCTTTACTCCAAAACTTCCAAACTTTCTAAACTCCACACGACGACCATCGACCATTGATTCAGCCAGAGTTGTGAGAAAAGCATCAATCACAGCCTCCGTCTCAACTTTTGTCAAACCGGTGCCGCCTGAGATGATATCCACCATATCTGCTTTGGTCATGCTAGTCTCCTTTGTTAATAGGGGATACGATATTGCAATTTTATACTTGAAGATGACTCCCATCCGGGCAAAGCCGAGGATACATCATCTTTTAATATGGTCCACCAGGATCTACGTGGCTCCAGAGGATACTGTAATTGGCTGTTTTGCGGTATTCCAGCCGTGATGCAAAGTGCTTTCCTGGCATCTTCGAAAGTTCCAAGAGCATCCACCAAATTGGCTTTGAAAGCTTGTCTACCGGTAAATACTCGTCCGTTTCCCAGCCTTTGCATATTTATCTCGTCAATTCCCCGTTCCTGAGAAACAACCTCAGTAAATTGTTCATAAACATCATCGATGATTCCCTGGAAATAGGCCTGCTCCTGCTCATTCATCTCCCGGAAGGGTGAACCGGCATCTTTGAATTGCTGGGACTTCACAGTTCGCATACCCACACCAACCATCTCCATCAAATCAGAATAAATAGGAAACTGCATGACGACGCCGATACTTCCTGTGAGGGTACCTTCATTAGCAAAGATACTGTCAGCCCCCAGGGCAGCATAATAACCGCCAGAGGCTGCTACGCTGGCCATACTTACAAAAATTGGTTTGTCACTATTCTCCCGGACTGTCTTAATGGCGTGATACAACTCCTGTGAAGGTGCAACCTGACCACCTGGAGAATTGATGGGGATAAGAATTCCAGCGATTCTATCGTTTTCAGCAAACTTCTGCAGAGAGGATACCCACTTACGGGAAGCATTTATTTCTCCCTCCAGGGGCAATACAGCAATGCGTTTTGAATTATCAAACCATTTGCCCTCACCCTCTTTCGTTGAAACTAAAAAGAGCAAAACAGCGAGCGCAGCGATGACAATCACTCCATAAATGCGATTCTTGTTCTTGTATTTATTATCCATTATTCTTCTTTGTGTAAATCGTCAATTTTTGCCCTGGATAAATGTGCTGTCCATAACTCAGGCCATTCCAATGCCGAATGCGTTTAGCACTGGTATTAAAGTTTTCTGCAATTTGACCCAGTGTATCACCCTTTCGAACTGTATATGTCTTCTTCGCATAATCAGTCGCCGGCGGTGAAGACTTGCTTGTGGTCTTTTTACTTGTGGTAGAAGCATAATTTTTAGGAGCAGGTATTACCAATTTTTGACCAACAGAAAGCCTGTTGCGATTTTTAATGCGGTTTGCCTGTACAAGTCTTGTTAAGGAGACATTGTACTTGCGAGCAATAACAGATAAGGTTTCACCTCGTCGGACATAATGAACCTGATAGTCAATTTTATCCGAAGTGGGTATGGAGGCCATGGCAGCAGGATTTACTGAGCCCTTGCCTAGAGGCACCTTGAGTTGATAAGGTTTTTTGGTCGGTGGAGTGACGCCCTGTCGTAATTCAGGATTATATGTTTTTAGATCCTGATAATTAACGCGTAGTGCACGGGCAATCTTATCAAGATCCAGACTACGATCAATATCAATAACTTCATATTCCCAATCAGTGAGATCATCCACATGAAAACCATAACTCTCAGGGTCGCTACCAATAATTGCGGCGGCCAATACGGTGGCAACATAATTCCGTGTCTGTCTAGGTAAGGTAATCATGCGCCAGTAATCACGATGTCCCTCCCTCCTGATGGTCCTGCGCACTCGAGCCTCACCAGTATTGTATGAAGCCATGGCCAGATACCAGTCATCAAATTCATCATGGAGATCTTTTAAATATTTTGCAGCTGCGTGTGTGGATTTAACCACATCCCTGCGTTCATCCACCCACCAGTCTCGCTTCAGACCGTAGCGTCGACCTGTGGCAGAAATAAATTGCCAGGGTCCAACAGCATGGGCATATGAATAAGCTTTGGTGTTCAAACCAGATTCAATCATCGCCAGATATATCAATTCTTCTGGGAGACCATAGGAGGCCAGAATGGGTCTGATGGTGGTGGCATAAAACGAATAGCGATCCAACCAGATCTGGAACTCCTTGTGCTTTCTGTGCTGTAAAAAATTTATCATGGTTTTTACACGGCTATTCAAAATGAGCGGGAGATGCCCATCTCTATCATCCACAACCATAAAACTCACATCGGCATCAAGGGAATCCAATAAATCACTCATGCGTGAGAGTTGGTCTTTCAAGGAGGGCTGACCGAGAAGATCCTGGAGGTCTTTGCTGATATAACCTTCAAAGTCTGATGAAGCCAGCTCACTGAGCCCAGATACCATTTCTCGAATCTCCTCAGGGATGGGATCATCAATCTCTTCGATGGCTGCCAGGGTTGCTACAAGACGTTCAACTTCAAACTGGACACCCAAAGTATCCTGTGCAACAATCATTAATCTACCATCAGCATAGTAGCGTTTGGCTTCCTGAATAAAATACTCTAACAGAAAATCATTATCTTCCAGGTCGATGGCTGGTTTAATCATTTGCCCCATACTCAGCATACTGGGAACGGGCATTAGTTCAGCAGAAAAGCCCTGGGTCCCCATGAGTAAACTGAGGGTCAGAGCGAACTTTATTATTCGCGAAGGATTAGTTGAATTCATAATGGGAGAGAAGATAGAATTAAGATTATTTGATAACAAGCTCAGAATCAAGCTCTTATAACTTTTATATCATCCTGTGATTTAATTGATATGTGTTAAAGTATGATGGTATTGGGTCAAAGGGCAGTTGGAGCAGGATTGGGTCCTACAATAATTCTTTCTCCATGCCAGCAACCCCTGTTGTTCAACTACCACCCTTATTTTTGATAGACCCAGACGAGGCAGCATCTTCTTTTCCAGACCATAGTGTCTGAATATTTTCATACCTAGCCAATGTTCAAAACCTCCATCGTCTCCTATGAAGGGAGCAAGAATATTCACAAGCCATTCCCGGCATTGGTTTAGCGATAAACCAAAACTTCGCATCTCCATAAACACATCTGACATGGAATCTTGGGGCAGAGTATACCAATCCTCCAGGCAAAATATATGAGACGCTTCCATAATTTTTTTTAATAGCAGTGCTTTCGAAGATCCATCTGGATAGGATAGATTGCTCCCTTGCCAGGTTCGACAATCTGGCCAGTGGTTGAGGCCAAGAACCTGTGCGGCTTGATGTAACTGCTTGAAGCGAGAGCCCCCTGCCATGATAATTTCTATCATCCCCAGAAAAAGTGGACTGTACTCCTGACCCTCTTTGGCCAATAATTTCAGATGCTCCTGTTTCTTTTTGAATCTGAAAAATGCGTGAGCTACTAACTCTTCCGGTGTGATTTGTCGCTTTGCCAGGCATTCGCCAGCCCCCAGATGATTTTTGTCTACCTTCAAGGTTGGTATATCCGGTCCCGTGTCACCTTCCAGAACCACATGTAGTATCACATCATGATAGCGCACATCACACTGGTGCCCATGGACAAACCAATCTCCAGCCTTGAGGTGCATTTCCACAGCACCACTCATCTCAAAATCGTCCAGTAAAATCCGTGATCTGAATATATCCGGACCAGGGCCATGGTTGCACTGACCTGAATCCAGAACAGTTAAGCGTTCACCATCAACAGTGCATAGATTATCACTCAATTCAGCCCGTCGAAGCCACCACGCCACCAGATCCTTTTCCTTGGCATACCAATTAAAACGATTCCCTTCAGCAATAGCATATTGCTGAAGATTCTCTTCATAATAAACCATCCATAATGTCCTTGTTTGTTTAAAGCGAATTTAAGCCAATAGATCAATTGAGGAAGAAATATTTCACCTTTGCTATCAATATCAATGGCAAAACTACCTAACGATTAGAGCTTGTCCTTTGGACAATAACAACACCTGCTTGGTTCATACTGCTGCGTATAGGTTTTATTAGATAAACTTTAGGGACAACTTAAACTCTGAGCAATATCGGTGTTTGTGGGAAGCGTAGTATTGGGCCAAAACACACGCATACTTAATCCCATTCGCAATTAATAATTGGTCATAACATGGATTTGTTCAATGGCGAAACTCAGAGCGCTAAACAAACATTTATGCAATAAGTGCAAAAATGTAGAATACAGGAGAGTACCAAGTTGCACTTTGTAATGTACCGATCCTTGTACGGTCTACTTCGATTACCCATATATCCAACTGGGCTATCGAACTCCTCTGTCATACCTGACAATTGAGCTCAACTGTGGCAATGTAACCGAGCGGAATACTGGTCAAATGTAGCGCTTTATTGGTCCATCTTGAGTTTTTGCTTAATGTCTATTAGTGTGCTCTCATCATCAGTACATATTGCCAATAAATCCAATGCAATGTTCAAGTTTTCAGTGCTGTAGAAGAGATCCTCAACCCCGTGTTCTTCAATGAAACGCGGGTCAATATTTTGATTTCCAGGTGAATTTGAGACAAAGAGCCTTCTCAAAATCCTTAACATAGAATCGGGCAACATTCTTTGTACAGCTGATCGAATATAATACAGATAATTGTAACCTAGCGTCTGTCTTTTTCTTGCGGTTTCAAGGTTTTTCTTGAGACGGTTTTTTTCAATTAAATAGAGCGATTCCTCAGCAAAAAGACCCATGATTTGAGTGCTTGAAAAATACGAATTTAGCAGAGACTGAAGCTCGATGTGGTCATATTCATGAACATGAAATTCATTCCATGGTTTCATCCCCGGATCCAGTCTGAGAAGGGCATTGGGAGTAGTAAAAAGTACTATTCCAGAGGGTGAAAGTACCCTTCTTACTTCTGCCAGGTATGCACTGCAATCAACTATATGCTCAATAACTTGACAGCTGATGATAAAATCAAACTCATTGTCTTCAAATGGAAGCCTTTTCCCGTCTATCAATTGGAAGTCTAATCCCAGGTTATTGTATTTACTTCTAGCATACGATATAGCCTTCTCGGATACATCTACTCCAACTACCCTTTTTGCAGTATTGGACAGGATTTCACTGCCATATCCTGTATTGCATCCTAAGTCGAGAACAGTTTTATTTTCGGCAAGTATCGATGCTTGCAGATATGCAAATGTGTGTATTAAATGTAAATTGTACTGTTCTACTGTTCGAAAATTGCCTGCGTCAATCAAACCATGCTTTTCTGCCTGGATTCCAATCATTTCTTCGTGTGTTAACATATTTGTCTCCTAGTGTTCGTCGCCTGATGGACAGTGTTTGAGCTCCACGAAGGTGGCTGACTCATTTATCTAATATTTTGCGTATTTCAATATCATTCTTGTCTTGTAATCAACTGCATGTAGATGAGTTCTAAACGTTTGCTAGAGTGAACAATTTTTCAAATCGAATCGAAAAAAAGCGAGATCTTTGTCCCACGAAAAACATCGTGGCATGTGATAAGAATCTTAGCAAGTGAGCTGGCAATGATATCGATATTTTAGCTCTAGGCTCAATCCTTTCGAAAACTGATTAAAAACCACTACTCTTTAATGACATCTAGATTTCATATCAATCAGAGAGCTCAATCCACATCGCATCTGATACAAAATAATTTGTTCCTACACCACTCCTATTTATCAGATAGCTTTTCAACACTCCCCTATCATGGCCTTCCTGCAGCAATATTGCTCAAAGCCCCAATATCTAAAAACTGGGAACAACTAAAAAAAATAGCGCATAGATTATTGCACAGGGGCTTGGTAATGCTCAACAAATAAATCGTGGGTGTCCTCCACATATTGCTGTCGAGTCTCGCTACTATAGGCTTTGGGGTCCATTGGCGGTAATATAGATAAACTGATCGTGGTGGCCGTAATTCGACGTCCATTTTTTCTCTTAGCTTTATGCGCCCCATTAATGATCACTGGTACAATTGGGATTCCTGTGTCGAGAGATAAGATAAAAGCGCCCTTTTTAAATCGTTGAAGCTGACCATCCATGCTCCGCGTGCCTTCTGCGAAAATCACCAGTGAGTGACTTTTATCATCAGACATCTGAATAGCAACTTGATCCATCATGGCTAAAGCAGCGCGATGATTTTTCCTATCAACAAAAAAGTGACCCGCTGCCCACATAGCCCAACCAAAAAAGGGCACATGTTTTAGTTGTTTCTTGGCCAGCATCCCATGTTTTTTCTTAATCCCCCAATAAATAGCCGGAATATCAAAAGCTGAAGTATGGTTACAGATAATGATGTACTGCGAATTCTCGTCAATATTGTTAAGGCCTTCGACCTCCACCTTGACTCTGGAAATTTTTAGCACACCCCAGGCCCACCTCTGACCAAACCTGTGGGCAAGTCGACCACTCCCATCAACGATTTTTGCCAGGATTACAAAGGGAATGCAGATGGCGGTCCACACAGATATAGTACCAATAATTAAAAAATAGTGGAGCATGCTGTTACTTTAGGTGTATTCCTGCTGACCCCATGTAGGGCGCCAGAATCTCTGGTAGCAGAACGCTTCCATCTGCTTGTTGGTATGTTTCTAATAGTGCTACCAACAAACGCGGTGTTGCCACTCCTGATCCATTCAGAGTATGCAGCAACTGCACTTTACCACCACCCTGGGGTTTATACCGTATAGCACCTCTGCGGGCCTGGAAATCTTCAAAATTAGAGCAACTCGATACTTCCAACCATCTCGCTTCGCCAGGTGCCCATAATTCAAGATCATAGCATTTAGAAGAGGCAAAGGAAAGATCCCCTGTAACCAACTCAATAACCCTGTATTCCAGACCGAGTGCTTCAAGGATATCTTCAGCATCACGTCTCAGTTTTTCCAATTCATCGTAGGATTTATCGGGATGAGTGAATTTCACCAGCTCGACTTTATTGAACTGATGCAGACGCAAAAAACCACGCGTATCCTTCCCATAAGAGCCAGCCTCACGACGAAAACAAGATGAATAGGCGCAATAGCGGATAGGCAAATGTTCTTCAGGAATGATTTCCCCCTGGTGAATATTGGTTACCGGGACTTCAGCCGTAGGAATTAAATAGAGCTCATCTTGAGGCATCTTGTACATATCGTCTTCAAATTTTGGCAGTTGACCTGTAGTGGTCATACTTTTGGTATTGCTTACCACAGGTGGAAGCACCTCGCTATAGGCGTGTTTATCAATATGGAAATCCAACATAAAATTGATGAGAGCCCGTTCCAGTCGAGCGCCGTTGCCTGTAAATAGGGGGAATCCAGGACCAGCAATTTTGGTTCCTCGTGGAAAATCAAAAAGCTTTAGCGAATCACCCAGCTCTAGATGAGTGAGTAATTTAAAATCGGGTTGAAATCGATCACCCCACTCCTTCACAACTGGGTTTTCAGAGGCATCTGCTCCAACTGGTGTAGAAGTATGAGGTAAATTCGGGATTTGGAGTAAAAGTTCATTTAACTGTGCTTCAACTTCCCGTTGTTGATCATCCAGGCTCTTAATCCGTTGACCAATATCCCTGGTTTTATCGATCAAATCAGAGGCATCTTCTCCATTTTTTTTCCGGGTTGCTACATCTTTTGAGACAACATTACGATCATGTTTGAGAACCTCGACGTCGGCAATCACACCACGTCGTTCCTGATCCAACTTCAAAATTGCATCAATATCTATCTGGACATTCTTATTCTGAATACCCCTCTTGACAAGTTCTGGATTTTCCCTGATTGTTTGGATATCTAACATCGTCTAAATCCTAGTCTGATTTTTTTACAAAACAAATTTTCAATAAATACCAATTCTGTGCTTCTAACCTTTACCTTTTTCCATCCTCTCGCGGAGAATAGAGAAGCGCAGATGTTTTTTACTACAACCAAAATCTTCCTCTTGATACGCAGGCGAAGATACGGAGTCCGTTGCCGTTATCATTTTCAAACATAGCCTTCAAATCCGACTCTGCGCACTTTGCGAGAACCATTCACCTTCGACATCTTCTAACTCCCAACTCCCAACTCCCAACTCCTAACTCCTAACTCCTAACTCCTAACTTCTAACTCCTAACTCCTAACTCCTAACTTCTAACTTCTAACTTCAAAGATGTCACCTGCTTCCGGACCCCGTAAACATCACATACACTGTATACATAATGATTTTAAAATCCAATCTTAAAGAAATATTTTCCAAATAAAAGAGATCATATTTCAATTTCAACCGAGAAGCCTCGAGCGTGGTATCATAACCCTGTTTGACCTGAGCCCAACCGGTGATACCTGGTTTTACCTGATGTCTTCGCGGGTAAAGGGGATACAATTCAGAAATCTTGTCAACAAAAAATTTACGTTCTGGTCTTGGACCAACAAGGCTCATCTCATTGCGTAAAATATTTATGGCCTGGGGGATCTCATCTAACCTGAAATGTCTCAGGACCCCACCCACCTTGGTAATCCGAGGATCGGCTTCGGTTGCCCAGACCGGTCCAGTATCGACCTCAGCATCTTGAATCATCGTTCTGAATTTAATTACTCTAAATGGCTTACCATTTTTGCCTACACGTTCCTGTGCAAAAAGAACGGGACCTTTTGAATCCAACTTGATAGCAATGGCAATAATGAGCAGAACAGGTGAAAGGATAGTCAAGGCGAAGAGGGCTACACAGATATCAAACAAACGTTTTGCGACTCGCTCCCATAGCGGCATATAATCAGGCATGATGTCAATAAGCGGGATACCATGGAGCTGTTGAGTTCTGGCTATCCCCGAAATGGCATCAAACATATCTGGATTCGTTTTAATGCCCACCATGTGACCCTGTAACAGGCGAATAATTTCTATGGTTCTATCATGATGATCGCGCTCCAGCGCTAAAACAACTTCATCAATGTTCATTTCGTTGATGATTCTGGAAATATCCTTCAATTCACCCAGGACAGGGATGTGTAGTTTGGAAGCTTCAATATCTTCCTCACCTTCCATCCGAATAAACCCTACTGGTTGATAACCAGAGCGGGGTTTGGGTAAGAAGGCATCCTGGACAATGAGGCCTCTACGATTGAGTCCAACAATTAGTGTCTGTGCCAACCCCTTCCCCTTTTGCAGCAGGTTGAGGTGGGTTGAGCGAATAAGAATCCTGCCAAAGCTAACAGAAATAAGCAAGGTAAGTGCATAAAATATGAGGATACTTTTACCAAAAGTTACTGGGTTGTCCAGATCAACTGTAAGTAAATAGATCAGAAATGTGCCAATGAATATATATTTCGTGATATTGATAAGTTCATCTGATCGAGAAATTGTTCGTTTGACCTTATAAAGACCATTCAGCATAAAGAGAGTAATCCAGAAAATCGAAAGCAGAGCTGAGGGGAATTGCATATCCGACCACACGAGTTGAATCGTATTATTATACATCCCCGATTCAAATCTGAGCAAGAAGATGACTACAAAACTCAGATTGATGCTGATGAGATCAGACCCTATGAGCAATATTCTTTCCAACCAGCGTGGCATGCTTTCCCATCTACTCCATCGTTCTCGCCAGGGATTGATTTCCCCGGGGTAGAAAAACGGAGTGAATATAATCGTTCACATCGAGATTCAAAGGTCACCATATCCTTGAATAGATCATGCATCTGCTTAAAACTATCTTATTTTTCACGATGAAAAAACTGACTCTTCTGTTACTCCTGGTATCTCTGATTGTTGCACAAAATTTTCCTATCACCATGGATGATCCAGTATATGATTTCCTGGATAGACATGAAAGCCACGGACATATCAACGGGGAGAATTGGAGTACTCGGCCATACACATATTCTCAGATCAATTCAATGTTGATGGATATCGAGTCCCATTCCGCTGAACTATCAGTTCGGGATTTGAAGCTGTTAAAGTGGTATCAGCAATTCTTTAATCGTAATTTCCCTGAGGAGACATTAAGCTACCCCTGGAGTCGTTCAAATTGGTCTCGAATATTGCGACCAGAGGGGTCCGATATACGCCCTCTATTCATGACCTATCAACAGGGCAATGCATCTGGATGGGTCAGTTGGTCCGAAACATTCCGCCTACAAAATAATGGAAAAGCTTCACGCGGTTATCATACGGACCACCTGGAAATTTCTGGATCAAAAGGTCTGATTGCGTTTTCCACCCAATACACTTTTTTCAGGGTCACTCGAAGTGATAAATTCTCAGAGTTACCTGATACCTATAAAGAGGGCTACCTACTAGATCGGGACTACATGAAATGGATCAACTGGGGCTATCCTACATCCTCATTGACATACACACATCCCGACTTCACTATTGGGATCCACCGCCAGCCTGTATACTGGGGCTACTCGAGCAACAACTCACCCATTCTCTCAAACAATGTCAATCCCCTACCCTATTTTGAGTGGACTACACAGATGCCCCATCTGCGTTTTAAATTTATGCATGCTCGATTGAGTCCAAATGAAGAAGTAAGACAGGACACCACCAATGAGCGCCGAAATCTGTCTGCTCATCGGGTTGAATTTGACCTGACACCCAATTTCGAATTTGCTTTTAATGAATTTGTCGTCTATGCATACCGGGATTTTGAATTGGGCTATCTAAACCCTGTCAACTTTCTCTTTGCTGAGGAGCAGGTACAGGGCGACCTGGACAACAAACTAATGGCAGTGGATTTTAAGTGGAAAATCATACCTGGTTTTACCAGCTATGGGACATGGTTTTTTGATGAATTGGATTTCTGGAAATTGTTTGACGGGTGGTGGGGAAATAAATTTGTTTTCCAACTAGGGGCTACCTACCATCCAGCAAGAAATCGACCTTCTATCACGCTGGAGTATACTGCTGCGAGACCTTGGACTTATTCTCATAAAAATCCTCTGAACAGTTTTACCGCTGCAGGTAAAGTTTTAGGATTACCGCAAGGCCCAAATTCTACATTACTCAGTCTAAAAGGGGAATGGCAAGTGAGTTCATCCGTGCATTTGTTTGCAAACTGGTATCGAGGAAAAAGCGGGAATTATATAGGCAGTGATCCTTTAGCGAGTTATGAATTGCGAGAGAGTGAATTTGAAAACGCGGGAACATTTTTGGTGGGCGATATTGCAGTTAGGGATTGGTACACTCTGAGTATGGATTACCGCATCACGGAATCTTTGCAGTTCTTTATCACGCGTAACACAAATTCTAGGGCAGTTTCCTCAGCTGGATTGACTATAAACTTTTAGGGGGGCTATTTTCTCAATCTGCGATACCCAAAATGTTTCACTCGGGCTGGCGATAAGCGAAACAGAAGGGCACCGGCCTTAAATATATTTAATATTGGATTCAGAGTATTATAACTGTACCTCGCTTTTGCTTGCCGGAAAACTGCTCCAGGTTTAGATCTATTTTTAATCATATTGTCTGTACGAAAGTAAAGGATCGGATTTGAAATATTTGCGATCTTGATCTTACTCTTGAAGACCCTTGCCCAAAGTTCGAGATCCTGGTCTGTTAAAAATGTCTCATCATATCCAATGAGATGCCTGAAGACCCTAGCGTTAAACATGACTGATGCGTGAACAAATGGATTCCTATAATGAAACCAACGTTTCATCTCTGGATAAGTCGTGGGCATTCTTTTCAAACGTCCCTGGTTTGGGTCCTGACCTGATTTGAATTCTATGGCAAATCCACCTAAGATCATCACATCAGGATGTTTGTGAAAGTAGTCCAGCTGCAATTTCAATCGTTCTGTGTGTGAAATATCATCGGCATCCATACGCGCATAGAATTTCGTCGTACAAGCCCGTATACTCTCATTCAAAGCTGCCGGCAAGTTGGCCTCTCCTATGGCCAGCAAAACCATATTTCCGTTTACCTCAAGGATTGAATCCACAAGAGCTTTCAGTTCTTGATCAATAGGACCATTCTGAATCAAGTGGATTGTCTCTGCTTTAACTGATTGGTTTAATACGGAGTCAATTGCTTCTTTTAGATGTACGGGATTTGAACCACCATAAAAGGGTATGCCCACGGTAACATTGGATTGATTTTTCATGGCCGTCCTTAAGCGATCCATACTGTTTGAGGATATGCAGCCATGGATAACCTTTTCATGAATTCCGTCATTTTTTAACCTTTTTTGACGTCTTCAGTAATAAGTTCGTATAACTGCTCAAATTTCATTCCCCAATCCATCTTTTCCTCAGCATTTTTTCGCATCACTTGCCTAACTTCATCTGTTTCTGAAACATTTCGATGGAACTGGATAATACTCTCGATATCAACCGGTGATTCATCTGCTCTAATTTTCAGTGCATATGTTTCATCTCCTACTAGGTCAGAATCCTGATATGAGTATACAAAGGGGAGACCTCGGGCGCAATATTCTCTCGTTTTTAATACACAGGCTTCTCGCATACCATTCCGGTGAATTGCCAGACTACTGATACCAACATCCGCCACCTGGTACAAGGCATCCAGATTATCGTTTAAGACAACACCATGTTTAACAATTTTTACCAGCCTACCCTCATTAAGCTTATCAATTTGCTGAAGCAGGGTCCGATTATGAATATTCCCTGCTAAATCGAGGTGAATGAGTAGGTCACCTGTGTACGCCAATAATCCACTGAGGAGGCGATCTAGCCCATGCCAAGCAGAAAAATTGCTGGCGATGAAAAGTATCCTTAATTCTCCTTCTTTTACTCCAGGGGGTCGTTGGATAGGTAAAATATCACTCACTCGAATACCATTACTCATTGTGAATCTGGATCCTGATTCTTTGAATGAGTGTGCGTAGCTAGCTATTTCGTTGGTTACACCGATCACACCACGAGTATATGCCATTATTTTTTTTCGGAGCCTCTTTTCCAGAGTTGAAATTATTTTTGAGAATGTTGAGATTGCAAAAAAATCATCAATTTCCTGGGTTTCAATCGTGTGGTGTTCGGTGTAAATCTTTTTTCCGAATTTGGAGTAAAATGCTGTCACTCCATAACCCAATGCCAGAGGATATCTTAGAATGTAAATATCATAATCTGGTCTGGATTCGATTGCACGCTGAATGTAGCGATATCGAAAGAGTTTTTGAAATAGGCCACGCAACAAAGCTACCTTTGGGAGCTTAATTTTAACAAATTCAAGATTAGCCTCATGTCTGGAAATAGTGCTATTTAACACGAGGAAATCGATAGGTATCTTTCGCTCTTTGACAGCTGCTGCCTGAAAGGCAATTTTTTTCTCCTTGAGATATTTGGGAGAAGGAATATAGTTTACATGTAGTATGCTAATTTCATTCATGAGAATGATTAATGCTCCTGCTGGTCACCTGCAAATAGATTTTTTCTAAAAGTTCAATAATCGTTTCCGAGGAATACTCGGACTTGATAAAATCATGCATGACCTCTGGAGTCGCATCAAGGTTAATTGCATTTCTGATAGCATTGGCGATGGATTGGCTGGTTCTATCAGAATGAATTCCATAAACATTATTTTCAATAATTTTTTTATGATTCTCAGCAGTGACAACCACAGGGGTTCCACTAGCCAGGGCTTCCAGTACTGTAATGCCAAATGTCTCAACCCTGCTCGCAGAAATATAGCAATCTGCATCTCGATAGTGTGACACTAACTCCTGGTTTGGAATCGAGCCCAATAGTCGAATATACTTTGAATTATTTTTGTAATCTTCTAGTGCTTCAAGACGCCCTCGATAAGGTCCCTCCCCTATAATTTCTAACTCGTAATCGGAGGTCGACCCATTCAAAATTGCTAAAGCCCCAATAATGAATTGGAAACCCTTATTCTCGTTAACATTTCCTACAGAGAGGAGCTTCACGCGTGGTTGTCCCTTTTTTAATCTTTGTGAAGATGAGGGGTGAAATTTTGAGATATCAATAAAATTTGGAACAACAGTGAAGGGCGTGGAATACAACTGCTCCATCTTCTGTTTTTGGGAATAACTCACAGCAATGTTCATGGTACTTCTGCGATAAAATGCTTTCGCGATAGCAAATTGAACGCGCCCGAGCCGGCGCCTGTCCATGGTTTTCGAATAATGTTCTGTGACCAAATATGGTATTTTATATTTTCTGCTCAAATAGCTTACTAAAAATGCCTGTGAAAAGGTGTGGGCATGAATTATGTCAGGCAGTCCCTCTGTCTTCTTTATGGTCCCAAAGAGTAGATAACCTACAATAAACCGTAAAGCCATGTTTACCACTTCGAAGAACGGAATATTTAAGAATAAGCGAATATGTTCATATGCATGATACGTCATTGTATTTTTCAAATGAATTCTTTTAATACTAACTGGTAGAGCAGCTAATACTGTCACATTGTATCCAGCTTCCTTCATAAGCGAAACTTGCTCACGAATGAAAATGCCTGAATTCGTATTATACCTATTGGGAAACCAAGATGGTATAACCAAGACCTTCATCTAAAGTATCCGTCCTTTTAGTTTCCATAATATGACCGAATTATACAACAGGTTTAGAACGATTTGCAGGGCAGCCATTATTCCAAGCCCTAACAATAAATCTCCATGCATATATCCATAATAAATTCCACCTGCCTTATTAAAGAGTGCAAATATTGTAAAATACAATGAGTATTTCTGGCCATCGAGAGCGATCATTGCTGAACTTGTGGAAGCTGAAATAAAGGCAACATAAGTCATCAGTAGTAAAACTCGAATTATCTCTGCGCTGGTGAGCCAGCCATTGCCTAAAACAAAACCTATCAGCTCATGAGAATAAATAAATAATAGCAGAAAAGGTAATGCTCCAATCCCTCCAAGCATTTTCCAGGTAAATAATAGAATTCTGCGCGGGTTCGCCTCAAGTTTTAATTCAGATACAAACTTTTGGTAAAATGATTGTGATACTGCACTGCTAATCGCCGCAGTTGGAACACTTAACACGCGCTCTGCCATTGAGTAATAACCTGCAAGGGAGTCCCCGTATAATCCACCAATAAGAAGGATAGGTACCTGTTTGGCCACGACATCAATTATAGAAGCTGGCCAGAAATAAAGAATATAAGACAATTGTTTCTTCAATATTTTCAGGATGCTTCTCATCGTTATAGCTCGCAAGTCCTTCCACTCTATTCCACTACTCAGTATGAAAAAAGAAACGGCTAGGCTAAATATTCTGCTTATGAGTAACATTTCCACACTTGCCTGAAAAATATATCCTAATGTTATTTGGAGAGTGAAGGTAGAAGCCGCTAAAGTTATTTTCGCATTTGCTATCCGTTTAAAGTTCTGTAAACTGGAATTGTAAAAATTTGCACTGTTCACCAGTCCCGTAAGTATGGCTAACACTGCCAGATAAGCAATGCTGGTCCTGCTAAACTTAAACTGCTCTATTTCAACCACGGACACGGTCAGCACAAACATTGAGGTAAAGAGAAGTACCATTGGAATCATTAGCACTAAAAGTAGAGCAAACAAGGTAGAACGGTCCGAGTCGGTAGCAGGGACCAGGGCAAACTCAAGCTTAAATCCCGCGATAGTCCCAAAAATTGTTGCAATCGCGTAAATAATCGCGAATTGACCGATTGTTTCGGTTCCGTATAACCGGGTGATAAACGGAATAGCGAAGAGGGGAATTATTTGCGCAATGCTTGATCCTTTAAACAAAGTCAATGTGTCAAGGATGTACTTTTTGAGGCTATTCTGCAATATTTGGCTGGCGCGTTTTTTTAATAATAGCTTGGATAACAATTGTTGCTAGAAGCAGAAATACGGGACCAGCAATATTTCGAAAATAAAAAGAGAAGAATGACATTAAGAGGCTTAGCGTCATTAACAACACAAAATAGAGGTTCGTATAATTGGGTTTTTCGAAATATTTAATAACGGAATATTTGGCAGTTCCACCCCAGATAAATGAAAATAAGAGTACACCAACAATTTGGAAATCTTCATACATCACTCGAACAAAAGTATAGGTATTAATGCCCATGTTTTTCCCGATCAGAACAAAATCTGGGTGCATTGAACGCACCTCCGATGTATCCCATATTCCTAACTTTGAAAGATACCTGAATACATCACGAAATATCGCTTGCCCGTATGTGTAGTTTATATGATGATTCGGATCATTTAACCACATGTCAAAGCTACTTACACTACCAACAAAGTAGGCATAAAGCGATTCATAAAAGAAGGTTCTAAGGTCCCCCCTATCAAAAGCTCTCATGTGAACAATGAAGTAGTTAAATCCATAAAATATCAGACCCAATATCAAAACCGTTTTCAGCATAGAACGAAAAACGGCTGCATTATCTTTGCGCTGGAAGGCCAAGGTAGTATACATGAACGACAATATCCAGAAGACGATACCCATGAGAAATAAATAACGCTGCAGGTTTGCAAATGATACAAATACATTGGAAACAAGAGGGAGAAAGGCCAATATTTTTTTAGTTCGATCTGTGGCAAAGAGGGCTCCACCAAATAAATTACTGAGGACTCCCACACTTATAAAGAAACCCGCAAACCTATAAACAATCGGGACATTAGCTATCTCACCCTGACCAACAGCGACCGTCATGTCCCGCACATAACCAGGATCGATAAAATAATACTTCGCCCCGCCAACAACTTGACTAAACACGTAAAAGAAGGCTGTACCGCCCAGTAGATAGAGGATAACAGTTATAAATGTTATTTTGTACAAAATCTTTTTGTTGAATAGTCCTTCACCATAATGATCTGGCAGACTTTCATTAAAGACAGTGTTTTTCCTAAATATTAATGAGACCAAAAAGTATCCGGCATAGACTGCCAGAATCCCAGATATTAGTATCATCAGAGATCGATCATCAGCTCGATGGTAATTGAACCAGTTAAATGAGTACAGTGAAAATAATGTACTCCAAACCAAAGTAAATGCCAATATGGGCGCATTGGCTAATGTTAGGCGTGCCATGAAGCTATATTTTACTGGCTATCAACTCTTTATTAGATTTATAATAATCTCTTGTAAGAATGTACATCAGAGTGAGAGATGCCGAAAAAAACAAGATGATGATCAATATTGAAAGTCGTTTTGGTTTGATCTTTCTATCTGGCACTTGTGGTGGGTCAAGCAGGTAAATATCAACTGTTCTTTTAAGTTCTTCTATTTTCGCCTGTTGCAGTTGAAGTGCGAGAAATTCTGATATTTTTGTTTTCACAGTAACATCCCTGAAATTTCTAAAATACCCAATGCTATTCTGAGGAATGTCTGCCGTAGCGAGCAAAAAACTTTCACCCCCCTGCTTCAGGCTTTCAATTTTCTGATCAACCACAGCAATTTCAATTTTTTTACTCTTTATTTCTGGATTCCCTAATCCTAACGTCTTCTCAAGGAACTCGAGTTCAATCTCCTTTTGAATCTTCATCATCTCAAGTTCACTTATTGAGTTGATAGTCGCAGTAATTTGATCCTCTAGTTTTATCACACCTGTGGTCATTTGGAAATTTGAAAAGCTGCTCTCACTGGCAACAAGATCATGTGCAGCAGTTTTATAGGCTTCCTCAATATATGTTCGATAATTTTTGGCAATGTTTTGATTTAACTCCAGGGCAATTTTTGTCAATTCTTCGTAAAAAGAAAACACAATATCTCTCGCCTTTTCTGGCTCATTATCATACAGATAAGATATAGTAAATGTCCCATCTTCTCTATCATAGACACCGAGATTATCTAGAACTGCTTTATAGGTCTCAAACTTTGTTTCCTTTTCATACACTTTTTGCAGGTCATGTTTATCGATTATAACGTCTAAGACTCTGTGGGTATTCAAAATTCCCATGTATTTATCTAATTCACTCCCACCGCCAAAGCCCATAGAAAATGGCATGACCTCTGAGAGCATCGATGCCAGACCAGCCCCTCCAGACTCATTCTGCACAGCAACGACAGCTGTCGATTGGTAGGTCAGGTCCAATGTAAAGAGATAAGCAATGGCTAATACAGCGATTATGGAATTTACAGCCAATAGCAATTTAAAATTACGGTAAATCAAAATTCCAAAATCAAGGAGTGGCGTTTCTTTTTTCTCAATGTTTTCCATAATGGATTGCTTCCAAATTATTTTAATATTTAAAACGTAAGTTTATCATTTACCTGTTGCTGAGAGATAGGTCAAATAGATGGTTAACATTGCAGTAATAACACTCAGGATACTCATGTCGCCTATGTATATATCCTTGCGAGTGCGGGGTATGTATATCACATCTCCTCGTAACACCGGAGTCCTTAATCCCTTTTCAGTATCACCGTCAATATGGGTAATGCTCACTAATCGAGGATTGCCATCCCTAGTGTTTCCACCAGCTAAGGCAATATAGTCAGAGACTGAATATCCTGGAGAATATGAAAAACCGCCTGGATTTTGGACAAAACCGGTCACCAGGACTCCCCTTTCCCACATGAAATTTATTTCGTCCTGAGATTGTAAAATGGTGCTCTGGAATTCTTCTGGCAAAATCACCATATGGTTGATATTGCCATTTATCATGCGAGAAAGAGTAACATTTTTCAAATCAGCATTCTTCTCAAAGACTACCTGTCTTTGGATATAATTACCCAGTGTCTCTTTTGGTGCAATAATATCATATCCTGCACCTGTTATTGACCCTCTAACCACAATCCCATTGAGATTTAGTTCGCCAAAGGGTACTTGTACATGGTCGCCTTCAATCAGCGTCGGATTTGATTCTAAATCACCAGCTAAAATGTACTTATGATAGTCAATCAATTCCTCTGTGCCATCCTTGTGAATAATTCTAATTTCAAATTCTTTAGCCAATTGATGAAACCCGTCCACCTGATAAATGGCATCATCTAATCTGGAAACCGGTGTTTCAATCACAAAGCCAGGTGTCTGAACTGCCCCGGTTACCAAAACCTTAAAATATCTGGGTTTAAGGAGCGCTAAATACGTTTTGGCTCCAGGGAATGTATTATCTCTCACAAATTTTTGTACCGAAGACATTGCATCAGTTATGGTCAAACCAGCGACATGGCACACCCCAACTCCAGGAATAAACAAATCCCCGGTTGGAGTCACAGTAAGTGGGTACGCGAATACTTCACTCGTTAGTATGCTCAAACCAATTTCATCCCCGGGACCCAATATATAGATGGTCGGATCAACAGCCTGCTCAAGAGCGGCGGGCCTCTCTGACAATTCCATATCAAATGAGGGAGATTCTTCTTTATCGACCTCAGGCTGCTTCATGCGCCCAAAATCTTGAGCCCACAAGCATGATATGAACAGCAATAACAACAAAGACATCCTTAGATGTTTCATTAACCAGCTCCTAAAATTATCACTTTTGCGCTTTTATAATTTCCCGTAGCATTCCGTGTATCAACTATGAGTTTTGAGTTTTCAACAATAGCCTTGATATCATACTCGGAGTGATTGGTAGTGATCACCACACAATCATATTGATTGAGCTTATCCAGATCCATATTGATGGTAGATTCTATCCTGGAGTCAAACTTGATCTCATCAACATAAGGATCATGAAAACTGACCCTGGCTCCCTTGGCTTCCAGAAGTGAATACACATCCAGAGCAGGAGATTCTCTCACATCATCGATATCAGGTTTATAAGCCATACCCAAAAGCAGGATCTTAGACCCATTGATACTTTTTGAGCTGCCATTTAATCCATCAGATACCAGCTCAACCACATACTCAGGCATGGAAGCATTGATCTCACTGGCCAATTCAATAAAGCGAGCCTTGTAGTCAAGGGTTCGCATCTTCCAGGAGAGGTAATGAGGATCAATGGGGATACAGTGACCACCCAATCCTGGACCTGGTGTAAACTTCATAAAGCCGAAGGGCTTGGTTGCAGCAGCATCAATCACCTCCCAGACATTGACACCCAGCTTGGCGCACATAATGGCCATTTCATTGGCCAGACCAATATTGATACTCCTGAAGGTGTTCTCAAGGAGCTTGGTGAGCTCAGCAGCCTCTGGTGAAGAGACAGGGATGAGTTTGTCCATAACATGACCATAGACAGCCATACCCAGCTTGAGACAGTTCTCAGTAACTCCTCCAATGACCTTAGGGGTGTTAGTGGTATGATAAACAGGATTACCTGGATCAACACGTTCAGGTGAAAACAGCAGATAGACATCAGTTCCAACTTTGAGACCTGATTCCTCAATTGCTGGTTGTAGAAGTTCACGGGTTGTACCTGGATAGGTTGTACTCTCTAAAATGATGACCAGATCTTTGTGAACATACTTGATCAACTCTTTGTTCACATCCAGGATATAGGTGATATCAGGATCTTTGGTCTTACTTAAGGGGGTTGGAACTGCTATACAGATTGCATCGATGTGTTTGATACTTGAGAAGTCTGTGGTGGCTGTGAAGGTACCTGCATCAACCAGGGCTTTGAGCGCAGCATCATTTACATCCTGGATATAGTTTTCACCTGCATTCAACTGATCTACTCTATCCTGGTTCACATCTATGCCAATGGTACGGATACCAGCATTACCAAATTCAACTGCGAGAGGCAGGCCTACATAACCTAGTCCCACAATACCTACTGTGATATCCTTGTTCTCTATGCGCTTTAATAAATGTTCCAATATGTCATCCGCCAATTTTGTAATCTCTATAACACTTATATGTTGCTACGACCTACATTCCTGTAGTTATAGCCAAATTCTTTTAACTGATCGATACTCAAAATATTGCGAGCATCAACAATATTTGGAGCTCTGAGATGTGTTTTCAATTCTTTTAATCCCAGTCCCCTCAGTTCATTCCACTCAGTCAGGATAATCACGAGATCTGCATCTTCAACTGTTTCCAATACGGTCTGGCGTGTATCCAATTCGGGAAGGAAAAACTTCTTCATGTTCTCTGCAGCAATAGGGTCATAAGCTCTCACCACTGCTCCTGCATCTTCCAGACCCTGGATAATAGCCAGGGCAGGTGTATCTCGGACATCATCGGTATTTGCCTTGAAAGCCAGCCCCAGGATTGCCACTGTATTGCCACTCATGTCAGGGAGGAGTTCTTGAGCCTTAGCTAAGATCACATTTCTCTGATTTTTATTGGCTCCAATGGCAGCCTTGACAACCTTGAAATCGACACCGTGCTGTTCACCTGTATAAACCAGTGCTTCTGTATCTTTTGGAAAGCAGCTCCCACCATAGCCCGGTCCTGGATGAAGAAACTTTGAGCTGATACGACCATCAAGACCCATGGCTCTGGCAATAGTATGAACATCTGCCCCAACTTTATCAGCCAGATTGGCCATCTCGTTTATGAAAGATATTTTCACTGCTAGAAAGGCGTTTGAGGCATACTTGATCATCTCTGATGAAGGGACGTTTGTAATTACCATGGGAGTTTCATTGATAAAGAGTGAGCGATAGACTTGCTTCATCACATCAGCAGCTCGTTCAGTATTTACACCCAGAACCACCCTATCAGGCAATAGAAAATCTTTGACAGCAGAACCTTCCCTCAAGAACTCAGGATTGGAAACCACATCAAATTCAAAATCAGATTCCTTTTCCTGGGTAATCAAGGCTTCCAGACGGGCACCTGTGCCTACTGGTACAGTAGATTTCGTGCAAATTATTTTATAGCTGTTCAGGTTTTTTGCAATGGTTCTTGCAACAGCTTCCACAGCCTTAAGATCTGCTTCCCCGTTGTCACCCATTGGTGTACCTACAGCTATGAAAATGACTTCTGCATTCCTGACTGATGTTTCAACATCTGCACTGAATGCAAGTCGGCCAGCTTTTACGTTACGATCAACCAGTTCTTTGAGACCAGGTTCATAGATAGGAATTCCACCTGCTTGAAGCATATCGATCTTACTTTTATCGATATCTGCACAAACAACAGAATTACCAAAATCTGCCATTCCAGCCCCGCTGACGAGACCCACATAACCTGTTCCAATAACACAAATATTTCTCATTTAATCCCCAAAAAATTATCCTTCTTAAAAAAGCACAGCAATATAGACGGCTTGCCATAGGGCAGAAAGTTATTTCCCTATAAGAGACCGTTTCTACGTCGCCAGATCCATTCAAAAGTCAACAACACGACCATTGTTGCAAAGATGATAGGTGAGCGCACACCATTATACCTAAAGGAAGACTCTCTTTGGATCATTTCGATCGGTATATTGGGTAATTCATCCTCCCCGATTTGGATAACCTGCCCCCCACTTCGTGATGCCAGACGTGAGAGGAAAACCTCATCCACACCCCTGCTCTGATCTTCTCCATTAAAGCTCATCAAGTGAATCCTACTCGTATCTCTACCCCATAGTTCCCCAAACCTATATGCTTCAGCGATGACCATCATCTCCCCAGGATGCTTGGTGTCAAGCTCTGTCTGGTAAATTCCATGCTCATCACGCGAGAGATTGAGGGATGTTTGCTTGCCGTGCTGGTCTTCCTGCCACGCCCTCAATTCAGCTGCTTTAATGATTCGATTATCCAGATCCTTTATGGTCACATCGATTTTGACGTACGCCCCTGTTCCAGCTGTTTCAACAGGTAGATCAATCTGGACTGGGCTAAAAGATGCTATTTCCTCCAAATAAGTGAGGAGGTAATCCCACAGTATCTCAAAAGAAGGCTTTGATTGAGGATGAAAAAACCATTTCCAAAATCCACTTCCTGAAAAAATTGCTCGAGGAGGCTGATCACTAATACTTAATACAGACGTTGCTGATGAACCAAAACCAGTTATAAGGAGTTGGTCTCCGTCAGAAGTGATACCATAGGCTGGCACATCAACTGGCGCATACTCCATGAGGTCACCTGGAGTATACCTTTGCCCAATTAACCCCAGGTAAAAAGTATGTTCCTTGGAAGATTCGCTCCAAAAACTAGTCTGAGGACCTGTGGTACCATTCACACTAAGCCCCTTCACATCAAGCCATTCAATCCATTTTGGAGGTAATTTCTCAATTCCATCATAAAACAGAATCGTAGGGATTGTGGAAAAAGCAGTATTGTCCCATGTAGATTGGGAAATTGCTTTCAGGGCTTGATTGCCTGGATGATTGAGGACAATCAAATCTAGTTTCTCAGGATTTATATTTATTTGAAATTGGGACCCCGCTCTCTGGGTACCATGCACAATGTGAACCTGGAAAGTTGAGTCAGAAAAACTCTGGACCACAAATTTATGCAGCTCGTTGATTCTCTCACTTATGATTAACACATTTTTCTTGGTCTTGTCCTGCACTGTTTCAAGTAATTGTTCCGTAAGGAAGTCTCCACCTTCCATAAATACTTTTATTTTGACTAGCGTTGCAGTATTGTTTGTCGCTGGGAATGTCAATTTTATATCCTGAAAGCCCTGGTTGAGCGGAATAATTTCTTCAGTCAATATTTGATCCAATTCCGTTAAAATTTGTACCGTAGCCTGTCGTCCAAAAAGACCATCCTGCTGCAATTTTCCCTGTATTAGAATTTCTCCATCGGAACCTGCACCAACCAAATAGCTTACATCAATTAGTTTTAGGGAGGTGTTTGATTTTGGCTTATGGGGATAAACTACGTTTACAGCAAGTGTTTTTGACCACGCTACATCCAGAGGAGATCGTCCCCCATTCAAGTGACCATCTGAAAACAGAAAAACTGCGGAGTAGATATCACTCATCTCTGGACCATTTGCAATGAGCGGGTTCCAGTTAAAAACACTTATACTGTCTTCGAAAGTGAACTTGTCAGAGCTGATCTCCTGCCCTCCCATGGTCCAGATATCAACAGTGGCATTTGTCTCGAGCTTTCCAATGGTTTGATCGATGGAATTTTGAAGATCCTCTTCATTGCCTTCCCAAGCCTTACCCATACTGCTTGACTGGTCTACAACAACTGCCAGTCGCTTTGGAATTGAGTACTGTCGGAAAAGTGAAAGTTGAGGCTCAAAAAGTAAAAGGAGGAGTAAGAACAGTGCAAGAATCCGTACAGCTGGGATAATCCAGCTCAGCCAATAGTCGACCCTGGATGAACTATTTTTCCTAGGTTTGTTCATTGAAAAGGCAAAAATACTGCCCACTATGAAGAGAAGCAGGAAGAGATAACCGCCACCGCTGAAATCGGCTTCGAATGAAAAACCAAATGGAAGGTTCATTTAGCCGCCAAAACTGAGTTTTAAATTGGGAACGGCTGCGATATCCAATGGATCAGATCCCTGGCTACCTGCTTTCCAATAGCCCATATAGGCTATCATGGCAGCATTGTCTGTACAATAACGCATATCAGGCTGGTAAAGTATTTTTTCATGTTCATTAGCGAGCTCTACCATCCTCTCCCTCAGTCTTGAGTTGGCAGCGACACCCCCAGCTAAGACTATCCGATCATGACCTAAATCCCTTGCAGCTTTCATAGTCTGCATTGATAGTACGTCCACTACAGCCTCTTGAAAGCTAGCCGCAATATCAGGTAAATGGAGTTTGATAAATTCTGAATCTTGCTTCGAAATGTATTGAAGCACATTCGTTTTAAGTCCGGAAAAGGAAAAATCGTAACTGCCCTCAAACGAGCTTCGGGGAAAGTGATGGAATCTTGAATTACCCTGTTTACTCATCTTATCGATAAGTGGTCCTCCTGGATAGCCGATACCCAGTAGTCTGGCGACCTTGTCGAAGGCCTCTCCTGCAGCGTCATCGCGGGTCTGCCCTATTAACGTGTAGTCTCGGGCGTTTTCCACATGAATCAGTTGAGTATGGCCTCCTGATACCAACAAGCATAAGAAGGGAGTTGGTAAGGTCTCTTGTCCAATAAAATTTGCAAAGATATGACCCTCAATATGATTGATCCCATACAGGGGAATGTCTAATCCCAATGCAAGCCCCTTGGCATAACTTAGACCAACCAATAATGATCCAGCTAAACCGGGTCCTTGTGTTACTGCAATTCCCTCAACGTCCGATAAGGACATATCTGCCTGTTCAATGACTCCACGAACGACTGGACCAAGCAACTTATTGTGTTCTCGAGAAGCATATTCAGGAACCACTCCACCATAGCTGGTATGCACAAGCTGGGTTGCCGTAATATGGTGAATCATTTCAGGCCCGCGAAAAAGAGCTGCCGCGGTTTCATCACAGGATGTTTCAATCCCAAGGATTACAGTGTCTTGCATCTATTTTTGTACGATCTCTATTTTATCAGGAATAAATCGGTTTACTCTTTTTACACCAACTGGTAGTATAGCTTCTGGCACATATAGCTGTTCATTCTGATTCCAATGTGCACGATAGTCGAAGCTTACAATAAAATCTTCAGGCTCCAGCTCTAGTAGCCTATCCATACCACCCTCTACCTCCAATCCAATAAACTGAGGGATCACGGAGATTTCTACATTGCGGGGGACATTCTCAAGTCTAATGGGAATGTTCAAAAATTCAACTGCTCCAATACTCTGAATATCGGCGCTCAAGGTTACGGCAGTAGTATCCAGAATATATAGCTGAGTCGGTTCGAGTGATATGGGCAAGGATACAAAGACGTCTGCATCCACACCAGATACTTGAAAAGGTGGGACAGTGATACTGGTGAGTTCATTAAGTAAAGAAACAGGACCATGTACCATTACTTTGCTTGGCTCCACGCGGATATCCCCAACCAGCATATATCCCAATGCAGGTTCAATATCAGCTTGTACATATACATTGAGTTCTTTATGAGCCATACTTTCAACACTCACCCAAATTGATTCTGGCTCAACAATATGCAATAGATCCAGTTTATAGTCTCTGGGCATAATGAATTTATCGGGATGCTCAGCAAAATACTGATTTAGATAATATACTTGAGTGTTTTTCGTTTTTGTCAAATCCAATACCAAACCAGTCTCTGACAAAGGCATGGTCATGCTAGCCCAAAGAAGCGTGTGACCTTTCCCTCGGAATCTTGCTGTAATAAGCTCGGGAATTTCATTATTGAATGCTTTCTCTTCTGATAGCCCAGCAATTCGAAGAGGAATATCCAGATCGAAAAAATACTCAATGTCTGTAACAACAAAGAACCAGAGCAGGACAGCCAGGATCACCGATCCTACTTTTATCTGAATGTCCGTCGTGAATATTTTTTTTAGCATTCTGTTAATATAAATTTAAAGCCCACAGGCACAAAGACTTCAACGCTTTTCATTGTGTTGATTTCAAAACATTATTTCTAGTGAAAATGAAAAGGCGATGTACCCGAAAATAAGATAAACATCGCCTTCATATTTCATACCAGGGTAGAAAACCTATCCCGATGAGATTAGATCAGGAGTGTTACTCCTTGTCTCCCTCATCTGAATCAGCTGCTTCAGTTTCTGGGGCTTCCGGAGCCTCTTCAACTTTTTCAGGGGCTTCAACAACTTCTGGAGTTGCCTCAACCTCTTCTACTTCCTCTATTTTTTCGACTTTTTCTACTTTTTTCTTTTTAGGAGCAGCCTTTTTCTTGGCTGGCTTCTTCTCAGCCTTCTCAGCCTTCTCAGCTTTCTCAGCGGGTTTTTCTTCAGTTTCACGGATTTTACTAAGAATGGCCTCTGGGATCTCGAGTTTATCACTTACATGGTCTTGACCACGGATGAACTCATCGATATCATTGCGTTCCTTATCCTTGATAGCTGACTCGTGGCTGACAACGACTTTTTTCTCAGTCGCATCAACTTCAACAACCTTCACTTCAACTTCAGCATCCTGTTCAAACTGATCGAGGATTTCTTTGCGCTCTTTCTTACGGAAATTGCCCAGAGAAATTATTCCCTCTACGTCAGTGTCAGGAAAGCTAAGGATGACACCCTTTTCGAGAAGCTTGATAACAGTACCCTTATGAGAGGTATTCACAGCAAAACGATCCTTAAGCTCTGGCCATGGATTTTCCTGGGCCTGCTTGATTCCAAGAGAGATTTTGCGTTCACTCTGGGAAATATCAAGGATTTTCACCATAATTTTGTCACCACGATTCACAATTTCCTTGGGATGGCGAACTTTACTCGTCCATGATAGATCAGAAATGTGAACTAAACCGTCAATACCCTCTTCAAGCTCGATGAAAGCACCAAACTGGGCCAGGTTGCGGACAGTTCCCTCATGGACTGAACCGACGAGATATTTCTCTTCGATGGTTGTCCATGGATCGGGTTGTAGCTGTTTTACACCAAGGGAGATCTTGTGGTTTTCAGCATCCACTGAAAGCACAATGGCATCGATTTCATCACCTACATTGAAAACATCTGAAGGATGCTTAATATGCTGGGTCCATGAAATCTCTGAGATGTGAACCAGACCCTCAACACCAGCAGTCAGTTCAACAAAGGCACCATAGTTGGCAAGGCTAACAACTTTTCCATTTACAGATGTACCCTCTGGATATTTGGCAACAACACTTTCCCAAGGATGGGGTTTGAGTTGCTTGAGTCCCAGCGATACCCTCTGTTTGGTTGTATCATAATCAATAACCTTGACCATGATGTCTTCATCCAGACTAACAACCTCTGAAGGATGATTGACACGACCCCATGAGAGATCTGTGATATGGAGAAGACCATCAATTCCACCAAGGTCAACAAACACACCAAAATCGGTGATGTTTTTGATCCGCCCTTCGAGAATCTGACCAACTTCAATTTCATCCAGGAGTTTACTGCGTTGTTCCTTCAGGCTCTCTTCCAGGAGTTCCTTACGGGAGACAACAATATTTTTACGAAATTCGTTGACCTTAACGATCTTAAATTCGAAAGATTTTCCAACATAAGCATCGAAATCTCTGATGGGTCTTACATCCAGCTGGGAGCCAGGTAAGAAGGCATCAACACCGAGGATATTTACAACCATTCCACCCTTGATACGACGGGAAATGGTACCTTCAACAGTTTCAGCATCAGCATATTTCTGCTTAACATTATTCCAGACACCCATGAACTCAGCCTTGCTTCTAGATAATACGGCCTGTCCAAGTTTATCTTCCATCCTCTCCAAGAAGAGTTCAACAGTTTCACCAACTTTTGGCTCATCATTCCCAAACTCATGACGTGCAACGAGACCTTCGGATTTACCACCAAAGTCTACCATAACATCACGATCGCTTACAGAGATAATGCGAGCTTCAACCAGGGCCTGCTGTTCAATATTTTTAACGGTATGATCGAGTAATTCCTGTAAAGCAATAGCTTCTTTACTGGTAACTTCCTGCTCTTCAGGTAACTCACCCTGCTTCAAGGTTTTAATCTCAGCAAAAAGATCATTCATCAATGCACGTTTTCCCTGGGATACATCAGGTGCATCTACTTGGGCTTCAGTTGGAGCAGCTTCTTCGGTAACTTCTGGTTCAGGAGCTACTTCGTCAGCGACTTCAGCTACTGGTTCCGCCTCAACAACGGGCTCTTCTTCCACAGGGGCGGCAACTTCAGCTACTTCTTCTTTCGCTTCCTCGACTTCCTCTGCAGGTGCTTCTTCAACAACTTCTTCAGTTGTGTCTTTGGACACAGCTTCTTCAGTTGCTTCTTTAGCAACGTCTTCAGTTGCTTCTTCTTTAACTTCTTCTACAACTTCTCCAGTTGTGTCTTTGGACACAGCTTCTTCAGCTACGGCTTCTTCAGCAGGAGCTTCTGGGGTTTCCTCGGCGGGCGTCGTCTCGACGGCGTCTTGGGATTCAGCGGATACTTCAGCTGTTTCTGCTGTTGCTTCTTTAGCAACATCTTCAGTTGCTGCTTCAGCAACGTCTTCTTTTACATCTTCAGCTTTTGCATCCATGTCTTGTTTCTTGGTCATTAAGTTTCCTCCATTTGACTTCGCTGTCTCCACCCTGGAGACAATAAATTCTATCTGATCATCGATACTTAATTCTGTCGTATCGAGAGTAATTGCGTCTTTTGCAGCTTTCATAGGTGCCAATTTGCGTTTGGCATTATGTTCATCTCTTTCGAGAATCTCTTTTTCTAATTCTTCTATGGACTTCTCTATACCCTGTCGGGCAAAATCCTTCTGCCTGCGTAAAGCTCGAACCCGAGCATCTGCCACCATATAAATCTTGATATCCGCATCGGGAAAAACAACGGTGCCGATATCACGCCCTTCAAGCACAACATCGTGGGATTGGGCTACTTCACGCTGAACCCCTAGCAAACGATTTCTGACCCCGGCGATGGCGCTAACATCAGCCACCAGATCAGTAACTTGAGGCGATCGGATTTCATCACCTAGCAGATTTCCATCCAAGTAGATTTCCTGGATATCTTTATTGAATGTGACTTTTAGATCAAGACCATCTAACAATGTCTGCAGATCATCAAGCTTTGATAAGTCCATGTTTTCATTGATTATTTTTAAGGTAATAGCCCGGTACATTGCACCGGTATCGATGTGCCGAAAATTCAATTTTTGGGCAACACCGTGAGCCGTAGAGCTCTTGCCGGATGCTGCAGGGCCATCAATGGCAATAATCATTTCAAAAAGCCGCTTTAATCAATATTATTTTATATACTCGTTTCAAAGCGGCGCAATATAGACGACCATTAATGCCAACACAACCCAGAATAGTTGACCTAAATAATTGAATTTTATAAGGGAGAGCTTGCAAGAACTACTTGATGCGATAGCCTTTATCCTCATACTCCAGAACCCAGTTTACGATGATACCAATGTCCATGCGTTGGGTTGCTCCCAGAAAACGTCTGTTCCTGAAGTAATATGAAGAATAATCCTGTTTGGTTTCCTTCTCCATATCATCCCCCAATGCTGCAAGTCTTTCCTGCCATTTGATGATATTCGATTTCCGCAAATCCAGCCAGCCACCGCTGGTCCATTTCTCAATATTATCAGGGTTAACATCCAGTACAGTTCGTCCCTCAAAATTGGGTTCTGACATATCAGGACCGCGCAAAAATGTGATACCATCCTTCAAAAGAATCGGTGTACCAACCGAGAGGATTGTTGAACGTAACTCTTTATTCGTGAGAATTTCCGCTTCCATTTGAGCGGCAAGCTCATCAGGATCAGCAGTTAACACGTCTGAAATATTTCCCTTGAGACGTTTGAGAATGTAGACTTCATACAATAGTTTTGTTAAACGCGGTGGACCCAATAACTCGAAAGCCACACTATCTTTCCCGGTTTCTTCCTCAAGAGCTTCCATTTTCTTCAGCGCATCCTTGCGGATCAGCCCGGCACGATAGGAAGGTGCCAGTACAGATGAATCAAGACTGGAGATGATATCATTACCTGTGTTTCCACCCATAATCTCAAGGAGTGTCAGATCTGCAATTTCTTCAGGGGTGACAAATTCCATTTGACCTTCCCCAGTCAAAACCGAGAATTCTCCAGCAGAAAAATAGCCATTCTCACCTGCATCTATATAAACTGACTCCAAAAACTCGTCTCCCAGCCGATCCCAGGTAGATTTTGGGGATTTACTCAGGGAGTCACCCAGTATGGTGGCTTCTCCTGGCAGGGAATCATAGAGGGGAATGTGACTTCCTCTTCTCACTACTTTTCCAAAGCCAATTTTTTTCCAGGCTATGGCTGCAGTAGGTTTGATTTCCTTGATGATCGGTGCCTGTGGTGTTCGTCCAAGCAACCAGAGCAGCATGGTGTGAGCACCCGCCAGCGATGACTTACTCATCAGCATTTTTGAAGGTTTGTCTTCTGAATGGGTATAGGGAATATTAAAGCCCATACCACCTGTTCCACTGGTACCCACCTTCAAGTAGAGTTTTGTATCAGCCTGTCGCATACTTTCGATAAGAATCTGCACGTGACGAATTAATTGTGGAATATATAGGGTTGAAATAATTCGCTCCACGGTCTCGATCAACTTATCGTCGGCAGTTTTACCCTTGCGAATTTCATTTATCTCCGCTCTGAGCTCAGCAACGATCTGATAAACATTCTGATAGGCAAAGGCGGTGGCCGTGTTGATGCAATCAATGAGAATCTGAGGTTTATGGGTATCCATGATCTGGTATAATTTTGAATTATTAATGATATCTGGACCGAGATCGTCGTAAATGTCATGAATCATTAATTCTACCTGTTCTGGTTTGGAATAAATATCCGCCTTTGATAAATAGGACAATTCATTTCGTACAAACAGATCACCGTGTACAGAAATTATTTTTGTTCCCTGATTAAGGGGATGATTTTCAAGTATGGCCTGAATTTCTGCGGCCTCATTTTCCCGGAGAGATGTCACGATTAATTCAGATGGTTTTTCTTCAAGTAATTGTTTGGCAATGGCTTGACCCACCAGCCCCCAACCACCAAGTATTAATACTCGTTTACCTTTAATGTCCATGTGCCAATTCCTTCAATTTTGCGATCTCGGCAGCTGATAATACCCGATATTTACCCAGGGAAAGATCATCCACTCTTAAAAATGCAAATTGCTCTCTGTGGAGTTTCACCACCTTGTGACCCAGAGCCATAAAAATTCTCTTTATTTCGCGTTTACGACCCTCTCTAAGGATGAGTCTGATTTCTGTAAATCTATCGAAATAGTTGTAATCAAGAACCTCTGCGATTGCTGGTGTTTTAGCTTCAATATTTATGCCAAGCGGCAGACGATCCAGATCCTCCGAGCTCACCTGCCCCAACACGCGTACAGCATATGTTTTGGGAATTTGAAATTTTGGATGGGTCAAACTATAGGCCAGATCTCCATCATTGGTGAGAATAATCGCCCCTGTCGTATCAAAATCCAATCTCCCCACTGGATAAATTCTATCCTTTGATGGAATTAAATCAATTATTGTGGTCCTGCCATAGGGATCATTGGTAGTGCTGATGACCTGTGTAGGCTTATTGAGGAGAAAGTATTGATAGTCTGGTTCGAGTATGATCTGCTTCCCTTGAAAGACAACCTCGTCTGATAATGGATTTACACGTGTAGCCGGATTGCTCTCAATCTGACCATTGATTGTCACCAAACCTTTTTGAATAAGGTCATCACAGACCCGTCGTGAACCCAGACCAGCCATTGCCAGATAGCGATTGAATCGTATCTGCTCTTCAGATTTTTCAGACATATCACTCAAGATTTTGGTCGTGATTCCAGGGATCAATTGGCTGATTAAACCAACTCGTTGTCATCCTCAGCCAGAATATCCTCTACTTCTCTCAGTCGTGGTAAATCTTTGACGGAATTAAGACCAAAATACTGTAGAAACTCCGTACTGGTCCTATACAAAAGGGCACGACCCGGGCTATCCTCACGACCTCGAATTTCCAATAATTTCCGATCGAGGAGTGTTCTCAAGGAAGAATCAGAGCTGACACCACGAATGGACTCAATATCATTTCTGGTGACAGGTTGTTTGTAACTCACAATAGCCAGTGTTTCCAGAGCAGCCTGAGACAATCGGAGTTTCCCAGATTTGGAGAAAAGGCCCTTAATGTAGGATTCAAACTCTGCGTTGGTCACTATCTGATATCCACCAGCAACTTCTTTGATAAAGAATGCTCTCCCGGACTTCTCATAATCTGAAGCCAGTTCGCGAATGACTTCCTGAAGGGGTATTTTGCTGCCACTGTCGCCGAGACAGGTATGAAAGCGAGCTTCTGTCAAAGGCTCTGGTGTGGCAATCAACAAAGCTTCAACAATCTGTTTTAGTTCATTAATTTCCAAAAGTGCTACCCCTTGATATAAATAGATCATCAAACAATTTAGATTGTTTTACTTTTACCTGACGATTCCTCAACATCTCAAGAATGGCCAGAAAAGTGACAACCACCACCAACCGAGATTCGAATTTCTCCAACAGACCTGCAAAACTCAATTTGGCTTTTGCCTGAAGCAAGCCATTCAGAAATCCTACCTGTTCACTTAGCGTAACTTCTTCAACAGCAACCGAATGAGTGGCAGGTTCTTCATAGTTTTTAATGAGATATTGAAAAGTAAGCATGATATCATACAGTTTTACATCTTCTAAAATAGCCGTATTGTCTTCCTGCTGGGGATTCCATGTGGCTGGGATATGATAATAGTGTGGTCGTTCAAATCTTTCCATTTCAGAAAATGTTGATGTTGCTTCTTTATAGCGCTTGTATTCGAGCAACATATTCATCAACTCGGTGCGTGGATCTTCAATCTCATCATCACCATTGGCCTCGATAGGCAACAACATCCGGGCTTTGATTTTCATCAGTGTGGCCGCCATGAGAACAAAATCACCAGCGGAGTAAAGTTTCAGTTCTTTGGCCAGATCAACATAATCAAGAAAATCCTTAGTGATTTGAGCGATGGGTATGTCATAAATATTTAATTCATCACGCTTTATTAAAAACAATAACAGATCCAGTGGACCTTCAAACATTTCCAGATCAATACGATGGAGTTGATTCTTCATCACGACCGGCCGGCAGGTACAAATCCTAATTTTCGATAGACTTTACTGATGGTTTTTGAGGCCATCTGTCTGGCTCGAATAGCGCCTTCATCCAAAACTCCAGAGAGATAACCTTTGTCGCCCATGATTTTATCATAGCGTTGTTGAAATGGCTCTAAAAAGGCAACGAGGGAATCTGCCAGCTCGCCTTTAAAACTGCTATACTGCTGGCCTTCGAAACGTAAAGCAACTTCTAGAGGCTGCAGATCATTCAGAACAGAAAAAATTGTCAGCAAATTCCCTATACCAGGTTTTTTCAGAGAGTCGGGTGTGATCTCTCTTGCAGAGTCAGTGACGGCACGCTTGATTTTGCGTCTTAATACATCTGGCGGATCAAGGAGAGATATGTAATTATTTTCATTACTATCAGATTTAGACATCTTTTTGTCAACATCTTGAAGACTCATTATTCTCGCTCCTGCTTGGGGGATAAATGGCTCAGGAACTTTGAAGGTTGGACTGTAAGTATTGTTAAATCGATTCGCAATATCTCGGGTCAACTCAAGATGCTGTTTTTGGTCCGCACCTACAGGAACAAGATCTGTTTGATAGAGCAAAATATCGGCGGCCATCAAAGCTGGATAGGCATATAGACCTGCGTTGACATTGTCCTCATGTCGCTTTGATTTATCCTTAAACTGGGTCATTCTATTCAATTCACCCATATAGGTATAGCAGTTTAGCACCCAGGCGAGTTCAGCGTGTTGAGGTACATGAGATTGAATAAATATGACATTTTCTTCTGGATTAATATCCGCCGCCAGATATTGTGCAGCAAAGGATAAGCATCTGTTTCTTAAATCTGCAGGTTTCTGGCGAACTGTGATTGCATGCATATCTACAACCATAAAAATGCCTAGATAATCTTGCTGCATCTGCACCCAATTTCGCATTGCTCCAACATAATTCCCCAGGGCTAAGTGTCCTGAAGGTTGAATACCTGAAAGCAGAATTGGTTTTTTATCTTTTTGTACGTTGCTCATAATTTAGACATCTTCAATTTTTATATGACCCGGATGGTTCTGGTATATGTTTTTTCATATTTCTCAAGATAAAGATCAGGATGATCAGCGTTCATACTATTCATTTTTACAAAACCTGATGCATGAATAAAATCGCCTTGACCCAGCGATATAGCAACATGGGTAATCTTATCTGAATTCTCGGTAAAGAAGATCAAGTCGCCAACTTCCCAATTTGAAAAATCATCGTCAACGATGGTACCCACATCAGCTTGCAGGTAGGCATCACGGGGGAGTCGTAACCCATTTAAACCATAAACGGTTTGGACAAAGCCAGAACAATCAAAGCCCTTTGGAGATCGGCCACCCCAAAAATATTGAATTCCCTGAAACCCAAATGCGGTTTGAATGAGTCGCTCAACGTCAACAGAATCCACGAGAGGTCGCGGACTTTTTTGAACCCATCCTTCCACACCATCAGGGAGCAGCAGTTGTACCCATCCCCCATCTTGGTCAAGCAATGGAAGTCGTGATAGGAGAGTAATATCACGAATAGTATTTGATTGGGTGTCAGGACTCTGAAATATCCAGGAAATCTGTTCGCCATGATAATAAAAGGTGTGATTCTCCCATGAAGCAGGTTTATCAATGACAAAAAACCGAGCTACCCAGCCCTCATATTTGTCTTCTTGTCTCACCCTAAGCCAATCACCCCTATCCTCCAGCACTTCTAATGTCTCACCCAGGTGAGTCTGTGAAGTCGCTTCAGATTTAAAAGCCGCATCCCGGTATATGAATGCAATACTGACATTTGTTAACAACTGTAAGGCCAAAATGCCCCTCCTTTGCGAGGAGGAATTTAATCGATGATAACGGTGAAACAAGGGTTGCTAAAATCTGGTATCTCTACAAAACTCAATGTACTGATTGTGTGGAAAATAGTGTTTGCCCACCTCTAGGCTTTACAGTAAATAGTCGCCATGTTAGATGAAACACTTCAACTCTTTCGGCGATATCCCGCATCTACATTCTGAGAAGTAAAACTGACTAATATGGACCCATTCGCATTTTCTACTGCTAAACTCCGCCTTCTTGAACAAATTCGAAATGCCTGTTCGGAATCTGAGTCTCATGATGCACCTCGAATGATTCGCTGTAAGGTGGAAGTCGAGAATGTGGCTGCTATGCAATGGCTGGCTTGCCAATCCATTCCTATCAAGACTTACTGGGCCAACCGCAACCAGGAATTCAAAATGGCCGGGCTTGGGATTGCCCATGAAATTTCAGGACAGCAAACTCCAGACCTGACCAAACTCTTTACTGAATTGCGCGTCCTCCTGGATCCAAAGTATCCAGATCTTAGATACTATGGTGGTTTCCAATTCAATCAAGGCAGCAAACCCTCTCAAGAGTGGAAAAGTTTTGGCGCCTACCGCTTCATTATTCCCCTGTTCGAGCTGCATCGTTCCGAAGAGGGAACCTTTCTGGTCTGTAACTTTCTCCAGAACATTGAAAATTGTAATCCTCCAGAGGCCATCGTTAAGCAACTCGAGGATGTTCAATTTGAACTTACCATGAGTGACTGGGAAGAACGAACCATATTACACCGCCGAGATATCCCAGACCGTGCAGAGTGGCAATCCTCACTTGATACTGCACTTGAAGAAATGGAAACAGGTAAATACGAGAAGGTGGTTCTAGCAAGAAAAGCTACTTTAACCTTCAATGATCCAGTTGATCCTGTTGCCTACTTGCTTCGTCTGAGGAGAATGACTGAAGAAACCTTTAATTTTTATTTCCAGGCTGACGAAGGTCATGCTTTTTTGGGAGCCACACCTGAAAGGTTATTCAAACGCCAGGGGCGCACACTCCACACAGAAGCCATCGCAGGTACTCGCCCCAGGGGATTAACAACCCGTGATGATGAACGTTATGCCAGGGCATTGCTGAATTCGGAGAAAGAAGTCAGAGAGCACAGCATAGTTGTTGATATGATCAAAAATGTCCTTGAGAAGTACTGTCATAACCTGGTAATGGATGAAGAAGTTCAAATCACGCGACTTTCCCATGTCCAACATCTCTGTAAACATTTCAAGGGTGAATTGGATCCCGAAACCAGTGACGCAGATTTGATCAAAGCTTTGCATCCCACACCTGCTATGGGTGGCTATCCCACCGATATTGCGCTGGAGGCAATTGAAGATCTTGAGCCATTCAATCGGGGCTGGTATGCTGCTCCCATAGGATTTGTGGGACATGATCATACCGAGTTTGTGGTAGCAATTCGCTCTGCTCTTATTGAGAAGGAACGAGTTTCCCTTTATTCAGGTGCCGGGATAGTATTAGGTTCAGATCCCGCCGAAGAATGGCAAGAGATAGAAGACAAGATCAGCAAATTTTTAAAAGCACTGGATCTCTAAACTCACCCCCTCCCCGGGTTTACCGGTTATCTCGTAACCATGTTTTGTCACTTTATTCAAAGTCCTTCTTCATTAGATTATGGGCTATGAGATTATTTCATTTAACCCCATTTAATTGGTCTACTGATCTATGATCACCAACCTTGATGTAGCTCAGATAATTATTGAAGGGCTCTCTCGAGTGGGAGTCACTCAATTTATCATCTCCCCTGGATCCAGATCCACACCACTCACCATGGCAATTGCCAGGCATCCAAAGGCAAAGACCATTATCCACTACGATGAACGCGGAGCAGCATTCTTTGCTTTGGGTTATGCACGGGCTACCCGTATGCCAGCAGTTCTGGTTTGCACTTCAGGAACGGCGGTCGCCAACTATTTTCCAGCGGTAATCGAAGCTTCCATGGACAATATACCCATGATCATCCTCAGTGCAGATCGTCCTCCTGAGCTTATTGATGTAGGTGCGAATCAGGCAATTTTTCAGGAAAATATTTATGGAGTATATCCTCGACTTGCACTGAATCTTCCACCTCCTGAGACTGGAACCATAGCAACAGATATCCTCGGCCAGGTTGATGAACTGTTTGATAAAAGTACTGGAGACCATCCAGGTCCAGTACATCTGAATTGTCAATTTAGAGAGCCCTTATTACCTGAGAGGATTAAAGGTTCTGATTCACCAACCTTTGATTCTGAATGGGCTAATAAAAGCTCAAGTGACGTGTCGGAGTCTCCATCCTCTTTAGCTTTGTCAGCTGAAAAGTTGCAACTCGTGGTACAGAACCTGAAAAATTTCAAAAGAGGTCTCATCATTGTGGGCCGGTCGCTGAGCAATGCCTGCACAAATTCGATTCTGCACTTCTCAGAAACCTTTGACTTACCTGTTTTCCCAGATGTTCAATCAAAACTGAGATTTGGTGGCCATCCGCTTGCTATCAATCATTTTGATCTGGCCCTTCTTTCTGATGCCCTACAGCTATTAAAACCAGACTATGTTATTCATTTTGGAGGGGCATTTACTTCAAAACGGCTCCTGAATTATCTGGATGATTCAAACATTTTTTATGTCTCAGTAAAAGAAACTCCTGAGCGAATTGATCCAAACCGCCAAGTGAGTGTTGAGTTTCAAACTGATGTTAAAGAATTTTGCCAGAGCCTGGCCGCTCACAAGATTGACAGGGATGATCAATGGCTATCATCATGGCAACGGATTGATGAACAGATTGGCCTCTCCATTTCAAATCTGCTAAAAGATGAGTCCCGAATCTCCGAACCTGGAACGAGTTACCAACTTTCGAAATTGATTCCCAGTAACCATGCACTCATGTTGGCCAATAGCATGTCCATTCGAGAGATGGAGATGTTCGCATCCACAGGTCATTTCGAAGGTGATATCTTCGTAAATCGAGGCGCGAGCGGAATAGATGGCCTATTAGCTACAGCAGCTGGATATAGTGCTGGCTCTGATCATCCAGTCACCCTTCTTATGGGGGATCTGGCATTCCTCCATGATTTGAATTCACTCCAATTGATCAAAACAGCCCAACAGCCTATCATCCTGGTGGTAGTCAATAATAATGGGGGCGGCATCTTCAGCTTTCTACCAGTGCGGAATGAGGCTGATGTCTTTGAACCATATTTTGGGACTCCCCATGGGCTAACCCTTGAACATGCTGCATCTATGTTTGGTCTGGCATATTCAAATCCTGCAGATATGGATGAATTTAAGACCACCTACACCAAAGCGAGTAAACAGGCTGAATCCATCCTCATTGAGTTGGTTACTGATCGAAGCGAAAACCATGGATTCCACCAACAGATTTTCGAAAGTCTTCGTGAATCCTACTAGCTCCACCTCTGAATGGAAATACCGGATTGTAGGAAATACAGGGGGGTATCCCCTGCTCTGGCTACATGGATTTATGGGCGGAGGAGATGATTGGCTTGATCTTGCCCAAACTCATTTCTCAGACTATTGTAACATTCTCCTGGATTTACCAGGCCATGATGGCTCAATAATTCCAAGCGATACAATATTCGAAACTATGCTAACTGCCCTTCCCAGGCAACTCTCCAATTCAGGAGTTGAAAAGTTCATTCCTATCGGATACTCCATGGGAGGTCGTATTGGATTTCATCTTCAGAAAATTATACCAAAAAATATCCCAGCACTGGTTTTTCTATCGAGTGCTCCTGGACTAAAGACCAGGAATGAACGAGAACAACGCACCATTGATGATGTTCACTTAATGGACAAGCTGGATACAATAGGAATTGCTCACTTCCTGAAGGAGTGGTATTCATCTGCCTTATTTGGTGAAATCAAGAATAATTCAACCCTTTTCACTGATTTGTGCCATAAAAGATCAAACAATGATACTAAACAGCTACGCCAAGCTCTGGTATTGATGGGAAATGGAGCGTTACCTTCCCTCTGGGATGACCTGAATGATATTACCATTCCAACTTTGCTTGTGACAGGAGAGTTGGACTCAAAATATCATCAACTTAATCAGGAGATAAATCTGGGAATAGCTGGAAGTATCCATCATCAGATTGCCGATGCTGGTCATGCCTTTCATTTTGAAAAACCATTGGAAACAGCTCGTATAATTAGACATTTTCTGAGCGAAATAATTGAAGGAGAATAGCGTGACATCTATAAAGTGGGAATCTGCAGGCGAATACACCGATATTCGTTATCATAAGTACAATGGAATTGCCAAAGTAACTATCAATCGGCCAGAAAAGCGTAATGCATTCAGACCTCTGACAGTCATGGAAATGATCAAAGCATTTGAGAATGCTCGTGAAGATCCTGAAATAGGCGTGGTTATTCTCACAGGTGAAGGGAAAAAAGCCTTTTGCTCTGGTGGTGATCAATCCATTCGTGGAGACTCGGGATACGAAGATGGGGAAGGTGTACACAGACTCAATGTCCTCGATCTTCAACGTCAGATTCGAACCCTTCCAAAACCTGTTATTGCCATGGTAGCCGGATACTCCATCGGTGGTGGGCACGTCCTTCACCTTGTTTGTGACCTTACCGTGGCTGCTGATAATGCTATTTTTGGTCAGACCGGACCGAAAGTTGGGTCCTTTGACGGTGGTTATGGATCCAGTTATATGGCACGCATTGTGGGTCAGAAAAAAGCCAGGGAAATCTGGTATCTTTGTAAACAGTATTCCGCTCAGGAAGCTCTTGATATGGGGCTGGTAAATACGGTGGTTCCTACCGCAGATCTTGAAAAAGAAACTGTGGCCTGGGCCGAGAGAATCCTGGAGCATTCTCCCCTCTCGATCCGATTATTGAAGTCAGCTTTTAATGCCGATGTTGATGGACAAACTGGTCTTCAAGAACTTGCAGGCAATGCGACCCTCTTGTACTACATGTCCGAGGAAGCTCAGGAAGGGCGAAACGCTTACAATGAAAAGCGCAAACCAAATTTTAAGAAATACCCCTGGCGCCCTTGACCACTTCAAGTAAACCTGGATTTACTGTATGGGTTCAGGCTGCACGGCCATGGACGCTGGGTGTTGCAGTATCCCCTGTTCTTATGGGGACGACGATTGCACATACAGAAGGTGGCATTCAATGGCTGGCTGCCATAGCTGCCTTGCTTGGGGGGATATTCATTCAGATTGGGACAAATCTGGCCAACGACTATTTTGATTTTAAAAAAGGAGCTGACAGCGAATCAAGAGTTGGACCCCAACGGGTCACTCAGTCTGGGCTCATTGCCCCAGAGTCAGTAAGAAATGGCTTCATTGCCTGCTTTGGGCTATCCTTTGTCCTAGGTATTTATTTGGTCTACCTGTGGGGTTGGCCCATCGTTGTCATTGGCCTGCTCTCACTCTTATTGGGTGTGATTTACACAGGAGGACCTTTCCCACTGGCCTATTATGGTCTGGCAGAACTTCCAGCCTTCCTTTTTTTTGGGCCCATCGCCTGCGCCACAACGACTTTTGTCCAAACAGGAACCTGGAGCACCACTGCTCTGATTGCTGGCATCTCGGCTGGATTCTTTTCAGTAGCCCTACTCTCCATCAATAATCTTCGAGATTATCAGGAGGACAGGAAAGTTGGGAAACGGACTTTAATCGCACGCTTCGGTCGTCGATTTGGTGTCATAGAATATGGTTTTTCAGTCTTGTCAGCAACACTGATGCCCTTATTGTTCCTCTACTTTACACCAACCCATACCATGATAGGAATTACGGCTATTTCAAGTCTCATGGCACTCCATGCGCTTCGGATTACTATCAACTACAGAGAGGCTTCTGAGTTATATGCGGTTTTAAAAATGACCAGCAAATTGCAGGTTATCTTTACAGTCATTTTCATAATCACCTGGGTGATATAGGGGAATCTTCAATAGTATGGAATTTCATACCCCAAATTTTGCAGGAATCACCCTATTACCCCAATTTCAGGATATTCCCCTTGAATTAAAATCTGCCCGTATTTTCAAGTATTCTCTACCTTTTAAAAATTCTCTGGTATTAAAACATACCACTCTCACGGTGAGAGAAGGTCTCATTCTTGTACTGACTGATGTAAATGGGAAAACTGGTATGGGTGAGATTAGTCCTCTCCCTGGATTTAGCCGTGAAACTCTGGAAACAGCTTTACTCAACACAACCATGCTCCTGGATAAAATGGTTGGGTCAGGTGAATTTACGGCACATTACTACTCCAAGAAAAAAGGAGGATGGCAAGATAGTGTCGCTCCTGCAATAGCACATTTTGGGGTAGAAACTGCCATTTTATCCCTCCTCTCCAATTCGAAAAATGTAGGTGGAGGTGAACTAATTTTTGGGAAATCCAGTGATAGAGTACCTATCAATGGATTGATTCGAGGTTCACTTTCAGATTGGGTTCCAGAAGCTGAGAGAATGATTAGGGACGGCTATAAAACACTAAAAATCAAAGTAGGTCGAATAAACAGTACTCTTGAAGCCAGAGGCATTCAGGATATTCGTAAGTTTGCAGGTCCTGAAATTAAATTGCGATTGGATGCGAATCGAAGCTGGGATCTGGCAACTGCCATAGAGTTTGGCAAGGCTGTGGAGCCCTCCAATATTGAGTACATAGAAGAACCCCTCCAGGAGCCAGTCGATCTTCCAAGATTTTTTGATGCATGCGGTGTGCCCTTCGCCTTTGATGAAACATTGCACCAGATTATGGATCCAACCATTTCATTTGAATCCTACACAGGGTTACGAGCCCTGGTTTTAAAACCTACCCTCATTGCCTGCACTGCCAGGCTCATCTCATTGGTCAATCAGGCAATAGAAAAGGGTGTACTCCCCGTATTGTCTTCAAGTTACGAAAGTGATGTCGGTTTGACCACACTGGCACAGCTGGCAGGTTCAATCAGTGGAGAGAATATTGCTGCCGGATTGGATACCCGATCTGCATTTACTGCAGGGACCACCAAATCACCAACTGCAATTCATGATGGATGGATGTCTACGCGATCAATAACCACACAGGATTTGGACCTTAGCCATTGTGAATTACTCTACCAAAGCTAAGCAAGTCAATCAGCATCCCCTTCTGAAGACTGCCCTGAAGTATCCTTCCAGACCTGCAGTTCAATTCGGAGATTTGACGCTCACATATTCTAATCTTTATTTAAAAGCAAAGCAATTGGCGACAGGTTTGTCCTTGAGAGGAGTTCAACAAGGCCAACTGATTGCCTTGGGCGATCTTCAAATTAAGGATATGGTCGTATTGGTTTGGGCTTGCATACTTGGTGGCTATATCGCTTTCCCTTTAAATGTACGTTTCCCTGTGTCCTCACTAGCGCAGATACTCACAAATATCAAGCCTACACTCATCATTTCCAATTCTTCTTATCCACATCACACTTCAGTGGTATTTAGCGAATTAGAAAGGGATGCTGACCAACAGGGCTCTATCGATCTACCGCCTTATGATTCCCAAAAGGCTGCAACTCTCCTCATGACCTCTGGCTCTTCTGGGGATGTCAAATTTGTTCAACATAGTCATCACAATCATATTGAAAGCGCTAGAGGTTCAAACAGAAATATCGAACTTAATTCCTCCGACAGCTGGCTATTGAGTTTGCCACTCTATCATGTTGGCGGACTTTCTATTCTTTTTCGAGCAGGTTTATCCGGTGCTGTAGTCATTATTCCCGAGGAAAAAGATTCGCTACTTGAGGAAATTGACGAATATGGCGTCACCCATATTTCCCTGGTAGCGACACAATTGCAAAGACTTCTTAAAGACGAGGCAGGTCCCAGGATTCTCAAAGGGATGAAAGCTATACTTTTGGGTGGGAGTGCTATCCCTCCGACACTCATTCAACAGGCTTTAAATCACGATCTACCCATTCATGTAAGTTATGGATCCACTGAAATGGCCTCTCAGATTACAACAACTTTTGGGAGTAATCGTGAGTCAGCCCTGCAGAATTCAGGGAAAGTGCTCCCTGGTAGAGATTTGATCATTTCTCATGAAGGGGAGATCCTTACCAAGGGGGAAACCCTGGCTCAGGGTTATTTATTGAACTCAAGCCTCATTGATCTGCGTGACGAGGCTGGGTGGTTCCATACTGGCGATGTTGGATACACAAATGTTCAAGGAGAATTGACTGTTACAGGAAGGATGGACAATCAGTTCATCTCAGGTGGCGAGAATGTGCAGCCCGAACATATAGAACGGGTACTCTGCAAAATTCCAGGGATTCATAATGCAATTGTCATCCCGCAACCTGATGAGGAATTCGGGGCCAGGCCAGTTGCATTTCTTGAAATTGAGGATGATGCTCCTAATGGTGAAGAAATTAGCCAACAGCTTAGAGGCCACCTGCCAGGATATATGCTCCCTGTGGCGTATTATGAGTTTCCAGTGATGCAAATAGACAATAGTTTTAAAATATCTCGACAAGAACTGATTAATCAGACACAAGCGGGAAACATTGATTTGCACTCCCTCTAATAATTATTATTTAGTCCCTAATGAAAAACACCAACACAAATTCGAAATCTTCTCGTCTCGACTCCTTTATAGCAAACCCTCGAAAAGCCATCTGGACACTGGGTTTACCTGTGATGACTGGAATGGCTGTTCAAACTTTATATAATATCGTGGATATGTTTTTTGTCGCTCGCATATCTGTAAATTCTATCGCTGCCCTGGGATTTAACCTACCCCTTTTCTGGATGGCCATGGGTATCAGCTTTGGTCTTGGTACAGGAGTCACTGCCGTGATCGCTCGCTTTATCGGCGCCAAGGATCACGAAGCTGCTACCAATGTTGCTGAACATGGACTCCTTCTTGGATTGATCATTGGAGGGATGTTCAGTGCTGCAGGCCTCCTCTTCGGGGAAGAAATCTTAATCCTTCTTGGTACACCAGATGAACTGATGCCGGACACGCTTGCCTATTTCCAGGTGATTGCAGGTGGATTTATCTTTATGATCACCGGTATCTTTCTCCGTTCCATCTTTAGTGGAGAGGGTGACACAAGAACGCCTGTTAAAATTCAGGTCACCAGTACCGTCTTAAATATCATCCTGGACCCTATTCTAATTTTTGGGTTTGACATGGGTGTACGTGGTGCTGCTCTGGCTACTGTGATTAGTATGATCGTCGCAGTTATCATGTATAGCCGGGTAATTCTATTTAAGAAGTCAACGTTGCTCCAACTGGATTTTAAGATTTTCAAATTTAAGCCAAAATACATCAAGGATATCTTCCGTATTGGAATCCCTTCTTCGCTCTCTATGATCATCATGTCACTGGGAGGTGCACTATTTAACTGGATTTTGGTTCACTATTCACCAGAAGTCGTTGCAGGCTACCAGATTGCAGGTCGACTGGATCAGATATTTTTCTTGCCCATCATGGCCATCGCAGGCTCACTCGTCACACTGGTGGGCATGTTCTATGGAGCCCAGCGTTTTGACCTCATAAATAATGTCATCAAGGATGGACTTCGATATGGGATTTTTATTGGCTTTGGAAGCGGAATAATCTTTTACATCATTGCGCCATATGTATTTAGAATATTTACTGATGACCCAACAGTACTTGCTGTTGCAGTGAGTATCATTAGGACATTTTCACCGGTTTACTGGCTCATCGCCATTGGTATGATTTCAGGTCGGGCACTACAGGGTCTGGGAACTGGAGTTCCCTCGTTGGTCATAACTGCCATCCGTGTCGCCGTGGTCAGTGGACCCCTCGCCTACTATTTTGCCGTAGTTCTGGAGAAACCTTATGTCTGGGTTTGGTATGCCTCTGTCATTGCAGTTTTTATAGCAGCAGGAACGTCATTAACCTGGTTGTATATTCGATCTAGAAGGGTACAACGAGAAGTTAAGGCCCAGGCCGCTTCCTAATCATCATCTCCTGAGTCAAGTTCAAGCTGGGTAGCACCTGGTGTCAGCGCTTCTTTTTTCTGAAGTTCAAGAATCTTGTTAACGGGTCTATCCAGAGCCCTTTTCCGAGTTGAAATCAGATCCTGGAACTGACGAACCGCAACGTCAAGATTCTTCCCTGTTTTGTCCATCACATCAGTAAATTTATCCCACTGTTGCTGGAACTTGACCACTTCGTTCATGATTTCGGAAGCACGTTGTTCCATCATAAAATTGGATGTTGCCTGATTCAAAAGGGACAATACCGCATATAAGGTGATGGGAGAGCACAGCATGATCTTTTTGCTCAAAGCCTCTCCAATAAAATCAGGATCTTCCTGGTTGATAAATCCATATATGGATTCATTGGGTATAAACATCATGGCGTAATCTACTGTGCCTTTAGCCGTATCGATATAACCCCGTTTGCTGATCTCATTCAGGTGCTTGCGGACATCCTGAAGAAAAGCCTTTTTCTCCATATCCTGCACCTGGACATCATTGCTACTGAGGAAATTTTCGTAATGAGCGAGTGGGAACTTGACATCCATATTGATTTCACGGCTCTTTGGCAGTTTGAAGGTATAGTCAGGTCTTTGTCCATCGTCCATGGTTGACTGCTTGGTATAATTGATATTCTCCTGTAAACCGACATAGTTCAAGATGTCTTCAACCAAACGTTCACCCCATTGTCCGCGCTTCTGGGAGCTGGCCAGCAATGTCTGCAGCGTCTCCGTCGTGGTACGGAGCTTTTGAGTTTCATCCTTTGAGGTTTCCAGCTCAGTTTTCAATTCTGTGGAGCGTTGGACAATATCTTTCAGCCGTACATCCATGTTTTCCAGGGATTTTTGAATCAATTGTTCCTTTTCGCCAAGGTGAGATTGATTCTGTTTACTCTGATCTTTAAACTTTTCATCAGCAAGACGCAAAAATTCTTTCTGGCTGCTTCGAAGGACATCCTGGGATAAACTTTTAAAGCTGTCCTGGAGTTGTTCCTTCATCTCTAAAAGACGTTTCTTTTCTTCTACCAGACGATCTTTGGAATCTTCTAAACGGGCAGTAATGGTGGCATTGCTCTCCCTCAATTCAAGGGCTTCAGAGCGCAGTTTGTCGAGCTCGTTCTCTGCTCGTTCTAATTGTTCCTGAAGATTGCCTCGCTCCACCTCCAGTCGGGTAATGGCTTCACGATCCTTAGAATCTCCAGCTCCCTGGGTCAATCTTGCAATAATAAAAGTGACAGCTGCTGTGAGTGCAGCAATCAGAAGGGTATAGACTATTTCCATATTTACCTATTCAGGAATTGCTCTCTGGGAAAGCGGGTTGATTATAGTTTATCTGCCAGGTCCTGCTCAGCAACAAACTTGACTTGAATTTTATCAAGTCTTTCGATTTCATCATAGCCTACAACAATAGAATATTCATAGACTTGCTGCACTTCCTGTGCAAAAATACGTAGAGCATCAACACCAGGGATAGCCAGGAGTAATTGCTTGAATTTTCCTTGATTGTAATAATACTCACCAGGCGATTCTATGGGTCTAGGGAAGGAGTGATAGAAGACCCGTCTAAATGGGAGCTTCTCAGGTCCCATGGTGATGATAGGTACTATTCTCCAATCACCGCCGGCCACTTCACGAGTGAAATCAGCATCGATATAGCCCAAATCCATGAACGCGTGCCCTTCAAAAGATTCAGTTTGGCCTACCAGACCTGAGCGTGTTTTGCTGAAATGTTCAATTTCATCAAGAATGCGTGGATTAATACGATAACCAACTTTGAAATTTACGAGAACACTGTCTGGTTCTGCCTGTAAACGCAATGTATGAATATCATGGATGTTGGCCAGATAAGGATCATATGCGATGTCATGCCACAGGGCTTCCAGTTGGGCACCAAGTTTCATTCTGGATTGCTGTTCATATTTCTGTTGTAGATCTTCGGTTTGGTTCTGCTTTTTTGTATCAAAAAGGGTCGTCAATTGATCTCTGAGAGCCACTCCTGGCAAAGGAGTTGCATCCTGATTAGGCATCTTAATGTCTTTCTTAGAACTCATGGCAGGATCATCTTTGAGACGAAGACTGGCTAATGTCCACTCTGACAGCTTATTTTTCCAGGTGAGTAATTTTGTATATGGGACCTTATCCTCAAATCGGGCCAGAACTTTCGTATCTCTCAACGACAATAGATCCAATTGGACTGTAAGCTCACCCTCCATGTAGTTGTAGCGACCCAGGATCAGATACGATTCATAGCCTGGATCAACCTGTCTTTGAAAAACTGATTTCCAAATCAGATCCTGGAGTTTGTGGGGTCTATCCACCAAATCATTTTGAAAGTCAGGGATAGTGTATGCATAGAGATAATCGGTTTCAGCCAGACCAGCTTTTAAAAAGCCTGGAAAGCCCTGTTCTAACCAACCTTGCTCACCTCTGGGGCTGTGATTTTCAAATGGTTCTATAAACACCAGAATGTTGTTGTTTGAGACAGGTAATATCTCTTGACCAAAAACGCCAACGACAAGCATCCCTGCAATGATAAATAGAACTAACTTTTTATTCATAAGCTCCCCAGATTATTCAGATTACTTGCCAAGAAAATAATTCTTTGCTCGTCAAGTTTGCAAGCACCATTACAGAAACAGATTTTCAAAACCCTATCGGGAATTTCGGGCAATCCTCGCCCAGCTATCCCGGAGGGATACTATTCTGTTAAAAACAGGATGATCATCCGTACTATCCTGGTCAACACTAAAATAGCCGACCCGTTCAAACTGATAGCGCTCGCCTGACTTGACAGTCCTCAATGCAGGTTCAACTTTTGCATGCTTGATAATTTCAAGTGAATCAGGATTAATATTAGATCGAAAGTCCTTTCCTTCTTCAACTTTATCAGGATGTTCAACACTAAATAGACGGTCGTAGAGACGAATTTCAGCATCTAGACTTTTCTCGGCGGAAACCCAATGGATGACACCTTTCACTCGTCTATCAGTAGGCTGTTTGCCCAAAGTATCTGGATCAATGGTGCAACGGAGTTCAACAATCTCGCCAGCAGCATCCTTGATTACGTCTTCGCATTTGAGGATATAACCGTAGCGCAATCGCACTTCTTTTCCAGGGGCGAGACGGAAATATTTCTTCACAGGTTCTTCCATGAAGTCATTATGATCAATATAGAGTTCCCGGGTAAAAGGTACACTTCGAGTACCAGCACTTTCGTCTTCGGGATTATTTACAGCCTGGAGTTCTTCCACCTGGCCTTCGGGATAGTTTTCAATAACCACCTTTAAAGGATTTAGAACAGCCATGACGCGTGGCGCGATGGCATTGAGATGTTCCCGCACATGATTCTCAAGAATGGTAACATCAACCACGCTATTGTGTTTAGCCACACCAATATATTCACAAAAATTGCGAATGGATTCAGGTGTATAGCCCCGACGTCTTAATCCAGAAATGGTGGGCATCCTGGGATCATCCCAACCACTGACAAAGCCCTCATTGACAAGGGTCAAAAACTTGCGCTTGCTCATCACCGTGTACGTGAGGTTTAGACGGGCGAATTCGATTTGCTGAGGATGGTGAATCTCAAGTTTATCACAGAACCAGTCATAGAGTGGCCGATGATTCTCAAATTCCAGAGTGCAGATGGACTGAGTAATTTTTTCAATGGAGTCGGACTGTCCATGGGTAAAGTCATACATGGGATATATACACCAATTATCACCTGTTCGATGATGATGACCATGAAGAATTCGATAAATGACTGGATCTCTCATGTGGAAATTGGGATGAGCCATATCAATTTTGGCTTTTAGTGTCCGGGTGCCATCTGGAAATTCACCAGCTTTCATCCTAGCAAACAAATCCAGATTTTCCTCAACTGAGCGATCCCTATAGGGACTATGCTTTCCAGCTTCAGTTGGTGTACCACGGTACTCCCTACCTTCTTCCAGGGTCAGATCACAGACATAAGCCAGTCCGTCTTCTATGAGCTTCACTGCCCAATCATAGAGTTGATCAAAATAATCAGAAGCATAGTATTCCCGATCTTCCCAATCAAATCCCAACCACTTGATGTCTTCTTTGATGGAGTGAACATACTCTTCTTCTTCTTTACTGGGGTTGGTGTCATCAAAACGAAGGTTGCACACCCCCCCATACTTTTCGGCCAGACTGAAGTTTACAGCGATTGATTTTGCATGTCCAATGTGGAGATAGCCATTGGGTTCTGGAGGAAAACGCGTATGGACAGTCTGGCCAAAACGACCAGATTTTAGATGATCATTTATGATTTCTTCAACAAAATTCAGCGATTTTTCTGGAGTTGTGGCAGCACTCTCACTCATGTCTGCGTTTACGTTCGCACCCATACTATCCTCATATCTATAGCCTGATTTTTCAGGGCTTGGTCAAAAAAACTAATCAGCAAATAACATACATTTTCATCCACAGCTTAGCCATGATGAATTTTGCTCAATCCTGTGCTAGATTTATTGTTGTTGGGCAACCAGCTGGAGTGCTCGATCAATGCGATTCATGCAGCTATCTTTCCCAATGATGGCCATAATTTCGAATAGACCAAAACCTACAGCTTTACCCGTAATTGCCACACGAATTGCATGGACAATCATCCCCATTCCCACACCTTCCTGTTCGACGAAAGTATGCAGGAATTGATCTAGGTTTTCAGCAGAGAAATCTTCAACTTCAGGTAAGACATTTCTCAGTTTAACCAATAACTCACGCTGAGCTTCAGCATTGACCAGACGTTTTCTGAATGCTTTTTCTTCATATTCAATAGCATCTTCAGTTTGAAAAAACTCGGCATAATCGAGGATATCCCCTGCAAATGATATGCGTTCATTGGCAGCTCCGAGAATCGCTTTGACCTTGCCTGTTGTTTCCTCAGAGACTGGGGTCGTTAAAAGTCCAGCTTTCTCAAGATACGGCAAGACCATCTCCATCTTTTCATCCATCTCCAGTCGCCACATATAACGACTCTGGAATGATGTAAGTTTTTGGGGATCAAAACTGGCAGGCGCTTTATTGATTCGATCCAGACTAAAATTCTGAATCATCGCTTCACGGGTAAAATCTTCAGTCTTATCGTCTAAGGACCAACCAAGAAGAAGTAAATAGTTAACAATGGCATCAGGAAGGAATCCAATTTCACGGTAGAAATCAACAATTACAGGGTTGAAAGTTTCAGGAGAAGCAGAAAATCCAATTTTTGAGGCTATGCTTTCACCATGATCGTATAGAACCTTGAAGTCTCTATTCTTTAAATATTTGTCCAGTTTTCTCTTGCTCAGTTTATTTGAGCTTCCAGGCTCAGCCACAAAAGGAAGATGGGCATAAATGGGCAATTCAAGCCCGAGACTCTGGGCAATAAATATTTGACGTGGCGTATTGGGCAAATGCTCAATAGCTCGAATTACATGACTGATTTCAAAGGCACCATCGTCTACCACACTGGTCAAATGATATAAACAGGATCCATCCTTGCGTTGAATAACGTGATCTTGTTCTCCACCCCATTCAAAGGACATATCTCCACGAACCAAATCATGAAATTCACATTTGCCTGCTCTGGGCATTTTGAGGCGAACGATAGATTCTCTACCCTCTGTCTCAAATTTCTTGGCATCTTCATCTGTTTCAGCCATCCAGGTGCGACTATAAATGAACTGGCGCTTTTCTTTCTCAGCAGCTTGACGCTCAGCTGCGAACTCTTCCGTTCTTGAGAAATCTCTATAGGCGTAACCGTCATGAAGTAGCTTCTCTACAGCTTTTGCATAAATATCAGATCGTTGTGATTGGAAGTAGGGAGCGTGGGGTCCACCCATACCGGGACCCTCATCCCAATCAATACCCAGCCATTTGAAACCGTCCATAATAGGTTGCAGGGCTTCGTGGACATTTCTGGCCTGATCTGTATCATCAACACGGAGAATAAATTTGCCACCATGATGACGAGCAAATAGCCAGTTAAACAGGGCAGTTCTCACCCCACCAATATGTAAATAGCCAGTAGGACTGGGGGCGAAACGGACGCGGACTTGTGAGGGTGCCATATTATTAATATTTACTTTCTATTTTTTTTGAACCAAACTCCATGGTCGTCACACCGAGGGGAATCGAGGTGCACAGAATTCGGAGTTGGGATATTTCCTGATCCCTCGACTCCGCTTGGGATGACGAGGACCAGAACTAATATTCAATTGAATCTGATAGTCCCCATATGATGACCAGCCAGATCCAAACTCACTTCATCTCCTGAATTCAGGACACCCACGCCTTCAGGCGTGCCAGTGAAGATAATATCGCCAGGTTGCAAGTCAGTATATTCCTCCAGATAGGCTGGAATCTTTTCAAATGGGAGAATCATCTGACTGCTGTCTCCCCGTTGTCTGATTTCACCATTTAGAAGCATGGTAAAACGTATTTGATTCAGGGATGGAATTTCATTCACTGAAATAAAACGGCTGACGATGGCAGCCCCATCAAAGGATTTAGCCAGTGTCCAGGGTTTACCGGCTGTTTTAAGCTCACTTTGCAGATCACGTAGGGTTAAATCCAGACCTAATCCAATAGCAGCGATGAAAGATCCACTCTCATTGCGATCCATGAGTGCAACAATTTCGGTTTCATAATGGACTTCACCATGACCGGGAAAAAGGGGTTGGGTACTTTGCATCGGTACCAGAGCATTGAGCCCCTTCTGAAACACCAGAGGTCTTGCCTCAACAGCATTTCCCAGTTCTTCAGCATGTTTGGCATAATTTCTCCCCAGGCACCAGATGGTACGTGGCTGAATCCCTTTTTCTTTCTCTGTAAAATCAAAGGCCATCAGCTTAATCCTTCTTTTATGCGTGTCGCCATGGTGAGTGAAATCCCTGGAACATGGGCAATTTCTTCCACACTGGCATTTTTAATGTTCTTCAAAGATCGGAAATATGTGATCAAAGCGACACGACGCGATTGACCTATCCCTTCAATATCATCAAGGGCTGAGTGTACCATGGCCTTCCCCCTTCGATTCCTCTGGAAGGTGATGGCAAAACGATGAGCTTCGTCTCGGATACGCCGAAGCAATATGATTGAGCCACTGGTTTTAGGTATTCCCAATGACAGTGACTCACCAGGTAAAAAAACTTCCTCCAGACGCTTTGCAAGACCAAGAATGGGTATATGAGCCATGCCTATCCTCTCGAGTGCCCCGATGGCCGCACTAAGCTGCCCCTTACCACCATCAATGAGAATGAGATCTGGTTCGGACAGACCTTCAGTTTTTACTCTTGTATAACGCCGATGAATGACTTCTTTCATACTGGCAAAATCATCGATACCATCCACAGTTTTGATCTGAAATTTGCGATATTCACGTTTGGCTGGTTTTCCATCAATAAAACAGACCAAAGAAGCTACAGTTTCAGTTCCACCCAGATGTGAAATATCGAAACCTTCTATCCGCCGTGGCGGTGCAGAGAGATTGAGGTCCTCCTGTAGGGATCGAACCATTTTGGGAACAATTTCTACCCGTTGTGCCTGTTCCAGTGCCCAATCTTTCAAAACCAGCTCAGCATTGCGGTCTGCCAAATCCAGTAGAGTCTTCTTCTCACCTATCTGGGGAATTACGAAGTTGATTTTAACTCCTGATACATCCTTAAGCCAGGCATGGATCATATCTATATCTGCGATTTCATCTGGAACCAATATTTCCCGCGGGATGAATGATGCATCTTCATAGACTCTGGTTATCATACGACTCAAAATAGTGGGTAATTCTTCGTCCTCTGTTCCTCGAAAGCGAAATTGTTCTTTGCCAATGAGTTTACCTGCTCGGATTCGAATCAATATTCCACAGGTCAGATTGTCTTGCCGAGCAACACCCAGAACATCTCTGTCCTCAAAATCACTGGTTTTCAAACGTTGCCGACTCACATAAGAGCGAACTGCTTCCAGCTGATCCCTATGGCGTGCTGCCTGTTCATATTCCATATTTTCTGCGGCGGATTGCATCCGGGCATCCAGGTAATCATCTACGGGGTCCGTTCTCCCCTTCAGGAAATCTTCCACCCTTCGAATCATTTCTGCATATTGAGCCTTACTGATCAAACCCTGACAGGGACCATCACATTTTCCGATATGATAGTCCAAGCAGAGCTGAACTTTTTTGGCTGCCACAGATTCATCATCCATTCGATAGTTGCAGCTTCGTATGGTGAATATGCGTTTTATGACAGTGAGAGCAGCTCTTAAGCCCTTTACATTGGTATAAGGACCATAATATATGGACCCGTCTTTAACGATGTTACGAGCTACGAACACCTGGGGGTAATCTTCATTGGTGATGCGGATATATGGAAAGGTCTTATCATCCCGTAAATCGATGTTGAACCTTGGACGATGTTGCTTGATCAGATTTGCTTCTGTGAGCAAAGCTTCCACTTCTGTCCGGGTTACCAGAGTCTGAAGATCCCAGATACGAGCGATGAGTCTGGCGGTCTTAGGGCTATCTGGAGTTCCGGTGAAGTATGATTTTACGCGGTTCTTTAATACCTTGGCTTTGCCAATATAAATAATCTTGCCATTTTTATCATAGTAGAAATAAACTCCGGGCTGGGTTGGTAAATCTTTGAGCTTAGCCTTGTAGGGGGCTTCTGTTGTACTCATGGTTAAAATCTAAAATGAAGCCTGAAGAAAGCGAGGCGTAATAGTGCTAGCTCTTTTCACAAAGCTCGATGAGGACACCACCCGCTGATTTGGGATGAATAAAAATGATACGCATATTGTGGGCACCTAATTGGGGTTCGTCGCTTAGGAGGACAATATCGGCTTCTTTCAACTTCAGAACATAATCATCCAGTCCTTCCACCTCCAGAGCGATATGGTGCAAACCTGGTCCCCGCTTGTTTAAAAACTTACCTACTGGGGTTTCTGCTGAGAATGGCTCCAATAACTCAATGCTGGATTCACCAGCCTCATAAAAATGTGTGGTAACGCCCTCTCGCTCCACTGTCTCAGAACCACTAAAGTCAAGACCGAGAATATCATGATATAAAACCTTTGCCTGCGCCGGGTCAGAGCCAGCAACAGCTATATGACTGATTTTCTTAACACGCATTCTGTCTACTCCATCTCTGAGATGATGCTGGCAACCTGATCCTGTATATATCTAACCTGGCTGGTAGGAATCGTAAAATGATTTGCCATGATTGAGAACATGATCGGTTCACCGGATTGGGTCCAGGTATATCCAGATAGTGAACTCACATATCCAATTGTACCGGTCTTAGCTCTCACATTTTGCTCAGCAACTGTCCCTATCATCCGCTTGCGTATCGTACCGGTCAACCCGGAGAGAGGTAGTGATTCTATAAAATAGCTCCGATAGGGATGCTCCCACATCATCTCCAGCAAAGAAACCGTTGTATTGGGAGAGACGAGATTATGCCGTGATAATCCAGAGCCATCCCGCAAGCGCAAGTTCTCAATATTCATCCCAAGTGAATCGTAAAACATCATTTGAACTTTTCGACCTGCTCTGGATGAACCCTCTTCTCCATATTCTGCACCAAGAGTTTTCTGAAGCATTTCAGCGATAAAGTTTTGACTGGGTCTATTGACTTTGGAAATTATGTCCAACATGGGATGAGAATAGTAGGTAAATAGTAGGTTTGTTTTCTCATAATCCAGGGAATCAGTCAGATCATCAGCATCCACAGGGCTCCCACTTACTGAGATACCTGCTTCCTCCAGTCTCTCCTTGAGAACATGCACAGTAAAAAGGGTTGGATTATGGATGGTGATGGTGGATTCAGCTTCCCCCTTTTCAACGCGGTAGTCTCCTTCAAACCAGGCATTATTGGTCTGCCGCTCACGGTCGTAGTTCCACCTTGTTGCCGTATCGCTACTCACTGTGACCAGATCATTGCGCAAATTCATATATGTGGTGCGTGGGTTGGGTTCAATGATAACGGGACTACCCAAATTCAGGGTATCTGGAATGAGATTATAATCAATGTAGTTTTCGCTATAGGATAGGCCTGAAATCTGGGCAGCATAATAGTAGGTTTCATCATCCCAGGACCACCCATATCCCAGGGACTGATCATCGAAAATATTGTCGTCCCCAATGATATCACCCTTGATCTCTGTTACCCCATTTAGTTTCAATGAATCAACAAATTTCACCATGACTGAATCATAGTTTTTATCATAAAAACGCCATGACCAGGAAGGATCACCACTGCCTTTGATGATCAGATCTCCATTTATTATTCCATTTTCATCCAGATTCCCATTGGTGACGAAATCTGTGGCATAGCGGTATTGAGGCCCCAGCAGACAGAGGGCTGCTGCGGTGGTATACATTTTCTCATTGGAAGCAGGCATAAACATTTTGGCTGCATTTCGCTCATAAAACACTTCACCCGTATTGGCATATTGAACCTTTATTCCCCACCACCCCATTTCAGTAGGTGCATGATTCAGGAGTGTATCAATCTCGTAAGCAGCCTGTTGCTGGGCACTGCGCATAAATTGATGTTTTGGAAGCGCTGTGGCATTTGGAGACCGAGTTGTGCAAGCTGTCACTAAGATGATAACAACAATGAGCATAATTTGTCGTGTTAAGGTTTTCACATGGAGCTCCTGAAAGATTCGGGTTCAATCACAAAATATTTATTAATGTCTGGTTTATCGTTTTTCAATTCCCAGACCAGGTTTATCCAGCAAAAGAATCTCACCAGACCTATTTCCAACACCTAGAAAAGGATCTTCCGCCAAGAGTACATTTCCATCCAAATCCAACCAACGGGCATAGGAAGCAAGTTGAGACATAGCGGTTATTCCAATTGAGGTTTCCACCATACAGCCCATCATGATATCAAAATTGTGTTTAAGCGATAGCTCAACCATGCGGCGAGCATTGGTGAGTCCACCACATTTCATCAATTTGATGTTAATTCCATCGTAGGCACCAACTAAACCTGGTAGATCCTCAGGGCGAACCGAGTTTTCATCGGCAACCAGAGGCAGGGGTGAGAATTCTCTTAGCTCAGCAATATCATCCAGTTGATCTGATGGCATGGGTTGTTCCAGAAATTCAACATTCTCTTCCGCCAACCATTCCGTCCCACGCTTGGCCTGATCCACAGTTTTCCAACCCTCATTTACATCCACCCGGAGCACTTTATCTGTTTGGGCTCGGATTGCTTGCATAATGTCATGGTCATAATCGGTGCCCAGTTTGATTTTTAGAATGGGATAGGGGGTCGCTTCTTTGATTTTTTCTGGAATCACACTCAAATCCGAGATTCCAATTGTATAGGAAGAAGTGACCAAGTTCTTGCTTGCACCAAATAATTGCCAGAGGGGCTCACCCACTCTCTGTCCCAGTAAATCCCAAAACGCCGTATCAATTGCCGCCTGTAAGGAATAACTCTCTGGAAATACTCGTTCCAATGCATCTTGTCTGGACTCAGCATCTTCAAGAGGCAAAGCTAGTATTTGGGATTTCCGCGCTTGGAGCAATTCCAGTATGGCATCGGGTCCTTTTTCATAACGCTTGGATGGAGCAGCTTCCCCGTAGGCGAGATGCTCACCATCACTTAATTCCAGTATCACAACGTCATAATAACTTTCAGCACTCCGAGCAATTTTAAATTCAAATTTGGTAGTGATGCGTTTGATGTACCATTTCAATGATAGAGTTGTAGTATTCATAGTAATCCTATAAATTCTTTTCTGGGATGAGGTCTCGTAGAACCTTTTCAGCGATTATTCTCTTTGGTGCCTTCACCATGTCTTCAACAGGTAAACCTGTTTCTTCATAAATCGATTCGCAGGCTGTTTGACTTTCTCCATCGCTTAAGTCTTTCGAGTATAGATTTATTCCCAGCACAGAGGAGTCTTTGAAGGGTTTCATCAAGACTTCGTGAAGATGTATCACATCGCAGATACCAGGCAAAGGATGATCATAGTCATCAGTCAACCGACTTGGTTGGTGAGCCAGGACAAAGGCATCAGGCATAGAGCCGTGTATAAGACCCATGGTAACCGCGCTATAGCCCATATGTGTCACAGCGCCCTGGCCTTCAACTATGATCAGGGGTGCCTGACCATCGACCTTATCTATTTCTGCCTCTGTGGCGCCATTGACGAAATCTGATATTACTGCATCAACCGCTACCCCCCTTTCAGATATCATCATACCGGTTTGACCTGTACCGACAAATATTGAATCCAGTCCAATATCTTTCAAATGTTGCTGCAGGGTTAATGCCGTGGTCATTTTACCAACATTGGAATCAGAACCAATAGTGAGGATGACTTTTGATTTTCTTTGACGCCAATGGCCTTGAGCGATTTTCAAACCAGGAGGAGCTTTGCGAAGATCCCAAATAAGGTGATTGAATTGGCTTAATTCCTCAATATCACCAAGAAATTGATGTAAGCCCGCCCATACCTTTACTCCAGCCTCTAATGCAATTTTGAGTTCGGGAATCCAGTCAGGATCGACTGCACCCCCAATGGGAGCGATGCCAACTGCCAATGTGTCCGGTTTATAGTCCATAGCTTCTGACATATGGGCTACGATGGGAATGGGACCCCCATATCCCAAAACATCCTGTGCAGTCTGGCCTGCCTTGCTGGCGTCAACGAGGACACGAATTTCGTCATTTCTAAATAGAATCAATCCGTTAGCTGTTTTACTACCCAGAGCATGGAGACGATTCTGGGCGTAGAGAACGAATCTTCGTCGTTTTTGAACCATCTGAGAAGACTTAGCGATTTCTAAATTTTGGAGGGCGCCGCTCGATAAAGGCGGTGGCACCTTCGATTCGATCTTCGGTTTTAAAAACATCTCGAAAAGCCGAGGCTTCTTCCTCAAGACCTTCGATCAAGGTAGCTTCAATTCCCTGATAGACAGCTCTTAGGGTCAAAGCTTGCGCCTTTGGACCCTGAGCCATGAGCATTTCTGCATATTCCTCAACCTTTGATAACAACTCTGCCTGAGGAAAAACGCCATTGACCAGACCCATCTGCAGTGCTTCATCAGCTTTGATCATTCTGCCGGAAAGCAGTAAATCCAATGCCCTGCCTCTACCAATTAGACGTGGTAAACGTTGGGTTCCACCATATCCCGCAATGACACCTAGTTTTACTTCTGGTTGACCAAAAAGTGCGTTATCAGAGGCGAATCTTAGATGACATGAAAGGGCCAGCTCGCAACCTCCACCTAGTGCAAAGCCATTAATAGCAGCGAGGACAGGCTTAGAGCTTGATTCGATAAGCGAGAAAACAGTCTGACCACGTTTTGCGAAGTCCTGAGCCTCTTCAGGCGACATGGAAGGAAACTGGGTGATATCAGCCCCTGCGACAAAAGATTTTTCTCCTGCTCCTGTGACGACAATAACACGAACCGCCTCATTGCCCTTCAATTCCTGGAACGTTTCCTCCAGCTCATTGAGTACCACAGCATTCAAAGCGTTCAATTTTTCCGGCCTATCAAGTGTTATTGTAGCAATTCCACCTTTTATCTCAAGCTTAACGAAATCCATCAGGACCTCCAAAAATGACGATTAAATAAGACGACTACAGTAAGAACCTCCAAACGACCCAACATCATCACAAATGCCATCGCCCACTTCTCAAAGTCGCTGAAAAAGGAATAGTTATCAGTGGGACCAACATTTGCCAGACCAGGTCCGATGTTACATAACATGGATATAGATGCTGTAGCGCTGGTAACTAAATCATGGCCGAATCCAGTGAGGAAAAATGCAAACCCTACAAATATCACCATGAAGAATAGGAGAAATGTGGTTGTATTACGAACGGCATCATCATCAACGAATTGATTGCGTAGTTTAATTGGTAAGTAAGCTCGGGGATGGATCATCCTTCGAAGCTCTGTGATAGCCATCTTGGTAAAAAGTAGAATTCGAATAGCCTTGATACCTCCGCCAGTCGAGCCGGCCATACCACCAACAAACATGAGTCCAAATAGAATAAATTGGGCATAATATGACCATTGTTCAAAATCAGCTGTAACAAATCCCGTTGTGGTAATAATAGAAACAACTTGAAAAGCAGCTTGTCTCAGGGGTTCCGCTTTGAAAGCCAGAATTGCCATACTTTCCCCTTCATAAAAGGAAGAGAGATAGAAATCCGCTAACATAAAAGCCAGGGCCATGCCCATGATACTCATCCAGAATTGCCATTCACGACTCCTGAAATAGCGTATGACCTTGCCCTGTAGCCCAAAATAGTGAAGCGAAAAGTTGGTTCCTGCGAGAACCATGAAAAAGATGATCACCCAGTCGACATAGGCGCTCTGAAAATGAGCGATGGATGCGTTTTTAGTCGAAAAACCCCCAGTGGCCATGGTACCGAATGTATGGCAGGCGGAATCGAACCAATCCATGGGACCAATCCATAACGCAATAAATTCTGCTACTGAGATGAGGGCATAGACGGCATAGAGTAATTTAGCGGTTTCAGAGATCCTGGGAGTGATTTTGTCACTCACTGGACCAGGAGCCTCAGCAGCGAAGAGCAAAGTTCCACTTCTTCCTGACAGGGGCATGACAGTCACCGTAAAAACAATAATCCCCATCCCACCTAACCAGTGGGTAAAACTTCTCCAAAAGAGTATCCCATGGGGTAAACTCTCAATATCTGTCAAAATGGATGCCCCAGTGGTGGTGAATCCTGACATCGCTTCGAAAAAGCAATCTGTATAGGACATATCTGTGACAAAAAACATGGGAAGTGCACCAAAGAGGGAGGCAGACACCCAGCTTAAGCTAACACTGAGAAAGACCTGCCGAGGAGCCAGGACATGCTTATGGCGAGTGAAAATATACCCGAGACCACCAACGGAAAGTGTGATGATCATTGCTTCTAGAATTGCAATACTGTCTCCATCACCATATGCCAGGGCAACCAATAGCGACAACCCCATAGATAACCCGATAAAAAGGGTCAGGGCAGACAACACATTCAGTGTTGGGATGAGGCTGAAACGTTTAGTTGAATAGTGCTTCGACATCATTTACTCGTGAAGCTCTGGCAAATACAATGGCACGATCACCTGCTTCGATAATACTTTTCCCTGTGGCAATTTCCTCATGCGCCCCTTTTATAATACCCCCAACAACGGCATCTGGTGGAAAATCAACTTCTTCAAGGGGAACACCAATAATTTTACTGTTTGGCGAGGGTGAAAGTTCGATGACCTCCGTATCAATGCCTTCAAGCATCATGACAGAGTGAACTTGTCCTCTCACTACGTAGCGCATAAAGGCGTCAACAGTTGAAAGGTTTTTACTGACTACAGAATTTATTCCCAATCCTTTTACCAGCGGTAAATAGTCTGGTGAATTAATATGGACGATAACCTTGTCTACGCCCTTCTTCTTGGCAATCAAACCGGCAAACAAGTTGGTCGTCTCATCATCAGTCAAGGTGATCAATGCATCAAAATCGCTGATACCTTCACTCTCGAGAAAATCTACATCCAGGCCATCTGCATGAAGGAGCAGTACATCAGGCAATTCCTTAGCAGCTTTAAGTAATTTCTCTTTCCGGTGGTCTACCAGGCGGACGCTAAACTGATCTTTCAAATTAGAAGCTACGAGCCGACCTAATTTTCCAGCTCCCATGATCAGAACTGTCTTAATCATTTTCTTCTGTTTAAAACCACAAAGTCGATACATGTCTTTGAGTTTATCCTTCAAACAGACGATGAATATTTTATCACCAGGTTGAAAGACATGATCACCACCAGGAATGATGGTCTCTCCGTCTCTATCGATAGCCACAGTGCGGAATGGTAGCTCAGTATATGTAGCTCCCAATTCCCTCAGAGATTTATGCATCAAATCGCAGGTATCAGTTGGGGTAAGTGCTACCATGTAGACCCGACCATGATTATATGTCATGATTTCCTGGGCTGTGGCGTGCTGTATGAGGTGTTGAATTTCCCGGGCGGCGATTTGCTCGGGATTAATGACTTTTTCAATTCCCAGCTCAGCCAAATCCAGGAGAGCATCCTTCTTCTGGTAATCACCACTTCGGACCCGAGCCAATATTTTGGCATCAGGATTCATTTTATTCGCCTTCATAGAGGCGATTATATTGATTTCATCGATTCGAGTTACGGCTAAAAATAAATCAGCACCCGCTACCTGAGCATCTTCCAAGGTGTTGGATTGAGCGCCATTACCCTCGATTACCAGTGCATCAAGTTCCTGTTTGGCTCTCTGCACTTTTTCAGGGTCAACATCAATAATGCTGATGTCATTCCCCATTTCAGCCAGAGTTTTGGCCAGGTAAAACCCAACACTTCCAGCACCGACGATGACGATCTTCTTTTTCATAATTAACCTAACACTTGTTTAAGAATTTCGATGGAGCGGAGCAGCTGTTCCTGGTGAAAGTCGAGGTGAGTAACGAGACGAATTCGATGATCATTGACCACCGACACCAACAAACCTGCTTGTTTGAATTTCAGCTCTACCTCTGCTGTATTGCCATCTGGAAATGCTAATAAAACAATATTCGTCTGGGTCCAGGCAATATCATTTTCCAGATATCCCATTTCCAGGCAGGTTTCTGCCAGAGTTTTTGCACGCTGATGATCATCAGCAAGGCGTTCAATATGATGATCGAGAGCATATAATCCAGCAGCTGCCAGAATTCCAATTTGTCTCATTCCACCACCAAACATTTTTCGAAATCGATGCGCCCTATTGATACACCCAGCATCACCTACCAGAACAGAGCCCACAGGCGCCCCGAGGCCTTTAGATAAACACAGACTTACTGAATTAAAGTGATCCCCGAATGCACTGGGATCAAGACCACTTGCTATGACAGCATTCATGAGACGCGCACCATCAAGATGCATGCGAATATTCTGGCTAGCTGCATAAGCGGCAATGTCCTCAATGACCGGCAAGGGATAGACCACTCCGCCTGCTCGATTGTGAGTATTTTCCAAAGTAATGAGTCTGGTCTGGGCATAATGATGATCAGTAGGTCGCATTGCCCCTGCAATCTGTTCCAAGGTAAGTATGCCGTGGTCTGCCAGAAGAGGATGTAGCTGGACACCACTTAGCAGGGCTGGTCCCCCACCTTCGTAATTGAAAATGTGTGAATTATACTCACAGATGACCTCATCGCCAGGTTGGGTCTGGCTACGTATTGCCAGCTGATTGCTCATGGTTCCTGAGGGTACAAATAGCCCAGCTTCTTTCCCCAGCATATTGGCGACACGCTCCTGAAGCTCATTGACGAGACGATCTTCTCCATAAACATCATCTCCAACCTCTGCCTGATACATGGCAGTTCGCATGCCCCCAGTGGGACGCGTGACTGTATCAGATCGTAGATCGATATAACTCATTAGCGATTAATCTTCAGCTTTGCGTGTAAAACAGGAATTTCATAGGCAATGGCGCTGGGTCCTGCAAAGATGGCATCTTTGAACGCCAGTGTGAAAACTGATGCATCTGGATCAGTAATTCTCACAGGGATCATCATGATGGTGGGATCTGATGTATTGAAGACATCACCCGTCATGCTAAATATGAGGACTTTCATCTCGCCCCGACCGCCCTCGCTAGCTGAAATGGTGAAACTGGGATTTGTTGCTGTTAAGCTGGGCTTGATTACCTGACCAACATTTGGGTCCCAGGTGAGGGTGAATTGCATACCCTTGATAATATCCTCTGTTTTCATCAAGACAGGAATATCTACTCCTTCATCAGCGGCATTAATGCTGGAAGCTGTGACCCCAAAACCGGGATTACTCAGTTCAACCTGCTGAACTTCCTGTGAACAGGATAGAAAAATTAATAGTGTTGTGGCAAGTAAGCTAATTTTCAGGCGCATGTGAGATCAATCCTCTTGTATTAGTAATTCTTTTGCAGCCAGGAGAGTCGTCTCTCCAGGGGCTCCATCACCGATGAGTGTGGCTATTTCATTTATCCGTTCGTTTTCATCTAGTCTTTTAACCCGGGTAACCGTTCTCTCATTGATGAGATGTTTTTCAACTCGGAAATGGCTATCTGCCAAACTCGCTATCTGGGGTAAGTGTGTAATACTAATGAGCTGGTGATGTCGTCCAAGATCTTTAAGCTCAGCACCAACGACGCGGGCTATTCGACCGGAAATACCCGTATCAATTTCATCGAAAATGACGGTTCCAATCCCATCTTTGCCAGACATGGCCGACTTAATGGAAAGCATGATGCGACTAATCTCACCACCTGAAGCAATGCGGGCCAGCGGTCTTAAGGGCTCCCCAGGATTTGCCTGCATCCAGAATACAATTTTGTCCATACCATTCACATCAGCTTTGAATTGTTTGCTCTTGAGCTCAACCAGTCCACCTGCTTGCTCTTCCTGGCTTACTTCAATTTCAAACCGGGCTCTTGGAATGCCAAGATGGCTCAATTTTTCCACCACAGCCTTAGATAAAATTGAGGCTTCTTTTTTGCGATGGTCACTCAATGCATGGCAGGCTTTAGAATAAGCTTGTGTGTGTTGCTTGATTGATTGAGTGAGTTCTTCCTTGCTCCAGTCCGGGTCATCCTGTTTTTCAAGTCGAATTCGAATCTCTTCCCAATAGGTCAGTAATTCAGGATAGGATCGATTGTACTTCTGGCATAGTCTACCCAATATTCTGACGCGAGACTCAACTTCGCTCAAGCGTTGCGGGTCAGCTTGAACTTCTTTTTCGTATTCAGATGCAAAATCAGCTATTTCCTGCAAAGTGACGCGGGCAGCCAGTGCCTCAGGTAAAAATGTGGCAGCAGTCCCGGTGTAGGTACTTAAACCCTCCAATTGTCTAATAATGGTGTTCAAGCGTTCCAGGGCGGAGCCATCCGAACCATCAACCTCTTTAAACAGAGCAGAGGCTTGTTCGCTGATCGTCAACGCATTTTCCAGAACACGACGTTCTTTTTCCAGCTCATCCAACTCATTAGGCTGAGGATTAATTTCATTCAGCTCCTGGAGTTGAAAAGCATAGAGTTGAAATTGTTCATTTCTGCTCGAAGCCGTTTTTTCTCTTTCGTGCAATTCCCGAATCAGAGCACTCAGGGTGTGATAATTATCGGCAACGGATTGTTTTAAGTCATTGCTTTCGGCAAACTGATCTAAAAAATCAACATGGTGTTCTTCATTAAGCAGATATTGATGCTCGTGTTGACCGTGGAGGTCTACCAGTAGATCACCCAATTCCTTGAGTTCCTGAACTGTGCGAGATTGGCCATTGATCCAGACTTTAGAGTTGCCTTGAAGTCGAATCTCTCGCTTTACTGTGATGGTGCTGACATCGAATCCCTGGGAGGCGAGTTTTTTCAATTCAGATGGTTTTACTTCAAAAACTGCTTCCACAATCGCATTGGGATAGCCATCACGTATGAAATCTTTGAAGGCTCTCTCCCCCAGAACAATGCTCAAGGCATCAACAATGAGTGATTTTCCTACTCCGGTTTCACCGGTAATCACATTCAAGCCCGTGTCAAAACTTACATTGGCTTCATCTACAATGGCAAAATTTTCGATATGTAGACTTTTAAGCATGCTTTCTTAGGTGCTCCAAAAAGGGAATTTTCATGAGTAGGGAGAAAGTAATAATGGAAAGAATAACACCAAATATATCTGCAACCACATCTTCTATGGTTGAGTAGCGGCTAGGTATAAAAGACTGATAGAATTCATCAGCCATAGCTGAAAGTGCTCCGATACTCACAGCAAGACGATAAGATGGTTTTAGTTCACTCCAGGGTTTATCTCTCATGACAGCCCAGATCAATGTCACACCGTAGAGATTGTATTCTACTAAATGAAGGAGAAAATCATCAAATCCCCAGGAATAGTTGGATACCACGCGCTGATTCAGACTGGATAATGCAAAAATGAGGATCACATACAAAACCGCTGGAGAATAATATTTAATTCGGTAGGGCACCATACTCCTTCAAAGCCTCTGGGAGTGCTTCCACGATATCACCGGCGATTAATCCCAGGACACCTTTATAAGGCTGGTTTAGCTCGGCAGCTTTACCATGGATGTACATGGCGAAATTTAGAATGTCAGGTTCGTCCATCCATTGTGACCACAATGAAGCTATAACTCCACTGAGCACATCACCACTACCTGCAGTAGCCATTCCGGCATAGCCGGTAGAGTTAACAATGACCCCACCTGCAGGACCTGCTATGAGTGAGGGCGCACCTTTTAAAAGGAGGGAGACACCAAATTCTTTAGCAAATTTTTGGGCATCTTCCCAGGTTGGTTTATAATCGTCAGTCCTGTTTAAAAGTCGCTTAAACTCCCCTGCATGCGGAGTAAGTATGCTGGGACCGGGTCTGGAATGCAGAATGGAGGGGTCTTCGCTCAAGGCGAATAAGGCATCTGCATCAATCACCAGGGGTTGCTTCGTCTCTTTTACTATTTTTTTTACAATTTCCATGGTTTCAGAATGCCGACCCAATCCAGGACCAATCACGACTGTATCAGCCCACACACATCCCATTTGAAGGTTCTTCAATGCTCCAAGGGCAATTCCATGATCTTCAGTTTCAGGGACATAATCCATCACGGTTTCAAGGGAGTGAGCTTCAGCAATCGAACCCAATGATTCAGGAATGGCTAACCTGACCAATCCAGCACCAGATCGTAGAGCAGCAGTTGAGGCCAGGAGAGCTGCTCCCGTAAATCCCTGTGATCCAGCAATTATAAATACTTTACCTGCAGTATATTTGTGAGTGTGGCTAAGTCGGCTGTATTTAGATTTTGGATAGTCAGCTGCCTCATTTTGTCGAAGGACTTCTCCATTAACCTGATCCAGACTATCCTCAGGGAATCCAATGTCTACTGGTATTACGGTCCCAGAAAATGATCGAGCTGGTTCAAAAAGGCAACCCTGTTTGCCAAAACCCATACTCACGGTTAGCTCCGCGCTGATACAAGGTTCCAGGACTTCACCTTGATCTCCTGTGATGCCAGAAGGCACGTCCACAGCAATACATTTGGCCGGACTCTGATTTGCCAATGCTATCAATACATCATAAGGAGATCTAATCTCTCCTGAAATCCCGGTACCCAGTAGGGCATCCACGATTATATCGGCCTCCAGAATCTGCTTATGCTGCGATTCAGAATCCTTCCAGGAATCTACTGAGATATCTTGACCATTTAGCTTATTGAAATGAGTAAGTGCATCTCCCTTGAGTCCATCAGGAGTATATGCAGAAATAATTGAGACAGAAGTCACCTGCTTTAATAAGCCTGCAGCAATGACATAGCCATCACCACCGTTATTCCCATGACCTGCCAGAATCAGAACTTTTGTTGAATTATCTAGATAGCCCCTGTCGATCATCTGCTGAACTACTGCATCGCCAGCGTTCTGCATGAGAAGGCTACCTGGGATTCCGCAAGTTTTTATGGCATATTCATCTACAGCTCGATTGGCTGCCATTGTGAGAAAAGCCCGCAATGAATCAATACTCCAGTATGGCGAAGGCTATGGCCATTGAATGTTCGTGTGAGATGGTGACCAGACAAGTACCCTGGATGTGTGTCAGCAGGGATACTTGAGGACGTCCTTCTACATCATTTAGAATCTCAATGTCTGAGAAGGGGATGATTTTATCATAGCCGCTTTGGTAGACGGCTTTGGCAATGGCTTCTTTGGCTGCAAAGCGACCAGCAAAATGTATTTCCGGATGTTCCTTGGACTCACAGTAGGCGGTCTCACCTTTTGTGAAAACTCGCTTAAGGAAGCGAGTTCCATAGCTTTTTCTCAGACGACTTATGCGACTGACTTCAACGATATCACTACCTATTCCACGAACTGCCATGTGTCATCAATTTATACTTCATGACCTATGGAAAAAGTGGAATTTGCGAAGATGAGAAATCTATAAAATGACCCGAATTTGCAAGTGATTGAGTGTATAGAAATAAAAAAGGGCTGTCACATGGACAGCCCTTAAAATTTTATTCTGAGATAATCAGCTTTTCAGCCATTATCCCTTCATGAGCTCATCAATGCGATGTTGAGCAAGACTTTTCCATCTTGCATCCTTCAAAGCCAGACGATATGAGGCAATAGCCTCCTTATTGCGACCTAAACCTCTTAAGGCATCACCTTTTTCAACCTGAGCAGGTGCCCAGTTTTTCTTCTTTGCTTTAGCCAGAGAGGTGGACGATGCAGTTAGGGCAGCAGAAAAATCTCCCTTTGAATTATATGCCTGAGCTAAGTGATATGATGTTTTATAGGTAACTGTTGATCCCGTAAGACCCCTGAGAAGAGAGACAGTCGTGTCATACTTTTCCTGGTCGATATAAATCTTAGCCAGCAGTTCATAGGCCAAGGAATATTTTTTATCCACCTCAATTGCTTTTTTTAGATTTGAGATGGCAAGATTCGTACTTTTTTGACTTTCATACACTTTGCCAAGTACATAATAGGCTTTTTCATATTTGGGATTGATAGAGATTGAGGTCTTGAGACTCTCAATGGCTTTGGCGTTATTTCCCATTGCGCTATAAAGATTGCCCAGACCATACCAGGCCTTATAGTGGGTACCATCACTGGTAACTGCTTCAAGGTAAAAACCTTCAGCAGCCTTTAAATTTCCATCTTTTTTTGCTATATATGCCAATTGATAGTAGCCACTTGCGAAAGCAGGATCCACAGCCACTGCCTTTTCGTATTCAATGCGAGCTGACTCATAATCCTTACGTTTCAGGAATTTATGACCTTCGGAATAATGCTTATTGCGAACCATCTCAATGGATTTGCCATATTTGTCTTGTGTTTGGTCATGGGTTGCAGCTTCGCGAAATTTATCGGCTGCTTTGATAGGTTCTTCTTTACGGAAATGAACCATACCCATACTAAATAACGCTTCGGCTTTAAAACGACCCCAGATTTCGAGAGAAGATGCATCCATCTGTGTAATGGCTTCGCCATATTTTTTGTAGGCATCATCATATTCATTGCGTCCCAGGGCGCGACCGCCGTCAGTCAAACGAACATTGATTTGCTCTAGAATAGCCCATTCTGCTTGAATTTCATTGTAACGATCTTCATCGGGAGCGGCTTTCATAGCAGCTTTATAAGCACTATCAGCAGTCACAATATTGAAATTTTTAATAGCATCACGTGCCTGGGTTACCAATACTTCATCCTGGTATTGAGCCAATAATTGGCCAAACAATGATGCAAATATGAGTGCAGATATAGCGAGGTTTTTCATGTTACATTTATCCTTTTAGTCCATCAACCTATTTAAAGGTCTTTATCATTTCCGTGGTGAGTCAGAGCTCACCTTCACTCCATAAGTTACCTGAACTCAACAGATCAAGCTATAAAGTGGCGTGCAATATAGTAGACGAGCTTGCCTTTGTCATTGATTTTATTGAGCCAAACAGCGACCTACGACTGAGTTCCAGGAAATCTCACAGGCCCGTGTCTTGCTTGATATTTTGTAGAATTAATTGAAATAACACCGTATAACAATTCCATTTCAAGTGATTTTCATTGATCAAATGATAGCGTATGTATGGGATTGTTGACTTTAGGTCCACCTGAAGCGTAAAAACACTAAAAAATTGTCAATTTTTCTGCTCAGGACTTTGAGAAATTTTTCTTTTTTACTAATCGAGTCTCAATAGATTAAAATCATGGAAAATAATTTTCGAGAATTTGCACTGAATACCATAGATGAGCTTGGTTTGTCTGACTATGAAGTTGCCAAGCTAACGGGGATAAAAAGTTCTTCAGTAAGTCGGTGGCGGACTGGTAAAACAGTTCCTCGTAAAAATAGCCTCAGGCACCTCGCCCAGTTGGCAGGTCGTCAGGTCCGCTTTGTAAAATCTGAGGACCAGATCACAGTCGAATGGCAGGATGAGGATGCGAGTAATCTCCGACCCTATGTCCCCTTGCAGAACATTCGCCAGACAATTAAAGTGTATACGTGGAGTCAAAGTAGCCAGTCTGATTTTTTCAGGCGGAATGGTACCATCAGCCAGAAACCCGTGCATGCATTAAAGGGAATCCCCGATGTAGAGGATCCACTGGCCTATTCCATCATCATCGATGAAGAACAAAATCCGCTGATTGATCCATATTCACGCTATGGTGATGTGATGATTATATCCCCAGCTGCCAGCGTGAAAAATGGCGACCATGTTATTGCCCGACTCAGTGATGGACGGTTGATCTCCAGGAAGATCCAATTTTCTGAAGACAATTTATTTTTCACTCGGCATGAGGGTGGTGCGGCTGATTTTAGTGTAAAATCTGAAGCGGTTCACTTTTATCACAAGGTTGTTTACGTTCGTAAACGCTGATACCCCGAAGATTGAGCTCGCCTGCCATGTCATAGCTCAGAGAGCGAAGACTGGTCGAAATCTTCAGTCATTAGCAAAAAAGTAAATCGTTCCGTACCAACTGCACCTGAATTGAATTCAAAAATCTAAGAATAGCTGGACATTTCGAGAACCTCAATGTCCTTCACCTTGATACAAATAAAAAGAGACCCGATTGCTCAGGTCTCTTATGAGGAATTTTTGTGCCGAGAGCGGGATTCGAACCCGCACAAGCGTTAGCTCACTGCCCCCTCAAGACAGCGTGTCTACCAGTTCCACCACCTCGGCCAAAAAATTATTCGTCTGAAGTAGCATCTCCAGTAGTAGCAGGAGCTGTGGCTGCTTCACCAGGTAATCCCAATTCAGCAGGCGCTGCTGCTTCAAACTGAGTCCCTGGGACAATCATTTCTTCTTGCAATTCTCTCTGGAAATCAGTTTGACCCGATGAACCACCCTTATTCAGGACGCCAATGAGAATAATGATTACCATGAAAGCGACAGCTAATCCTCCAGTCAATTTGGTGAGGAAATTTCCTGCACCGACGCCACCAAAAAGAGCGCTGGCAGTATTGCCACCACCAAAAGTACCGGCTAAACCGCCACCCTTGCTTGATTGCATGAGTATCACCATCATGAGTAATAATGAAATGATAACCAGTATAATGTACAAAAATGTCATGTATCTCTCCTAGTCGATGGCTCCAGCTTCGTCAATGATCCCCTTAAATGCCTCAAGTGTCATACTTGCTCCTCCTACCAGAGCTCCATCAATGTCCTTATTGGACAGTAAACCTTGTGTATTGTCAGGTTTGACGCTTCCGCCATACAAAATCCATGTGGATTCTGCCACGTCACCATCAAATAGTGTTTTTAAAGCACTACGGATGAAGGCGTGTACATCAGCGGCTTGTTGTGGTGAGGCGGTCAATCCGGTGCCAATGGCCCAGACTGGTTCGTATGCAACAATGACTGTGTCCATCTCAACTTTAGATAAACCTTTTAAGCCTCGTCTGAGCTGTCTGGCAATCACTTTTTCAGTTTCGTTTGCCTCGCGCTCTTCAATCTTCTCACCCACACATAAAATGGGAATCAAACCTGTTTTCAAAGACCTGTGAACTTTCTTGTTAATCCAATCATCGGACTCACCAAAGACATGACGTCTTTCGGAGTGTCCCAGGATCACATATTCAGCACCGGTTTCCTTAATCATCGCACCCGTGATCTCACCAGTAAAAGCCCCAGCTTCTTCCCAATGCATATTCTGGGCTCCTACTTTTAGCTCACTACCATTTACCACGTCAAAAACCGACTTTAATGCCAAAAATGGCGGGCATAAAATAACCGAGACCCCATGGGTGTCCAATATATTAATACGGAGCGATTCAGCGAATTCAGCAGCCTCTTTGGGACCGAAATGCATCTTCCAGTTCCCGGCTACTATCTTATTTCTTTTCAATTATTTAGCTCCTTTCAAAGCTTCAAAAGCTGGTAA
>JACKQG010000086.1_pt1 | contig 121409 bp, 96 predicted proteins | sample 8237621 | NCBI WGS metagenome assembly JACKQG01 (sample SAMN15677084, study PRJNA649215) | marine metagenome | biome: marine; feature: Black Sea; material: saline water; isolation source: suspended particulate matter (SPM) from the Black Sea western gyre | collected 2013-06-09/2013-06-10... | reverse complement strand
GAGGCGGCCCGCAGCCAATGGTCAGCCCCGGCATGCCCAGCCCCATCCCCTTCCATCACACGTTCGCGCACAAATACCTCGACGACGATCCAACGAACACACCAAGCGACAACTACATCCTCGACATCACAATCGACGATGGCGACGGGGGCATCGCCTCGACCACAGCTCAAGTAACCGTGAACAATGTTGATCCAACGGTTACAATCACGTCGATCACACCGGTCGATAGCGTCTCGGAGGATGAGGGCGGTGTTGATGGACGGCTTGACGAGACCGAAGGCTTTGTTGTGAAGGGAACGATCACCGACCCAGGTGTTCTCGATACGCACACCGGAACGCTGGAAGTCGATTTGAACTTCGACGGCGACGTTGCTGACACCGGCGAAACGGTTGGCGTCCCGTTAACGTTGGTGAGTCCTGGCAGCTATACGTTTGAGAAGACAATTGCGAATGTTCTCGATGATGGTCGGTGGACTGATGCTTCTGGTATCCCGGCGTGGAACAACGAGACCAAAGACGATCCGGTTGCTGTGAAGGTACGTGTGGTAGATGATGATACCGGCACCGGTTTGGAAAGCGACGAGATTGATATTTACAACATTGATCCGACTTTAATTGTTGAATCCGTGACTGAAGTTCCCGACGTGGAGCCAGGGAAGGTCAAGGAAGTAAATGTCGAAGGCACGATTATCGAAATTGGCGTCAAAGACTTGCACAAAGTAACTCTGATTTGGGGAGATGGTCACCAACAAACCGTCATCACTGCAACTCGCCAATTTAGCTTCATGCGTGAACTCACAGGTGATATTGCTTGGGTAACCGAAGATTTGTATCCGCTGGTGATTAAACTGGTTGATGACGACCTTGGACCGGATGAGAAGACGATTCCTCGCGTGAATCTCACGATCTATCACGGCGTAACGCCTTCCGCAGTTCCGCAGAAAGATGAAGTCCGAATAGGAGCGGTCACTGTAGCGAATTTGAATGACACCGATGGCGACGGAACTCTAGACTTTGAGGACAGCGACGGCGTCATCGCATCGGCAACGGGCGAAGATGAAGTGGATCTCATGCGTCTAGAAATCGATCGACCGGTACCATATGACGGTGGTCCCGTTGCTTTGAGTGTTGTGCCAGGAACAGGTCTGTGCCCTGGATGCGGCGCTAGCATCGTAGGCCTGTGGGCGGACCCGACGAAGACGCAGCCAATAGGATTAGGTAGCAGTCGTTCTGTAGTGTTTTCAAATTGGGGAGAAAATGAAACGAAGAAGACTGTTTACGTCGAGGCAATGGGACCAACGTCGATCCGCGGCATATCTCTTGAAGTAGAATACAAAGGGCAAAAGGACTTGGTTACTGCAACTGGTGTTTGGGCAACGCTGACGACATCCAAGTCCGACACCGAAGATGTAAAACTGCCGGGTGCAGGTGCGGACTTCATGGATGCCGCACCGTGGTCGGAGTTGACCGCAACGGATGGCGTTCGCCAGTACGTTGAAATATACGGTGGCACCGGCGTCCGCCCCGTTGCGCCAGCGCCGGTGGGCGTGACAAACCTAATCCTGACGCATTGGACAATCTTTCCTGTGGAAGTGACTTCTGCCCCGTACACGTTCGTAAAAGTCGATGGTGGCCGTCGCAATGATACATTCGTCGCATTTGATGGAAATCCTCCGAAGCCGCCGATTGTCGAACATTTTCCCACGAAGAAAGACTTCGCGAACGACGACGGTCACGACGAAGACGAAACTGGCCCAAAAGCGAGCGGAAGTTTTTTCACGGTTGACGGTCCCGGATTCAATTCAGATACACCTATGAACAACGACACGGCAGGAGTCCACTGGGGGAATTTTGAAGAGTTCATCAGAATGGACATTGGTACTCGCCCGACGGGGCCGGGTACTAAAGGCAGCCGCGCATCTGCGAAGTTTCTATGGCACGCACGATCCAGCGTGACGAACGTCGGCAACAAGTGGGTGCGCTTACCTGGAGAACCGAATGACGTGAGCCCCGGCCACTTCTAATGGAGTCGACAAAAGTGAACATGCGATCGCACTGGAACCCTCGGAATTATTTGCGCTTTCGGCTTTGGCACGGCGCAGTGATGCTTACGGCGTTCTGCGTTGTACTGGGACGCTTGTCGCAGCAGTGGCACGACCAACAGAGCGCGGTTGTCGCCATCCGCTCGCATGGAGTTTGGGTTGACTATAAACATAGCGAAACTTCCCGTCTTGAACGCCTTATCGAGAGCATGGTTGGGGAAAACTTTCTTCGACCGCCACTCGTCATTGCCGCAGATCGGGAACACCTAATTGCTGCGTTTCCCGATATTCTCCGGTTGCGCAGTTTGCAGGCTGTGCACGTAGTTGGCAAGATCGCACCACTCTCAGTGTTGATTGCGCTGTCGCGAGGGGAACCGATTGATTACTGCGCGCTGGCCGAAAGACTCGATGTCGATTTGCGCGCCCTCCGAACACGATTTCCCGAATGTGAAATTGACGTCGGTCTCAAGTTTCCGAAAGAGCCTTGGTGGGAATAGCTTGGACCGATCAAAGCACTGTCATGGGTGAATTTGCGAAATGAGATGAGCGCGTACGTTCAGCGCTACTACGCGAGAGTAGTTTTTTGGGGACTTGGTGTCCAGTGACGTGTAACCGATCAAAGGGATCAGGCGTCTTTGATGAGTCCAGATCGACCAGGTGCCATTCGTGCCTGCGACCTAGTATGTCCCACGTCGTTAACTCTAGAGTCAGCCGACTTGCACTATCGCGGCTTCTCGCGTGCCCTGCCAAAGAGACCCAACGCACCGGAAACATACGATTACGAAAACGTGCAAGTCGCTTCCAAGTGGCCGCCGATGCGAGGTGCTTTTACACGGTATGGAGACGTCCAGGAACTGGTCGCCGTAGCTGACGATCGGATGGTAATTCTGGGCGGTGGCGACGAGATGACTCTCCGGTTCCGATCGCCCGACTCTGAAGTACCAACCGGTTGGGCAAGAGACTTCATCATGCATAACGTCGGCTGGGACAAAGATGCCGACCTGAACACTATCTACGGCCAAAGCGTGGAACCCTTGCCGTATCGCGAGATGACGTCCTATCCCTACGGACCAGAGGCACAGTTCCCGACAACGGCCTCACATCGAGACTACCTTCAGCGCTACCAAACACGCGGCCAGGAAGCTCAGCGTTTTTGGCGGCGGATCAAAGACTATCCGAGCGAAGTTGCGGACGATGATACCGGCAAGGACACCTAGGTCATCGACAAGATCTGCGAGTGCGACGAAACGGCTGATTCAGGAACTTCCGCCGGCACTACGCATGTCGGCCTGCAAGCTTGGACTACGTTGCCTTCGGACCAGCAGGCAAAACGTCGGGTCCGCGCTTGGCGATGGCACTCCGGCGGAACTTTCGCAGAAATGGATAGCCACGTGGAGGGGGCACCAGTCCAGTGCGCGTTTAATGTCTGGCTCGACGACTACAACACGAACAGTCTCGGTGGCGTCTCCCCCTGCCCGCAATTACAGGTCCTAGCGGACCTTTCGTAGCCGAAAGCACCGTTCCATTTAACTTTGTTCGTGATGGAGTTGATTCAGATTCTGGGGAGCTACGCGATACTACTGGGCTGTCGCAGACAATCATGCCGTCGTAGCCCCGCTCTACCAAGCATATTGAAACCCGGCGGTTGCTCCTCCATAGAGAGCCGACCCGGTGGTATTGATTCCGGCCGTTCCGGTTGCGAGGTTGGACTGTTGTAACTGCTCAGGCGCAAGGGCGAGCCCATGCAATCCAAGAACCTGATATCCGGCCCGCACCGACAGACAACTATTAATGCAGTACGTTGCGTAGACCCCAGCATCTCCTGCGACCGCGAATGCGTCGTTCGAAGCGTTTACTGGCGTTCCTATCAATGCGGAACTCGTCGTCTGGGAGGCGTCATTCATATAGAAACCGCACTTTACTAATGCGTCGATTTGAAGTGCGCCGCAGCGAACAAGACGGACGTCCGTTCCAAACTGAAAACCGAACAGATTGTTGTCTGTGTCAATGTCATAGTGTTGCAGCGTAACCACTGCACCAATCTGCGACGAGAGTAAGAAATCTTCTTGCAAATTGATATATCTGACCCCGGCAAACAATCCAAATCGATCGCTAAGAGATTGGCGAATATTGATCTCGAGGCTGTGTAGTTCGGATTTGTAGTCGGCGCGATACGAAGCGGGGTTGCCTCCGGTCGCGAATCCCGGGAGAACGAGCGCCAGGTCGCCCGTTCGCTCGTCGGTTGCCTGCTGATCATAGAGGCCGAAGTAACCAATGTTCAAACACGCCCCGCATCCGATCGCCCGAGACAAACTCAGTCCGACGCCTGGGTTGTAACCCAAATCCAGCGATTGCGCATTCAACTCCTCAATTGCACGAGTCGTATCGTCAACGAGGATCGTCACCGGAGAAGTGTCAGTTCGCTTTAGATAGTAGAAGTCAACGGCAGCTCGCCACAACAGGCAACAGCCGGCGTCTCCGGCCCCAATTTTCCTCAGGCTACCGCTTCCCCAGCCTTCCTTCGCGTCCCAGCTATCTTTGGTAAACGAATAACCGTCCGCTTGTTGCGTTATCATCGAATCGAAAACGTCCGAAGATTGCTGCAGCGGCTCGGCTTCTCCAACAACCGCATCTCGTTGCTGGCGGGCATAACTAAACGGAGTAACTTCGTTCGGGAAGTCACCGCTCGGCCCATCAGCATCAATTCCCAAACTAGGCCCGTTCGCGTTGAACGATTGCTGGTAGGGCGTGCGAAATTCCGTTTGTTGCTCGTACCAAGGAACGCGGTTTTCATTCAGCGTCGCGGTGGCATCAGGAAACGTCGTAGCACGCAATCGATTCGCCGGTTGACCATCGTAACGATAGCTCGTCTCCGAACCCGTCACGGCAAGTGGTGTCAGAGCATTCCACGCGAGGCACGTCGCGATTGTAACGGAGCTAAACAGCGATAGACACTTCATTTGTTACCCCTCATTTTTGACAACGTCGCACTTCAACCGCGTCTCATCCGATTCGAACGCTTCACTTTCCGTCATCGACGCAGTAACTTGTTGCCCACACCAAAACCTTGGACGATTCGGTGAGATTCTGAATCGTCAGGTGCAATACCATTGCTAGAGCGACGACTGCCAAAAAGCGTCGTGCTGGAATGTCGGAAGCAATTGGGATTATCGCCCTAGTTTAACGACGGCTTGTGACTTCCTTTGCTACTTGATGCGAGCGATCGTTCCAGTGATACTGCTTGTCGCATGTATGCCGATTCCAAACGCGAGTACCGTCTTAAGTGTTCTGTTCACACGGATCCTCTTATCGCAACAAGTCCAGCATGACGGATGTAAACGACAACTTTCCGCACGGGCCGGTGCCCCGAACCATTCAACTGGAGTCGCTGAGCGCAGCGTCACCGCTTAAAACGAGAGTTGCACCGTTCGTTGGAGTACAGCCTTTCGGCTGAAAGAAGGACGCTAAAGCGTGGACCCCAACAAGAGCGTAACTCCCAAATTGAGCTTTGACAAAGCACTAGTCCCCCTTCTTTTACCTTGAATTTGACGTACGTAGGCTGCGAGAATCAGAGTTAGCTTAGTTCCAGGTCGACGTGATCGCCCGCGCAAACACTACGCGACTGTTGGCGAGCCCTACCGCTTGAAGCACACCACGTTCACACCGCCCGACACTCACACCAAGTCCCGTAGCGAAAGAAGGTTTACTTCGATGTTCATTCGTGCGACGTTCTTCATGATCTCGTGGGCAATCTCCGCGACATGCGTTCTCTCACCCAAAGCGGCTCTGTCCCAAGATGCTTGGAAAGAGGTTGCGGTTCCTTCCGTGTGGAAAAAGCCACCCGCCGGCATTGGCGGGTATTCGTGGTACCGATGCGCGGTGCGAATCCCTTCCGCATGGGAAGGACGAAAGCTGACTCTCTTTTCAGAACCCGTAGACGACGCTCGTGAAGTGTACATGAACGGCACACGGGTCGGTGGCGCGGGTCAGTTTCCGCCAAACTTCCGGAGCGGACTCGGCAGCGAATCACGGCATGCCGTCGATCCCGCCGTCGTGAAATTCGGTCAACTAAATGTGTTAGCAATTCGCGTCTACAGTAGCGATGCGCGAACCGGCTTCAATGTTGCTGCTCCCGCGATCTTTGCGGGAGACCATGCGATGCGATTCAACGGCACTTGGCTCTTCCAAGGCGGTGACGATCTCGCGTGGGCAAAGGCCGACACCGCCGCTTCGTTCACTGAGAAGACGACTCGTAAAGAAGTCCTTTCCGCCGCTGAAGTGGAAGCGATCCTCCGCCGTCTTCCCGGTGAAGAAGGACCGCTTTCCGTCGCGGATGCAGTAAAACGCTTTCGAACACCGGATGATCTTGTTATCGAACCAGTACTCAGCGAACCAGAGATCGGACAACCGCTGTTCATCGACTTCGATGAACGAGGACGAATGTGGGTCTTGAACTACAAACAATACCCGACTCCTGCTGGGCTAACTGCTGTCAGTCGAGATAAGTATCTGCGCACCGTGTTTGACAAAGTACCGCCACCACCACCGAATCACTTTCCCGGTCGAGACAAGATCACCATCCATGAAGACACGGACGGTGACGGCAAGTACGACAAGCATAAGACGTTCGTCGACGGCTTGAGCATCGCGGTATCGTTCGCGCGAGGGCGCGGCGGCGTGTTCGTCATGAATCCTCCCTACTTGCTGTTCTACCCCGATGCCGACAAGGACGATGTGCCAGATGGCGATCCTGAAGTTCTGCTTGAAGGCTTCGGGATCGAAGATTCGCACTCGGTTGCTGCGAATTTGCGTTGGGGACCCGACGGCTGGATCTATGCGTCACAAGGCAGCACGGTGACCGGGCAGATCAAACATCACGGAACAAAGGACAAGCCGGTCCACTCGATGGGCCAGTTGATCTGGCGATATCATCCGGAGACTCGCAAGTACGAGATCTTTGCCGAAGGTGGCGGGAACACATTCGGCGTTGAAATTGATTCGAAGGGGCGTGTCTATTCGGGACACAACGGCGGCGACACGCGAGGTTTCCATTATGTCCAAGGTGGCTACTATCGAAAGAGCTTTGGCAAGCATGGTGAATTGACTAACCCGTATGCCTTCGGCTACTTCGATGCGATGGGGCACCACTCGGTGCCTCGCTTCACGCACACGTATGTGATCTACGAAGGAGCGGCGCTTTCGGCGAAGTACGCAGGAAAACTGTTCGGCGTCGGACCACTGCAAGGTGAGGTTGTCATCAGCGACGTCCAGCCAAAAGGCGCGTCGTTCGCTACGAAGGATATTGCCCGAGCCGTCACGAGCGACGATCCGTGGTTCCGGCCAGTCGAGATCAAAGTCGGCCCCGATGGTGCGATCTATGTTGGGGACTTCTACGAACAGCGGATCGATCACGCCAGCCACCATCAAGGCCGCGTGACGCCTGATACCGGGCGCATCTATCGGCTCCGCGCCCCAGAAGCCGAATCGTCGAAGCCGGCAGACTATTCAAAACTCTCCACGCAACAGTTGCTGGAGGTCTTGAAACATGAGAACAAACTACATCGCCAAGTCGCTCTGCAACAAATCGCAAATCTCCGTGATTCATCCATCGTGCCGTCGCTCACGGAGACATTGTTCGAAACGGATGGACAACTCGCCTTGGAGTATCTGTGGGCCTTGAATCTATCGGGTGGATTTGATGAAGCATTGGCCACGCAAGCGTTGCAACACAAGGATCCTTATGTGCGAGCTTGGACCGTACGCCTGCTGTGCGACGACCACATCGTTTCAGACGCGCTCGCGGAGCAGCTTGCAACATTGGCCAAAACTGAACCGCATGTCGAAGTGCGCTGCCAGCTTGCGTGCTCGGCGCGGCGGCTTCCGGCGGCCCAAACCATACCGGTCGTCGAAAGCTTGTTGTATCGAGCCGAGGACGTCGACGACCTCTTTAATCCGTTGCTGGCGTGGTGGGCGATTGAGGCCAAGGCAGACGAAGGCCGAGAGCAAATCGTGGCGATGTTTCGAGATTCTGCTTTATGGAGCCAGCCTCTCGTACAGCAACACATCGCTGAACGCGTAATACGGCGCTACGCGATGGCTGGTACACGCCGTGATCTCATCACTTGTGCGCAGCTGTTTAATCTCGCCCCCGACGCCAACGATGCAAAGACACTTCTCAAAGGGTTCGAAACCGCGTATTCCGGTCGGACGTTAAGCGATCTTCCCGACGAGTTAGTGGCGGCATTGGAAAAAGTTGGCGGCGGTTCCTTGGCGTTACGCCTGCGTCGTGGCGATCAGGCAGCTCTCGCTGAAGCATTGCGACTGGCTGCCGACGAAAAAGGAGAATCCAAGCAGCGAGTCGAGGTGATCAAAGTACTCGGTCAGATCCGCCAAGACAACGCCGTTAGCACGCTGCTTGAAGTCGCTGAAACGAGCAAGAACTCAGATATTCAATCGGCGGCGCTAACCTCGCTGCAACCGTACGACTCGCCAGCAATCGGAGCCTTCATCGCCAACATTCACAACAAGATTACCGGCGACTCGCAGCGCGTCGCTCAGAGCGTTCTGGCCAGCCGGCAAAGTTGGTCAGAGAGTTTTCTCGCGGAAATCGATTCGGGCAACATTAAACCAGACTCTGTTCCGCCAGCGGTCTTGCAGAAGCTTCTCTTTCACAAGAACGACAGAATTGCTGCGTTAGTTGGTAAACACTGGGGCGATGTTCACTCGGCGACTACCGACCAAATGCGAAGTGAAATCGAACGACTTCAAGGCGTGTTGGCCGGAACGGTGGGAAACCCTTACCGCGGCAAGAAGCTCTTTCTGACGAACTGCGGAAAGTGCCATCAATTGTTCACCGACGGCGGAAAGATCGGGCCTAACCTGACGCCCTACAAGCGCGATGATCTGCGAGGCATTTTGATGAACGTCGTCAATCCGAGCCTGGAGATTCGTGAAGGCTTTGAGAACTTCGTGGTCTTCACGGCGGATGGTCGAACGCTAAACGGCTTCGTCGAGGAGCAAGATAACCGAGTTGTTGTGCTGAAGGGCGCGGACGGCCAACGATTGATCATCCCACGAGACGACATCGAAGAGATGCAGGCAATTCGCACTTCGATCATGCCCGAAGGAATCCTCAAACCGCTGAACGATCAGCAGCTCCGCGATCTGTTCGCCTATCTTCGGTCAACTCAACCACTGCCGTAGTGTTTCTGGCCCAGCTTCAACTTGCGTTGACGACAGCGTCTCTGACGATTGTCGCTATCAGCAGCCCGCCGATCACGAGCAGCAGGTAGAAGATGTAGCGAGAGAATCGTGCGCCTTCGATTCGCTTATTGACTTCGCGACCAATATACGCGGCAAGCACGAGAAATGGGATGGCGAATAGAAAGCTCTTGACGACCAGCGGCGTCCAAAGCTTGTTGGCCGAATGAAATCCGGCCACGAGCAGGCTGGTCGGCAGAAAGACCGTTTGCAGCGTGATGCGAAATCGTTGCGCCGACCATTGCCGAAGCGTGCCGAAGATGACCATCGGCGGACCAATGGTGTTGTAGGCTCCGCCCAACACTCCGGCAACCAACCCAAATCCGATCCCCGGCACGTTGCTTTCCAACTTGGGCATCCGCGGGCGGCACAAGCTGTACACAGCAAACGAGATCAACAAGACAGCAAGAACTAACTTGACGGCAGATTCAGGTACGCTGACCAGCACGTACACGCCGATGGGAACGCCGACGAAAGTGCCGATGAGCATGTAGCCCGCGGCTGACCATTCGATCTTTTCCCACCGCGTCGTAAGCAGAATGGCGACTGCGTTAAAGATCGATGTCATTGCGACCATCGCAGCAGCGTCCTTAATGCCGACTACCATCGACAGCAGCGGCATCGCGACCAGTGCCTCGCCGAACCCGAACGCCGATCGGGTCAAACAGGCCGCAAATAGAATGGCGACAGTTACGAAAATCTCTAAATCCATCAACTTGCGTCGCCTTCGGCTCCATCCGGAATGTGCGTGCTCGCTTCGCGCTGTATGTCACGATTGTTGCGTTCTCGCCCGACTCCGTCCAGCCGTCACAACCGCGACATACGACGAAATCGTTCACGTTTCGCTAATGCGACGACCTTTCCTAGTACGGAGAGTTTAACAGTTGGCGGCTGATGACCGATAAGGCAAGTGTGTGTTTCTCCCTCCTCCAACATACACTCGCTGTGGATCTCAATCATGCAAACTTGCGAAGCAACTCTGGAAGAACGAATTGGCGTTGCTGCCGACGATAGCCCTTACCTGATGGGATCGAACATCTCGATCGAGTCGGATACGCCATGCGTTGTCGTGCGTGGCGTGGTGCACTCGTATTACGAAAAGCAAATGGCTCAAGAGACGTTGCTGCGCGTGGATGGCGTCGAGTCCGTCGACAATCACTTGGAAGTTATGCGCCGTCGTTGCCGCTAGTCAAGTTCGCATTCGTGGTTTCCAACGCACAGGACATCATTCGTGAATAAGAGAAGCTCTCCGAGACTGTTGCCTGGTCCTGACACATCAATGATTTCGCTGCGAAAGCACAATAGCGAGGAAGTCATTCGCGGTTACCTCTTGGACCAGTCGGTCGACGGCCTTGCCCTTCAACTTGGACGCCGCTGCAGCGTCGAACTGGACGAGAACATCGAGGTGCTCGTCGGCGATTCGTGGGAGCCAGCGATCGTAACAAGTGCAAAGCGGCAAGGAATCGTGAACCGTGTGGGCCTGCGATGGGTCGCGGGATGCGAGGCGTCATCGATATCCCGCGAACAAGTGACCTTATAGCGGCACATCAATGTTGTCTGAGCGGCCGCTACGTTCGATTGTCCGTCTCGCGAACCCCGCTCAAACGCATGGCACCCCTGTGATCGAGGGACGCAATGCCTAACATGGGGAATTCTGACGCGGACGCTCATCAGTCTTGATGAGGCAGAGCCTCGCATCGCCTCTTAACGAAGACGCAGGGCTCACCACATTCTTGGGACGCGCGTTACTACAGCATCAACATTTCTCCCCATCCAGGTCCGCTTTGGGTATTTGCGCAGAGCGTCGCAAAGGCGATAATCCTCGTGTGAGCGAGGATACTTCGCGCCGCAAAATAAACACTGGGCGATGTAATTTCGCGGCGTCATGACCGGCTGTAAACGATCGTCCGCCAGAGCTATGCAGGACAAGTGAAGCGAGTCAATAGTGCGAGACTTCTTTATCGCGGTGTCTCAAGTAGTGAAACGGCGCATGATGTTTTTCATCGTCGTGGGAGCAGTTTCTGTTGTCGGGTTGCTGATCTGGAATGCCGCGTCGGTGATTTCGAGCTTTGATGACCAGACATCGGCAGTTAGCATCGAGCAAATTGTTGACGGTCAGTTTTTGGGTGTCAAAGTCGCGGACAATACCAGCGATCAATACATGAACAATGTCGAGCTTCGTTTGGCAATGAACGAGGGCTTCAAGGCATCGAACTCAATTCGGAAGTACCAGATGAATACAATCTGGCTCCACGACGGCCAACATCCGGATAGCGGCACGCCAGCCGTCCTGATAACCGTGCAACCAAAACGGGGCGAGCTTCCTGACCCACCTTTCGAGCCCGTGGCGGTGCGCCGATGGGAGCCTGATCCCCAAAGCGACGTTCATCTTGACGCGTTGCCCGAGATGCGGCTGATGAACTCGCCGAACACGGAAGACCTCGATCAACTTCGTGAGGTGTGGAGCGGCGGTAGACATGCGAAGGTCGGTTCACTGTTCGGTTGGGTCGGACGTCTATTTCTGTTCGTCGCGATCGGCTTGGGACTAGTCCTTTGCGCGGGCGCTGTTCGATCCAACGCTTGGCGGAGTTCGCGATGGGACCGCAGTGCAGACGCACAGCACGAAGGTGCCGTCTTGTCGCGACTCCAGTCCGCGCGGGATGCAAAACGATCGCGTGGAGCGTAGGCGTCGCGCTCTGCACAACTACGTCGGACGCTGGGAGATAACACAACGGATGGCAGTTGCACCGCAAAAATGTTTATTGCAATCCGGTCCAGACACGGGCTTCAGAATTCGCAACTTTGGAAATTGGGCGATCGCGGGACCTACCGCTGATTGAAAGACTGGGAGAAGCCAGCTACGATCGCCGAAATGTTCACGGGCTCGGAAATCGTAGAGATATTGGAACAGTCAGGCGTTACGCACGTCGTCTGGCTGCCGGACTCGACGTTAGGCCCCTGGGAGTCAGATCTTGAATCGTCCTCGAAGCTGCGATTAATTCGCGTTTGCCGTGAGGGCGAAGCGTGGCCGCTGGCGGCGGGTTTGCTCGTTGCGGGCCAAGCCCCAATCGTCATGATGCAAACGACGGGGTTGTTCGAGTCGGGTGATGCGATGCGAAACGTGCTGTTCGACTTGCGGCTGCCCGTGTTCGCTGTCATTGGCGCTCGGAACTGGCTAGTTACGGATTCTGGCGATTCCGCCAGGAGGTTCACGGAGCCAATTGTGCAAGCCTGGGGCTTGGACTGCGTGTTAATCGGTCAGCCGTCGGACAAGCCAAAGCTGGCCGATCACTATCAGGCCTGTGTTCACGCAAGGCAAGCCGGGATAGTTTTACTGGCGGAGGAAAGCGGGTGAGCGACATGGATCATGCAAGTATCCAAGGCAAGATGCCGGTTGAGTCCGTATTGTTGCACTTAGCCCAGCTGCGCGGCGATGAGCAGATTGTGATTTCGAATCAATCGTCGGCACGTCTCTGGCCGCGATTGAGCTGCCATCGGCTTGACTTCAACTACAACCCGTCAACGATGGGAGGAGCCATTCCGTTCGCCGTGGGCTTAGCGCTCGCACAGCCTGAGCGCGAAGTGGTTGTACTATCGGGCGATGGATCGTTGTTGATGAGCCTTGGCTGTCTCGTGACGGTAGTCGCAAGCGGAGTTACCAACTTGAGCGTCGTCCTGCTGGACAACCGTGTTTACGAGGTGACGGGCGGTCAGAAGACACCTGCCAGCGAATCCGATGTCGACTACGCTGGCCTTGCGTCCGCTGCAGGTTTTCCGAGCGTCTCCCGTTTCGCGGACCTGGGCGAGCTGCAGTCCCGGTCCGAGGAGATCATTGCCGCGCGCGGGCCGCGATTCCTTTGGCTCGAAGTTGGACCGACGCCTCGAGACGTATTCCAGGACAAGCACGCTCCGATCGCTGAGCGATTGAGTTCGTTTCAAGCTGCGATCCGGCGCGGGGAGCGGCGCTGACCGCTTCAACCCTACCTAGCCCCGACAAGCTTTTTTGGCCCAGCTGCCCTATGGCAGCGTCACCCGTCCTCCACTTGCCACTAGCGTCTGACCAGTCATAAAGCTTGATCGCTCGGAAAGCAGGAACAGCACCATCTCGGCGATTTCGGTGGCTTGGCCGATTCGCTTCATCGGTGTGGATTCGATAAGGGCGTCCAAGACGTTACTCTCAACATCGGCAATTATTTCGGTGTCGATCAACCCAGGAGCGACGGCATTGACGCGCACGTTGTGCTCCGCGATGGCGGTCGCCAAGCTTTTCGTCAGTGCCACCACCCCCGCTTTGCTTACCGCGTAAGCGATTGACATCGGTCGGGCGGCGAGGGCGGCAATCGACGAGATATTCACGATGCGGCCAAAACCCCGCTGGATCATACCCTCCTTGACTGCCCAACTGGTCAGGTAACAAGCGGTCAAGTTCACATCTAACGTGCGCTGCCAGACGTCGAGCGACGTCTGGTCGTGCGCGAGGAAATCGAAGACGCCAGCATTGTTCACTAGTAAATCGACCGGGCCCAATTCCTCTTGGACTTGCCCGACCAGGGCACTGACGTCTTCCGGCGAAGAGACGTCAGCTCGACAAGCAATCGCCTGCCCGCCCCCAGCCTCGATCTGTTTGACGACTTCGCGGGCCGCGTTCTCGCTGAACTGGTAATTCACTGCTACCTTTGCGCCGGCCGAAGCCAGTCGCTGGCAACAGGCGCGACCAATACCCTTGGCACCGCCGGTCACCAAGGCCGTACGGCCTTGGAATTCTAGTTCGCTCATCAGCAGACTCGCATCGGTCCGTTAACAATCTCCTCGGTATGGGGAGCAATGGCGACACTAAGCCGCCAGCAACGTGTCGCACTGTCCTTCATCAACAGGTAGCCTAATCGCAGGAATCGACTAGATTTAGAGGAGGAGTGGGCGATACAGGACTCGAACCTGTGACATCCACGGTGTAAACGTGGCGCTCTAGCCAACTGAGCTAATCGCCCAAAAACGAACTAGAATCGTACTTCTGTAGCCAGCCTTCTGTCAATCCGAGGAGCTTCTGTTGCTTGACTTCTTCTTGTCATTGGTTTTGGCATTGCATTTGATGTGTATGAACATTGCATCCGCCGGGCCGCTCGTTTGTCTATGGTTAGATTGGCGGAGCGCTCGAGGGGATGAGGTGGCTCGTCGTGCGGCAAAGTTCTTGGCTTGGAAGTCGCTCGTGCTGCTGGTTGTCGGCGTTGTCTTTGGGCTGTTGACGGCTGGCTTTCTCTGGAATGATGCCTATCACGATGTGATGCATGTTTTTATGTACAAGATCAAGTGGGGTGCCTGGGAACTGCTGTTCTCGCTGGTGCTGATGAGTTTGTACGCGTTCCTATTGTTTCGCGGCGCACCGAAGAGTCTCGTCGGCAGGGTGGGACGAGCAAGTATTGCGATTCTCACGGGAACCAACATGCTCTACCACTTCCCGGTGCTGTTCATCGTCATCTCGGAAGTGGCTGGCGGGTATCTGGAAGTTCCAGGACAAGTAGACGCCGCGATATTTCGGAGTCTGATGATGGAAAGCTCTGTACTCGCGCGTTCGGTTCACTTCTGGTTCGCGTCTTTTGCTGTAACGGGCGCATCGTTAATGGGCTACGGGAAATGGCTACTTCGCAAAGAAGACCAACAGGAGACCGGGGCGCGAATCGCGATCTGGGGCGCGCGGATCGCGCTCGTGCCGACGTTGCTTCAGATTCTGGTCGGCGTTTGGGTTCTCAGTGTCTTACCGGCTCCGATGCAGCAACGCTTGATGGGCGGCGATATGCTGGCGGTAATCGCCTTTGCCTTGTCGATCGTCGGAGCCTTGTGGTTGATGCAACAACTCGCGGCGGTTGCCTTTGGTGATACGCAGCCCCGGACTTTGAAGATGGCGATCCATCTAATGTACGCGGTTGTCATTCTGATGACTTTTACCACGAGACTTGCATCAGCTAGGCCTCTCACATCGGTGCCAGCGACTACTTTGGAGACATCTGATGACGGTTGAGAATATCACCTTGAAGGATCCAATGACGGGCGCGCGGGCGAGCATTCTGGCGGGCTTCGGTTTTAATTGCTACGAATTCGTTGCTAACTTGGACGGACGCAAAGTCGACGTAATCTGGTCCGCTCCTGATTTCTCCAGTGAAAATGAACGGCCTTCGGGGAGCGGTATCCCATTGTTGTTTCCGTTCCCCGGACGATTGCGAGGAACGGCATTCGAGTGGGAAGGACGAGAGTATCAACTGGAAGCAGGCGACGGACGCGGAAACGCCATTCATGGGTTCGTCTTAAACCGCGCGTGGCGAGTCATCGAGCGAAGCGATTCTCACGTCGTGGGACAGTTTCAAGCATCGGTCGATGATCCAACACTTCTCGAACAGTGGCCCGCGGACTTTCGGGTGACCGCGACATACGATTTGAAAGGAAACTGCCTAACATCTACCTTTGTGTTTGAGAATCCTGACAGCAAATCGCTGCCTTGCGGCTTTGGAACACATCCTTACTTCCGTCTACCGCTCGGGGGCACCACTGTTGAATCTTGTGTCGTGACGATTCCCTCCACAAGACACTGGGAGCTCGTCGACATGCTGCCAACAGGGCGTTGCACGGATTTGGAGATGTCTGACGCCTATCACCAAGGGCTCTGTTTCGGCGAGATGAAACTCGATGACGTGTTTGGCGGATTAGTTTTCGATGGAGATGACTGTGTTAGTCAGATCTTCGATCCAGAGAGCAACACTCGTCTGTCGATGCGATTCGATCGATCCTTCCGCGAACTTGTCGTCTACACACCGCCACACCGAGAAGCAGTCTGCGTCGAACCGTACACTTGTGTTCCTGGAACAGTTGGACTTGAGTCGCCAGAAGTCGACTTTGGCCTTCGAGTGCTTCAACCGGGCGAGTCGTTTACGTCACGAGTCGAGTTAGAAGTGAGCTGAACGGCTGCTTCGAAAAGAGAAACGGCTGAATCCAAGGAATCAGCCGTTTCCAAATTTATACGTTCGTCGAACGTAGCTTACTCTTCAGGATTCGTACCTGGGAGCTTACCAGCCTTGATCCGGTCGCCGAAGGTCTCGCCGCCAGCCGACTTCTCCTTCAGAACCTTTTCCAGGACTTCGGCGATCTCTTTGGCGAATGCTTCCTTGTCGGCCTTCTTCGCCTTGTAATTGTCGCCGGTCAAGCCAAGCTTGATCAGAGCCTTGCCGTAGTCATTTCGGTCCTTCTTCTTCTTGCCGAAGTGACATTTGTTGCACTTCGCAGCCTTTAGCGCCTCGGCGTTCTTGGCCTCCTTGTGCACTTCGTCATGAGCTTTGTTGTATTGTGGGCGGGCGCTCGCGGTGTCGCTAAAGCTGACGAGCATCGCGGCTACCAAGCCACATACGGTTAAAATTCCAGCCTTCTTCATCCTGTAACTCCTTCAAATGGTTAGCAAATAACTTGTGACGAGCCCGGCGACCGTTCGCCACCGGTGTTAAGGTGGGGCATGAGGTGGGGCTTCCGAACAACACAATAGTAAACTCTGGCAAACTGTGTATGTCAAGGAATCGCCCGTCCCCGCCGAATTGTAGCGGCAACCCCAAGCCAGGCAAGTCGTTAGGTCGCCCAATGATTTCGCTCGGCGGCAGCTGGATTTGCAGAAATCCAGTTCTTTCGTCGCGCGGGCTGAATTTTTGCAATTCCAGCTGCGAGTAATAGAGCGTCAACCTCCGCGCTAGGATTCTCCTAACCTCGGGTCGAGAGCGTCGCGCAGACCGTCTCCGAGCAGATTGAAGCCAAGTATCGCAAGTGAGATCGCTACGCCCGGGCCAACCGCTGGCCAGATGCTTGAGCTTAGATGGTCTTTTGCCTGAGCGAGCATACTGCCCCATTCGGGCTCCGTTGGATCTCCACCGACGCCCAAGAACGACAGGCCCGCAACTTCCAGGATCGCTGCACCAAGACCCATCGTCGCCAGCACGACGACCGGATTCACAATGCCCGGGACGATAACTCGAACAAGAATATGGAGCGGAGAAGCACCCAAAGCACGACTCGCTGTCACATAGTCCAGGCCGCGAATAGTCAACACCGTCACACGCACTTGGCGCGCGAACACCGGAACATTGATTAGCCCCACCGCGATAATCACAGCGGACCATCCAGGCTTGTACGCAGTCGCCACGAGCAAGGCGATCAGGATGCTTGGAAATGCGAGCGCGATGTCGATGCTTCGCATGATGATCGTTTCAGGCCACCCACCAAAGTAGCCAGCAATCGCGCCCGCTGGTGCGCCCAGCGACACGGCAAATGTAATCGAGATTAGACCAGCGAACAGTGAAAGACGCGAGCCGTACATGACCCGCGAAAGAACATCTTTCTCGTTCGCATCGACGCCGAGCCAATGCTTTGCGGTGGGACCGGACGGAGCGTCTACGGTTGCGTCGCGCGAGTTGGGCGCATAGGGAGCAAGAATTTGACAGAAGACAGCGATCAATAGAAAGCAGAGAATTACGGTCGATCCTGTCCTCGCGGAACTGCTTCGCCGCAAGCGTACCCAAGCACGTTGTTTCGGTGATTCGATTGTGTCAGGTGCGTTCATCTGCGATCTCTATGACAAACGGACTCGTGGATCGAGCCACAAGTACAAAAGGTCGACGACGAGATTCGCTGTGACGAAGATTGCGGCGATCACTAATGCTCCGGCTTGAACGATGACATAGTCATTTTCGCGAACAGCGTCGACGACGTACTTCCCCATGCCTGGCCAATCGAAGACCGTCTCGGTAAGGACTGCGCCTGAGAGTAACAGACCAATTTGGAAACCCGCGATATTAACGATCGGTGCCGCTGCGTTTGGTAACGCATGTCGTAATACGACTCCCCAGGAAGAGGCACCTTTTGCTCGTCCCGTTCTAATGAAGTCCTCGCCGAGAACTTCGAGCATGCTGCTGCGCGTGATGCGGGCAATGATCGACATTGGAATCGAGCTGAGAGCCAAAGCGGGCAGGCAGATATGCTTGAATGCTGTCGCGAACAGATCGAAGCGTTGCTGTAAGAGTGTGTCGAGCAAGTAGAACTCAGTGATTGGCTCGAAGTCGATTTCGAAGGCGGGCAATCGAAAGCCGATTGGCATTCCGGTGAAAATCGCACGTAAGCAAATGCCCAGAAAGAACACCGGCACACTCACGCCAAGCATCGCACCGGCCATACAAAGGCGATCAGGCCAACGATTTCGCCAAACGGCAGCCGCAACCCCGAACGCGACGCCAATCGGTACGGCAAGCAACATCGCAACAACTGTCAGCTCGATCGTCGCTGGAATGCGACGAGTTAACTCGTCGCTGACATTCTCGTTGCTCCTAGAAATCGATTCACCGAAGTCTCCAGTTGTTACGAGTTGATGCAGGAACTGGCCGAGTTGCGAGAGGATCGGCCGGTCCCATCCCTGCTCATGAATAATGCGTTGCATTTGTTCGGCATCGGGGTGCTGGCCGAATCTTGCCAGCAGTGGATTGCCTGGCAGCATGCGCATGGCGATAAAGATGAGCGAAACAGCCACTACCATCGTGATCACGGCGTGGAATAGGCGCACACTCAGGTAGCGAGCCACGGCCGGCGGAGTCAACCAGCACAGTAACTGCATTAGCTTGACCCAACCACTCACGGCACGTCCTCGAAACGAGCCTTTCGCAAGCGAATCAGCATCGCGGGATGGAGTCGATAGTCCTTGATGCGTGTGGTGTGAACAGCGCGCTGCTTAGTGCTAACCAGCGGAACGATTGGCGCGTCGGCGAAGATTAGCTCCTGCGCGTGATGATAGAAAGTTAGCCGCTTGTCTTGATCGAGTTCGCGCTGCGCGGCAAGGAGCAATTCATGGACCTTGTCGTTGCGATAGTGGCTCATGTTGTTGCCGCTTTCGCTGATGTTGTCGGAGTCAAGCAGCGAGTAGAGAAAGTTATCGGGATCACCGTTGTCCGTGGTCCAACCGGCGAGCCCAATCTGATAGTCGCCTCGCATCATCTTGGCGAAGTGCGGCGTGACGGGCTTTGGTTCAATCGTCACGTTGATGCCGACAGCCGCCAGCGAATCCTTGACGAAGGCGGCGACTTGTAGGGGCTGTTCCATATACGGTCTTGGTTCGGACATCACGGCGAGGCTGAGCGTGAGCGGCAATTCGAATCCTCTGTCTGCTGCTGCAGCTTGCAGCAGCTCCCGGCTTGCGTCAGGATCGAAAGGGCGATCTCCGATTCCGTCGTTATGTCCCCACATCGCTTTCGGCAACAGATTGATCGCTGGCTCGGCGTGGCCCGCGTAGCCGACTCGAATGAGCGCTTGTTTGTCCAACGCCATTGCAATTGCTTGTCGCACACGAACGTCTTCCAGCGGGGGCTTGTCCATTTGCAGGGCCAGATAAGCGACATTCATCGAAATCTCTTCCACGACCGTCAGTCCTGGCTTCCTCGCCAAATCGTCGACTTCGGCGGGCGGAAGGTTGTCGGCGATATGGATCTCGCCACGCGTCAATTGCTGGATGCGTGTCGCGCTCTCTGAAACAGGAACGAAGACGACGCGGTCAAAGTTTGGGCGGCCTCGCCAGTGGTCTTCGTTTGCTGCCAAGACTAGTTGCTGATCACGAATCCAACGTTCGAAGCGAAACGGGCCCGTGCCGACTGGATTCGTCGAAAAGCCTTTACCGTGCTTCTTCACAGCCGTTGGACTGACGATACCGGCGGGGAACATCGCGAGATTGTTCAGGAAGACAGCGCTGGGTTCACTCAACTGAAACTCCACAGTTAACGGGTCGACCGCGCGAATCTCCTCGATAACAGCGAAGTTCGGTTTATAGGGACGGGCCGGATCGGAAACATGTGGATTGTCGTCTTGGCACAGGCGATTCAGGCTGAAGACAATCGCCGCGGCATCGACCAGCGTCCCGTCATGAAAGCGAACTCCTTCGCGCAGTTGGAAGGTCCACGTCAAACCATCCTCTGAGGTGCTCCAGGAAGTTGCCAGTGATGCCTCGATCTCCGTTGAATCGTCAGTGAAAGCGACGAGTGTGTCGTACAAATTGACCAATGCTTTGACGGTTTCGCCGGTCTCGCCGTTAATCGGGTCAAGCGTCTTCGAGTCTTCGCCTCGACCGTAAATCAACGTGTTGTTGGTCTTCGTTGGCTTGCTTGGCGCGCGAGACGAACAAGCGACAAACATCAAACAGACGAGGATTACGGCGAATCGTCTTGTGGGCATATCCAGGTGCCTTCGTGGGAAGAGTTCTCTCTGATCCGGCGCGGTCTCTTACACTAACTCATTCAACTGCGTGCGTGAAGGCTTGACCAGTGTCGAGTCCCTCGGAGCAGTGTTGTTTGTGGGAGACATGTTGCATTTCGACAACGTTTGCGATCAAAGACGGGACGCTGATTTGACGAGGCACCCGCGCGACGTATTGTTTGGTGTGCCCTTGTCTCTGGGGAGGGCCAAGGGATGCGAAACGCGGTGGGGAGCTGGGAGCTTAAGGGGAGCCTGCCGCGTATTTTTTTGTTCGTTCGGAATCTTCTATGTGTTGCTCAACCGACAGGTCGTTAATCGGCAGCCAAGATCAACGTCGGCGAAACACGGGCTTCACGCTTGTCGAAGCCATGGTCGCCATCACACTGATTGCGTTGGCGGGATCGGCGCTGTTGCTCGCAACGCAGACATCCTTGGATTCCTCGGAATACGCGTTCGAACAGAATCTGGCCCGCGGAATCGCGAATCAAATAATCGATGAAGTGATGGGACGCAGATATGGCGCGGCGGGCGCGTCGCCGTATCAGTATCCTCTCACGGCCGCACCAGGCGAGATTACCTCGCCACAGCAACGAATCGTGTTTGACGACACCGACGACTTCAATAAGTACACGTCTCGACCCCTGAGAGATCCTTGGGCAATTGAGCTTGGGCAGGGCGACGGAGCAGGTGGCTCGCGACATCCAGATTTTCAGCTGCGAGACAATTACTTTGACAATTGGACCGTGGCGGTCAACGTGCGATACGCCGATCCGAGCGATCTCTCGAAGGACCTGACCGGCACGAATACGAGTGGTTTCCGTGCAGTCGAAGTGATCGTTGGAAGGTTCGATGACAACGGGTCACGTCGACAATTGACAACCGTAAGGCGAGTTTATGGCTACGTTCCTCCAATCAACTAGACAGTCTGAGATCGCAGTTCGTTCGAAGCATCGAAGACCACGAGGTCTGACCCTGGTCGAACTGCTAATGGTCTCGGCGGTCATGGCAATTCTTGCCACGACGCTCGCGGCGCTGGCATCGACCGTTCAAGTCGCGAACCAGCAACAATTCGGACGTGGGCTCGCCGTCCAGCATGGCCAGGTTGCCATCGAACGCATGGAGCGCGCGATTCAAGATGCGCATGCCAATGAACAGTTTCCCGGATTCATCATCATTACTGAAACCGTCGGCGGTTCGACTTATCCCGATACACTGGTCGTGTGGAAACCGGACGGCGAGCCGACGGCACCAACGGGCATGCCCCGAGTCAATGAGTTGGTGGTGTTCACGCCAGCATCCGACGACCCGACGCGTCTTGTCGAGATCCGAGACTCTAGCAATAACAGCCAAGTACCTGCGCTCAGCAACAACGCGGAGTGGCAATACCTGATCGACATGCTGAAGAATTCCGCGTCGTATGGCGTAGAATCCAACATTGCCGTTCTCACAGATTTGCTGCGAGTCGCAGCAGCCACAAGTCAAGTAGGCGGCCCTGCTGGTAAACGCGGATGCGTACGGTTCGAGCAAGCACTTCGGCCTTCCGACGCCCAATGGCAAGCCTACAAAGCGGGATCGACGTCCTGGGGCAGCCTTCCTTGGGCCCAAGGCATCTATGGGGCGACGGTTGGGCAGCGACAAGCACTCTGTCGGATTGAACTGCAATTACGACCGGGTGATATCGACTCGCATGAGAAGCAGCTTGCGATTCCGTTTCTTGGTTCCGGTGCCATTTATTACCAGCTAGAGCGATAGGCCGCCATGTCCGCGAATTACCGACCAGCCACGAATCGCTCAGCGCCACATCGCCGACAGCGCGGAGTCAGCGTCATTCTTGTGTTGGCGCTCGTCTCGATGACGTTGGCGTTATCGTACGCCATGTTGCGGACGCAGGCAACGATTGAGCAAACCGAGCGAAACACTAGTCACCGGGCGACAGCGCGCCAGGCGGCTCAAACCGGAATGAGCATTGCGTTGCAGACGATCAACGATCCTTCGTGGGGCGGAGTTGATGTCGCGATGAGTGGGGACTTAGGCGATGGTTCAACCTACGCAATCAGTTTTAAAACAGGCGACGTTTCGCTCGCCGTAGGTGACGCCGACTACGACGAGTATCCCTACCGCGTGACGATTACTTCGACCGGCAGCGTTGTGGACCCGGTAAACCCGGTCGTCCAGTCGACTCATCAAGTTCGTTCTGTCGTCCAGCTCGTCCGCCGCAAGCTGGTCGATCCGCCAAACAATTGGTCGTCGATTCAGCCGTACACGGTATATCAGTGGGGAACGGGGAACGGGCGCGAAGTTGACATCGAAGCGCCATTTCACGCGCAGGGCTCAGTTTATCTCCAGAATCGGATCAAATTCCTTGCAGATTACCCGAACGATGGCGACGACAAACCGTTTGATGGCTCGATCGACGAGCTGATGATTCTGGAGTATGCCGTGCCCACGGGGATTATCAATTCGATTAATCAGGGGGCGATTTCACTTGCGACATTGGCGAGCGTTCCCGCGTCAAACACGGTCGCATGGTGGCGGTTCGACGATGCCGCTGGTAGCACCACTGCAATCGACGAAATGGGATACCACGATGGTCGCTACGAAGGGAGTGGCCCGGGCGGGGATGCTTCCTTATCGCAGGGTGGATCGGGTTCAGCACGGTTCGATGGATATGACGATCACGTTGACGTCGGCGCGTTCGATGTCAGTGGCGATGCACTGACGATCATGGCTTGGATCAAGGCCGACGATTTCGACCATTCGGACGCGCGCATCATTTCGAAAGCGACCAGCACCAGCAACGACGACCATTACTGGATGCTGAGTACGATCAATGTTTCAGGCCACAACCGCCTGCGATTTCGTCTGAAAACTGATTCAGAAGGCACTGACGTCCTCTATTCAAGTTCCGGCGACATTACGGCGAATACCTGGACGTTTGTGGCGGCTGTCTACGATGGGGCCACGATGAAGTTGTACAAGGACGGACAACTTGTCGGGACGCGCTCCAAATCGGGAACGATCAGTACCAACCCGATGGTTCGAGTGGCGATCGGCAACAATCCACCCGGGAGTCCACGAGGCAGATTACTTCGTGATTACGAAGCGATGAGAAAGGTCGGACAAGGCGACTTCCGTCCGTTCTCCGGACCGATCAACGCTCCACTTTCTCTGACCTCGGGCCATGAGCGACGGTTACTCGAAGCCGACTCGAACGTCACGCTGAATGACGTTGCCGTTGGAAGCGGCACGTCGCCAGTGACTCACCCAGGAGATGTCGCTTCGTATCAGCTGTATCCCGGCGGAAAGTCTTATTCCCCGACGCAGCTCGATAGCTCGCTCTCGAACGCGGCGCTCGCACCAAATCCGTTGTCCAATCCACTTGGGTTGGTCAAGCGTCAATCTCAGCTTGTCATCAACAGCAACGTCACAATTCAAGGAACAGTGCTGCTGTACGACTCAGGCAGTTCGGGGCGAGTTGAACTAAGAGGGACGGGCATCAAGGTCGCACCGGTTTCGCTGCCTGGGCTGTACGGAGACGGCACGGTGTATCAGTTGCCGTCCGTGATCGCACGCGATGATGTCGAAGTGTATCCCGGCAGCAGTAGTTCGCTGAGCGGTTTGGTAATGGCGTGGGATGATTTGCAATCATTTCAATGCCAGCAGGCAACGACCTTGAATGTGACGGGCCAAGTTGTCGTTGGTGAGCTGGAAATCGGCTCTCGTAACGAATGGGATCATTCCTCGTCTTGGTGGAAGTCGCAATATCTCAGCTTTCTCGATGAAGTTGACGCTGGCATGGAGCCAACCTATTTCCCTCAGTGGCTTTCCGACAATCATGGCCTTGACGACGAGCCGAAGATCACCATACAACCCGATTCGTCCGGAGTCAGCTATCACTGGCACGACTGGTCAAAGCCGATTTACGAGGCACATCCCGATGATGGCGGTCTTCGATGGGACTTGCTCGACTGGAAGGACGCGCAGTAGCCGCAGCGGTGGTCCATGGACTTGCCAGTCGTTGCAAACGTCATAGCTGCTGCATCCCCACTTCATTACGAAAGGATTCGTAACGTGACTGACAAACTGTTCCGGTGGATCGCCTTGTTGAGTGCAAACCTGTTGCTATGGGGCGTGCTAAGCTTTCATGAGTCTTCAAACGCCGCTCCCCCGAGCGGCCAACCGCCCTTCGCCAACGCCGTCGAACAACGTCATGAAATGGTCCGCGAACTGCAACACATCAAGACGCTGCTCCAGGAGCAGAATCAGTTGCTGCGCGGTGAGGCGCGGCCGAAACCGACGAAACGTTCGTAGCGCGTTCTCCCTGATCGAGATATTGGTCGTCATCACCATCGTGGCGATCATCGCGGGTGTCGTAATCACCCAGTTCGACACTGCCTCGCATGACCAGTTGCGAGGCACGGCTCAGGTCGTTGCTTCTGATATTGCTCACGCCCGTAACTTAGCCGTCACGAACAACAGTTCGTACAAGATCAGCTTCGCTCCCGACGAGAATCGCTACGTTCTCACTCATAGCGGAACAAATACTGCGCTCGATACGCTACCTACTTCAGCGTTTCATTCGGCGAGCGGGTCGACCACGGAACACGCAACAGATCTAAGTTCCTTGCCTCTGGGAACGGGGAGCGTTGACCTCGCCATCGTCGAGGAGAGTGACCCCATGATAGCCAGCTACGCCGAACAAGTAGTCGATATCGAATTTGGACCACTTGGTGAAACGACACGATCTTCGAGGACGACGATATGGCTTTCTGCCGGAACGAGAAAAGCACGCAGGTTTATCGGCATCGAGATCGACCCAATCACGGGGCTTGCGTCGATCGGCACGGTTCAGGCCACCGTGCCAGAGTCGCTCATGGATGAGTACTACTACGAAGACGTTGACGATGCCAACCCGATTGACTCAGATCCGATTGACTCAGACCCGATTGACTCAGACCCGATTGACTCAGACCCGATTGACTCAGATCCGATTGACTCAGATCCGATTGACTCAGATCCGATTGACTCAGACCCGATTGACGCACGTTCGATTGACGTAGATCCGACTGATGGACGTTCGACTGACCTGGGACCAGCCCTCTGATTCGTAGATAAGGTGTTCCGTCTCCATATGATTGCTCGTTTCAATCAGAACCGCTTTGGGCCAATCGGAATCGACATTGGATCGCGTTCGGTCAAGCTTGCGCAGTTTTCGGCGGATGGGAAACGGCTAATCGAGGCGAGTCGCTGGGACCTGCCCCCCGAGGCCAACGGGGATCTGGACGAGGCTGCATCGGATGACCTGATCGTAGAAGCGCTCGTTCAAGCTCGTGAAGGCCGAGCCTTTCGTGGTACGGACGCCACCCTCTGCCTGAATCACCGCCAGCTCTTCCTGCAGAACATTCGCGTTTCAAAGACGGCGCAAACGTCGCTAGACCGAACCGTCCAACAGGAAGCAGCCGGACGAGTCCCTTTCCCAGTTGCTGAGGCGGAGATTCGGTACGTCGAGGCGGCTGACATCCGTCAGGGTGATGCTGTGATGCGGGAAGTTATTCTGATGGCATGCCATCGTCCCGTTCTGGAACGATCGTTGCAGCTCGTTGAGCGTGCTGGATATCGCCCGGTTGCGGTTGACGTCGAACCGACGTCTCTGGTGCGGACCTACGCGTCGCAATTCCGTCGTGACGAAGATCAACAAATTCGCACGATGTACGTGCATGTTGGATATGCGTCGACGTTGGTTGTCATTGCCCAGGGCGAGGACTTGTTGTTCGTCAAGTACATCGAGTTAGGCGGCAAACAGTTTGACGAAGCCGTTTCGCGCAAGCTGAAAATGGATCTGCCCGACTCCGCTTCGTTGCGACGTAACAACGGTGACCGACGGAGCGCTCGGCAAGACCCTGAGATTACGCGAAGTGTCGCCGACGCGATGCGACCCGCCGTCGAGCGTCTGACGAGCGAACTGTCGATGTGTGTGCGCTATCACAGTGTTACCTTTCGCGGACGACCCCTCGAACGGTTCGTACTCGGAGGTGGCGAGGCATCCGAGACCTTGCTCGAATCACTGACAAAGCGGATTGGATTAGATGGCGAGCTGAGCGATCCATTTCGCATGTACGCACGAAACGGTATGACGGGGCGAACGAGCCATTGGGACATTGCTGCGGGCCTAGCGTTGCGGGAAATGACTTCGATTGCATAACGAACTATGAAGAACATCGATTTCCTTCCAGAGAGATATCGCGAGCGCGATCTGAAACGCAGGGCCGCGATCTGGCAGTACGCGCTGCTGTTTGGCTTCGGTGGAGTTCTGCTGGCCGCCACGATCGGTCAATTCGCTATGAAGCGATCGCTGCAAACGAGCCTGAGCGAGTTGAAGGAGTCACGAATCGCCACGAACGTAAAGCGGGAACGAGTAAAGTTGCTCAAGCAGCAATTGGGCGAGACGGACGAAATTGCCGCCCTGTACACTTATTTGCGCCACCCATGGCCAAAAACTCAGCTGATCGTACTCATTACCGAATCGATTCCAGATTCTGTTGTGCTCGAAGGAGTCGAGGTACTTGACGAGGCACCACAACGCTCTTTCCTTATCAACAGCGAGACCCAGGGCAGGCAAAGTGCGGAGAGCCCGGCCGCTGCGGATCTAGCGGTGCTTCGTGGCGATCATGACTCGACACAACTCATCGTCCGCGTGCGCGGAACCGTCGACGATACAGCCGCGTTGAACGGGTATGTGCAGCAGCTTAGCGAAGTACCGTTATTCCGAAGCGTCTCGCTGAGTTCTTTGCAAGCGACGGGTTCGCCGCAAGAACAGTCGTCACGAGATAAGAGTCCTCGCTCAAGCTTCGAGTTGAACGTGATTGTCCGACCGGGTCACGGACAGCCCGGCGGGCCCACGGGGCCGATCGCCGCACACGACCAATTAGCGCAACACCTCATCACGAGGGATTCACCATGAGCGCATCGATTCAGAAGCCGAAGAGCTGGGTTTTGACAGTGGGAATCTCTGCCGCCGCGATGGTATATGCGTTTTTCGTCTTTCTGCCTACGCAAAAGTCGATTGCCAGCGTCCGATCCGAATTAGCGGTTCGACGCAGCGAAGTCCTAGAGCTTGGTTCGCTAGAAAGCGAGATCGTTGGTCTGGAACGCCGCGTTGGTGTCGTCCGAGAGACGATCGGAGCATGGCAGTCCAACTCACCTACGGAACAGGAGACGGGAACCTTCATAGGTATCGTCTCGCAACTCGCCCAACAAGCGGGAGCGCGCGTGGAACGCATAACACCGCGCAGCACCGTGAACATGGCCGTCCTAGCACAGCATCCCGCGGACGTCTCCGTTGAGGGAGATTTCATCCAGATCGCCAACTTTCTGCACCGGCTTGAGCGCCGACCCGAGACTATTTGGATCACTCGTTTGAACCTGACTGCTAGCGGCGAATCTGGGGCGAGTGTGAGATGTGAGCTAAGTTTCACAGTTTTTGCTGATAATCCGGGTGATTCGGATTAGGGCGAGGCTGCTGCCAACCGATCTATTTAAGGAGTCGGTCCAACCCGATAGGTGCGTCCATCGTGTGACCGAGCAATTTAGTGAACGTCGGAAAACTAAAGCGAGTAGCGATTAAGGAGTTCAAACGGAGTCCCGGCAAGACGGGGTTCTTGTTAGTGATACTCCCTGTCGCGTTGTACTTTTGTGTTCCCTTGTTAGTAGGAGCCTTTGGGAAATCCTCTTCTTCAACGAAGGCGAGTACCATCGCAACGAGTTCTAAGAAGGCTGATTTCGTATTGCCAGTCGCCGCCAAGAAGACACCAGCGAAAGGTCGAGGGCGAAACGGCTGGCTGGAGGTATCACGTTGGTTAGATCGTGATTCACTGGCACTGCCAGCGACAGTGGCCGCAGACGCGCGGAACCCCTTTGTTGGTGTCGGTAGGGAAGAGAAAGACGAGTCACTCGTTGGCGTCGACGACGACGAACGCGTTGAACAGGAGGACATCGAGCAGGCCGTGGAAAATATTGACGGCCCGCGAGTAGCCGCCAATCCGATTCGAGAGTTAGGACTGCAACTGAACGCGACAATGATCGGGCGAAGAACTCGGCTCGCGACGATAAACGGAAAAACGTACGAACAAGGCGAGACGATCCCCGTGTTTATCGAGACGGGTGTCGGGACGGATAAGGTCACGAAGGTGCAACTAAATCTGACACATGTTGACCGGCGATTTGTGGAATTGCAGATGGATGTGCATCAGCACCGGTTGCGATTGCGAAACGAAATACCGAAGGATGCGATCGTCGTGAAACCGCGTCCCGAGTAACGCGCGGCGTACATTCGATTGGTACGAATTACTTCTCACACTCAACAGGTCACGGAAGACCAATGCAATTCATCCTGCGCCTAACAGTTCTAGGAGTGTTCGCCACTGCTGGAGTAGCACTCGCAATCTCCGTAGCCGCGAAAACACGGACTCCAGACGCTAACTTACCCCCCGCGCCCCACAGCAGCGGCGGCGTTGATGCTCCCCTCCCCGGGCTCGCGTTGCCGAACGAGGCCCAGCCTCCACCCCCCGCTTCGAAACCACCGCCTGCACTAGCACCCCCGCACCCGCCGCAACAGATTGTGCCGTCCCCAGTGGCGGGCCCCATCGCATCCCCGCTACCAGTTGTCGCCCCGCCGCTAATCGCAAATTACGAACCACGATTCGCGAACCAACTGGAAGGCGTTCGGCAAACGATTGATCGCATTGAAGAAAGTCAGGCCGAGACGGCCGACGCTGTGTCTCGCATCCAAAGACAGCTCCCCGGGAGGGGTTCGGAGTTACCGGAGCCAGAGGAAGAGTTGGCACTGAAGGACAATTGCCAAGTCGTCATTACACCCGAGAGTGACCTTGTGGATATCGATGCCCAAGATGCCGATGTGCGGTACGTCTTGAAACTGTTGAGCGAAGCGGGCGGGCTCAATATTCTTTCCAGTCCCAATGTCAGCGGCACTGTCTCGGCGTCACTGCAGAACGTTCCAATTGAGACGGCGTTGACCGCCTTGCTCAAGTCGACTGGATACGTTTACCTTCGCGAGGCGGACATCATTTACGTCGGCACCCCCCAAGATATTCAAGGAATGGCGCATGTATCAGAGGCCGTGGCCACCCGAATTTATCGGCCCAACTACGTGAGCGCCACCGAGCTTCAGAATCTGATAACTCCGATGCTCAGCGCCGACGTTGGTCAGGTTACCGTCTCGAGCCCGCCAGAAGTCGGTATTTCCTCCAATGCGGATACCGCCGGAGGTGATACGTTCTCGGGTGGCGATGTAGTAATGGTTCGTGACTATATCACCGTGCTTGAAGAGATCGATCGGGTCGTTGCCGAAGTTGACGTCATGCCGCTTCAGGTGGCGATCGAAGCGACGATCCTAAGCGTAAAGCTAGATGATAAGGAAGTCCTCGGCGTCGATTTCGAGCTCCTTCGTCAACAAGACAATTTGCGGATTACGTCAGGGACACCGCTCTCGAATTTGGCGACTGCGTCGTTCCAGGACGGGCTCAAGGTCGGCTTTCTCGACAGCAATCTATTCGCGTTCATCGAAGCACTTGAAACGATCGGCGACACGACGGTCGTCGCTTCGCCGCGGGTCATGTGTCTAAACAAACAGCGCGCCGAGATTCTGATTGGTTCCGAGTTGGGATATGTTAGCACGACGGTCACCGAGACTGCGGCAACGCAAGCGGTCGAGTTCCTTGAAGTCGGTACGCATCTTCGCATTCGACCGTTTGTCAGCTCGGACGGCATGGTTCGCATGGAGGTGCATCCGGAGCTATCGACAGGATCGGTTCGCGTCCAGGAAGGATTCACCCTGCCGGACAAAGACGTCACACAAGTAACGACGAACATTATGTGTCGTAGTGGCGCGACGATGGTCATTGGTGGTTTGATTCGCGAAGATTTAAGCGTTTCATCGACACAGATTCCCATCCTTGGAAACCTGCCATTTGTCGGCGCAGCATTCCGACAGCGAACCGAGGATATCGATCGACGCGAGATTATCGTTCTTCTGACGCCGCGCGTGGTCGACGAACCGCAGACCTGGGAGGAAGGCGAGAATTATGCAAGCCAGTTCGACGACCGTCTGCAAACCTTCCGCGACAAAATGAGTCCAATTGGCAAGCGACAATTCGCCGAGCGATACATGCGCCTCGCGCATGCCGCCCATGCGGCAGGCGACATCGACACCGCGCTTCGTTATGCAAATCTGGCGATCCACTTCGATCCACTCAATCAAGCGGCGACCAATCTCCGGAGCGAAATCATCGAAATCGCCCCTCACCTGGAGCTTGGCGTCGATCGACAGCTGAAACGCGGGTTGCCAATTCGCCAACATCCGCACCGCGACTACTCACGCGAGGGCTATCCGTCGCAACCAATCGTCGAAGCTAACATCACTCCTCTTCGAATCCAAGTCAACGACGCTCATGACCGCCCGGAACAGATCCGAGTTTATGAAAACCGTGATTCGAGCCAATGAGACTTGGCGCGGCCTCGACGCGGGTCTATCCGCTCGTGACTCCGATTTGACTGGAAAAACCGGCGCAATCGCCACAAAGCGGCCCGCTCAACAGAGCGGAGAATCCGAATCTACGCTAGCGATTCGTCATGAGAGTGAGTCCTCACGACCTTCAATTTGGACGGTCGCTTAGCCCTGACCTATGGTTTTAAGTGGTCTAGCGATAAGTAATGCGCGAGGCCGCTGTTCTTAGCCTTGGCCCAGCACTGTCATGCTCGTCGGAAATAGAATTCAACGCTACGAAGTCAAGCTTCTGCTTGCCGTTACGATTGGCCTCGCAGTCGCGTGGGTGCTTGAGCCGACGCTCCTGGGCACGAGCTGGATCTGGCGTATGCTGCTTGCCGTCGGGTGCCTTACTGCTGCCGGCGCAATTTGCCGCCTCGATACGCTTCGTCAATCTGGAAGCGAGAAGAGCGCACAGCGGTACATCGACTTGCTATGCCGACTCGACCATCATGATCTGGCGGACGCCGATCTTAACGGAACACTTCCATCACTGCCCAATGACAATCATTGGCAGCCAATCTTCTCTCGAGTCCGTCAGTGCCTCGTCGAGTATGGCAGTCGTGCAGATGAAGCTGAACACAACTGGACGAGTTCCGAAGTGCGGTCGCGACGGATCAGCAACGAATACGCGCGGCTCGACGACTTCGCGAACGGATTGGCAGATGCAGCGCTGGCAACGAACCAGTATGGCGAAATCGTCTGGGCGAACCGGGAGGCACGAGAACTCTTTACGCTGGAGATTGACGAGAGCGTACCGGTCGCGGCAGCCCGGCAAATGAACTGTACAGGATTGGTTGATCTGCTTGGGGATACGCTGAAACGGCAATCGACGGCGCATCGTATGAGCGAGTTGGAAATCGAATCAGGAGCAGGTAGGTCGTGCTGGTATCGCGTCAGTTGCCGAGCTTTGCTTGGCGAAGCTGAAGACGGTGCGTCCGAGCTGAATGGAGCAGTCGCTGTACTCACCGATATTAGCAGCGAGCGTGGGATTCAAAGGCGACACGCGGAGTTTGTTTCGGCGGCGAGCCATGAGATGAAGACGCCTTTGTCTGGCATTCGAGCCTATGTCGAGTTGTTGCTCGACGGCGAAGCGGAAGACGAAGAAACTCGTGAAGAGTTTCTAACCGTGATCGATACGCAGGCGGACCGCCTTCAACGACTGATCGAGAACTTACTCAATCTCGCTCGCATCGAGGCGGGTGTCGAGAAAGTCGATAAGCAAAATCAATCGTTGAATGAACTGCTCGAACACGCATTCAGTGTCGTTCAACCGTCGAGTGAGCAGAAAGAGATCACACTGGTTTCGGACCTCAGCCCGATGTACATGGGTGTACTTGCAGATCGCGACATGATCATGCAGTCGGCGATTAATTTGCTATCGAATGCGATCAAATACACCGAGCCCGGCGGTAAGGTAACTCTACGAAGCCGCATGGAAGAAAACGCCGCCGTCTTTGAAGTCGAAGACTCTGGCGTCGGCTTGACTGACGAAGACTGTGCAAAGGTGTTCGAGAAGTTCTATCGCGTGAAAAAGGATCAGAAGATGGCACCTGGAACGGGGCTCGGGCTGCCATTGGCAAAACATATTGTCGAAGACGTTCATGGAGGGTCGCTGACCGTGTCGAGCCAATTGGGCACAGGCAGCATCTTCCGAATATCACTGCCGAGCCACGCCCGAGTTCAATGTTGAACCGGGCCAACGAGCGACGCAAACACACCATCTGCCGCTGCGGCTAAATGAGGAATACTAAATGACTCACAAGATTCTTTTGGTTGATGATGAGCTGCACATTCGACGCGCTGCGGAATTTAAACTGAAGCGACAGTTTGACGTTTCGTGCGCCGAAGACGGCCAGGAAGCTTGGGAGATGATCCTCGAGGAGCGTCCGGATGTGTTGGTCACCGACCTCCAGATGCCTCGGATGGACGGGCTGGAACTCATTGAACGTGTTCGTGCCAACGAGAAGACCGCCGATCTGCCGGTGCTTCTCTTAACTGCCAAAGGATTCGAATTGGCGCACGACGCGGTGTTCGAGACCTTCGGAGTCTTCCAATTGGTGTCCAAGCCCTTTAGTCCTCGCGAATTGTGCAAGTTGGTTCAAATGGCGATCGAGGACCATGAGAGTCGACAAGCAGCCTTTGAGGCCACGCAGGTGTAAACGCGATGAAGATGCCAACAGAAGTTTTCGGTGATGTCGTCATCGTCCATGCGCCTGAGGAATTGGGCGAAGACATTTCGACACAATTCAAAGCGTTCGTAACGACACTCGATCAGCAGAAAGTCGTCGTCGACCTGGATGGAACGGAAGCATTTGATAGCGACGGTTTGGAGTGCTTGCTCGACGTTCAGAACGATCTTTGTGAAAGCAACGGCGAACTGAAAATCATCAGCAGCAATAACGTGAATCGCAAGATCTTGGAGATTACACGTTTGAATCAACGCTTGGAGGTGTTCGACAGTGTGATCGACGCCGTGAAAAGTTTTGTATAAGCGGCTGGAGGCCCACAAACGCGACCATGCCTGTACTCGACGCACCAATTCGGCTTGGAAACATACTGGTTGAACGCGGCTATTTGACCGTCGATCAGATCCAGGCTGCGCTTGCACAACAACATCAGTCCGGCAAAAGTAAGTTGCTTGGCGAGATCGTTGTTGATCTCGAGTTCTGTACCGAAGATCAAGTCGTCGAGTGTCTCGCATCGGGCTACGGAGTTCCTTACGCAAAGCTGGAAGCTAGGCTCTGCGACCCAAAGATCACAGATCTGTTGACTCGCGAATACATCGAGCGGCATCTAGTGTTTCCACTGTTCTGCATTCGCAATGTGCTTACCGTCGCCGTCAGTGAGCCGTCGAATCTGTTTCTGATCGATGAACTGCGAAACCAAACCGAAAAAGAAATCCAGATCGTCGCTGCATCGACGAAAGACATTCGCCGGATGATTACGAATCTTCCGGACTCAAAGGTCTTCGTGATTGATGACATCATCGAAGATTCCGATCAAACCGAAGTCACGTTGATCGAAAACGCGATTGACGACATCGGTGACGTCGAGGAAGTCGCTGGTCAATCTCCGGTGATTCGCCTAGTAAACTATGTCATCTATACGGCGGTCAAAGAGGGCGCGAGCGATATCCACATCGAACCGGCTGAACGCTGTCTTCGTGTGCGCAATCGCATCGACGGCAAGCTCTATAAAGCCCTGGAAGTTCCGCTGCATTTGCTGCCAGCGGTCGCTAGCCGCATCAAGATCATGGCGGGATTGGACATCAGCGAGCGGCGTCTTCCTCAAGACGGCCGCGTTCACGTGATGCTCGACGGACGGAAGATTGATCTTCGAATTAGCACGTTTCCCGGCAGTCGCGGTGAGAAGACCGTGATTCGCGTGCTAGATACACGTACGGTCTCGCTTAACCTTGCGGACCTGGGGTTTACCGAAGAGGTACTCACGGCCTTCCAGGGCCATATTCGATCGCCGAACGGAATCGTCCTGGTGACGGGCCCAACGGGAAGTGGTAAATCGACGACGCTTTATGGCGCGCTGAACCAAATTGCGACCATGGCGAATAATGTCTGCACCGTTGAAGATCCAATTGAATTTCACCTGCCGCTCATCAACCAGTTTCAGGTGACGGACCGTGTGGGGCTGACTTTCTCGAAGGCACTGCGCACTTTACTACGACAAGACCCTGATGTGATCATGGTCGGTGAGATTCGCGACGACGAGACAGCTCGCACGGCGATACAAGCCGCCTTAACGGGCCACTTGGTCTTCAGCACGCTCCACACAAACGATGCTGCTTCCGCGATTACGCGTCTGGTAAACATGGGCGTCGAGCCTTACTTGATCAGCGCCGCATTGAACATGGTTTTGGCGCAACGACTCGTGCGACGAATCTGTCCGAAATGCCGCGAAGAGTTCGATCCGCCGCGCACACTTCGCAAAGCGATTGAACGCATGGGAATCGATATTGAGCGGTTTTATAAGGGACTCGGTTGCCGTCGCTGTCGCAACACGGGCTTCTCGGGGCGAATCGGAGTACACGAAGTTCTCTCCGTCGACGATGCACTTCGAGATGCAATCGTCCGGGATGCGTCAATCTCCGAATTGCGACAAATCGGGATCAACAATGGCATGATCACCCTGAAGGTCGACGGCTTCCGCAAGGTTCGCGAAGGAATCACGACCGTCGAAGAGATCTTGCATGTTGCCGGTGAATCGACCGAAACGACCGGTTCCACGACTCACGATGCATCAGGGGATGAACGATGAACTTCGACTACACCGCTCGCGACCCGCTCGGCCAAACACATGATGGTTCGATTGATGCGGCGACTCGCGACGAAGCGATCCAGTCGCTGCAGCGTGATGGATTTCAGGTCACGGAAATCTCTGAAGGTGACGACGGATTGAATCTGTTCCCACGTCGTCTCACAAAGAGCGACATTATTTACACGACGACCCAACTCGCGATCATGGTGGATACGGGGATTAATCTCGCATCGGCACTACAGGGTCTGCTTGAACAAGAGGACAATCCGACCCTTCATAAGCTCTTGACGGCGTTGAAGAAGGACGTGGAAGCCGGGGAAGCTTTTTCTACGGCGCTCGCCCGGCACCCACGCTATTTCGATAAGACATTCGTTGCGCTCATTAAGGCCAGCGAACAAACAGGGACGCTCGGCGAGATGCTCGATCATATTGCCGAGTACATGCGCAAGGAATTAGAAAGTCGGAGCAAAGTTCGCTCGGCGTTGGCATATCCTGCCGTGATGCTCGTACTCGCAATAAGCGTGACGACGTTCTTGTTAACCTTCGTGATGCCGAAATTCACCCCCCTATTTAGCCGCAAGGGGATCAAGCTTCCTTCCACGACCGTCTTCCTGATGAATCTGTCGGAAGCAATGACCGAGTACTGGTATGCGTGGGTGGCCGGCGTCGTTTTTTTGGTAGTTGGATTCGTGTTTGCTCGACGCACCGACGTGGGACGCATGGTACTGGACTGGCTGCGCCTGAACATGCCAATCCTCGGCCCGATGTTTCGCAAAGTGTGCATCAGTCGCAGCATTCGCTCGCTCGGAGCCATGGTGCAAAGCGGGGTTTCGGTTCTAGACGCGTTGCAGCTTTCCGCTGAGGTCTCTGGAAACTATTACTACGAGAAAGCTTGGCAGCACACTTTAGAAGAAGTCACTAACGGAAGCCGGATCAGCGAGGCGCTTGCTGGCAACCAACTATTCCCGAAAACACTGATTCAAATGATCGGGTCAGGAGAAGACACCGGTCGACTGGACTATGTGCTAAAGAAAGTTAGCGGCTACTATGACGGGGAAGTTGAAACGGCGTTAAAGACAGCCACGAGTGTACTGGAACCGATGATGATTACCGTCATGGGAGTTGTGGTCGGCGGAATCGGCATGTCCGTGATGCTGCCAATCTTTACGTTAAGCCGCAGCCACTGATCTGTTCGTCGAAGAGATCGACGTTGTCAGGCTCGATGCTGTCATTCGTCGTTGGTCGAGTCATCGCAGTCGTCTTCCGCGCTGACGACTTCGGCAAGATCTCGCGTGAACATCAATTTCGTGTGCCCAATACGAATGATGTCGCCGTTCTTGACGGGTACAGCAACTTGAATTATCTCGCCGTTCAGTTTCGTACCATTCCGACTGCCAAGGTCTCGCACGTACCACTGTTGGTCCTGGAGATAGAACTCGCAATGAACTCGGCTGCAGCGGTCGTCTCGCACAATGATTCCGTCGGTTGCTACGCGACCGACAGGGATCGACGTCCCGGGCCGTAAGCGATGCATGTCACCCCAGCGGCGACCGTCGCGGATCAATAGAAACGCCTCGCGATCATCGCGCGATTCGCGCTGGGCGAAAAGCAACTGAAGCATCTCGGGGCTAAACCGAACTTGTCGGTTCCCACCGTCGACGTCGAAGACTGACGAAGCCATCAGATTTGTCCTCACTTGGCCAGTGAATAACTGTTCTGTCGAGGCCAAGAATCCATTCTGCATACCGCTTATCGTCATACTTGATCATGATCGATCGGTCCGATCAATAGCAAGTGCCGCTTGTTTACCCTACCCGGAAACACGACAACACAAATGTAGCGACAAGACTGATTATGCAGGCATTCGATACGCATTTCCAGTCCTTTCGCGACGAAATCGCACTCCTTCGAATACGGCGAATCACCAGACAAGGAGTGCCCTTTCGTCGAATACTGAACCCAAATCCACGTTGCGAGACATGCCCTGGAAAGGGCGACGATGCATCCACAGCGAGTGTAATCACTCACAACGATCAGAAGCCGACCGCTGGCGCGAAGACCATCGAGGCTTGTACTGGAAAATCGCAGGTGCAGCCAGAACTTGCCTCGGGGATCATTAGCAAACCTCCTGCTGGGATCATATTAATCCAACAACCAGGGCGGCTGACTTGCGTTACTTTGCTGTTCTTTCCTGTCGCCAAGTCGCACATCGTCGGATTGGCGGCGCGAAAAAAGACCGTTGATGCCGATGCAGACAACGCGCCGCAACCATGTCCACCTCGCGCGAATTGCCAATCATCCCTTCGCTCGCCGGTATGCAAGTCGTAGGCGTAGGGCTGTTGGTACACCGTGTCGCCGACAATCGTCGGATGGTGGTCTTGTTCCCCATGACTGCCGTTTACTTCCCATCGTTGGTTCTGAGTCGCGGACCAAACAGGTTCGCCGCTCGTAGCATCAAAGCCGTGCAAGTCGTACCAAAGGAACGGCTTCAAGTCTTCCTGTTTGTTCTTTGTTCCGACGACGACGACTTTGTCCTCCGCGTAGCACAGGAACACCTGATGTTGAAGTTCACTGAAATCGCAAGCTTCCCGCCAGAGTTGCTTTCCCGTTTCGAGATTCAACGCGACGAGATTGGCGTTGTCTTGCAATAACTCATCGAGTGTCGATCTCCCGCTCGCCGCGTCGCGCGTCGCCGAATTCGTGCTTTCAATGAAATAGACGCGCCCGCCTCCGATCGTAATCGTCGCATTGACGATTGCGCCGGCGGTTGTCTCGTACTGCCAGTGATGGGTGCCCGTGTGGCGGTTCTTCGAGAAGATGGCGTCGCTGGTGACAAGCGGCACGAAGTCGTAGTAAGCGTCGTCAATCTGTTCGCGACCGTGGTCGCCGTGCGAAGCTTCGGGCTTCGTCGCACTTCCCAACAATCGATCACCGACGTACGCCACATAGCCCCAGTCTCGCGGCTGACCGTCGGTCAGCGGTGGAACGGGAATGTTCAGCTCGAAGGCACCTGTTGGTGAAGCCAATCCATAACAACGATCTCCTGCCGCGACGTACAGGTACTCCTTCGACGCGGCCATGCTGCCGGCGTCTCGCATCACAGCGACTCGCCGCGAGTTCGCGACTTCGACATTCCACAGCACGGTTCCGTTATAAGCATCGACACCATAGACTCGGTCATTGCCTGGAACGAAGAGGCGTCCAGCAATGTATAAGGGTGGCACGGTGCGATGATGACGGTCGAGCATCTTTTGCGGGCCGGGTTCGCCGAACCACTGAAGTGCGAGATCGCTACCGACGCGTTCATCTTCGCTGCACGAGGTGTTTCCAACACCCGCGTACATGTGCGTCCACTCGCCGGCATTCTCAAGTGCTTTGCGCCGAATCACCAAGCGAATCGTTCCATTGCCCGGCGATTCGAGTTCTTTCGGATCGATCGATTTGGCCCACCGACCTAAATCGTTGGAGGTGACTCGCGGAGAGACGGCGAGAACGATTCCGGTTCCGTTTCCTGGGCGCAACAGTCGATAGACTTCGTCGGCAGATGGGATGAGAGTCGATGTTGTCTTACGGTCGCAGACGATCAGGTTAAAGAGTCCCGACGCGTAAGGCAGCTGTTCATGCGGAACGAGTTGCACCGTTACTTGGCCGTAAACACCGGCAGCATCCAGATGACGTCGAGCGGCTTCAGCATCGTTGTCATTGGCGACAGCGCAGAGGATCTTCAATTGAGTGCGATGCGCCAGCTCGACTGCAAGGTCTTCGCAGCGATTGCCGATCAGCAAGCAGTAGCCCTGGTCGATGCTGGTCCATTGCGCGATGCCAGCAGCCGCTGGCGAAACGGGTTCGGCCCTTACGACGGGATGGCGGCGTCGTAGATCCCAGCGTCTGGGCGTCTCGTGTGAAGTTGATGTGAACCGATAGACGACTCCTTGATCCGTACTCACCAGAAGTGAGTTACTGACGACGGCTAACGAGTAAGCTCCGCCCGTGACTTCGGTACTCCAGATCAATTGGTCTGAATCGTCAAAGGCACCGACCTTGCCCTCGCCGCCCGCGAAACGGATGTTACCGGCTCGAATCTGAGCGAGAGGGAAGGCACCGAGAGGATCGCCTGTGGATTCGACTCTTATTTTGACGCGTTGCGATGAAGTCGCCAAACGCGAGTTCGGCGCACGACCTTGTGCGACCAGCACGCTACTCCCGCGCCGTTGCATATAGCCTTGCGGCGAGAACGCGATCTTCCCCTTTGCCAACTCAGCGCCTGATGTCATATCTAACGCATATTGGAAAGTCCCTTGCAAAGGAAACAACCCCGCGGCGAATCGCACTTGGCCGGATTCAATCATGATACCGGTTCGAACTGGTAAGAGAGACACGATTCGACCATTGCCCGGAATTCGTCGATCATTCGCACTGACTTGATACCGCCAAACGAGTTTTCCATCACTCGCGTTAAGGCAATAAGCACGACCATCATCGGAACCGAAATAGATCTTGTCGTCTGCGATCGTCGGTGCCAAACGTACCGGTCCCTCGGCGAAGAACGACCAGCGTCGCTCACCTGTCGCCAATTCGATTGCAAAGACTTGGTCTTCCGACGAAGAGCCAAAGTAGACTCGTTTGCCATCGGAAACGACGTGCATGGCGCGGTCATAGGTCACGCGTGCCGGGAGGCCATGTTTTTCGTGCCAGAAATCCTGGTTCGCCGGGGGCGGCCAAGCCGGTGCTGGAGCAACTCGGCTACGGTACTCCCACGACTTATAGAGCGGCAATCCTACTTTCTCTGACGTGACTCCGGATCTCGCATTATCGCGCATATAAGTAGGCCAGGCAGCGACTTCTTCGACAATTGCTTCGGCTGACGGAAAGCGATGTATTGTCGCGTCGAACTGTCGCCGGACGTCGGAGCCGGATACCGCACGACCGTAAATGCTGACTTCCGCAATCTTCCCTGCCATCGGATAGAAGTCGTTGTCGTCGTGGTATGCTCCGATATCCAACCAAGTCTTTGGCGGGTACAGAATATCCCCCGATTGCTGTTCCGAACTTGCCGCGATTTCCCCGTCGACGAACAACCGCATGGTCGCTCCGTCGTAGGTGCCGACGACGTGATACCACACACCCAACACGAAGTCGTCTTTCGCGGTCAAATAGGTCAGCCGCTTGGTCTTGGTGCTTGCGATCGCCAGAAAGAACTTGGTCTGTTGAAAGCCGAGCATCCAGCCACGCTCGAAGTCTCCGTTGTCTTGAATCGCCCCGACGATACTTCCCCAATCCTGAACACGGTCAACGGTGACCCATGCCGCGAAACTGCATGCTTGCTTCGGAAGTTGTGTGTGCGCCCCTTCAGTTGGCCACGCAATGTGATTGGATTCGCCATTCAACTGTAGTGCAGAAGGCTCGCTGGTAAACTTGACACCCCCGAGCCAATCGCCACTCAAGCTGCCAAGGTCTGCCGTCAACCGTTGCCCCTGGACATGTTCGGCATCGAAGATCCAGCGGTGTTTAGGTGGTGATTCTTCGGCGTGCGTTTGCGATGAGAGGAGGCCCACGCATAGCGCGAGAGAGATCGTGGCTCGAAGCATTGGGTCTCACTTGCCTTCTTTAGTCTCGAGCCCACGTCCAATTGTTACGCGAGGACTTCGTGAATGACACGTCCGTGAACGTCCGTCAGGCGCATGTCGCGACCGCTGAATCGAAATGTTTGCCGCTCGTGATCGACGCCGCAAAGATGTAGCATTGTCGCGTGCAGGTCGTGAATCTCGAGCCGGTTCTCGATCGCCTTGTAACCATATTCATCAGTCGCTCCGTAAGTCGTGCCTCCCTTTACGCCACCACCAGCCATCCAAAGACTGAATCCGAACGGATTGTGATCGCGACCATTGGTCCCTTGAGCGAAAGGCGTTCGACCGAACTCGCCACTCCAAACGAGAAGTGTATCCTTGAGCAAATCGCGTTGTTTCAAGTCTTGCAGCAGGCCAGCAATGGGTTGATCGACGGCGACGGCGTTTTGCTCATGCCCGTTCTTGAGATTGCCATGTTGATCCCACCGATCATGTCCAACCGACGGGCAAGTCAACTCGATAAAACGCACGCCACGTTCGACCAGTCTGCGAGCGAGCAGACACTGACGCCCGAATGTTGACGTCCCCTTTGTCTTCGCGTTCATCCCATACATCTCGCGAGTTACTTCTGTTTCATGGCTGAGGTCAGCCAAATCGGGAACTGCGACTTGCATGCGATAAGCAAGTTCATAATTTGCGATGGCGGATTCGAGTTGATCAACGTGCCCGATGCGGTCCAGAACGCCAGCGTCAAGTTTATTCAGGAAGGCGAGTTTATTCCGCTGCAATTCATCGCTTGATTCGGAGCGGCGGATATTGGCGACCGGCGGATCATTACTGTCAAACACTGAGCCCTGGTAACTTGCCGGCAGAAATCCACTATTGAAACAATCGAGTCCCCCTGGCGGAATTAATCCCCCATTCAATACGATGAAGCCCGGCAACTCTTGGCACCGAGAACCGAGTCCGTAGCCAAACCATGCACCCATACTTGGCCGGCCCTGCAAACCGCTGCCAGTGTGCAAAAAATAGTTGGCGTTCGTGTGTTCGGAGAAGGCCGACGTCATGGAGCGAATCACCGCCAGATCGTCGACGTGTTTTGCGATGTGAGGAAACAACTCGCTGACTGGTGTGCCGCTCTCGCCATGTTGCGAGAACTTCCACGGGCTACCCAGCGTGTTGCCATTGTTGTTGAACTGCGTTGGCTCCATCTTCATCGCAAAGGGCTTACCGTTTTGCTCTGTCAACAACGGCTTGGGGTCCCATGTGTCGACTTGCGACGGTCCACCATCCATATACAGATAGATGACGCTCTTGCACTGCGGCGGGAAATGGGTCGGACGAGGATCAAACGGGCTGCGTGATTCAGCCGCTTCAGCCTGGTCAGCAAAGTCGCCATATTCAGAGTCACCGAGCAATGCCGTTAACGCGACCGCGCCAAATCCGCTCGCCGTACGACTTAGCATGTCGCGTCTCGTCAGAGGCAGAGCGTTGAATCGCCCGCAATGCGTACTCTTCATTTGTAAGATCCTACGGAATGCTTCTAGTTCAGAAACACAAACTCTTTGACGTTCATTAGCACATGGCAGTAGTCAGCCCAGACTCGTTCATCGTAGATTGCTCGCTCTCCCGTCAAGCCCAGCGATGCGGCTTGTTGTTTCAGGAAGGCGATCCCTTCGGCAACTTCCTGATCAGTTGGCGGGCGAGAGAACGCTGCGAGGTAAACGGCGTTGATCCGAGCCTGTGTTGTCACGTCTTTCGAAACAACTCGTTGCGCCCACAACTTCGCTTGTTCGACGACGAATGGATCGTTCATCATGAACAGGGCTTGCGATGGCACATTCGAGGCGTTCCGTCGTCCGACCGCATTGAATGGAATGGGCGAGTCAAACGCGAGCATCATCGGCGAGAGAAAGTTTCTTCGGACTTCGATGTACAAACTTCTCCGCCCGTTACCATCGAGCGGGCCACTGTTCTTCGGACGGCCTCGTCCCTGCATGAACGAAGTGATATGAATGGGCACGCTTGGCCCGAACGCGGTTCGGTCGAGGCGTCCCGAGACGGTTAGGATCGAATCGCGAATCGCCTCGCCTTGCAGCCGACGAATCCGGGATCGATGAAGAAGCAGATTCTGTGGATCTGCCGAATCGCCGTGCTCGTTCGGCGTACTTGCCATTTGATAGGTGCTGCTACGCGTGATCTGCTTGAGTAGTCGCTTAATCGACCAGCCTTCTCGAATGAAGCCAGAGGCCAAGTGGTCCAGAAGTTCGGGGTGCGTGGGCTCGTACCCCAGTACACCGAAGTTGTCCGTCGACGCAACGATCCCTCGCCCGGTAAGGTGATGCCAAACGCGATTGACCATGACACGGGCTGTCATCGGATTCGAAGGATCGGTGATCTGACGTGCAAGCTGAAGTCGACCGCTGCCCTCATTCAGTTTGGAAGGCTCGCGCACCAAAGCTTCAAGGAATTGTCGCGGGGCAACTTTGCCAAGCGCTCGATGATTGCCTCGCACATAGATTCGTTGGTCTTCTCCTGTCCCTTCCGTCAGGCTGAGGACCCGCCCGCCCGCTGAGAGCGATACGTTCTGCATCGCGCCGTGTGTAGCGGCGAGCTTCTCGGCAACAGGAGCATCAACTGGTAGTAGATCGTTGCTGGCAACCCAATTCCACAGTGCAACCAAGTCTTTGCTCGTGCCGAAAGTGTGGTCTCTCGCAGTAGTGCCAGAAGCGATTACGCCTTGCCAGATCGATCCAAATGCGTCTGCTAACTCTTCAATCGAGTTCGCGTCGGAGGAAAGTACTCTTGCGGCCACCGAGCTAAGTGTTTCCGGTGGCTTGCCCTCATTGGAAAAGCGAATCTCATCGATTTCAACTGAGCCATCGCCGTAGTCGAGTATCTCGATGTAGCCGCGATGCCCGAGGTAACGTCCGACGTCTTGTGCTTGGTGGTGCCACGTGAAGGTATCCGGCGAGTTGACGTCGAAGGTGAAGCCCTTAAAGAGCAAGCCGTTGTTCGTGTCCATGAAGTAACCGTCCAGGACGAGCCGAATCTTTACGCCTTCGCCCCTGACTCGGTAGTAGATATTGGGATGCTCGAGTGTGAACGTTGGCGAGCGTAACGTGCCATGCATCCGATTGGAGATCCGGCCGCTATTCGCAACCGCGGGAAGCAGCCGCACTGCCTCAGGAGCATTCGCGTTCCATTCGCCGCTTTCCGTTGGTTCGGTACCAAAGGCGTGTCCCGTGACGAACCATTCATCAAAGTCTTCGAACTCGGTGAGAGGCGGGTATCGCTTTTCAAAATTGGTTCTGGATTCAGCTTCGTTGTCGAGGGCGGATCGGAGTGATGTAAAGTCTTTCTCGTTGAACGATTCCGCCACCCGAGTCCAGGCGTACAGCGGATGCGATCGAACCTTGACCGCATCGTTCGAAATCGCCGTGACCCAGCGAGTGAGTCGCTTCGCGTCGACGCCGAATTCTCCAGCGACTTCTTTGATCGAGCGCCGATGTGATTGACCGCTGTTACTAAATACGATGTGATCGATCCCGATGTTCCCCCAGCCGCCTTTTTGTTGATCGACGACTCGGATCCTCGCGGGCTTACCGACGAGATCTGCGACGTCAAACTGAGCAGGTCGCATTTTATTTTGGTTGAAGCCAGTCTGCGAACGAACGACTTTCCCGTCTACCAGCAGATCAATGCACGTTTTATCCTTATGATTGCCGCCACCAACAAGAAACTTGATCGTTGAACGCTCGATGGTAAATACGTTGCTGGTCAGCGTCCCAACGTGCCCATCACCTCGGGCCACGTTATCGCTGTCTCGCATATTGTGCGAGTTTACCCAACGTTCCCCTTGGGCTCCGATGTCACCTTGATATCCGGGTGTCGTTGCCTTGCTTTGTGGGCCGCTGCCGAAGGCCGTACCAGTGGCCGTCCACCCGCTGTACTGTTCCGACTCGAAGTCTTCAAAGACGATCTCGGCGGCGTCTTCCGATGGCACGTCCTGCTTCGGTTCGCCAAATAGTACCTCCCGCGTAGCAAGCAAGTATCTCGCAAACATATCGCCAGATGCATCTTTGTTAGCGTAGGCACTTTGAACTATCGCGTCGCCCTGGCGTTTAAGGGAAGTCAGTTGCTTTGTCGCCGCCGCGATCTTTCCACCGGGATCAAGCACTGACTCATGCCGACGCGAGCTCTGAAGGAAGCCTGCCATCGCGTAGTAATCCTTGGTCGATATGGCATCGAACTTGTGGTCGTGACAGCGCGCGCAAGCAATCGTCAAGCCAAGGAACGTCTTGCTGAACACATCGATCTGATTATCTATACGTCCCGCCTCGTCACCGAGAACGTCAACTGGAGCGTGAGTCGCTTCGCCCAACCACCACGAGCTCGTGCCGATAACCGATTCGTTGGATCCGTCCGTGGGATGTCGACGTGGCTCAAGTAAGTCGCCGGCGATGTGTTCGGTGACAAAGCGATCGTAGGGCACATCTGCGTTGAACGCACGAATCAAATAGTCGCGATACCTGTACGCATGGGGAATCGTGTAATCGAACTCGTGCCCATACGTCTCGGCATAACGCATCAGGTCCATCCAGTGTCGCGCCCATCGTTCGCCAAAGTGCGGCGAGTCGAGCAGATGGTCGATCACCTTCTCGAATGCCTGTGGCGATTGGTCGCTCAGAAACGTATCCACTTCGATTGGCGAAGGAGGAAGTCCGATCAGGTCGAAATAAGCTCGGCGAATGAGGGTCCGCTTACTGGCCGGCGCGGCTGGTGATAATTCGGCTTCCTCAAGTCGTGCGAGAATAAAACTATCGAGAGGCTGCTGGGCCCAGTCTCGATCTTTAACGAGAGGAAGTCTTGGGTCGCGGAGAGGTTGCCAACACCAATGAGCCTGCTTGCGGCCTTTCAGATCGAATGCTTCGAGATGGCCTGCTGGCGCAAGGTCCTCTTTGGGCCAGGGAGCTCCCATTGAAACCCATTTCGTCAGCGCCGCGATCTCTTTCGAAGGCAGCTTTGACTTCGGCGGCATTTGGTAAACTTCGCCGTAATTGATTGCGTCGATCAACAGACTCTCGTCTGGCTTGTTCAGGACGATGGCAGGGCCCGTGTCGCCGCCAGCGACCGCCGCTTGTCGCGAGTCGAGACGCAAGTTACCGCCTAGCTCCTTCGATTTCGCGCTGTGGCACTCGTAGCATCGTTGTGAAAGTAGCGGTCGTATCTCCTTCTCGAAGAATTCGATCGCAGAGGCGTCGAATTCAGGCCGAGGCTTCAAATCTTCCTCAGCCGCCATCGCGGCATGCGCGAGCGACACAACAAACAGCAGACATGTCAGCAGGAACCGCATGCAAAAGTCTCCACTAATCGTGCGGTGAAAGAAATGAATTCAGCATCGACGGCGATCATCACGATCGCCGCGAGGATGATCGGCAAGGTGGGGTGGACGTAGATCGTGGGACGGCCAATCTCTCGTCAAAACTAATATAGTCATCCGATGAAGTCCGGTAAAGCAAAGGTTATGTGTCATAAAGGCGGCATTGTGATGTAGACGAGTAAGGACCTCCTTGAGGATCGGCTTCCGTTTGGCGTTCGGCATGTGAGGTCAGCGTACTGACGCCGATGGCATTAGTTCCAAGCAAAGGCATGGTAGGACGAAGACCGTATCGAAGCTATCATCCTCTTCGTCCATCCCTTCGCAGAAGTGCTTTTCCACTCGAGTCATGTATGAGCCTTGCCATCGAAACAAAGTCGCTAACCCGATTGTTCGATCAGTTTTGTGCCGTCGATGATGTCGATCTTCAGGTGGCACGAGGGACGCTCTATGGTTTTTTGGGACCCAATGGCGCGGGCAAGTCGACGACGATCAAGATGCTGACGGGGATATTGGCTCCAACCTCGGGTGAGATTTCGATCCTTGGCTTGAATCCCTGGAATCCAAAGGAAGCAATTGAGATCAAGAAGCAGATCGGTGTCGTTCCGGAAGACTTGGCGCTGTTCGATAATTTGACGGCTCGCGAGTACCTGACGTTCGTCGGGCGAATGTACCTGATGCCGCGCGACACGATCCGAGAACGCTCCGAAGAACTGCTCTCGCTGTTGAGATTGGAAGACGTCGAAAAGAAGCTCACGCTGGAGTATTCACACGGCATGAAGAAGAAGCTGGCGCTGGCTGCGGCGCTGTTGCCGAACCCTGATCTGCTGTTTTTGGATGAGCCGTTTGAAGGCGTTGATGCTGTTACCTCGCGCGTCATCCGTGACTTGCTGGCGAACTTCGTAGCCCGCGGATCGACGGTATTTGTCACGTCGCATGTCTTAGAGATCGTCGAGCGGATCTGTACACACGTCGGCATTATCGCCAACGGCGAACTTGTTGAACAAACATCTTTGGACGATCTTCGGCAAGGCAGTTCGCTCGAACAGCGATTCCTTGAAAAAGTGGGAACGACGGACGAGGAACAGCCGAACTTAAGTTGGCTTGAAGGGACGCCAGCCGTGGTGCCGAAGGTCGAGGCATCGGACACTGATCGCGAGACAGGAGAATCCGTCTCGTGAATCTGGAGCATCTGAAAGCCATTCTTTGGCTCCGCTGGCGGATGAGTTCCAATCAGTGGCGGCGACTCGGCAAGCTAAACGCGGTTATTACGATGGTAATTGCCGTGGGAGCCTTGATTGCGTCGTTCGTCCTGTTCTTCGCCGCGTTGATTGGCGGAAGCGTGGTGTTGATCACCCAGAAGCCCGGGCCCGATGTCCTGATGCTCACGTGGGATGTGGTTGTTCTCCTGTTCCTGTTCGTTTGGACGATCGGGCTGGTGACTGAACTTCAACGCTCCGAGTTATTATCGCTCGACAGGCTCTTGCACTTGCCCCTGTCATTGGCGAGCGCGTTCTTCTTGAACTACGCAACTTCACTGCTAAGTTTTCCAGTCCTTGTTTTTCTTCCCGGGATGACCGGACTTGCGATCGCTTGCGTCGTCGCTTACGGGTTTCCAATGCTTGTGATCTTGCCGCTGCTGGCATCGTTTATGTTCTTTGTGACCGCTCTCACGTACCAACTGCGTGGGTGGCTCGCAACGTTGATGGAGAATAAGCGACGGCGCAAGTCGATCATCGTTGCGATAACACTGTGCTTCATCGCCTTGGTCCAAGCACCGCAGATTCTCAATATGGCATTCATGGGCAGCCGTAGCCGACGAGATACGGAGCAGTCTCAAGCATATCGAACAGGGACCGAGGAACTGACAAGGCTGATGGTCGCTGGCGAGATTACTCCCGAAGAAAACTCTCGTCGAATGAAAGTGCTGAACGAGCAGCAGAAGCAAGGTCGCCAGGACGGGAAGGCTCAATTCTACAACGACCTAGTCGACTACGTGTTGCTCGGGAACAAAGTCGTGCCGTTCGGTTGGTTTCCTTACGGCGTCCGTGCGGCTGCGACGGGCACCGCGTTGCCAGCAGTACTCGCGTCGATCGTGATGTTTGGCGTAGGATCGCTGAGCCTGTGGCGGTCGTATGTGACGACGTTGCGATTTTACACAGGAACGCGTCCCGCGCCGAAGAAAGTAGTCAACAAGTCGAAGTTGCAGTCAGCTCGTAAGTTGACCAATGGCGTCGATGGGAACCTTCCATTTTTATCGGAGCACATCACTGCCGTATCCTTAGCCAGTTTTCGATCGCTCTTGCGCGCTCCGGAATCGAAGATGGCGTTGATGACTCCAATCATTTTGGTTTCAATCTTTGGCGGGATGCTTCTATTTGGACCTGGTCGCGAGTTGCGTGATCGTGCCGTTGATTGGGCTTCCTCGTTCATCGCGATTTCTATAATTGGCGTCATGCTATTTGGGCTTGCCCAACTGACGATCAATATCTTCGGCATGGACCGAGGTGGGTTTCGAGCCTTTGTCTTGATGCCGGTTCGGCGGCATGAGTTGCTCATTGGCAAGAACCTATCGGTCGCTCCGATCGCTGCGAGCATCGCGATTGTGTTGATCATCGCGCTCCAGTGTGTCTTTGCGATGCCGGTCACTCACTTACTAGCGACCCTCGTACAGCTCGTACCTTCATACCTACTGTTTTGTCTCGCGGGTAACTCCGCATCAATTCTGGCACCGATGGCGATCGCGAGCGGTTCCCTCAAGCCCGCTCAGCCCAGCCTTTGGCCCATGCTAATTCAAATGTTCTTTATGCTGTTTGCGCCGCTTGCACTCCTTCCCGCAATCGTCGTGCTTGGTGCCGAAACAGCGCTTACACAGACAAACACCGTCCGCGGACTCCCGATTTACTTAGTATTCTCAATTATCGAAGCGGCGTTAGTGCTTTGGATCTATCGAGCGGTTGTCAAAGTTCAAGGGGATTGGCTACAACGCCGCGAAACTCGCATGCTAGAGACACTTTCGAAGGTACCAGAGTAGTCGAGTACCGACACCGAGCGAGTCAAAGCCAGCCAAGAAACGAACCGGTCGTTGAACAAGGTGTTTAGCCTTGTCCAACGACCGGTGGACCGATGCAGACGAAATTCCTTTGCTTACAGCGGCAACGTCGCGGCCTTGGAGACCTTCGCGACCGGTGAGGGAGCTGCGATCGAATCACTTGGTGATGCGGATGGTTGTTCCTCGGTTGTTAGCTCAGTGTCCGATTGGAGCGAGCTGGCATCGCCGTGACGATTTCCGCGCTGTTGCGGTCGCGGTCCGTTCGAGTCGTGACTGCGCGAATTGGGTCCGCGCGATCCGGCATGAGGAGGTTGTGGTCCACGGTGTGATCCTCCTTGGCGTGAGCCGTGATTTGCCTTCGCCCACGGCGGACCAGCAGGCTTGCTGTTACCACGGGAACCGTGATTCGAGCGTGCCCAAGGAGGGCCGCCTTGGAAGCGTTGCGGCCCATGCGAGTTGCCTTGATTACCGCGAGCCCACGGAGGGCCGCCGCCTCGCATGTCGGGACCACGATGAGCCCACGGGGGACCGCTTGGACGACGAGCTCCGGATGCGTGCGGTCCTTGTGATGGTCCGCGGCTGCGGTGCATCTCGGCAACGGCCCTGAACTCGCCGCGACTTATCGAGCCGTTCCCATTCTTGTCCAAGCGATTAAAGAAGGCATCGGGTCCGAACGACGGGCGACCACGGTCAGCGCCGTCCGGTCGACCACTTTGTTGGCGATCCGATTCGTTGCCGGAACGAGAAGATTCAGGACGCGATTCAGGACGAGAGCGCTCTGATCTCATTGGTTCAGGACGCCCCCGCTCGGGACCTGCCGACTCGCCTCGCTCCCGACTCATCGGCGGACGCGGTCCTCGGCCACCAGAGTCACTATTGCGCGAGCGGTCGCTTGGAGGGCCGTCGGGACGGTCACCACTTGGACGGTCACCACTTGGACGCTCTCCACCAGGACGACGCCAGGACAGGGCTTTAACAGCTTCGTCCTTGCTCACGGCTCCGTCGTCATTTGCGTCGGCATGTGACAGTCGGCTCCAGATCGCATCTGGCACTTCGTCCTTCGTCAGCTTGCCATCATTGTTCTTGTCCATCCGCGAGAATAACTCAGCAGGATTCGGAGGTCCGCTTCGTCCAGGCCTACCACGCTCGGGGCCACCACGCCCAGACGCGTCAGGACCGCCGGGGCCACGTCCGGGTGGTTGCGCGATTGCTGTGCCAGCACCGAGCATCGCTATCGTGATTCCGGCGAACGCTGTTACAGCGAACCAAGTTCTAAATCCTTTGCTCATACTATGAGTCCTTTGCCTGAATGAATTGTTTCTTGTGGTGAGCGAGCCAATCGCGGATCTCTCGATCGCATGTGATTTTGTTCTGTTGAGTGGAAACGAGAAAACGACTCGATCGTCTACGGATAAATCCGAATAAACTTTTGGTAGAGCATAAGCGCCTCGAATCAAAACCTAGAGGAAACCTGCGTTTGTCGTCCATCGAACGAGTGTCTTTGACGACTTGGAGAGACCGCCGCCGCTGCCTAGAATGCAGTTGATCGAATGATAAGCGCTCCTCACCGAAAGCACAGCCGTGGCAGATGATCTGACGATTGACGAGTTGTATGAGGAGTTCGAAGATCTCGGCGATTGGGACGAGCGTTGCGACTATTTAATCGATTTGGGATTCAATCTGCCACAGCTTCCTGACGAGGCAAAGATCGATCCCAATATGGTTCATGGCTGTCAAAGCAACGTTTGGCTGGTTGCTGAAATGAAACCGACGGAGCCACCGACGCTCGAATTCATTGCCAACAGCGACGCGATCATAGTAAACGGATTGATCGCAGTTTTGACAGCGCTGTTCTCGCATCAAACGCCCGAACGCATCCTCATGATCGAACCTCAGGAAGTCTTCGCGCGTCTGGGGCTTGAGCGTCATCTGAGTCCACAGCGACGAAATGGTTTGTACAGCATGGTCGATCGTGTTCGACAGCTGGCGGTGGAAGCGGCGACGAACTCGTCCTAGCACCTAACACCGGCGCTTAACCGTCGGTACGCTCCAAGCTGCGGATTTTTCACCCGTTTGAACGGAACCGAGATTTCATGTCCGATTCGCATCTGCAAAGCCCGTTCGACGTCGAAGCCGTTCGTCGCGACTTTCCGATTCTGCAAAAGCTGCTCCCCAAGGGCTTGTCGGTCACGTATCTCGATAGCGGTTCGTCCGCACAGAAACCGCAGTGTGTGATCGACAAAGAAGCCGAAGTCTACGAGAACTACTACGCGAATGCTTATCGCGGCGTTTATCGATTTGGTGCGCTAGTTGACGAACAACTGGAAGGAACACGTGAGAAAGTTCGACAGTTAGTCGGCGCGAAACAGACTGACGAGGTGATCTTCACGTCGGGTTCGACGATGTCGCTGAACGTCGTTGCGTTCGGTTGGGGGCGACGCCACTTGCAGCCCGGTGACGAGATCCTGTTGAATGAAATGGAGCATCACGCGAACTTTGTGCCGTGGCAACAAGCTGCTGAACAAACCGGCGCAGTCTGCCGCTTCATTCCATTGACGGATGATGGGCGATTGGACTTGAGTCGTTTGGATGAAGTTCTGACAACGAAGACGAAGCTGCTGGCCGTGACGGGAATGTCGAACGTCTTAGGCACGATCAACCCCGTCAAAGAACTTGCCGCACGCGCACACGCAGTCGGTGCGATCATCGTCGTTGATGGGGCTCAAAGCGTGCCACACATGACGACTGATGTTGTCGAGGACGATATCGATTTTCTCGCGTTTTCGGCGCACAAGCTTTACGGTCCCAGTGGTGTGGGAGTCTTGTACGGCAAGCATGAGTTACTCGACGCGACTGATCCGCTCCTGTTCGGCGGACACATGATCGATCGAGTGTACCGCGATCATTCGACGTGGGCGGCTCCACCTGCGAAGTTCGAGGCGGGCACGGGGCAAATCGCGCAAGCGATCGCACTTGGCGCTGCGATCGATTACGTTTCCAACATCGGTTTCGAGGCGATGCACGAACACGATCGGAGGTTGGCGGAGTATGCTCACCAAAGACTGAACGAACTCCCGGATATGCGCATTTACGGCCCTCACCTGGAACACAAAGGCGCGATCGTCAGCTTCACGATTGACGGCGCCCATCCCGAAGATCTTGCTCAGTTACTTGATCGACGTGGGGTCTTCGTGCGTCACGGTCACCACTGCACGATGCCGCTTCACGACTTGCTCGGTGTAAGCGCCACCGTTCGAGCGAGTTTTGGCGTCTACAGTTCGCTTGCCGACGTCGACGCATTGTTCGACGCATTGCAATTCGCACTAGGGCGATTACGGCTCGCGTGACATATCAGCCGCCGGCGGATTCTCTGCGTCAGTGATTGGCAACACGAGATCTAGCCCCGGACTCGCCCAGATGCCAATTTGGTCGTTGCCAGGAACGACGACAAACTCGTCGGGCAGAGTATCGTTCGCCCAAGCGATCGTATTCACGGCGATGGGATGTTGATCGAGTCCTGGCAACTCGTTCCAACGTGTTGGTTGCGACAGCTCAAGCCCGCTGGAGCGGAAAGCTACTTCGATCAATTCCGCGCAATAGAGCCGATCGTTGTCGAGCTTTAACTGCCTGTCAAACGGCAGTCCGCTGCGATGGACTTCCCGACAATACTCAATCGCCTTCGGCACATAGGGCTGAAACTGATGTCGCAATCGCTTCACAGCGACAGCGGCGGTCTGTGAGTTGGCGATCATCGCACCGAAAGGAGTTCTTCCTGGACCGGGTATGTCAATGTCGTATAGAACGACATCTCCATCCTCAATCGCCGCGAGAGCGACGTGAGTGAAAGGACTGGCGGTTACATCTTGCGTGACTTGAGAAAGTTCGATGATGCCCCACACCCAGTTACTCGTTGATTGAAGAAAGACAATATCGCCATCTCGCAAGTTGGCCGTCGCCCAAGAGTCCCACGCGGCAACTCGCTCTCCGTGAAAGAGGCGCAGCAACGAATCATCGATCGACCGCAAAGTCTCATCTGCAAAACTGGCGAGCTGTGTCGGCTCTTCTGGAGCAATTTCATTGACCACGGCCAATGGGTCGTTGAACGTCGGCGTTGTGTGCGCCTGCCGAAGGTCTTTAGGAACGCTGACACACCCGGTGGCAATGAGAACATATGACGCGACGATATGCACCAGTAGTCTTCGACGTGTGCTAGCGATTGATGGTTTCATCTTGATTTAGAGCAGCTCAGGAAAGAATCACATATTGCTCTTTTGGTGAATAGCCGTTGGCCTCGTCTATTGCAAGGCGAACGTTCGGGAGTCGCTTTCGTCCGGTCGTCTAAGGTTGGCCGTTGACGAACGTAGCGGGCAACCGCTGGAACTCCGGTCGGCTGCGCCCCAGATTGAGCGCCATGAGTCGGCTGAGGTAAGTCGCAGGACGTTCGCCGAATTCTGGTTCCGGGGCGCCGAGTTCGATCGCCTTCATGACATCGTGCGCAAAGTGAGTGCAGTTTCGATTAAGCAAATGATAATCGACGCCTGATTCAAGCCATCGATCTTTGACGCCCAGGCCCGCCCTGAATGTGTCTCTGTCGACTTGAACGATCAAGCGGTGAGTGAGCAACCACGGTTTAATAGACGCGGACTTTGTGGCTTCGTTCCGAACAGCCCCGTCCCCCGTGAACAGTCTTACGACGACCTTTTCGATCTCCGGATAGAACCCAAATCCTTGTGAGTGAACGAGTCCAGTTCGCTTATCTTGTTGCAGCCAGACGACGAAGGTATGGCCCGTCCCCCACGGTTCGGATTCCCGGGCACAGATCACCACGAAATAGTCGATCGGCTCGGGCAATCCACTGCGCAGATCGACCCGCGACACCGTGTCGGCCGTGCATGGCGGGCACTGGCCGATCAGCGTGAAGAGTACGCATAGGAGGCATGTCCGGAGTATCTGCATGAGGTGGCGTTAATCGGGTTAGAGCGACAGTCCGTTCGTCGCGGATTGCTCGTCCGTATCGAAGACAACGCCGCGCGAGTAACAAAGACTCACGCGGCGCCCTGAGTCGCGTCCTTCATTAACATCGAGTGATCGGAAAGAAAGTGCGTTCGCTCGACTTAGAACAACAAGATCGCATCAAACGAAGCCGTGAATTGGTCGTTGCTTTGACCGTCGTCATACGGATTCCCGGCACCGTCAAACCAGTCCCAGCGGAGTTCCGGGCGGAGGGTCAGGTTCGTGCCAGGCATCCAATTCATGCCGAAAGTTGCTTCCCAGTAGCTGCCGGATAACCCGGTGTTGCCAGCCCAGTTCGGCACGCGAACTCCATCATCGTCGCGGAACCACTCCAACCGAGCGCCCATCGACCAGCAGTCGTTCAGCGTGTAGAGCAAATACTGGTTAATGCCGTACCATTCGGAGTCCGCTCCCGGCCCTTGATCATCATTCTGCCAAGCATTGTCATGCTGGAACACGTACGTCAAGTCGTCACTCAGTTGTCGCGTTATGACGATGCTGTACATGCTGCGATTGGAGTACGCATTCGCGTTGTTCACTTGGTCGCCCGTGGTGAATGCTAGTGCCAATCCTGTTCGTTCGTCCTCGCTGGTCCAATTCACTCCGCCGAGGAAGCCAGCTCGTTCGCGACTGCCATCGAAGGAGTCCCAACCGCTGTGAATGGCCCCATGAGCCGAAACGCGGTCGTTCAGGTCATAATTGACCAGCACACCCGTGTGAGTGAACGGTTCGCCGTAGGCCATCGTGTAGGCGTGCGAGTAGAAGAAGTTGTCCGGCGCGGTGACGACTTCGTAGCCGATCGACGTATACCAATGTCCAATCTTGGCAGACCAGTTACCGTTCCCGATTTCGGCATAGGCTTGAGGTGTCGAGATGCGATAGTGCGTATGGCTGTTCCATTTGCTTGCCGAGCCATCACGTTCGAGTTCAAGACCGGGCACTTCAGTAAACCGAGCGTCGGTGCCGAACAATATGTCGACTCTGCCACCGATGTCCCAACCACACGAGGTGTCGAGCGATCGTTCGATGACGGTGTAGAGCTGATTGACGGTGACGTCTTGTCGGTCGCCGAACGTGACGGGACGCAGGTTGCGGCTAGGACTTCGATCAGCTCCCGCCGCGCCACCAATTTCGAGCCAACCACTGACCGTAATTCCTGAAGGCAACTCTGGAAACAGCGTCCAGGGCGCACATGCGTCAGCAGTTCCCTTGCCACCTTTAGCGCTACAGCTGCCGTCACAACTACCTTTCGACTTTCCATCCTTCGACACGCCCTTGTCGCAGCCGCAAAGTGTGATTGCACCTTCGAGTGCGACCAGCTCTGCATCGAGAGTCGCGTCAGAAACTTGAACAACTGGTGCAGGCTCGGCCCGAACGGCGCTCGCGATTCCGTATGCTGCCACGAAGGCCGCGATTGTTGCCACGAAGAATTTGCATCTCATCTTGCGAGTCTCCTTACTCATTCCGTCAAATCGAGCGGGCAGGCTAAACGTATGCGGCTATCCACCGTCACAACGATCATCTGATAGGTAGGTTTATCGATTCCAGCCAGGTAGCTCGGAATTGATCGAAGGGGTGTGCACTGTCCCTGCGGCATCCCTGCCTACTTGCTACTTCGATCCGTTGTAATGCGGAAATTCATTAAATGCCGTACACCCGTCAGTGGCAGCCTAAAGGGAAATGTTGCCCTGAATTGCCTGCTTTATTGGCAGCAACCGAGCTGACATATTCGGCTATACGATTGAGCTGCCTCCGGGAGTCCGATGTTCGATGCTAGCCCCTCGCCGGATCTATCTCCGTGAGGTCTTCGACATTAGCCATGTCTGCAAGCATCTTCGTATACTCTCGAAGCTTCCGTTGAAGCGCTGACAATTCGTCGCGGAACTCCTGGCAGCGGGCCTGTTCGTCGAATGCACCTGCTAGGCGTGCCTTATGCCATTTGGCCGTGAACGGCCTGACGATCTGATTGAGAACAATGATTGCGAGCTTGGCGAACTCGCCACAATGCCGACCATGCTTCTTCAGAGTCTCTCGCGTTAACTCGAACAAGACGTGAATACTATGAAGCGCCGTCTGTTCATCGCCATGGTCCGGCTCAAGGTGCTGTGTGGTAATGCGCGTTAACAGCTCGACGTACAACTCCCATGCAGCGTCACGGTCTCGGTCCTGCGGCTGCCACTCGGCGTCCAGAAATCCGGCACTGATACTGAGCCCGGTGAGGCTCCATTGATCGAGCCATTCCTTCAGTTTCATGTTTCGACACCTTTCCGTTCGAGTCACTCGGTGACTCATCTTCACGCTTACTTCGCTGGATCAATTGACACTTTGTCGTCGGTCGATGCGGTTGCTGATAGTGGCGGAGTGGTTTGTTTGAAGAAGCAGTTCACGATCTCCTGATACCAATTACGAACGTCCAGCTGGCAATTATTCGCTCGCGTTCGGGCCTCTTCAGAAAGTAGTTCGTCCGAAAATAGGTCGTCGGTAATGTGTTGGCCAAGGCGACGATATGCCTCGAACTGGTCCTCCTCGAACATCTGGTCCGCCGTCGATTCGTGTGGAAAGTCGGGGTGCCGGCGACGGTAGTCGAGGACGTACTCAGGCTCATTTCCGGTGACCGATAGTTTGACGTAGATGAGCCAACCAGTCACGCCGTCGGGATAATTGATGCGGCCAACGGCATAGTGGCCCCGACTGTATCGCGAATTCTCTGAGCTTTCCGTGTCTTCGTTCTCCTGCGATTGCTGTTCCGGAGTTGATGTTAGTTCGTTCCATCGCAATCGACCGAGATCCATTTCGATGTGGATGTCCATGTCGACCGCGGCAAACTGTTGGAGTCGCATCAAGCTTGGAAACACCATTTCCGGATCGCATTCACCATCAACTGCGACGACATAACGGCAACGCCTGCGAAGCAGTTCGTACATCGCGAGATTTTCGATATGACCGCCATCGGACACATTAACGTACCGTGATCGGTGGTCCATCTTATTGAACGCTTCCCGAAGCAGATAGCTTGGGCCAGGTGCTGACAAAGCTCGAATCGACGTTTTTTCTGAACCGAGTGGCAAGGGACGTTGCAGCCAGTAGCCAAGCCGCACGTTCAATAGCGTCAACAGAAAACTAGCCCCCTTAATCGACCCCATGCCCATCTGCGGAGCGGCCGCTGCGCCAGAGATCGCCACGGCCGTGGCAAGATCGAGACTAGCGTCTGCCGCTTCCCATTGTCTCGTAGAGTGATAGCCCAGCACGGGGCTGCCGCAACGGTGTTTCGAGAACAGAAAGAAATCACAATCGCGGCCTCGCAGTTCGGCGACGTCCGATGACGGCAGATTCAATGCGGCGTTGATCAAGTGATACGGCGCCGTTGACTGTTCGCTCTCGCGCAGCTTTGAAAGCGGCTGGCGATCTATGTGTTCGATTACGTTTTGATTTCGTTGTTGAAGAAGGTATGTCTCGCTCAGTCGGTTGCGATAGTACCGGTGTAGCGACGTGAAGTTCACATTTGTCAGTGCCGAGTATACGACGCTGCCCGTCAGCAGTGACCACAACAGGCCCGTCGCGGTCAGTTCAATGGGCAGCCAGCTGATCTGCGGAACGGAGGGAGCTGCGGTTGCTACATAGATGCGACACAGTTCGAAGTACATGTAGACCAACAACGCCGGGCCGGACATCCACAGCAGGCCGAAAAGAATCTTCCCGATCCGCGGCATCGACTTGGCAAAGCTCGACAACCATTCGCTTCGAGCAGCGAGTAGACCAGCGACATTGGCCAGTGTGACACCGGTTGCGGTCATCGACCAGCCATTCGTTGATCCGAGAAGCCGATCGCCAATGGCATGCATTAAGGTCAAGTAACCAAAGTGGAACAACGGGAGATAATCGATCATTGCCACCAGCACGGAGCCAGCAAACGCCCAGACCGTCATCCATTCCCAGCAGGAAGCAAATCCGGAATACTTGCCGCCAAGTCGGCCAAGTTTCTGCGCGAGTGGCAGTAGAAATAGCGACAGCGCGCTGAAGAACCAGATCCAGATCGTTGGTGCTGAAGCAGCCCAAAGGTCAGTCGGCGCCTCGGAGTTTTCGCGAATGTTGGTGTAGAGTCTCGAAAGTGACTCCTTGAGGAATCCGTCGGTCAACAACACACTTAGGAGTACGATCGTGCTGAGGATCACAAGATTACTGAGCATGCCGTACGCAGCTTGTCCGGCGGTTCTCAACCAACGCGGAAAACTCGAGGGCAGAATGTAGCGACTGTGATTGCGCAAGAATCGGATGGCAGACGAGTCCCCGGCGATGTCGGGTTTAAACGGAGCACGATCTCGTTGGGGACCGCACTCGTTCGAATCCGTGTTGAGCATCGAACTGAGAAACGAACCCAAGTATCCACCACCAGACACAGTCGATAGGACATCGACGTGCCGCAATATGCCGCGAGTAACGAGACCTTGCACGACTCCCAATGCAAACGTCGCCGATCGAATGCCGCCTCCGGAAATTGACATCCCGACGAGGTCATCGCTACCTATTTCTAAATCTACAGCTGTCCGACGATTCTCTATCTCTTGCCGCTCGGCATTGACCATCTCGTCTGCAGCCGAGGCGCCAGCCATCGGATCTTTTAAGCCGAGTAGGCGATCAAACGCGATCCTTGTCCCAAATTCAACCGGTCGCCCACCGGAGAGGGAGCGTGAGTCAGGCGTAACAATTTGATCGCAGGCAATCGCATAAAGTAGTTTCTCGAACTGGCCTAGTTTGAATTGGACGCCACGTAGTTTGGCACGGAATTCACGACAAGCATCGTCGCGCGTGAATTCTCCAGCTAAGTTCCGCTGGTGCCACTCAGCAGTGAACGGTCGGACCACATTGTTCAACACGGCTTCGGTCACCGCTGCTGTTCGCCAACATTCATGGCCCTGTTTCTTTAGCAGATCACGAGCGAGTTGAAAGAGGGAATAGAGACTGCCTAACGCGGCCGCTTCGTCACCGTCGAGAAAATGCAACGGCTGGGTGCTGATACGCGTGCGAAGTTCGATATATAGTTCCCAGGCGACGGCTCGGTCCTTCTCGCTGGGTGACTGCTCGCCTTCGAACAACCAGCCCACGTTCAGCCCATCGACCAATTCCTCCGCGCCCGTCTGCTCCAGTACACTCGCCCAATTCATGCTTTGCCTCAAGCTGGATGATCCATGACGAATAACTCATACGCCGAGTGGCGCTCGCTAGTATTCCAGCTGTCATTCTAGCTGGTGCGGCCTGCTGTTGCTTGCCTGTCGCCAAACGGTTGAATCTGACTTAAGAGATACAATCTGCGGGGACGCTCGTTTTCGAATAACGTTACAGGTACGATGTAGGCATCACGATCTAAACAGCACGAAGCCTTAGCACGGCCCACGCACTCAATTACCACGATTTTACATCTTGGAGAACTTACGATGAGCCTCGCCCTACGAACAATCGCGACTATATCTCTCGCCGCAATGTTTCTTCCCTCTTTCGCCTTTGCCGAAGATCACGACGCCATTAAGCCTGTGCCTCGCGCCGGGGGATGGATGAAACGGCATGAAGGTATGAATTTGCGTGTTAAGGATGGCAACGTCGATCTCGTGTTTATAGGCGACTCCATCACACAGGGTTGGGAAGGTCGCGGAAAAGCCGTTTGGCAGAAGTTCTACGGCGAGCGTAACGCCGTCAACCTTGGGATCGGCGGTGATCGAACTCAGCATGTTATCTGGCGTTTGGATAACGGGAATCTGTATAATATCTCCCCGAAGCTGGCCGTGATCATGATCGGAACGAATAATTCTGGAAGCAACACGCCGGAACAGATCGCCGAAGGCATCACCGTCATCGTTGACCAACTGAAGAAGAAGACACCCAAGACCAAGATCCTTCTGCTCGCAGTATTTCCGCGGGGTGAATCGCCGACCGATCCGCGACGACAAGTCAACGAGAAGACCAACGCGATTGCATCAAAACTTGCGGACGACAAAAACGTCTTTTATTTAGATATCGGCAAGAGCTTCTTGCAGGACGATGGCACGCTGACGCGAGAGATCATGCCCGATTTGCTGCACTTGAGCGAGCAGGGCTACACGATCTGGGCCAAATCGATCGAATCGCAAGTTGCAACGCTGATGGGTGAATAGCCCCGTCATCTTGAGTGTTTCAGCACGAACTCGACAATAACTGTCGGATCTTTGAGCGAATGCGGATGGTGTCCGATGCCAGGTTTGTTGATCACCTTGATAGAACCGCCAAGTTTACGATAACGCGCCGCGAGTAGAGAGGTGTTCTCCGCAACCGGCACCACGACATCGGCGTCTCCGACTACATTCAGCAGAGGAATATTCGCTTTGGCGAGCGATTGGAGCTTGTCGATGGGGTTGCCCTTGAAGGCGAGCGATTGCTCTTCGTCAAAACCATAGGCCTTCAAGCAGTCGCGCCAGGCGGCATCACTCCCCTTTCCTTGCCCCTTCCCGCCGGGCCAACTTTTGAAATCGCATACCGGTGCGTCGCCGTAGATACACGAAACCTTCTCGGGATTTGCAGCTGCCCAATTGTAAATGATCAAGCCGCCCCGACTCATCCCTTCGAGCGCCGCCTTCGGTGCGAAACCTTGCTCTTCGGTGAGGTAGGCGTAAAACGCATCCCAATGCGCAACGGCTACGGGATTTCCAAACAGATTGCCGACATCACAGTAAACGACGTGCAAGCCGTGTTCCAGCAATGCGATGTCGGCTTGGGGTTCATGTCCAAAGAAGCGAGCTCGCCAAATCCAGGGCGTGGACTCGGCTGCTTTCTTGGGCGCCACGACGATGCACTTCCGTGAGTCAACATCAAAATCGAATCGATCGAATCCATGCCACGCCGATTTCTTTCCCGGAAAGTGTTCGTCTGCAAACACGGAGACCCTGCCGACCGCTTGGAAAACCGTCACAGCTAAGAACACTGCAAGACAGAAGCGAAAACTCCGTGTTGACAGTCGCATGGCAGCACCTGATCCGAGTGATCTCTGAATCTACGTCGAAGACGTTTCGATTTTAAGCAGACACGACTCACAATGCGACTGCGGTTGTCGGTACTTTCGCTCGGTGTTCGTGTGCCTTACGCTCTTGACATTCAGCGTGTTACTCCACGACTCAAGGAAGACTGACATGGCGAGGCTTGACGGAAGGGTGATCATTGCAACAGGCGGTACTCAAGGTGTCGGCGAGGCCGTTGCCTTGCATGCAGCCGAGAACGGAGCCGCCGGCGTCGTCATTTGTGGTCGGCAGGAAGAAAAGGGTGCCGCGGTCGTGAGAGCGATTGAACAGGTTGGCAGTGTCGGTCTCTTCGTCCAGGCGGATCTTTCGGTGGTCGAAGACTGTCGCAAAATCGTGCAACAATGCGACGAGCGATTCGGCCGAGTCGATGGCCTGGTGAACGCTGCAGCCGACACGAATCGCGCCACGCTCGACGAGGCCACGGTCGAGTTCTGGGACTATCAATTCGCCGTGAACGTCCGCGCTCCGTTCTTGCTGACCCAAGAGGCCACTCGAGTCATGCGTAGGGAAAACATAGCTGGGTCGATCGTGAACATTCTCTCGGTCGCTGCTTATTGCGGGATGGAAAACCTCACACCGTACAGCAGCACCAAGGGAGCGCTCCACACGTTCACAAAGAACACCGCCAATTCTTTACGCTCTCACCGCATCCGAGTGAACGGAATCAACCTTGGCTGGACCGACACCCCCGCCGAACACGATGTGCAAGCCAAGCAAGGTAGCCCAGAGAATTGGCTTCAAATCGGCGAAGCCGCCTCGCCCTTTGGCCGCTTGTTGAAACCGAACGACGTCGCACGACTATGTACTTACTTGCTGAGCGACGAATCTGGAATCTTGACGGGCTCGTGTATCGACTACACACAACGAGTCATGGGCGTATTCCCGCCGGAAGGTTACAGCAAGGCATAATCCTTGGCTTGGGATTAGCTCACGCGCTTTCCGCTTCGTACTCTTCTTGCTCCTGTTCATCCCAATCTTCTTCATCGGCTTGCTCTTCAAAGCCGTCATCCCATTCCACTTGTGACGACGCTTCCTGTTCTTCGTCTTCCCCTTCCGGTTCGGGTTTGACCTTGTTCGACCGTCGTTTCGGTTCGGCAATCGCCTTTCCTGGCGAACGCGGCGGCTCCGAAGTTACTTCTCCGCCGTTCTGCATCGCTTCCCAATCGGAGAGCGAAATGATTACTTCTCGTGCTTGCGAGCCGGCGTAGGCACCGACGATTCCATCTTCGGCCATGTAGTCGATCAAGCGAGCTGCGCGGCCGTACCCGATGCCGAGCGTTCGTTGCAGCAGCGAGACGCTGCCGCGGCCTTCACGCACGACGACATCGACAGCCGCCTCGTACAAATCGTCACGCTTCTTGAGTGGACCTGGAGCTTCGCCATCGCCCTCGTCGACTTTGAGATTTACCAATTCGTTGACGAAGTGTTGTTCGCCGGTACTAACGCAATCGACGACGCTTTCGATCTCTTCGTCCGTCAAATAAGTTCCTTGTCCGCGCAGCAACGAGCTGGTTCCGGGCCACAGGAACAGCATGTCGCCGTTACCGAGCAGCTTGTCGGCCCCCATCTCGTCTAACACAACGCGACTGTCGGTGCGACTCGCCACTTGAAACGAAATTCGTGCCGGCAAGTTCGATTTGATCAAGCCGGTGATGACATCGACCGTTGGTTTTTGTGTCGCCAGGATCAAGTGAATGCCGACCGCACGGCTCTTCTGCGCGAGACGAATAATATGCTGTTCGACTTCTTTGCCGGAAGTCATCATCAGGTCCGCCATCTCGTCGGCGACGATGACGATGAACGGCAAGTGAGTTGGGATGGCGGCCCATTCCTCTTCACCTTCAGGCTTCATGCGTCGCCGCAGTTCCTCTTCGGTGAGCTGGTTGTAGCTTGAAACGTGTCGCACACCGGCTCGGGCGAGCATGGCATAGCGTTCTTCCATTTTGTCGACTGCCCACGCCAAAATTGCTTCGGCCTTTCGCATGTCGGTCACGACGGGATGCATCAAGTGTGGCAAGCGGGCATAGCCACTCAGTTCGACCATTTTAGGATCGATCATTAACATGCGGACTTCGTCGGGACGCTTTGTCATCAGAATCGACGAGATGATCGCATTCAAGCAAACGCTCTTTCCTGTGCCAGTTCGACCAGCGATCAAAAGATGAGGCAGCGTTGCCAAGTCGACGGTCAACGGGTTTCCAGAGACGTCTTTGCCCAGGAACAATGGAATCTTCATCTTCTTCGTCTTGCCGTTCGTCTCTTCGATCACTTCGCGAAGCCGCACGACTTGTCGAACTTCATTGGGTACTTCAATTCCAACCGTGTTCTTACCAGGAATGGGAGCGACGATACGAACGCTTGGCACACGCAACGCGATCGCGAGGTCGTCTGCCAGATTGGTGATCTTGGCAAGTCGCAATCCAGCCTCGAGTTCGACTTCGTACTGGGCGATGACGGGCCCAGTTTCGATTTCAACGACCTTCACGTTGAAGCCAAAATTTCCGAACGTCTTCTCGAGAATCTTGGCTTTACGACGAACTTCCTTCACTTGTTCGTCGAGGCACATGTCATCGCCTTCGATCAGCAGATCGATGTCTGGCAACTCGTACTCGCCCGGCTCTTCTTGGTTGGCGGCGGCGTCGAGCGTCGTCATGACCTGCTCTCGCGCTTCCTTGTCGAAACCACTCTTCATGCTGAAGTGCGGACGCGATGCGACGCCGGCTGGCTTCTTTGGGCGTTCCCTCTTCTTAACGACGACTTCGGAATCCGGCTCCTCGGCTTCTTCCTCGTCCTCAATATCCTCGTCCAGTTCGTCTTCGAGAAGCTCCTCTTCCTCCAAGCCTTCTTCTTCGAGGTCATCTTGAACCGACTTGCCCCGAACCTTTACAGCGAGTTCTTCGATCTCTTCGGCAGCGTCTTCCACGTCACTTTCGACGGACACAAGTTCAGCCTTGGCTCGCTTCTTTGGATTACGCTCTGCCAGCGATTGTCGGCGATCGGCGACGCGTTGCCTTCCCTTGGCTGCTGCCGCGGCGGTCATCGTGCTTGCGGTAAACGCCATCCGGAATAACGCGTAATCTGTGCAGAGCATCAAGCCACCGATCAAAAGACTGGCAGCGAGAATCAACGAACCGGCCAAAGCAAAGTGTGTTTCAAGCAGCGTGCGGCCAAGAACGCCAAGGTATCCACCCGCTCCGATCATCGGGCCGAGTGAAGCATTGGGCGCAAGCAGCGAAATGATGGCTGTCAGCCCGGCCAACGATGTAACCCAACCCACCATGCGAAGCACGGGCGTATCGATGCGTCGCCGCGTCAGCAGTAACACATCGACAATGATCAACGATAGGACGACATAGTATGCACCGACACCTAATCCGTTCAGCAGGAGATCTGAAGCGAGCGCACCCCACTTTCCGCACGCATTCGTGACGGTTTCCGTCGCCGGATAGACGAGCTGATCCGCCTGGTAGAACTTGTCCAGCGGCGCTGTTAACGCGGGAACGGGATCGGCGGAATTGTAGGTCCCGAGCGACGCTCCGAGGAAGACGGCCAACCCACAAAGGGCGAGCGCGAATAGATCCAGCTTCAGGCTTCTGTTTTCAAACATGGACGCGGCCTTACGCCGAGCGGTGCCAGCAACTGTACCGGGTGCTGGTGATCCGTGGGCGCGTCCATGCCCAGACCAATATCCTGATGGTTCAAAGCTTCTTCTTTACAGCTTCGGCACTGGCGACGTGAGCGAATCAGTTTTCGCGATGGCAGCCGTGCCATTTGCCAAGAGGGAATGTAAGGAATGATCGTCGAGGTAGGAAAAATCGGCGAAGCCGTTTCCTTCACATGCTCCCCGGTGGAAGTTTAGCTCGTTGCGACGTGAGGTGTAGGAGGAAATCTCTGCAAGGCCGCTGCTAGCGATCCCTGCGATTCCAGCTGTATCGATTCTATCACTTGTACAAAGGGATCAGCCTGCAGCATGCTTGTTCGCAACGGCAAGGTTGCTGATCGGACGCAGCTGATCGGGACTGCGAGGAGCAACGATGGCAACTAATTGTCCATCCGTATTGAACGCCGCGACATCTCCGTGAAAGCCGTGCTGTGGTCGTTCGATTGTGAGGCCATTGTTTGTTTTGTCGATTTCGGCGTGCGTCAGTTCGACAGCATTCAAGTGTTGAACTGCAGACTCCGCTGGCAACAAGTCATGCGTCAGCGAGTCTTCGGTAATCCCGACGAGTTCGATTGCGGAGTCGATTGTGAAGTCGCCGATCGCCGTTCGCTCCAGACTCGACATCACGGCCGCTGTGCCGAGCGATTCGGCGAGGTCTCGACCCAGCGACCGAATATAGGTGCCACTGCCGCACTCGATGTCGAGCACAAGCTCCGGATACTCGTATCGAACGACTCGCAAATCGTGGATAGTCACGGGACGGGCCTCAAGCCGCACATCCATTCCAGCGCGAGCTAAATCGTAAGCCCGCTGCCCCTTCACTTTGATGGCAGAGAAGATCGGCGGTCGCTGCTGAATCGTTCCGGTGAATTGGGGCAATGCTGCGTTAATGTCCCCGGCCGTTGGGACAATTGGCCCCTCAAGCTCGACAACTTTGCCCTCCAAATCGTCAGAATCGCTTCGCCGCCCCAGCAAGAATGTGCCCGTATACCGCTTTGGCAATCGCTGGACATATTGGATGAGCCGCGTTGCCGGCCCCAGGCACAGCACCAGCACTCCGGTCGCAAGCGGGTCCAAAGTCCCCGCATGGCCTACTTTCACCGGGCGGATCAGTCGCTGTACGCGGTTGACCGCATCACGCGATGTCGCACGAAGCGGTTTGTTGATGTTGAGCAATCCAAACATAGTATTGGCATCGTTAACAACGGATGTCATTGCGGAAGTGACGAGTCTATGGCACGCCGTTCGTTTGCGAAACGGTGGACGAGCAGTTCGCGTTAAACTGCAATTCGAGTCCTGTCTTCTCGATTGCCGCGTTCCGAACAGCCGGTTGGTTGACTATAAAGGAGTAATGAACGCCGACTCTCGATTTCCATCTACGCGGCTCCGACGCCTGCGATATCATCCCGCCGTTCGGCGTCTTGTGCGTGATATTCGTCTCGATCCGAGCAAGTTAATCCTCCCTTTATTTGTGCGCACCGGAAGCGGCATTCGGCAACCGATCAGCTCGATGCCCGGTCATGCTCAGCTTTCAGTAGACCTGTTAAAAGAAGAAGTCCGAGAGGTGGCGAAGCTTGGGCTTGGCGGCGTCATCCTGTTTGGGATTCCTGACGAGAAAGACCAAGTCGGAAGCGGTTCATACTGCGCCGACGGAATCATTCAGCAGGGAGTTCGCGCCGCCAAGGAAGCCGCTCCGGACTTGCTCGTCGTGACGGATGTCTGCTTCTGTGAGTATACGAGTCATGGTCATTGCGGGATCGTCAACGACAAAACAGGGCGATCGGATGTCGATAACGACGAGACGCTAGAGTTGCTACAGAAACAAGTTATCAGCCACGCCAACGCAGGTGCCGACATGGTCGCGCCAAGTGGCATGATGGATGGCATGATCGGAGCGATCCGCACCGCATTGGATGGCGAGGGCTTTAATCACTTGCCCATCATGAGCTACGCGGCAAAGTACTCCAGCGCCTATTACGGTCCGTTTCGAGAGGCTGCGGAGAGTACTCCTCAGTTCGGAGATCGTCGCGCTTACCAAATGGACCCAGCCGCTGCTGCCGGGCAAGCGATTCGCGAAGTGGAACTCGATCTCGCCGAGGGAGCCGACATCATTATGGTCAAACCGGCTCTCGCCTATCTCGATATTATCCGCCTCGTTAGCGAGCGATTCCCGGGCGTTCCGCTAGCGGCGTACAACGTCTCGGGCGAGTTCAGCATGGTGAAGGCCGCCGCCGAGAAAAGTTGGATCGACGAACAAGCCGTGGCGTTAGAATCGCTCACCTCGATCACACGTGCTGGCGCAAGCATCGTTCTCACTTATTGGGCCAAAGACGTTGCTCGCTGGTTAAGCTGACAAGTACGATGGCCCTCCGAGGCCGTTGATTAATAGAAATGCAAGAATCGACGGCCTCGGAGGGCCGTCGTACTTTGGAGTCATTGATGGGTCGCGAGAAGAGTCACGAGATTTTTGCACGAGCACAGCAACTGATGCCTGGCGGCGTTAACAGTCCCGCACGAGCTTTCGGCGCGGTTGGCGGCGAGCCAGTAATTATCGAACGCGGTGAGGGTGCCTACTTGCTCGATGTCGATGGCAACAGATACATCGACTACATCGGATCGTGGGGACCGATGATTCTAGGTCACTCTCACCCGCCGGTGCATGAAGCGATAACGGCGGCAGTGCAGCGCGGAACCAGCTTCGGTGCGCCGACCGAAGCGGAGAACGCGCTCGCTGAACTGATCATCGAGGCCGTGCCCTCGGTCGAGAAGGTGCGGCTTGTAAACTCGGGGACCGAGGCGACGATGAGCGCGATTCGGTTGGCTCGTGGTTACACCGGACGGGATGTTGTCGTCAAATTCGCGGGGAACTATCACGGTCACGTCGATAGCTTACTCGTCGCTGCAGGCAGTTCGGCCGCGACGCTGGGAGTCCCGAATTCGCCGGGAGTCACAGCGGGAACGACGAAAGACACGCTCGTACTTGCGTATAACGATTTGCCGGGGTTGGAAGCCGCGTTCGCCGAACATGGTTCGCAAATTGCCAGCGTCATTCTGGAGCCGATCGTTGGGAACATGGGTACTGTTCCCGCAACGCCTGAGTTTTTGAAAACGTTGCGACAGCTTACCCAGGCCCATGGCTCGGTCTTGATCTTCGATGAAGTCATGACGGGATTTCGGGTCGCTTATGGCGGCGCTCAGTCTCTAAATGGCATCACACCGGATCTTACGACGCTCGGAAAAATCGTTGGTGGCGGAATGCCGATCGGAGCTTACGGTGGCAAAGCCGAGATCATGGATCATGTGTTGCCCGCCGGACAAGTCTTTCAAGCGGGAACTTTGAGCGGCAACCCAATTGCAACCGCCGCCGGAATTGCAACACTGAAGGCGCTTCGAGAGGAAAACCCCTATCCCCGTTTGGAAGCGCTGAGTGATCGGCTCGCCAAAGGCCTTCTTGATGCAGCGGCATCAGCAGGAGTTGCGCATTCGCTCACACGCGTCGGCAGCATGATGACCTTGTTCTTCAACGACGAAACCGTGACCAATTGGGACGTGGCCAGCAAATCCGACACCGAGACGTTTGGGAATTACTTCTGGGGATTGATTGAGCGCGGCGTCTATATGCCTTGCAGCCAATACGAAGCGTTGTTTGTATCAGCGGCTCACTCGGAGGTGGATATCAACGACACCATTGACGCAGCGAAAGCAGCGATGCTGGATCTCTAACGCGCGACCTCTCACCCGTGTCCACTCACTTGATTAATCCCTGGTCGAACTTTTCTTCCGCCGCGCTCTTGCGGAAGTACTGTGGAGCCAACTGCCAGAAATGGGCTCGCTCACCTGATTGATATTTTGCGAGAGCGAGTCTACCGAGCGTGTCGGCCTGGGGTGCCCAAGCCTCTTCCGCAACAACGTTGATATCGGTCGATAGGTGTTCCGCCAACTTGCTGAGTCCCATACCAGTCACGCTGTCGCCGCTCTCCAGAAGTTTCATCCAAGCCTCATTGTCTATGATCTGCGTCGCGACAGTCGGAATCGGGACGATGTCGTCCGTCATCTCGAATTGAGCGGCAAAAACCTGCTGACGCTGAGCATCCATCACGCACCATAGTCGATCTGAAGTCACATTTGCTTGCGCGGCGATGACTTGCAGCGTATTCAAAGCGAGGACGTCAGCTCCGGTCACGTAAGCGAAGACCTTGGCGGTTGTGACGCCCGCGCGCAGGCCGGTGAACGAGCCAGGGCCATTTGTGACGGCGATCAATTGGACGTCGCTTGGCTCCCAATTCGCTTCTTGCAGGATCGATCGAATGGCTGGTGCCAACGATTGAGCGGTCCGCTGGACTCGCCCCAATTCGCTCAAGGCGAGCAGGCGATCGTCCTCCAAAACAGCGACCGATCCCATCGCGGTGGAAGTTTCAAAGGCGAGAGTTCTCACGATCGTTACAAGCCTCGAAGCGGAAGTACGAAGAGGAGAGGGAGAGTAGATTCGACCACCGGTGGGCCGATTGGGATGCTAGTGTATAGAATGTAGGAGCTGCGTGGCACCGACCGCCGAATTACCGGGATATTGCACGGTGCGGAACGTCCTAGTAGACTGTCGCGTTTGGAGTTACGACGCGAGTAAGTGATTTGGACAGACGAGGCAAACTGCGTTGACAGAAATCGTCTTCGCCATCAAATGCGGTTGTTGGAGGTAGATTGGCGTGAAGCGAGCTTTGATCAGCGATGTGCATGCCAATCTCGAGGCGCTCAACGCTGTTTTGGCGGACATCCGCGACCAAGGTATCACCGATATCTTTTGTCTTGGAGATATCGTCGGTTATGGACCAAATCCCTGTGAGTGTCTTGATCAGGTCATCAAGCTGGCTCAAGTGACGATCCTCGGTAACCATGACCAAGCGACTTTGTTCGATCCCGATGGCTTTAACCCGGTCGCTCTCCAGGCGGTTTATTGGACGCGGGAGCAACTCGAATCGGCCAATGGCAGCCCGATGCAGATCAATCAACGCTGGGACTTTCTCGGGGAATTGCCGCGAACTCATGCTGAAGGCGACTATCTGTTCGTTCACGGTTCGCCACGTGAACCAACCAACGAGTATGTCTTTCCTGAGGATGTTTATAACCAGCGGAAGATGGATGCGTTGTTTTCGCGTGTTGAAAAGTACTGTTTCCAAGGCCATACGCACATTCCTGGTATCTTTACGGTGGACCGCGAGTTCCTCACACCCGAAGACATCAGCTACAGCTATCGGCTTGGCGACGAGCCTGTGATGGTCAATGTTGGCTCGGTCGGCCAACCACGCGATAACGATCCTCGTTGCTGCTACGTAATCATTGAAGACTCGGTACTCACCTATCGACGCGTCGACTACGACGTCGACAAGACCGCACAGAAGATCTACGACATTCCCGACTTAGACAACATGTTGGGCGATCGGCTCCGCTCAGGACGGTAGCCACACTTTACGTATCACGAGCCCATTGTTAGACTTGCGGTCAATAACGTTGCGGGCAGTCGAGCAGCAGAGGCCGGTTAGTGAAACGTGCAATCGTTAGTGATATTCATGGCAATCTAGAAGCGCTCGAAGCGGTTCTAGCCGATATCGCGAGCCAGGAGATCGAATCGATCTACTGTCTGGGCGACATTATCGGCTATGGACCGAATCCTCGAGACTGCGTCGATCGGGTGATGGACTTCGACCTCTGCGTCCTTGGCAACCATGATCAGGGCGCACTTTTTGATCCGGAGGGTTTCAGCAGTGGTGCCGAACGGGCGATCTTTTGGACTCGCCGCCAGCTCGAATCGTCTGACGATTCCGATGAGGAACGCCGTCTGCGTTGGACATTCTTGTGCGAGCTGCCGCGGCAACATCGTGAGGAGAGCATCCTGTTCGTCCACGGCTCGGCGCGAAATCCGCTGAATGAATATGTCTTCCCCGAAGACGTTTATAACCCACGAAAGCTCAGTCGGATCTTCAGTTTGGTTCCCGAAACCTGTTTTCAGGGGCATACGCACGTCCCCGGGGTATTCACTGAGGACTGCCGATTCCAGTCGCCCCACGAACTTAGCGGCTGTTATACGTTGAACGGTCAGAAGACCATGATCAATGTGGGTAGCGTCGGGCAGCCTCGTGACGGAAATCCCAACGCCAGCTATGTCGTCTTGGAAGACAACGAGAAAGTCCACTTTCGGCGAGTCCCTTACGACCGAGAGACGACCGCTCAAAAGATATACGACACCCCAGATCTCGATAACTTCCTCGGGGATAGACTGGGCGAGGGGCGTTGAGTTGGTCTCCCATTGCAAGAAATGTCGCTGGTGGGAGAATTACTGTTCATAGACTCGCTCTGGTCGCTGACCGTTGCCGCGCCGAACGCCGCATTTGTTATGACGGCAGGTAAGTGCTGGCTCTGCTTCGTTTAAGGTTCCCCCACTGTGGAAAAGCGTTTCGTTCTCTTTCTTGGGCTGTCCCTCGGCATCTTGGTCGGTTACAGCATGTTGGCGCGGGTGTTCTTTCCGCAGCCGCCGGTTGCGAATCAGGAAGAAGACGTTGCCGATGCTGAACAGCCGACCGAACCCGCCGTGAAGAAGAAAGAAACGAACTCTGAGGAGCCTGCAGCTCCTTCCGAACAGCCGAGCGAACAACCATCTCCCGACCAGCCCGATGCGGAATCAGTCGCCCCGCAGTCGCTTGAATCCGAACAACGGTGGGAGACCTTCGGATCTTATGCCGTTGGCAGCGGGCACTCGATGTTAGTAGTCATCAACAGCAAGGGAGCTGCGATCGAGCGAGTTGAGCTAACGACGCGCAATGCGAAGGGCCAGCTCAAGTATCGAAATCTAGTAGACAAAAGCGGCTATCTTGGCCCTCTTGCGCTGACTGTCCGTCCCGAAGGAGGCTGCTTCGTCAATGTCGTTGGCGCTGGAACCCCCGCATTTCTTGCGGGTATCAAGCAAGAGGACATCCTACTTGCAGTTGGCGGTGCCCCGCTCAACGATCTGAATACGCTCCCAGAAGTTCTTTCTGAGAGGAAGCCCGGCGACCAAGTTGTGTTTCAGATTGAGCGTCCCGGTTCGCCCGCGCCCAGCGAAATTTCAGTCACCGCGACGCTGGATGTGCGACCACTCGAATTGATCCGGCCCGAGCCGCTTCAAGGCGACGAAGTGATGCCACATCCATTGTCGTATTTACTATCACTGTCCGAGAAGAATGGTGCGACCTCCGTCGAACTAGGTTCACCTCGCGAGAAGAACTGGGCCATCAAACAAATCGAAGACGGAGTTGTTGAGTGTCGCCTGAAGATCGAGCGAGAGGCCGACTTGGGTGAGCCACTCGAACTCGTGAAGCGATTTCGATTAGGCACGTCAGCTGACTTGGAAGTGGATGAAGATGCTGGCACGACCGAGGTACCGATTGCATATCACGTCGATATGGATCTTGAGTTGCACAACGGCTCGAATGAGCCGCGCACACTCGCGTATTCGCTTGGTGGTCCGACCGGGCTACCGATGGAAGGATGGTGGTATTCGGCGAAAATCCACCCCAAGATGTTTTACGGAGCTGGAGCCAGAGACGTCTTAATACGGAGCGAAGCGGAGCGACGGTTGGTCGGTTGCCCCGAACTCTACAAGCTTGCAAAGAAGACGCCGAAGGAAAGGGAAATTACGCTGTTCGCCGACGACGAGGAAGTTGAGAATCGGACACTCCATTACCTTGGCGTTGACACGCAGTATTTCACGGCTGCGTTGATGCCCTTGGGACTCGAAGCCGCAAGCAACAATGTCTTCCATCGCGCCGAGGCTTTCGCTTTGGGCGATGTCACAAAGCAGCTGAAGGGTCGTAGTCGTACCACGGACGTTTCCTTTAAGTTGGATAGCGCACCAATCGTGTTACAGGGAAATGCCGTTGAAAGGCATTCCTATCGGATTTTTCTAGGCCCCAAAGATCCGCAAGTCCTCAAGCCGTACAAACTGGACGACGTGATCTACTACGGATGGTTTGGAGCCATCTCGAAGGTACTCAAATCCATCTTGCACTTCTTCTACGGGCTCGTGGGAAATTTTGGAATCGCCATTGTTTTATTAACCGTTGTGGTCCGCGGATGCATGTTTCCGATCAGCCGCAAAGCGGCGAAAAACGCTGCGATGATGCAAGAGTTGGCTCCGGAGATGCGGAAGCTGACGGAGAAGTACAAAGGCGACATGGAGAAGCGTTCCAAGGCGCAGCAGGACTTGTTCCGCAAGCATAACTACAATCCGTTTGGCGGATGTTGGTTGATGTTTCTGCAGCTACCAATTTTCCTCGGGTTGTACCGCTGCATCGCCGTCGATATCGAACTGAGACAGTCTGCATTGATTCCTGGAGTCGAGTGGTGCTCGAATCTTGCGGGCCCCGATCAGCTGTTCTATTGGAAGAGCTTTATGCCCAGCATAATTGGCTCGGAATCAAGCATGCTCGGTCCCTATTTCAATTTACTGCCGTTATTCACGGTCGGCCTGTTCCTCGTTCATCAAAAGCTCTTCACACCGCCCGCGACTGACGAACAGTCTGCGATGCAGCTAAAGATGATGAAGTACATGACGCTCTTTATGGGTTTCTTGTTCTTCAAGGTTGCGAGTGGCCTGTGCTTGTACTTCGTCGCATCAAGTCTCTGGGGTATCGCGGAGCGAAAACTGATACCAAAGCCCAAAGTGCGACTCTCTGGAGGGGACGACAGCGGTGGGAGCGGCACGCCATCGACGCCGAAGAAGAAGCCGCCTGCACGTGACTCGAAGGAACTCGACGAAAAGAAGGCGGCCCGCAAGAAGCTAAACAAGCGGCGATAACGAACGGAGAGACTGCGGTTCAGGATACCGGTACGACTCCACTTCCATGCATCAAGTCGATGATACAATCGCGGCCATTGCTTCAGCTCCAGGTGGATCACTACGAGGAATTGTGCGAGTTTCGGGACCAGAGACCCTCGCTGTCATCGCGAAGTGTTTCCGGGCACGCAGCGGACTTGAACTCTCTCGTGTGAAGGCTGCTGAACGAGTGCCAGGTACTCTGTCGCTTAACGATGCGTTGGGCTCCATCCCATGCGATGTCTACCTTTGGCCCACCGACAGAAGCTATACGCGACAGCCGACGGTCGAGATACATACGATTGGATCGCCTCCCATTCTTGAGGCGATCGTTCACACTCTTTGTAAGTTCAACGCTCGCTTGGCACAGCCGGGTGAATTCACGATGCGTGCGTTCCTTGCTGGGAGGCTGGACCTGACTCAAGCGGAAGCCGTACTCGGCGTTATTGATGCGACAAGCCAACACGATCTGGATGTCGCGTTGTCGCAGTTGGCCGGTGGTTTGGCAGCTCCGCTACACGAGTTACGAGAATGCTTGATTGATATTCTGGCTCATCTCGAAGCTGGGCTGGACTTCGTTGAAGAAGACATCGAGTTCATTCAGCGAGACGAGTTGATCCAAGCGATCGAAGAAGCAGCGACCGCGGTCGAGTCCGTCCAAAAGCAACTTCACAGTCGCTTGGAGGTCGATGAAGCTCCTTGCGTCGTCCTTGTCGGTTCTCCAAATGTCGGCAAGAGCAGCCTGCTCAATGCCTTGGTCGCTAACACAGCTGCGATTGTATCGGATGTGTCAGGAACGACTCGTGACTACGTGGCACGACGAACGACGCTCGTCGATCGCGATGTGCTGCTAGTCGACACGGCCGGTGTTGAAAGCCCCGACAGTTCTGTTGGGATTTCCAACGAGGCCCAAGCAATGACGCGCACCAGACAGCAGCAAGCCGCTCTCCTCCTCTTCTGTCTCGATGCAACGCGTCCTCTGAACGATTGGGAAGTGAGCGAGCTGCGTCGCGATTCCGGCCCGTCGCGACTGGTCGTCTGGACAAAGACAGATGCGGGCATCCACCCCCACGTCAACGGCGCCGTTATCGAGACCAGCAGCGTCTCGGGCGTCGGGCTACCAGAGCTGCGTCAAGCAATCTACGAGAGCATTGCCGATGACTCGCGCGACGGCGTGGCGTGCACGGCGCTTCGCTGTCATGAGAGTCTGCGTCTGGCAAGAACCAGCCTCGAACAAGCTAGGATTGCGGCCTGCGATTCGTTGGGTGAAGAGCTTGTCGCAGCCGAGCTTCGAGTTGTTCTCGAGGAGTTGGGAAACGTTGTTGGCGAGGTCTACACCGACGACATTCTAGAACGCATCTTCAGCCGTTTTTGCATCGGTAAGTGATCTGCGGTGCGTGGTTACCTTCGCACTGCATTTACCTTTGCGCTACATTTACTTTCGAACTACGGGAAGGCGAATATGAAGGCCGCTGCCGTGGCTAACTCTGCGGCACTTGCATCAATCCGAAAACGTCGCACATAGAGCGAATAGGGCGCGTAGTCACCCGGTCGATAGTGGCCTAGCGTGTACTGCGGATCCCGATGTTTGTCGCTCACCATCATGTAGGGCAATAGCGGAAGATGTCCGAAGAAGTGAGCGGCGGAGAGTGCAGGCTGGAATACGGGAACTTTGTATCCATGTCGTTCGAGATTAATGTCCTCAAAGTACAGGGGTCGGTGAGAGCTGGCGGGTGCCTCCCACATCATCGTCGTTTCCAGGTTCGCTCTGCTGAAACCCATCCGATGCGTTACTTCGCCTTCACGCGCGAACCTCGCTGCCGCGTAGTTCTTCGGCAACTCGCCGGCTACGGGAGCAGTTAGAGCAGACATCGCATTGATGGGCTTAAAATCGACATCAATCGCGGCAATTTCTTCTGCTTCGGCGATCTGTTCTTCAGTCAGAGCTGGCTCTTCGGTGGGCGCTGGAAGGCTGGACACCGAGGGCGAGGGTTGGAGAACGGCAAGTAAAGGCGCTTGCTCGGCGAGCTGAATGAACGGACGCTTTCTCGCCGTCGGGGCTGCGCCTAGCAAGAGAGAACTTTTCGCTTCAGTTGTTTCTTGCAAGGGCTGATCGGTGAGTTTCAGCAACGGCTCGGAGTCGGCCACAGATTCCTGTTGGAGTAACGGCAAAGCGGTGGTCGGCTCTTGAACGATTGGATTCGTTGCGAGTTCGACGACCGGCGAGGACTGCTTCTTCTTAACTGACGCGACGCGTCGCGATCGGACCGGCTTGGCGGGTGACTTATCAGCGGGAGACGCTTCGACTACTTCAGTACGTGTTCGTTCAAGGGCCAATTCGATCGTGGAGTCTTCTGGTTGCAAGTTAAAGGGCGGGCGCGCGGCTTCCACCACCAATGGAGTCGTTCGCGGTGCCGATTCCACTGCCAATTCTCGGGGCGCAGCTTCGACTTTACTCGTGGCAGCAATTGGATCTCGCCTAGCAATCTGAATGACGCCAGAAATCGGTGGCGCCGTTACGTTCGCTCGTCGCGTCACAACGCTCGACCGTGTCGCAGCGATTCCTGGCAGGGACTGTGCCGAAGCTGGTTGCGAGATGCGTTCGAGTGTCGCAACCAGTCGCGAGGCGAACACATCGCGTTCGCCACGCGTTTTTGATATTGGAGCCGCAACTCGTTCCAACCGATCTGTTCGCGTCGCGAGGAAGACCGACCGCGCGACTGGTTCGATGATCGGGGTTGGAGCTGGAACTGTTTGCTTCGGTTGTGGCATCCTCTCGGCGGAAAGGACGGATTCGAGGATCGGAAGCGGCGCGGGTTGGCGGATCGGTTCATAGACGCGAATCACAGGTGCCAATATCGCTGCAATCTGGCCGGTGTCCTCGGGCACGGATTCTGGTTGTGTGACCGAACTTCTCGTCGGATCAACGGGTGCGACGAAGCGCACTGCAGGTTCTCGCTGAGCACGAATCGGCGTGACGGTATCTCCAACGCTTGGCTTGACGATCGGTGTCGCCGTTTTGGTCGCGTCTGCGAGCAACGGTAACGGCTTGGCCGCTACAACCAACGATCTAGGCTCTTTTGGTGCTCGCGAGACTTCCGTCGTCGCCCTCTTTTTCACTTCGACGATCGCAGCTAGCCTCCCTTCGTCACCAATTGCCAGCGACGCCCCAGCCAGTATGAGCATGGCCGGCAGGCAGCGGAGGAACTGTTGTCCAATTGGATAAGGCATGAGGTGCGTTCGAAGAGTGCGGGAATCGTCGCGCGGCTTGGCTATACGGGGAAGCCGGTAAGGTTCTCTTCGTCCAATCGAACTTACGATCTGTACAATTCCGTCGATCGTGACAACTCGGACGACGATCTAGTTCATCAAGACCAATACAATCGTTAAACTTTGCCACGACAAGGCGTGCTAGCGAGAATCAAGCGGACCGTTTACCGAATTCGCTACGAATGACTGCGGTGGCGAGACGCACGTTGCTAGCAGGCTCTCGCTCCGATTAGACAGACCGCAGCGTTGATGGCTCGACGCCTAAAGTGCCGACGAGCGAGTCGACGTATTGTACCGTCTGCGCGGCGATCAGTTGTTCCTTGGCATAGCGCTGTCGCTCTTCAAGGCGCAGCCGTTCGACGATTTTCGTATGCCCGGCGTCCTGGCTGTAAGCTTCGAGATAGTCGGCATGTCGCTGCCAAAGGGCGATGTCACGTGTCTGTTTTGTGGTGATGCGTTTGCGATACCAATCACTCGAAAAGAGAGACTCTGGAGTGAACATGCTGCGCAGCCTTTCGTCTGTGATCGTCATGCCTTCGAATTGGCCATGGGCCATGATATGAATCAGAGCATGAAGTGGCGGACACGCTTCATCGATCGAAGCGTCGTCGATATAGCCGTGAGCAACTTGCTGATGAGCTTCCGTCACGTACTTGATACCATCGGCAAACGCCTCGGGATCTTGGGTTTCCGGGCGGAGCAGCGACTCGTCGAAGACTTTGGTTGGATTGTCAAAGACGCGCCCGAAGAACCTCCGCACGAAGCGATGATTGATTCGGTACCCGAGCCGGCTCGCAAGGATCGTCTCGCCGTTGTGCTCGAAGTCTTCGAGTCGCTCCAGCAGTCCTTCCTTGATTAGATAACTCGGATCGCGTTCTTCCGCCGACAGGCGGCACCAGATCTCGGGAATCAACAGACTGATATCGTGATCGACCTGCATGTTGGGCCCGATGTGGCCCGCAGCTGACGAAAACCCAGCAAGTCCGGTAACGATGAAGCTCACTAAGGCAGTGTTCAGGTCGGCGGTGAAACGGAGTGCGTTGAATGGTCCCTTCGTCAGCGCTCCTTCACTCCCAAAACCCGTTGTTGAGGGACTCTTGCCAGTGAGCGAGCAGACAAAGTCCATGAACAACTCGGGCAACTCTTGGTAATGAATCGGGTTGTAGACAGCCAGACCGCGAATGGATTGCGCCGGGTCTGCCGGGTTATTCCGGCGCCCGAACAGGACGGCATTGACGGGTGTGTGTAGTGGTTGATTGGAGGCGATCCCTCGCCGCAACTGGATTCCGCGCTGGGCGACATAACGATCGAACGGGCGTGCGAGATCCGGACGGTTCTGTAGATAGCGTGGATTCTTAGAGAACCGACCGTCGATCTCGCGCGGGATTGCTGAACAAACGACAAACTCGTCCCTGGACTCCTCGAAGGAGCGTAGTAGTTGCTGCATCGGGGGACTGAAGGCATCGAAGTCAACCACGTACTCGGTCATCTCTTCGACATCGCCACGCGTCAGTGGCTCATAGTTCGATAGGAAGTTATCCGGGCGCGTGAGATCTGCCTCGGTCTGCTTGTCGAGACCGCGATGGACTGCATCGTCAGGGCGTTGAAACAAGCGATATTCGCAATTCTCCACGAATTTCACGCTAGTCGCGTCGTCAAACTCCCCTTTCGGCAGATCGTTGACCAGTCTTGCGGGAACGACGACCGAGGCGCTGATGTCGTCTTCAGTCTGGATCTTGGCGGCGGCTGCAAAATCTTGCCGCAACTTGAATGTTCGCCAAGACTGAGGGCCCTGCAAGCCAACGCGCAGATAAGTGCCGACTAAGGCGCGTTCACCAAACTTCAATTCGTGCCCCGGATCGCCGTTGACGATGTCGACATTAAAGTAACGACGCCAATCGCCGCTCCATTCGGCGCGTTGAAACCGCTTGATGATCAGGACGATCGCGTAAATGTGATTGGGAATTGAATGTAACCATTCGTTGTACTCGTCGGTATAGTCCGGAGAGGGCGATAACAACTTGATGACACTTCCAAGTGACCGATCCAGTGAGAGAACCGACCGACTGGGCTGAGCCGCGTAGTCAGGGGTGACGCTGGAATTGTCGTTCCACCGGGAGCCGTAATCTTTCGCGAAGATCTCTTCGACATATTCAAGATCACTTTCCAAATTGGCGACAAAGATCGGACCGTACAACATGTAATCGACGAGCGACTTACTGATTTCGCTCTTTCCGCCGCCCGAGACCGTACACGGTTTGTGGCAGAAAACGCCTTCACCGACCGTACCAATCAGTCGCCAAGACGGCGCTGCTGGATGCTTTTGCAATTGCAATTTGTAACCGGACGGCGCCATGTAAACTCGTCCTGGCAACAGCGGAATGGACTCGTTCGTTTTGCCTCTCGTCCACTCGATCCGCTGGCGTTGGACACTAGCGAGAGCGTTCTCAGGAATGTAGATCAGCTCCGAGAATTCCTTGTCGATGGCGTAACCTTCAGGTTGTATATCGATCTTGTCTCCGTAATCACGAGCGACGTCTGCAAATGTGCGATTGTTGTATCGCTTGCTGTCGACTTGGAATTCTTCGCCGAGATTAAAGCTGGGAAACGCAATCGCGCCTCCCGAGTGCTCTTCTTCAACATTGCCGAACAAATTGGCAGCGTAACTGATCTGTGTTTTTACTTCCTTCTTGCAGTACCCAAAGTAGTTGTCAGCGATCATCGTCACAATGACGCCGTCCTCGGTGCGGCACGTCAACTTGAACGGACTGCCATTGTTGTAACGCTCCGATTCGTCCTGCCAGCACATTCCATCCTGCCGCTGGCGCGGTGTTGCCTCGTCAAAGTGAGGCAAGCCAACCTCTTTCTTCGTTACTTTGGTCAAGTGCGGCGCGAGAATGACGCAGCCTGTGTGACCGGTCCAATGTTCAACATCAAGTCCGGCGTCGTTCTCGGGCAAGAACGGGTCGCCTGCGTTGCCAAAGATCGATTCGACGAAATCGAGGTTCGAGACGAAACTGCCCGGAACAAAGAACCGCACCTCCATTGTCTTGCGGCTTGTGACTCCAGGCACTTCCGGGCAAACGAGCGGACGCAGCAGAAGCGACACAAATGCGTGAGCGGGCTCTTCTTTGCTGGAAGTAAACGGCAGCAGCAGCATCTCCTCGGGTGGGCAGAAGGACCGTTTGAACAATTCAGCAAAGGTGCGCTGCGGAACCGAGTACTTATCCCCGGCAATCGGCAAGCCGCCCTCACATACATGAAAGGTGCCAGTCGTCGTGCGACGATCATTAATTGGATTGTGTAAGACGCCGTTCTTCACTCGATATGAAGTCAGCAAGTCGTTCTGGAACATGTTTCCATCGACCGGCAACGACAACTCGCGAGCGATGCCATGTCGATCTAAGACAAATGTTTGCCCGGGCAGTCGCAGATCACTATCCAAATCTAACCCGGAGAAATGCGACTGAAGAAAGGCCTCGATTCGAGCGTCGACCGGACAGCGTGTACTCTGAAGTCGTCGCATCAATTCGCGGTGGCGATCAAGAAGTCCGCGCGCAATCTGTACGAACTCGGCTTCTCCCTCCTCCAACACGCTCGGCCATCCGTTCGCCACTAGTTGGAGATTGATGTATCGAAGCAGCCGATCTCTCTCTTCGGCTTCCTGATGCTGCGAAAATCCCAATGACTGCTTCAGATTCATAGATTTCCCTTGCAAAACAACAATTCATGCGAACCTGCCTCAGGCATTGCAGCTTGTCGATCAGGTTCATTCTTGTCAATTGGCCTGCCAAAACTTGACAGAGCGATCACGCGCGGGTGTTCATTCTAAACAAAGGCTTTACCGCATTGCCCCCACTTACGATGCGCTCTTCCCTCGCTTCAGGCGATGGTGCGCCTCGGGCCTCGTCAGAAAGCCCCAATCGAGTGCCTGATCTTGCTCGTACTGTTTGTCAAGCGTCAGTGCCGTCAGCGCCTTGGAAAGCTCGAACCCGAGATAAAACGCATGCGAAGCGTCGAGGTTCTTCGGCGTTTCGCCCAGTAGTTTCTCGAATAGCTCAAACGGGTCTGCGTTGCGTAGATGCAGATTAGAACTGACGATGTGCATTTCGCCATCTTCAGCAAACAGACGATAGTTATTGTCTTTGATGGCGCTCGCGAGGCGAGCGAGTTGTTCGTTGCCGAAAGGCCGCGTTCCTACATCTCGGAGCATTACTAGTTCGTCGCCAACGTGTTTAGGCGGCACGCCTTGGCGAACGGCGTAGTAGACCATGCGACGCGCGAGGTCACACTCGCGGACGCTCGTTCGCGCCCAGTCAATCACTTGAGTCGTAAGGACGCTTCGAATGCCTAGCTCCTGACAAACCCCCAGGAGCAACAGGTTAATCGCGGCCGAGTCGGCATCCGTGAGTTCGGTTACGTTGCCGATCCCCATCAACATTTCCGCATCGGGATAGCGGCGACGCACTTCCAGGTAACGTCCTAAACTTGCGGCAAACCCACAACCAATCGGCTCCAGGATCGGATCGATCCGCAACGGTACGCCAGCCGTTGCAAGTTGATCGATCGTTGCATCGAGTTCACCTAATGTCGCAAAGTCGTCGGGGATCACAACGACTTCACACCCCCAATCGCAAGCTGCATCTCGATTCGTGCTGTTTACGGAAAGAACGAGTTCAGCCCCGGCTCGTACTGCCGGCTCAATCTCGATTGGATTCAAGCTGTCAATCGAAACGCGGTGTCCCACATCTCGCAACGCTTTGACGCAGTCCGAGACGCCTAGCCAGGGATCTCCTGGTTCGCAGCCCACGTCGATCAAATCAGCTCCGGCGTCTTGCAGCTGGTTCGCTTCCGCAAGAATCGCCTCAAGACTCATCCGGGGCGCGTGATTGATTTCGGCAAGAATCTCGATGTCATACGCGCCGATCTCGTCCTTCAAGTGCTGCCGACCTCCAAAGAACTCCGGCAATCGCCGCAGATCTTTCGGGCCACGCGAAACGAGCGCGTCGACTCTTGCTTCAATTTCCTGAAGGTCGCCCTCGCAGTAGCCCGGCACGACTACGCGCGTTGCTTTGCTTGGCATCCGAATACGATCCGCAATCCATCTTGGCGTCATGAGAGCCGCAACGGTGATCGGCAGAACATCGACCGAGTAATCGAAGTCGACCTGCGATCGCAGTTTTTCGAGGACGTCTCGCAGAGCGTGTTCGGCGAGCCGGCCAGTGACGAAATGGATGTGGTCAGGCATGCGCTGAGTTATAGCACAATCATTTCACCTTCGGACGGCTGACTAACCGTCGGCGACGTAGCAGCGCAAGGATCGATCGGGCAAAGCCAAAGCGCCCGTGACCGGAGCAGGTCCGTCCAGTTCGGGATAGATGTCGCGAGGCGACTCCGCGGACGTGTCGACGAACAGCCGCCATCGCAACCCCTTCGCCAACGCTGGCAAAATGAACTCACGGGGGTTCGATGTTGCGTTTACTAAGAGCATGACTTCACGGCCACAGCTGCCGTCCGCGTCACAGTGATCCCCATGGGGCGGCATCAATAAGCAGATCAATGCAGCGTCGTTGCCCTTCCAGTCGACTGCCACGCCCAGCGCGTTGTACCAACTGACGTCTGGCAATCCGTCCTCGACCACTGGTTTTCCAGAAAGGAAGTGTTTGCGGCGAACCGTTGGTTGAGATCTTCGGAATTGAGTCAGGCCTTGGAAGAATCGCACGAACTCTGCGTTTTCCTCGACGAGGTTCCAGTCGAACCAAGAGACTTCATTGTCTTGGCAATACGCGTTGTTGTTGCCGTGCTGAGTGCGTCGACACTCATTGCCCGCAACAATCATCGGCACGCCTTGACTGAGCATCAACGTCGACAGCATGTTCTTAATCTGACGCGTTCGCAATGCGGAAATCTCCGGATCGTCGGTCGGTCCTTCAACACCATAATTCGCGCTGCAGCTGTTGTTGTCGCCGTCTCGATTGTCTTCGCCATTATCTTCGTTGTGCTTGTCGCGATAGCTGACCAGATCGTTCAGCGTAAAACCATCGTGAGACGTGATGAAATTGATGCTGTTATAAGGCGTTCGGCCACCGCCCTGGTACAGATCGCTCGATCCCGACAATCGCATGACGAAGGCTCCGAGCGTGCCAAAGTCGCCGCGCCAGAACTGCCGCATGTCGTCACGATAGCGGCCATTCCACTCGGCCCACCGCCGCTCTTCCCGCGTGTCGTGCCACAGCGAATCGCCGAACGATCCAACTTGATAGGCTCCGGCGGCATCCCACGCTTCGGCAATGATCTTCGTATCAGACAGCATGGGATCTTCAGCGATGGCTTCGACAATAGGAGCGTTCGGGATCAAGTTCCCGCTTCGATCACGGTTCAGAATCGAGGCGAGGTCAAAGCGAAAGCCGTCGACATGGAAGTTATGCACCCAGTGTCGCAGACAATAGAAAATCATCTCGCGAACAATCGGATGATTTCCGTTGATCGTGTTGCCACAACCAGAGTAGTTCGAGTAAGTACTGCCGCCATTTCCCAACATATAATAGACGCGATTCTCCAGTCCCTTAAAGCTGAGCGTCGGGCCTAACTCGTTTCCTTCACATGTGTGATTGAAGACGACATCAAGGATCACTTCGATGCCTGCTTGATGCAACGCCTTGACCATCTGTTTGAATTCGCGGACCTGAGCGCCCGGCTCTGAGCCGACGGCGTAGCCCCGGTGGGGCGCGAAGAAAGCCATGGGGTCGTAGCCCCAGTAGTTCGGTCGCTCTAGAACTTGACCGTCCGTTCCACGAATGGGGAACTCGTGCACCGGCATCAGTTCGACAGCTGTCACGCCTAATGACTTGAGGTAAGGGATCTTTTCGATCACCCCAAGATAAGTTCCTGGATGTTCAACACCGCTCGTACTGCTGCGGGTGAATCCACCGACGTGCATCTCGTAAATGATGCTTTCCGAAAGATCACGACGGAGGTGCCGGTCGCCCTCCCAATCGAAATAATCATCTACCACCACCGACTTGGGCGGTCGCAGAACTCCATCGGTCGGTGGTTGATACTCGCCAGCCAAGGCCTTCGAATAGGGGTCGATCAGTCGGGCTTTGCCATCGAACCAATGACCGTGTGCCGGGTCGTAAGGCCCATCAGCTTGAAAGTGGTAGAGCGTCGTATCACTAATGCCTGGAACGAACATGCTCCAGACATCGCCCCAGCGGTCGGTATCGCGGTTGAACTCGATGACCTCGGAGGGTTCTAGATCGTCGACTCGGTTGTACAACAGCAGTCGCATCGCCGTCGCAGATCGACTGAAGACGCTGAATTGTACTCCTCCGTCATGGATCATCGCCCCGTAGGGGAGAAATTGCGTGAACTGTAATTCTGGGTGCGGATGTCGCATGAGCATCGCTGGGCGTTCCTTGCTTCCTTGTTGTGAAACCTAGTTGATGTCACAACACTACACTCAGGAATGGAGGAACGCCTCTATTATCGCGTTGGCAACTCGGATTCTTTCCCTCTCTTGCGTCGCGCGCGCCAGCTGGTGAAAGCCTGCGCGTTCGATAACAAGGATCGCTCGCAATGGACGTGCGGGCAAGGGGAGCCGTAACGGTTCGAACGGAAAGACTTTGATTCCGCAATCCGTCACATCAGGAAGTTCGAACGCACGGGTTGTGCGATCCAGACATTCACTTCTTCTCCGGCGAGGTTCGCATTGACACTATCCAAGCCCCCTTAGATAATCCCGCCCTCTTCAAATGTGTCTTCTGCAGGCGATACTTTCATGCGATCGACTCGGTACGCGACGACTGCCTTGCTAGCGTTCTGTAATTGCGCGATCGGCACGTCGTTGATCTTGGCAGAAGAAGTACTGCCAGTCGCCATGCCCCAGCCGGCGATGGGGCCGCGAGTTGGAATTCCAGAATTGCCCGAGATTCTGAAGCCGATGCATTGGCTTCATAGCGATCCGAATGACTCGGCTCGCAGTACCGGCATCGGCAACCCTCTGAAGGGAACGAGCTGGCGCAATCGTCCGTTTCACGTCGGTTGGATGTTTGGAGGCCTGATTGGCGACACTTTGATCCAAGGGGCGATCGATCAGGAAGACGACTTGTTCGGCGGCTATCGACTTGGCTGGGACTTTGACCACTATTGGGGCACGGAACTTCGGTTTGCCTTTGCGAAGCCGGAGCTTATCGATGTTCAGGGTCTGACGTCGCTGCCGACAGGAACGGACAAGTTCTGGGATCTGAACTTGCTCTATTACCCATGGGGTGATGCGGAGTGGCGTCCGTTTGCGAGTGTCGGGATCGGATTTGCGAGCTTTCGTTTCGAGGATGCCAATCAAGTCTTGGTCGACGACAAGTTACTGACGATTCCGTTAGGCGTCGGCGTCAAGCACTACTATCGCCCCTGGCTGGCATTGCGGACTAGCGTGACGGACAACTTGTCGATTGGTTCCGGCGCGTTAGAGACGATGCATAACTTATCGTTGAGCGTCGGCGTCGAAGTGCATTTTGGCGGGCCACGGAAGACGTATTTTCCCTACCACGGCGGCGGCAAGATCTGGTGATCACCAGCCGATTGACAGCGTCACACGATGGGGCCAAGCGGCGCGAGATCGTCGTCGCAGACGCGACTCACGCTAAGTCAGCTGAGGTGTCTTCCGAACCGGCTGCAGTCGCGGCTGGTACGTTTTCTTGATTTGAAGGATGTCAGGCATCGCTCGGAAGAAAGCGTCGATCATCTCTGGGTCCCATTGCTTCCCCGCACCATCCTTCAAGATTGCTTCCGCCTTTTCCTGCGGCATCCCAGATCGATAAGGCCGATCACTAGTCATGGCGTCAAAGGCATCTGCGACGGCCAAGATTCGTCCATCGAGCGGAATATTGTCGGCAGCTAGGCCGTCAGGATAACCGCGACCGTTGTAATTTTCGTGGTGGTGCAAGACGCCTGGGAAGACGTAGGTGAGCGGTTCCAGGTCTTGCAGGATCGCCCAACCCTTGTCGGGATGTTGCTTGATCTCCTCGAATTCTTCATCTGTGAGCGGTCCCGGTTTTCGCAGGACTGCGTCGCGAACTCCGATTTTTCCGACATCATGCAGAAGCCCGGTCAGATACAATCGTTCGCAATAGTCTTCGCCGAGGCCAAGTTCTTCTGCCACTCGCTTGCCGTACAACGCAACTCGTTCGCTATGACCTCGCGTGTATTCGTCTTTCGCTTCGATCGCGGACACCAACGCCCGTACCATGCTGACGAGTAATTCCTCTCGCTCGCGGAACAGTTCCACGTTGCGAGCGTGCGTCGCTAGAATCGCGGCCGACGAACTCATCAGAGTGGCTTCGTGGGTACCGAACTCAAGGTAACTCACTTCCCAGGGAAGCTCTTCGGTGTTCATATTCCGTTCGTTGTTTCGGTTCAGCGCAAGCAACCAACCGATGAAATCCGTTCCGTTGACGATGGGAACAACAATGAAGCTCTCGACGCCCAGAAACTCCTCCGCCTCGGCCGTACCGCTAAAGTTGTTCTTAACGACGGGCTGGATCTCGCACGGAAGTCGATAGCGCTCGACCAATCGCTGACAGGTGCGTGGGTCGACGCATCGATTTCCTGCCCAGACTTCCGGCAGACCAACACTCACACCTGGCCCTTGTCCGGTCGATTCGGTCTGAGCTGCAACGAGTACGAGCCCATCTGCTTCTAACAACGGTTTCAGCGTTGGCAGAACGGTCTCCGCCATCGCAGTAAAGTCGAACGACAGCTCCGAAATTTCCAGCAGTTCCGCCATGCTGCGAAGGAACGTAAGCTCCTCGAAGTCGTTAGTGACTTGCCGAAGAAATGCTTGGTTCTCGTGCCGTAGCGACGTCAGTTCTGATTGGCTCCGAACATCGCGTTGGAAGAAGTTCGCCAATTTCAGCAGCCACTCCGAATCACCGCCTTCGAACGTTCCGACCGCGACGAGTGCCTTGCGGCTCGCTCGTGGAATCGGAATTGCCAGTATCGTTGCACCGGCCATCTCCATCGTCGTTGGGACTGTCGAATTCACGGAGTCGGTCAGCAGCTTGTCGATTTGAACGTCTTCCACGCCATCCGACAGGATATATTCGGAATCGCCGTCATCCGCCAGCCGATGCCATTGGTCGGGATGAAGCCAGAATTGAAACTTGACACCGAACGTTTCAACAAGCGCAGACTGTAGGTCAGCCAGCGTCTGTTGATCGAACCGAATCAAGCTTGTCGGATTAGCTGCCATGGTAATTAGCTTCTGCAAGGGAGCAATAAATTGTCGGATGCAGCTGCGGTTCGTTACCCAGCAACGCGTGCGACGGTCACTGCGCTTAAGGCAGGTCTCAAAAAACGTAGGTCAGGAAGTAATACAGTCAATTGCGTGGAGCTAATTAATCGAAGGGAGAGACAGTCAGCGCATGCACGGATAAAAAACACGCGAAATGAGTCGCAACACGACTTCGTGACCTATCGTTTACCGGCACCTCGGTTAATCGCCGCTGGGTCCGAAGTTCCTTAAAACAAGTAAGGCAAGGATGTTCCCGCGATTTGGGACAATGAAAACGCAATAGGAGATTCTGGTCATGGCACGCAAGAGTGGGTTTACATTGGTTGAACTTGTAGTGGTCGTTCTGATTCTCGGGATCTTGGCCGCCATCGCCGCTCCCAAGATCATCAACAACGCTGACGAGGCGGCAGACTCAGGCGTTGCTCAAACGCTCGCTGCGGTTCGCGATGCGTTGGAACTTTACAAGACGCAGATAACTGCCGGCGGTTACCCACAAGGAACTTCCGCTGACATTCACACAAAGCTTAAGCCATTCATTCGCGGAACCACGTTCCCGAAGGCAAAGGTCGGTGGTCAAAACAGTTCCGCGATCAAAATTGACGCCGCACTGACCGTAAGTGGAACTGAGGGCTGGGTTTATGATCCCGCAACCGGTGACTTCATCGTCAACTCGGACGCCCTTACTAACGATGGTGTGACCAAGTACTCCGAGCTGTAATCGAACTGGCCAAGATCGGCAAGCTGTTCCGGTTCTGACGGTCATAGGTCAGAACGGGGTCAGAACGACAGTTTCATGAATGACGAAGCCGAGGGTCGAATCGGCCCGATGAATTAATCCGAATCGGACGCTTACGCTGTTCGTTCTTTGCAGCGGGGCAGCACAGTGGTCCGCACACTTCCACGAGGGCGACGATGAGTAACTCGGAAAGACGCATCCTAGTCGCCGAAGACAACGCGGCATTGGCAAGTGTTGTTCGATTTAACCTGGAGCGGGCTGGGTTCCAAGTCACTGTCGCGTACAACGGTCGCTTGGCATGGGAAGCCGTTCAAGAAGATGACTTCGACCTGATCGTGACTGATCAACAAATGCCTGAAATGACAGGATGTGAGTTCTGCGAGAAACTTCGCACCCTCGACGCGTATCGTGACAAGCCCGTGATCATGTTGACTGCCAAAGGCATGGAGCTTGAGCTTCCTCGACTGAAAGCCGAGCTTGGAATTGCGGCTACGTTCCTGAAGCCATTCAGTCCGAAAGAGATTGTCACGGCCGTGGAAGACCATTTAGAAGCGGTCAGCGAACCCGTTTCGCCGTGACGGAGGCTGAAGGGTGAGGCGAGCGAATGTTAGCAAGATCCGTCAAAGTCGAGTTGCCAAGGCGGGTAGTCGTTTGCTACCTCCTCTATTCACTCGTTGCAATCTTGTGGCTCGCTGTTAGTGCAGTTTTCGTCACCAAGTCGATTGTTGTTCGCAACATGGAAGACGAGCTGCTCTCGTATCTTCAACACGCCTCGACGTTAACGGCTCTCGAGATAGCATCCCAGGACGACCCTCAGCTCCAAACGCTTGTAGAGCGATTTTCTCGCGAGCGTTCACTGCTATTCTGCGCGTTTGTCTCGAATGATAACTCGTACGAGGCTCACTCGCGAAAGCGTCTGGTCGGGAAGACCCATGACGCCGAGAACGGCATTACGACACGTCACGGCGACATCGAAGCCGTACGCTATACCAGCGGCTCGCTGAAGATTCGCGAGTATAACGCGTCGATTCACGCTCCGACTGGCATCGCGGGTAGGCTGATCATCGCCAAGGCGGAGCCATCCACCGGCGAAATGACGCGAATGGTAACGCGGCATGCGTTCGTTGTCGTGTGCTGCCCGCTGCTGCTCGTCGTCTTAGGTTGTTTCACACTTCATCGCTTGGTCAGCCCAATGGCATCCGTCGACTCGCAACTCCGACAGGCGGCGATCGCGCCAACGCTCGCCGATGTCGAGCTGTCCCCAATCAAGTCACGAGGACCAAATGTGTTGGGATGGAATCGAATCGTTCGCGAATTCCAAGAAGAGAACACACAGAACAGTCTCGACCAACGACTGGGCGACGCCGTGCGAACACTCCGCCAAGGAAAATCAGACGATATCTTGAACAGCCTGCCTGAAGGCATCGCCGTAAGCGATCAAGACGGAATCATTACTTTTGCAAATCAGTCGATGGCAGCGTTATTAGCCGCCGACGCCCAGGTGGATAGCCTGCTTGGGAAGAGCGTCGAAGTTGGCCTGGGCCTCAACTCGGAACAAGCGAGTGGCCTCGCGCTGTTCGACCCAGATCGATTTGCGCGGCAGGTTGCTGAAGAGTTGGAACGCGGCGACGGCGAGGCGAAGCAAGTCTTGAGGATCGCGCGAACACCGATTCGCACATCGGAGAATGCCACATGCGCGGGCCAAGTGTGGACCGTCCGAGATATCACGCAACAGAAACTCGCAGACGCGATGCGAGATCAATTCCTCGACAATGCAACGCATGAGCTGCGGACGCCGCTTGCCAACATCAAGGCATACGCCGAAACGCTCTCGATGGGTGATGATCTAGACGTCGAGTCGCAGAAAGAGTTCTGCAATACGATCAATGTCGAAGCAACGCGATTGGCGCGATTTATCGACGACCTGCTCAGCGTTAGCAGCATGGAGGCGGGATCGCTTACTCTGCACAAGCAGGGAGTCGATCTAGACCGCATGTTCTCGGAAGTGGTCGGGAAGATAAAGTCGCAGATGGATAAAAAGCAGCTCGACTTCGAAACGATCTTCCCGGCCAAGTACCCACAAACAAAGCTTGATAAAGATAAAGTCAACGTCGCGCTGGTCAATCTTCTTGGCAATGCGGCCAAGTATACGCCCGACGGGGGCCGAGTCCGATTCGAGGTCAAGATCACAGATCGCGAAATTCGAATCGAGGTCGAGGATTCGGGTGTTGGTATATCGGAAGAAGAGTTGCCTCGCATTTACGACAAATTCTTCCGCAGTTCAAATCCATCGGTTCAACAGGTCACCGGGACGGGGCTTGGTCTTTCGATGGCTCACGAAGTAATCAAACTTCATAACGGTGATCTAACCGTTCAAAGCGCACTCGGCGAGGGAACGACTTTCATCGCAACTCTGCCCTTGGAATGACTCGAGATCAATGTTTAAGCACTCGAAACAAGGTGCCATCAACGTCATCAGTGGAACACTTCCGCTGAGCGGCGACGCTTTGGAGTTACTGGAAGGTGCGTTCGACGGTTGCCTCAGCGAAGGCCAGCCGCGTGCGGTTCTCGATTTGCGAAGTGTTCCACTGATCGATAGCGCTGGACTGGAACGGCTGCTGGATCTTCGAGATCGCTTCCAGAAAAAAATGGGCGACTTGAAACTAGCCGGAGCCAACCCGCTATGTGACGACATTCTCTCCGTGACCGGCGTCGCTTCGTACTTTGATGTGTTCCCCGAACTCAGCCAGGCAGTCGGGAGTTTCATCGAATGAGTACAGCGACCGACATCCCAGAGGCCAACCAACCTCAAGCGACAACGCTAGTTCGTACTGCCCAGTCGCGTGCAGTAGCGTTTTCGCCGCGTCGACAATCCATGCCACTCGGCGAACAATTGGTGGAAGCCGAGTTACTGACTCGAGACGAGTTGGAAGACGCACTCAAGCTGCAAGCTTCAAAGGGGCAGAAGCTCGGCGAAATTTTGCTGGAGTTGGGTGTGATCACCGAAGATCAGATGTTGCCCTTCATTCAGAGGCAGCTGAGAATTCCTTCGATCAGGTTGCGGGAAGGCGTTATCGACCCGGCGGTCGTGCGCATCCTTCCTCGTGAAGCGGCAGAGCGTCTGACTTCGCTCGCCATGTTCAAAGTGCGCGGCGTCTTGTCGGTCGCGATGACCGAACCACAGAATCTCGAACAGTTGGACGAGCTTGAACGGATCACCGGCTTGAAGGTCCGTCCGGTCTTTGCCTTTGCCAGTAATATCCAACGGATGATGACCCGTGCGTACGAAGAGGACTTCGCGGTCGACACGGTTACCGCGGATATGGACGAGGCGGCTGTCGAGTTGCAGAACGAAGACATTGAACTCGACTTGTCGTCGGTCGAATCGATGGTCGACGGCAGTCCCGTCATCAACCTGGTCAACTATCTGATTCTGCAGTCGCTTCGCAAGGGCGCTAGCGACATTCACATTGAACCAACTCGCAAGCACACGATCGTTCGATTTCGTGTCGACGGTCAATTGATAGAAGTTCTCCGCCCACGCCGTGACATTCATGCTGCGATTGTTTCGCGTATCAAAGTCATGAGCAAAATGGACATCGCGGAGCATCGAATCCCACAGGACGGTCGCTGTCAGGTCGCGGTCGAGGGCAAGGAAGTCGACTTGCGGATCTCCACACTTCCCACGGTGCTGGGCGAAAAGGTCGTGTTACGTGTTCTTGATCGCCGCCGGGTGACTTTTAACCTCGACAAACTTGGTATGCCGCCGGAGTCGTTAATTAACGTAAAGAATCTGTTAGCGCGCCCGTATGGCCTCCTGCTCGTAACGGGACCAACGGGTAGTGGAAAGACGACAACACTCTACTCGGCACTTGAGCTGATCAAATCGGTCCATCGAAACATCATTACGGTTGAAGATCCCGTCGAGTATCAACTTGAGCTGATCAACCAAGTTCAGGCCGAAAAATCGCGTCAGCTGTCCTTCGCAACAGCCTTGCGTGCGATATTGCGCCAAGACCCGGATATCATCATGGTCGGTGAAATTCGCGATGGCGAAACGGCGCAAGTCGCTGTGCAAGCCGCCCTCACGGGGCATCTTGTACTGAGCACGTTGCATACGAACGACGCGGCAGGGGCGATCACTCGGTTACAGGATATGGATGTCGAGCCCTTTAAGATTTCGGCGGCCGTCGTCGGCGTGATTGCCCAGCGGCTCATTCGAACGATCTGTCCGAAATGTCGAACTTCCTACTATCCGCCCGCCGACTTTCTAGAGAGCATCCATTACGAGGGCGACAAGCGGCGTTCATTCGCGCGCGGCGAGGGATGCAAAGACTGCTACGACACCGGATTTCAAGGACGGCTGGGTATCTATGAAGTCTTGGTCATTGAGCAAGAACTGCGAGAGATGATCTCCGCGAACTCCGGCGTCGAAGAGATTCGAAGTTGGTTCCGAAAAAATGGCGGCAACTCACTGTTGGAAGAGGGGCTGCGTATGGCAGAGCAAGAGTTAACAAGTTTGGACGAAGTTATGCGAATCGCATTCGTCGAGTGATAATATGGTAGTTGGCGCGAACAATATCGGGATGAACGCAGCGAACGCGGCACAGGCTGTTTCGGGAAGGAGTTCGTGGTTTGGTCCCAAGGTGAAGCGAGCCGAGTTGGTCGACATGACGTCCCAAATGGCGATTATGACTCGAGCTGGCGTCGACATGGCGTCCGCGCTCGAGTCGCTTGTTCGTCAGTGTACGTCGCCCGCACTGCGACCGATCCTGGAGGAGGTTCACGAGAGCGTTCTCAGCGGCAATTCCGTCTCTGAATCCATGGCGAAGTATGGGCACGTTTTTGATGCTACGTTCGTAGCCAGTGTTTCTGCCGGTGAAGCTTCGGGACGTCTTCCGGAAGTATTGCGTCAACTCTCGGAACTGCTCCGCAACGATATGCGACTACGAAACTCAGTCCGGACGATGCTTGCCTACCCGATTCTCCTATCTGTGGTTTCGAGTACTGTGCTGTTGGCGTTGATCTTGTTCGTGTTGCCGAGGTTCGCAGAGATCTTTGCTGATTTCGACGCGCCGTTACCCGTCGTCACCCAGTTCCTGATCAGCGTATCATCCGAACTCCGAATGCGTTTCTGGTTTTGGGTGCCACTCCTTGTAGGCGGCTTCACCGGTGCCTACTTTTTCAAACGCAGCGTGACCGGCCGCTTGATGTGGGATCGCTTTTCGCTCAGCGCCCCGATTCTGTCGGGTGTGACTCGCTCGCTACTGATCGGTCGCGTCTGCCGACTGTTGGGGATCATGATCGACAGCGGCGTACCGCTGCTCGATGGCTTGCGACTTGCTCGCTCTTCCGTGAAGAACTCGCTCTACGTCGACCTGTTCGTCCAGTTGGAAGACGATGTCATGAATGGTCGCGGATTGGCGAGCGCTCTACTCGCAAGCGACTTCGTGCCGGGGTCAGCGGGCGAGATGGTCGTCACAGCGGAGAAGACGGGAACGCTGGGAATGGTAACCGGGATGATCGGCCAACATTACGAAGAGGAAGGCGAAGCCAAGCTCAAAGAAGTGGTCGCGTTCATGGAGCCAGTGATCACCGTCGTGATGGGTGCGCTAGTCGCCATCATTGTCATGGCGGTGATGTTACCGCTGTTCGATCTGTCATCTGTTGCCAAGGGCTAGACAAATGTCAAAGCAAGAATCGTCGATCGTGAACGCTAGGCGGCTAGCGGGAATCGCTCTCTTTCTCGGCGCTGGCTATGTGGTCGGTTTTGCCTCGCGAGACACGACCGTACAAGCCGATACTCGGCGCAGCGAGCCTAAACAGCAACACTTCCAAAGCGGCGCGCAACGTTCCGAGGGGTTGCTTCGTGAGATGTCGGCAACGCTTGGAAAAATGGACGCGAGATTGGAACGGATGGAGAAACTTGCAAAGCAATTCGTAAGCAACTCGGCTCAGTCGCCGACGGAGGCTCGCTAGCGGATGATCTTCTCTCGTACCAAAGGCTGGATCGGCGTCGATATCGGGACGCGCATGGTGAAGCTCGCCCAAGTTGAGCGGCGCGGCTCGCGGGTCGAGTTGGTGGAAGCGTTAAGCATTCCTCGACAAGAGCCCTGGCTGCAGGGTGACGACGATACGACGGAAATCTCGTCCAGTATTGAAATCCAGGCGGCACTCTCGCTAGGAACGCGTTTTCGAGGTCGTGATGCCGCCATCACGCTCCCTATGGCTGTGTGTGATGTGAGAACATGTAACGTCGCAGGCAACACCGACGCCGAACAGCGGACGGCTGTTCAGAGAGAACTTGACACAGCCTACGCCGGAACTCAGTTGCCCCGGGAATTCGATCATTGGTCGGTTGATCTTCCTGCTGACAAAGGGCCTGCGTTCGATAATACGATCGCCTTGTCGGTGACATCTTCGTGGGCGGCTCAAGTTGCAAAAGATATGCGTGAATCAGGGCTAATCGGCCATGTTCTAGATGGCTTGCCGCTAGCCACAGCGCGAGCCATCGCGATGGGTGCGCCAAACGCCACGAATCCAATCGCGGCAGTTGATTGGGGGCATCATCGCGCGACGCTCTGTTCAGTTAAAAGTGGGCGACCGCTTTTCGTTCGCTGTTTGCGGGATTGCGGATTTCGGACCGTAACGAGCGCTATATGCAAGGCACTAGCGGTTACGGAAGACGAAGCCCAGAAGCTGCTTCAGGATCACGGCATGCCCAACCGGACTCGCGGTGTCGTGACCGACCTGCAGGGGGTTATTGAAGAGGTCGTGCGCGAGCCACTTGAGTGCTTTATCGAAGAGTTAAGTCGCACAACAGAGTTTTTGTCGCATCAGCGCCGTGTTCTTGCGCCCACAAAAATTGTCTTGCTCGGCGGCGGTGCTGCCGTCAAAAACATGGCGAACTATCTTGAAGACCGCTTGGCGATGTCCGTTGAAACGTGGTCCGTCGATGCTGTCGCATCGAAGTCGCTGCAAGATCGCCGGCTGCCAATTGCGATGTTTGGACCTGCGATGGCTCTGTCCTCCTTGGCGTGGGACCCACGATGAAAACCCACTTAAACCTAATGCCGATGAGATACCGACGCGGACAATTGATTCGCTGTCGCCTGAAGCAATGGTCAGCCCTGTGGTTATTGGCGGCTTGCGGCACCGTGTTGTTGGGTTGGACGCAATGGTCGCAGTACAAAGCCGGCGCGGCGAAGCTCGATTCACTGCGTATTCGCTATGAGCCAATTGACGCAATGAAACACGACATAACGGGCATTCAGATGACGATCGACGCGTTGCAACGACGTGAATCGCTGGCCCTCTCTCTGGCCGACGAACGATCGATGTTAGGGCTGGTTGGTGTGCTAAGCCAAGCTCGCAAGTCGTGCGATGGTCGAATTTCGATCGGTCAGCTGACTCTTGATCGCCGCGGACGCACCCGGTCGGCAATGAGCGTCATGACCTTATCAGGAGTTGCTGTGGACGATATCGCAGTTGCCAGATTTACTAGGGCGCTTCGTGAAGCGAATGCTTTCGCAGGCGTTGATCTAAAGTCGACTGGGAAGACGACGATCGGTGAGATCGAAGGCCGGACATACACAATGGAATGCACTTTCTGAGAACAAAGAATGGCTGCAATCGCGAACGATCGGAAATTGATGGTACTAGGGTGGCTCTTCCACTTGGGCGGCTTGGCCACCTTGGTTCTTGGTGCGTTTGTCTACCAGTTCATCGTGTCCGGAGTCCTTACTCACCAGCAAAGTGCGAACGCAACGGCGATCGCGGAACTTGAAGTGCTGCTTGAAACGGAACGTCACACCGAACGTGAGTTCGCGAGCCTTCAAGAGGAACTCGTACGTCTCGAAGCCAGCGCCGAAGCGGCCAGACAACGCATTCCAGAGTCCCCGCAAGAATCAGACTTTCTGGCACAGATATCTGAGGCCGCCATCGAAAAGGGTTTGTCGATTCAGAACTTTACTCGTGGTGAAGTGACCGTGTTAGAGACCCACTCGCAACTTCAAATTCGGCTACAAGGCGCAGGCGACTACGCTAGCGTTTGTGGCTTCTTTGAAAAGATGAAGACATTCTCTCGCGTCGCAACTGTAAACCATCTGAATCTGCAAATTCCCGCAAACTCAGAGATCTACCCGCTCGACATGACCTTGACGCTCTATTTCGGTGCCAGGGCACCGCAGGAAGGAAACCGTGGCTAAGCCATCGAAACCAGTGAACGGAGGATTGACGCCTGGAAAAGGTATTGCGATTGGCATTCTCTCCGTTGTCTTGCTCGTTGTCATCGTTACACAGTTCGGCGAAAAGAAGAAACGATCTGCCGTGAAACCCCGCGCGCGAAAGAGTGCGAACGAGTCGAAGGGTTCACAATCGCCGACCCCTCCCGTGGCTAGCAGCAAGCGATCCGAGAACCCCTGGCCCGTGTTCGAAGTCGCGGAAGTCGTTGCTAGCAATCCATTCCTGCTTCCGGACGTGCTGCGTCCAAAACGAGAGGATACAGAGACTTTAACGCCAAGCCCAGAGGAAGGGGAATCTGAGGCGACTGTAGCGGCGGTTGAGTCGGCTGAGGTTCGCGAATTGCGGCGCCGACAAGCCGAATTCATGGCGAGCTTGAGGTCTAAAGGGGTCGATATGATTCTAAGGTCATCTCGCGGGAGCGTAGCGCGCGTTGGCGACGTGAGTCTTCGAATTGGCGACGTATTCGAAGGCTTGCGAGTGGAAGAGATTGGTCAGGACGGAATTGTCTTCGCGCCGGTCGCCGCAGGGGACTGGTAGGTAGTATTAACACGGAGGTTTGCCCGCGAATGCGTAGCCGAGGTCGTCTTACCGGACGGCAACTCGCGATCCCCTTGTTGGGCGCGCTCGCCACTGCTGCGCTCGCACTCAATTTCGCTTGGTCCCAGGCCCCTACGCCAGCCCCATCATTCGGCCCTGGTTCACCCCCTCCGTCCGAGTCACTCGACTCGGAATCACATACCACCGAGGCTCACTTCGTTCCAGGATCCCAACCATCGGAATCGACGACGAGCGAAGAAATCACGCCGCTCGAGCAAGAAGAACTGGAAGATTACACCGTCCCGCTTCGGCAGCCATCGGATGGTATCGTGCTGGAGTCAGAAGACGGTTTAATATCACTCGTTGCTCGCAACGCCGAGCTTCAGGACGTGTTGACGGCATTAGCCGAAACCCAAGGATTGAACTTAATCACGCAAGAAACGGTGAGTGCTCAACTCAACACCACATTGCATCGAGTTCCGTTTCAAGACGTGTTAGATGTAATTCTTTCGACGAGCGGTTACACCTGGGTAATTAATCGCAACGTGATTCAAGTCACAAGTGTTTCCGACGCACAGAACCTTCCACCTGAGACTCAGGGGCGACAAGTGGAAGTGTTTCAACTGGACTATGTGTCTGCGACGGATGTGAGCTCCGTCGTATCGACAATGCTGTCTTCCGCAGGCAGCGCTAACGTTGTCGAAAGCTCCGAGACGGATAACCGCAGAACTCAGGAGATTCTTGTCGTCCAGGATCTGCCCGGCTATCTAGAAAACATTCGTAGATATATCCGCAAGCATGATGTGCCACCGAGGCAAGTTCTCATCGAGGCGTACATCTTGAAAGTTGAGCTAAGTGACGATGTGCGACATGGCGTCAATTTCGACCATATCTTTAATTTGTCGAACAACATATTTCAAATTGAATCTCGCGGCTTTGCCAACCCTGCAGCGACGCAAGGATTCGTGGTGAATCTAAGCGGTGGAAATCTAGCAGCAGTCGTCGAGTGTCTCGAGAATACCACCGATGCGAAGACATTGGCATCTCCGAAGATTCGCGTCATTAACGGACAAACCGCTCGAATTCAAGTTGGAGAGCAATTGGGATTTCGTGTCACAACTACGACGGAAACGAGTACCACCGAAAGTGTCGAATTCCTCGATGTTGGCGTCGTTCTAGAAGTCACGCCGCGCATTGGCAACGACGGCACTGTGATCATGCGAGTCAGTCCTGAAGTATCAAGTGGCCAAGTGAATTCAACGACGGGTTTGCCGGAAGAAGAAACGACAGAGCTGCAGACCGATGTGATGTTCCGTGACAATCAGGCATATGTCATCGGCGGCTTGATTCAAGAGACCGACACGGACGTGCAACAAAAGTTGCCGTGGCTTGGTGATCTCAAGTACGTCGGGCATCTCTTTCAGCGTTGGGAAGTCGTCAAGCGGCGGTCTGAGGTCATCATCGCCTTGCTTCCCCGTGTCATGCCGTTTGATCCGGTAACCAACGATCGCCTGCTTATCGAGACCGAGCGCGCCACGACGCCACTGCTTCACGGCGCGTTGCACGAGTTCCCACGTCCCTGGGAACATCAACTGCCACACGTCGTTAAGAATCCGAACTTGTTGCGTTTGCCTCCGGTCCAAGGGTACATGCCGTTCAAACGCGAAGACAGCATTCCGCTTCGACCACATCGCCAGCCGCTGGACTCGGTGCTACTTGAATCAACGCGGGAATCGCTCTTGCCTCGCGATATCGGACCACCACCTGTCTACACGAGCCGACTGCCAGTAGTCAGCGGAAGAATCGGCGCACCCCGCATTAGCCGACTTCCAGCCACCGCTGTTACGCAGCCACGAGGCGGAGGATTTACCGCTCCTTCGTCCGGCACCATGCTACGTTAAAGGTAGAGGCGTTTGCGTTTTGGACGTCTCCGTAGCCAGATGTGCGAGGACTTCGCAATGCCTGATTATCTGAATGTGCCGTCCGACCTTCAGTATTTAATTGAAAAACGCGAACGCGACAACCGCCGCGCGGGTGAACGCCGTGAGGACGAAGTGCTAGAGACCAGCGACATCCTTGAGCTGGAGAGACGGGGCCATGAGCGTCGCGCCGACGAAGCTCGTCGCAAAGGTGATGGTTAGCCCTTCTTTCGCAAGTATGTTAGCAGCAAAGAAGGGCTGCGCCAGCACATAACTCATGTATTACCAAACACTAACGGCGATTTGCGGCCAAGAGAATTTCTGCCTTGGAACTGATTGGCCTCTCACCGATCTGCCGGACGTTCGGTAACGAGCTTTCTGTGCTCGCCGCAATCCGCGACCGCCAGCAAAAAATCTAGGCTGGTCCTTGCAAAACAGTCATGGGCCGCAGAATCGGCTCGTCTTTTGAGGATTGCGAGTCAGCTCGAGGCATTTTACAGAGGATTATGCCTGATTGGTTGCGATGGCAAAACAGGCAGAGTAGCATAATGGCCTAGAGGCTACCGACCAAAACGGTTGTCCGACAAGCCGGCGTTTTGCCGGGAGTTCCTGACTTGGCATATACCTGGAGACAAGTTCGATGCGGAAGATCATTAAGAAGCTAACGTATGTGTCGTTAGTGTGGGTCATTGTCGTAACGATGTCGGTTGACGTAACGTTGGCTTGCCGTTGGGCCCGCGCCAGACGTTGTGCGGCACCACCGGACGGCAAATCGATGGATGTCGCGCAAAAGTCGACTCCTGTTCAAAAGGGAGATGCTTCGCAAAAAGGCGACGCAGCTCAAAAGGGTGCCGAACAAGCCCCTGCCCCAATGAGCGAGGACATGATCGGTAGCGGTGAAGGAAGTGATGGTGCAGGCGGCGCTGGAGGTGGCGAGTCTCCTTCGGACGCTCCCGCCGAAGAAGCTCCAGCAGTTCCCGCCGAAGAACCTGCTGCGCCGGCGGAGCCTGAAGCTCCCACAGAACCAGAAGCTCCAGCTGAAGCACCCGCTGAGGAACCCGCGCCGGCTCCAACAGTCGAAGAAGCTCCTGCCGCCCCAGAACCGGAGCCCACCCCAGAACCTGCCGCTCCAGAACCTGCTGAGCCGGAGCCTGCGCCGGCGGAACCAGTTCCCGCCGAACCTAAAGCTGCTGATCCAGTCGACGATTTGTTTGGTGATGCACCGGCCACCGAGCCAACTCCCGAACCAGAAGCTCCAGCCCCAGAAGCACCTCCAGCTGATGATGGGTTAGGTGATCTGTTCGGCGACGCACCAGCAGAGGCTCCTGCTGAACCGGCTCCTGCTGAACCGGCTCCTGCTGAACCGGCTCCTGCTGAACCAGAAGCTGCACCGGCAGCGGATGATGGGCTAGGAGATTTGTTCGGCGATGCCCCTGCGGCCACTGAAGAAGAGATGCCCGCGGAAGCGGCTACCGATGACCCGTTCGGCGCACCAGCTGCCGATGACGCTCCAGCTGCCGAAGCGGAACCTGCACCGGATGCGGACGACCTGTTTGGCGCACCTGCCGCCGAAGCAGAAGCTGCACCGGCAGCGGATGATCTGTTCGGTGCCCCAGTTGCCGAAGAGAAGGAGATGCCCGCTGACGATCTATTTGGCGCGCCAGCTGCCGAAGAGGCACCTGCAGAAGAAGCCGCCGACGATTTGTTCGGAGCGCCAGAAGCAGAAGAAGCGGCGGACGATCTCTTCGGTGAGCCAGCCGCGGAAGCAGCTGCACCAGCAGCCGATGAAGCGTTAGATGACTTGTTTGGAACGCCTGAACCAGCTGCCGAAGAGGAAGCCGCTCCTGCTGCGGACGACCTTTTTGGTCAAGCGACGCCAGCCGCGCAGCCACATCGGCTCGGTATGCGTCACTGGAACGACAACACCGGGCTGTTCGCGGTCGATGGACGTCTGGTCGAACTCCTTGACGGAAAAGTGCGGCTCTTGAAGGAGAACGGTCGCACTTGTACGGTCGAGATGCGACGACTTAGTTCGATCGATGCCGAGTATGTCCAGCAAATCGCTGCGACCTACGGCCCTGGCCTGATCGGTCCCCAGTTGGCGGCACGCTAGTCGATCCATGTTAGAGAAAGTTAAGAAGGGGTTCGGTATCGTTAGGTGCCGAGCCCCTTTCGCTTTATGCTTCCATTAAAAATGTGGAGATCACTACGTTGACCCGCTGTCACACTTCACGGCGAATCGGTCGGCAAGTTAATGCGTTCGTCGTGACGTTGGCATGGTTGAGTGCGTGTTTAACCGTCTCAACGAATGTGTTGAGCGCTGCCGACGATCCCCAGACCAAAACAGTATTGCTACTGTCACAGAGTCCGGACGGTCATCCACCGATGACCCACGAGTACGCGGCCGGATTGCGAATCGTCGAACAGTGTCTAACGTCAGTTCCCAACATCAAAGTCAAACATGCAAACGCCGATGGCCCGTGGCCGGAGGGCCCCGAGCTGATTCGCGATGCAGATTGTGTCGTGATGTTTCTTTCCGAGGGCGCGCGTTGGACTCACGAAGACCCGCGTCGTATCGAGGCTTTCGCTCAACTTGCTTCGCGAGGCGGTGGGTTCGTGACGTTGCATTGGGGAATGGGGACGAAGGAAGCACGCTATATCGACGGTTATTTGAAGCTGTTCGGTGGCTGCCATGGCGGACCCGATCGAAAGTATAAGGTCCTTGATGCAGACGTCTCGGTGGCGACCGCGAACCATCCGATCACCCGCGGCATCAAAGATTTCTCGATTCGTGAAGAGTTCTATTACGAACTCAAGTTGGTATCAGCTAGTAGCCAGCTGAAACCAATCCTGCAGACCGAAATCGATGGCGAGTTACAGACAGTTGCTTGGGCCTGGCAGCGCGGAGACGGGGGTCGCTCGTTCGGCTTTAGCGGCGGTCACTTTCACGAGAACTGGGCACGTGTCGAATACCGTCGATTGATGACGCACGCAGTCCTGTGGTCGCTCGATGTGCCAATACCGGAAGATGGACTCAGTGCGGATATTGGACTGGAAGCCGTAACGTTGCCGCCGAACGACCGCTAGGCTCTTTTTCGCGACTCCGACGATGGCCTGTCAGTCATTGTCGTACGACATGAGGATTTCGTCCGGCGCCAGGCCCGATATCGATGTGAATCCGCCCTCGGTGATCGCTGCCCCAAGTGAAGTTGCATTCCGGAAATAGCGATCCGAGGGGCGTTTTCCAGTCAGTTCTCGCGTCAGGTCTTGGCACAGCAAATCGGCGGCATCGCGAACTACTTCGTCTTCTTGTCGAGCGGCATACAGCGACGTGCAGAGCATGACAACTAGCTTCTGAATGCGGAACGACAGTTCGGACATGCGGCACTGTCGATCGGCGAGTTTCAGCTGATGTTTTCGCATCGTGCCGCTGATTTCGGTTGGCGAGTTCTGCAGGCCCGCGGCGGCAAACTCAGCGTGCTCTCGCAAGCGGCTCGGCATCGGCGGCAAACTTGGCCGCGGCTTGGGCCACAGCGATTGCCCGGCGAACCACTTTGCGTACGGTGGGAGCACGCCCTTTAATGCCCAAGCATGAGTAGGATTCATCGGATTTGGCTTCTTGATTCCCGCTGCTGCGAGCGCCTTGCCGATCGGCTCAAAGAACATCGTCCCGTGATGCTTGACCAGAGACTTGAAGAACGCCATGCCCAGCATTTCGCCTTCGCCCTCGTAGATGCAAGGCGCAAGATACTCGTGGACATTCTCGCCGAACATGTGCCCTGCGAGGAAGGAACGTCCGCCGTGCGTCTTCATGAACAGTTCGACGGCAGCCTCCTTTTGGAATTCGCTGCCAAAGATCTTTGCAACGATGCATTCCATTTCGCCACGGTAGCCTTCGTCGATCAACTCCGAGCACCACGCCACGAGAGCATCGCAAGCAACGATCATCCCTGCCATTCTCCCAAGTCGTCGTTGTACCAATTCTCGCTGCGAAATTGCCTCGCCGTAGGTCTTCCGAAATTTCGCCCAGGGAATCATGCTCGCCATCATCAGCCGCATCGTTCCCGCTGCATTAGCGCACAAGGCGACACGTCCCAAATTCAGGCCATGGTAAGCGATCGTGAGACCGCTGCCTTTCGCAGGCTTTAGTAAATTGCTACCGGGCACGCGAAAGTCTTTGAAGATGATGCCGCGGTTGTATGTGTGTTTCAGTGCATGCAGGCCATACTTCTGCAACTGAAATTGATCGTTCTCTTCCTTCGGCAGGTCGCAAATGAGAACAGCGGGCTTGCTGTCGATTAAACATACGAGACCTATCGTCCGTCCCGGCACGACGTTCGTAATGAACAGCTTTTCGCCATTGACGATATAATCGTTGCCTTCGAGTCGCGCCGTCGTCTTGAGTGCGGTCAGATCTGATCCGGCGCCGGGTTCGGTTAAGGCAAATGCGGATAGTCGCTCGCCATTTGCCAGTCCAGGTAAAAACCTCTGTTTCTGTTCGTCGCTGCCAAATGTTCGCACGGGATCTACGGCACCGATGCAACCGTGAACTGATGCCAAGCCGGCAACCGTTGGATCCGACATCGCCATACGGGTTAGAAACCTCGCAAAACTTCGAAACGGAGCGCCCGTTCCGCCGTATTGCTTGCCTACGAGTAACCCCCAATAACCCGCCCCGGCCAAATCGCCCAGCACGGTTTCGCTGATCTTTCGATCTCCATTCATCAGCGTGCCAGCGTTCCGATGGCGATCCACGACAGCGACGGAATCGTCCATCACTTTCGCGACATCGCTGGGTGTTTCGGGCTCGGATGATTGGAACAAGTCGACGGGAATGCCCCGATCCCAGATCGCTCGATGCGCCGGGCTATTGACCGTTTGATACTGTGGGCTGAACAGCGATTCGACTTGATCGTCTGCCTTGTCGATGGCGCCCGTCCGTTGTGCCTCTTCCTTACTTTTTCCGCCGAGCGTCAATGCTGTCTCGGCGAAGGATGCTTCATCTGGAGTCGCGTCGAGATCGTTCCCAGTTGCGTTTTGGTTTTCGCCGGACATGTTGCAATCCTCCAACAAGTGAATGACGTCAACTCAGCGAAATCGCTGTGGTTACGAAAAGCGAGCCGCCATTAGAATCATATCGCACACGGCGAGGGGCGGTGGCCAATGAAAGCGATTGGCCGGCGAAGCGGCTACGCAACGCGTGTCGAATAGGAGGGTTATGCCGACAACGGAAGCGTCACTCGCCGGTATACATCGCCTCGATCGAATCGCAGTAATTCGATTGGATGACTTCTCGGCGCAAACTGAGTTTCGGCGTCATCTCGCCCGATTCAACAGAGAACCCCTGTTTCAGCAACACAAACTTTCGGACCTGCTCGTAGTGCGAGACACCCGACAGCCGTGATGCGATGTGTTCTTCGATCAGCTTCAAGACGATGCTGTCGGTTAAGACGTCCCTGCTATCTGCGATCACCAGCCCAGCCGAAAGGATTTCTGCGTCTAACACTGAATATTCAGGAACGATCAACGCAGTCAGATACTTCCTGTCGTCGCCAATGACAACGGCTTGAGCGATAAGCGGGTCCTGAGTTAACAACGACTCGAGGTAGACGGGGGCGATGTTCTTCCCACCGGACGTCACGATCAATTCTTTCTTGCGCCCAGTGATGAATAGATATCCTTCGTCGTCGAGGTGCCCAATATCGCCTGTATGGAACCAGTTATCGCGGATTACCTCGTCGGTCGCGGCTGGGTTCTTGAAGTAGCCCAACATGACGTGCGGACCACGTGTCAGGATTTCGCCGTCGTCGGCGATCCGCACCTCAACGTCCGGGATCGCGCGACCAACGGAACCCCTCTTGAAACGCTCTTCCGAGGAAAGCGTAATGATCGGCGACGTTTCAGTCAGACCGTAGCCTTGCAACAAAGGAACGTTTCGTTGCATGAAAAAGTCGAAGACGTGATCTGGAAGAGCCGCGCCACCGGAACAGCAGAGTCGAATGCGTCCACCGAAAACGTCGCGAAGGGCGTCAGGAGCCGTTGTCGGGTCAACATCCGCCAGGGCGGAGGCGAGTTTCTCGAAGAAGTAAGGGACACCGTTCAACAATGTTGGACGGACCGCTCCGCAGTCGGCGATCGCTGTGTCGCGAGACTCCGCGAGTGCCAGCTGTGACCCGGACGCCACCCACGTATACAAATCACACGTTCGAGCAAAAATGTGACTGAGCGGCAGGAACGAAAGCCGAAGGTCGTTCGAGTCCTGTGCAAACGGCTCAATCGCCGCAAGAGTATTCGAAACAAGATTCTGGTTGCTGAGCATTACTCCCTTGGGCTCGCCCGTTGTTCCAGAAGTATACAGAATCGTCGCCAGCATCTCGCCGGTCGCTCGGGTGACGGCGGCGTCGATCAAACTGGCAGACATCACTTCGTCGTACTCGGGCAGTTCATCGGAGAGAACGTGACAGCGTCGCCTGCCAATCGACCTGTCGCATTCGTCATAGACATAGCACTTCAAATCGGGAGGCAATTCGTGTTCGCGTGCAGCTATCTTATCTACTTGCTCCGTCGTAGAGAGCAATACAAGATCAGCGCCGCTGTCAGCTATCTGAAACGCCGCCTGCTCTCCCGTCAGCGGAGCGTGGATCGGAACGTGAACAGCCCCCGCAACGTGCATCGCCAGGTCCGATACGAGCCACTCGGATCGATTCTCGGAAAACTGCGCCACACGATGGCCCGGTTTAATGCCTTGGCCGACGAGCCAACTCGCCATTCGCATTACGTTCCTACCAACATCAGCCCAAGTTTGTGACTGCCATCCGTTTGACTTGGTCCAAAGGGCGACCTCATCCGCGCTATCGACGAAACGCTTTGTGAGCAAACTGACGATCGAAGTGGGTGTCGTCGCGCGCATCGTTCTATTCCAGTCTTTTCAAGAATTCGTCAATCGCGGTCAGCGTTTCGCCAATCGAAGCGTTGATGACTGCATCGGCCATGTCGTCGTAAGGCGTTGGGTCTCGATTGATAATTACCAATCGTCCACCGGACTGCTTTGCGAGCGCGGGCAGGCTGGCGGCGGGTTGAACGACCAAAGAAGACCCCATCGCGAAGAAGACGTCCGACTGTTCTGCCAACTCCGTTGACTCTTGCAGGATGTCCGCTGGCAGCGACTGGCCGAAGGAGATTGTCGCGTGCTTCATGATGCCACCGCATTCAGGACAATCAGGCGGACGGTCGTGTTCAAGGAATTGCTGCACCATCGTGCCTGCCTCGAATCGTGCTGTGCAGGTCAAGCAGGCAACAAACCGAGCAGTGCCATGTAGTTCGAGGACGCGTTGGTTGCCCGCTAGCGAATGCAATCCGTCGATGTTCTGCGTGACGACCGCCCGCAGCTTTCCAATTTCTTCCCACCGAGCCAATACTTGATGACCGATGTTGGGGTGAGCTTCGGCAAAGTCTTTGTGAGCGATCGCCTTTTGCCGCCAGTATTCGTAACGCGCGTCGCCGCTGCTCATGAAGTCGTCAAAATAGACGGGTTCATTTGTCGCCCACACTCCACCGGGTGATCGGAAATCCGGAATCCCGCTCTCCGTACTGATGCCCGCACCGGTAAACGCCACTGAATTCCCGGATTTCGCAAGCCACGCCGCTATCACTTGGCACAAGTCATCACTCATGAGCGAATTGTAACGGATCAACGACGATGTCGCAGCGATCGAAGTGACCTGCCGGCGTACGCCACTGCAGAGCCAGGTGCTAGCAACCAATGCGACCGGCCCTCCCGATTACCGTCTTGCGGAGGGGAGTGATCGTGTTGTGTTCCCGTACCCGAATGATTGCAGAACGTGCCGCGCTTTGGCCGAATAACCTAAACGATTGGTACAGTTTCACGCGCCGCGACCATTGCGCGCGAAAACACGGGGGGAATATGTCCGAACGAGCGCTGCAAGTGCAGCCTGTCTGGCGATGTGGCTACACAAAGCGACAGGCGACCAACCGAAGTATCGCGCAACGAGTTGGCCCGGCGACAGCGTTCCTCGCTGCTGCCTTGGTAGCTTTGATCGTGACCGGTTCTGCAAAGGCGGCACCGCGCGGGCGCGCCGCATTGGCTCGGGAGTCACAAAACGAAGCAATCGACGCGATTCCGTTCGACCAACTAACGGAAGAGACGCAGGCGAAACTTTGGGGCGTTGTCTCGAGCCCTAGCATCTATCGCCAGTTGCCCGTCACGGTTGTCGACTCGGACCCGGAGATGCATGTCTTTTTGGTGCGTTACCCGGAAGTCATCATAAACATGTGGCAGCTGATGGGTGTTACGAAAGTCCAGATGCGACGGACGGGCGACTATTCGTTCAAGGCCTCCGATGGTGCCGGAACTGTTTGCGATGTGCAGTTGGTGTACGGCGACCAGAACACACACGTGTACTACGCCGAGGGCAGTTATGAAGGAGTGCTGTTGCGGAAACTGATCCGTGGAAGCTGTGTAATCGTTCTAAAATCCGACTACAGTCAGACCGAAGATCAACAGGTCTACGTAACCAACCGGCTCGACATGTTTGTTAAGTTGGATAACGTCGGTGCCGAGATCCTAGCGAAGACGTTGCATCCTTTGGTCGGAAAATCCGCGGATCACAACTTTTCCGAATCAACCCGATTCCTGAGTCAGGTGTCACAAGCAGCTGAAACTCGTTCCACAGGTTTGAAGCAGCTCGCCGATCGATTGAACAATGTCGACGAGCCAGTGCGAGATCGGTTTGTCCAGCTTTCAACGCAGGTCAACCATCGGGCCACGCTCCGCGAAGCCGGCCAACATGTTTCAACTGACCACCTGCAGACGACGCCCGTCACCACCGTGCCCGTGGTGACGACAGGGCCCGTGATGGAGGGAGCGAATCAACTGTTCAGTGCGACTCCGCCACGTAAGCCGTTGAGCTTGCGACGGTAACTGAGGTCGACCGCAACTGCGCAAATCCTAGGTCGGGCCTACTGCAGGTTCTGTGCTGCCGCGCGCCTTAGAATCCCAACCCGGGCCCATCTAGTTCGCTTGTCGCAACGCTGCCATCGGTGATATTAAACATCCCTGGAAATCGCTCGTCCCACCCTCGATTACCTATCGGGCAGTACTGCCGGCCGTTTCCTTCGATCGCGGCGACCGTCGGAATCCTCGCGGCAATGCTTGCCGAATGTAGTAGTGACGCGCCGACGCAAGTTAGGTCTTGTACGCACAGAAACAACCCATACTTTTGAGCTGCGGCTCCCATTAGCAGTGCTTCACTGTGGCCTTTGCACGCCTTGAGCGCGACGCCAGAGTAGCCTTGTTCACGGGCGAGCAACAAGCTGTCCAGATCGACGAGCGATTCGTCAATGACGACCGGTTTGATCTTTGCGGCTTCGTGCATTCGGTTTTCCGGATTAGCACGCAGGTCACGGTGCGTTGGCTGTTCGATGTAGTGGACGCGGCGTAGCGCGGTCGGCGCGGTTTCTTCGACCCTTGCAAGGAAGTCCAAAACGTATTGAACATTCGCGCATTTCTCGTTGAAGTCGAGCGAGTAGTGCCAGGAATCGCAGTCCCGCGCGGCTTGAGCCTCCTGAGCGATTCGTTCGACGGAGGCGACACGTTCAACATCCCAGTTCAGATCGTCACCATTCAGCTTGATCTTCAGGTGCGTCAGTCCGTCGGCGGCGATCCACTGACCAAGAGTTTCGGGGAGTCCGTCGTCAATTCTCGATGCAATGTCGCCCGCTGTGAGCGGATCGAGCGCTCCCACGAGGTGATACAACGGCATTTGTGGTTTGCATTGTCGACTTGTGTATTTGTCCAGATATTCGCCGCGAAACTCATCGGTCAAGTAGCGAGCCAAATCGGAATTGACAAACTCTTTACCGAGCAAATTGTACGCGTTCTCGCCGAGCGCTTTGCCATACGCGTCGTAGATCGCAGCTTCGAGAGGGCTGGCGGCGACGAGCTGTGCAAGGCGTGGCATCTGATCGCTCAACGCGAGCTTCTCCTGAATTGCGGCGGTCATGTCAGGATGGCCGGCGGATAGCTCGTGTGTGATCTCGAGAGGATGCCCTGCAGCGGCTGAAGTATTCGCAGCGTCCACCGCCGTTTCGGAAAATGCGAGCATCGCTGCTAACGTCTCTTCACCGCTAAGCGTCGCACTCGGCCAAGCCCAGACATTTCCCATCGGCATCGAGCCAAGGCCTCTCCCTCGCCTACCGTCCGTTGTCTCAACATCGACCGTAACGTTAAACAAGACCGCGTCGTTTACAACGCGACCGCCGAACTTGATGGGCGTTCGATAGTCGATCCTCTCTTGGGACCAGGAAACTTGTTTGAGAGTAACATCAGTTGCTTTGCTCATGAATACTTTCCGCAAGAAGTAAGAAACGCCATCGAAGCGACGTACGATGGCGAATTAAATTCGTACCAAAGATAGTGAGGACTCACGCGAGTCCGTTTCGAACCGCCCAGACCGCAGCCTGAGTGCGATCGGTGACGCCAATCTTTCGAAGGATGTGTTGTACGTGTTCCTTAACCGTTTCGTAGCTGATCTCTAAGGACTGGGCGATTTGCTTGTTGGTAAGTCCGTCGACCATCTTGACGATGACTTCGGATTCCCGCTTCGTCAGCTGAACATCAGAAGTAGCATCCGTCAACCGGCTCGCTGCCCCAGCGCGCCGCAGATCCTCGCGCGACCAAAGCGATTCGCCCGTGAGGAGACGCTGAACACCTTCTAAAAAAGTCTCGCGATTCGCGTCGTGAAGCAAGAGTCCGTTTGCTCCGTTCGCGATCGCTTGTGCGATCATTTCCGCGCTCGTCCTCGCGACATATATCAAACAATGTGGTCTCGCAGGTATCGCATTCAGCTTGTCGAGCACTGCTAGTCCTTCTGTTCCTGGCGGCTCGATTCCCAAAGTAAGCAATTGGACGGCGGGGTGATTCGTGATCAGAGTTGCGGCGTCTTTGACCGTTGATTCTCCGATGATCTCTACATCAGTTCCTGCAACGAATCGGCGCAATCCCGCACGAACAAGGTCGCGGTCATCGGCAACAAATAATCGAATCGACATAACCCGCTTGAGGCAGGAAGATACGAGGTGTGAACTTTATTCAAGCACTATCGCAGAATCCACGGCTGATGAACACAGTCCCAATAGGGGGCATTCACTTTGGCGATACGACGAGGTTCGCTGTAGCTGCGGCAGTGACGATGAGGCGATTGTCTGGCTGACGTTAAACGCTCGCTGGGCGAGTGCTGTTTGGCTGATAAAAAACCGATCGGCAGTGATGTTGTGGTTGAAAGTTGTCACCAAGCCTGTTTAACGACTCGGACGAGCCGACGAAGAGATAGCTGTGCGGTGTCATCGCGTCGGCGATACGGAGGAAGAGCTGTTCTTGAGCCTCAGGAGTGAAGTAAATCGCGACGTTTCTACAGAAGATGACGTCGAACTGTCCGAGTGCCAGGAATGAATCGTGCAGATTGAATCGCCGAAAATGGACAAGTGAGCGGATGTGATCGCTAACCTGCCATTCGCTTCCCTCTCGAACGAAGTATCGATTCAACTGATTTGCCGGCAACCCACGCACAACTTCATGTTCGGCGTATCGACCGCGACTGGCTTTGGCGATGGCGCTATCAGAGATGTCTGTTGCCAGGATCTGGATGTCCCAACTGTCGATGTCGGGAATCAGATCGAAGAGCGTCATCGCGATACTATACGGTTCCTGCCCCGTGCTACACGCGGCAGACCAGATGCGTATACGTTTAGGAAACGGTGTCTTCTCCTTCGCATCGAATAGCTCGGGGAACGCCTTATTTCGGAGAGCCTCGAAAGGCGAGTTGTCACGGAAGAATAAAGTTTCCTGGGTCGTGATGGCATCAACGATCTCTTGCTTAAGCTGCAGGTCCGACGTTCGTCGGGCCTTTCGGACCAGGGCTGCATAGGACTCGCAATCCGTGCGTTTAACAACTTCATCGAGTCGTGACTCGATGAGGTACGCTTTGCTCTCGTCGAGGCACACGCCGCAGAGATCAAGTACAAGATCGCAGACGGCATCGATATCTTGCGAGGTTAGCTGCATAGGGTTTCTCGTCGCGTCGCCAGGCGAACGATCTGCTGAGTCAATCCGTTAAGTGGAGTGACGCAGTCCGCCAAGCCTTCCTCGATCGGCTTGCGCGGCATTCCGAAGACCGTGCAAGATGTCTCATCTTGAGCGATGATCCGCGCACCCTTACGTTTGAGTAGTCGACATCCAAGTGAACCATCGTTTCCCATTCCCGTCATCACCACTGCCAGCGTGTTCTCGCCGCACTGTTCCGCAAGAGACCGATAAAGAAAGTCGACCGACGGGCGGCAATTGTTCTCAGGAGGATCGTCCGTGACGCGAATGATCAGACCTTGGTGAGTCTTCGCCACTTTCATTTGCATCCCGCCGGGAGCGATAAGTACGTCTCCCGCCGATGCACATTCACCGTTACTCGCTTCACGAACATGGAGACGGCAAGTACGATTCAGGTCGTCCGCCAACGACTTCGTAAAGACCGGAGGCATGTGCTGCACGATTAGAACCGGTGCGGGCAGATCGGCAGGCAAGGTGGGCAGAAGAGTTGCCAGCGCGGCCGGTCCACCAGTCGAAATGCCAATTGCGACAACTTCAACGGTTTTCGGCAGCGCCGTGCGAACGACACAAACTTTTGACTTCTGGGGACTGACGTCCGGCTTAGATTTCCCACGCATCATGGCATACGCCTCGATTCGTGGTTCGAGCTCTCGACGGAGCAATCTTGCGCTCTCCGTCGCCGAGTCGCTCGCACACTTTACAACGAAGTCGAACGCGCCCAGACGTAACGCTTTGGCCGTAATCGCCGCTCCACGTTGATTCGTTCCACTTAACATGATCGCACCGACACGCGGATGCTCCACGGCAAGTAGCTTCAGTACACTAAGCCCGTCCAGTTCCGGCATTTCAACGTCGAGTGTGAGTAAGTCGGGGCGGAGCGATTCGATCTTTTCTAAAGCTTGGACGCCATTCGCGGCCACTCCGACGACTTCAACATTTGGTATGCTTGCCAAAACGTCGCGCACCGCCTTGCGGTAGATGAGCGAATCGTCGACGACGAGGATCTTAAGCGGTTCGTTGAAGGTCATTAGGGTCGAGCTAGCCGGAAATGGGCAGATAGTGTTGATAAGTATTATCGGCAATGAACGGCGGAGCCGCACGGCATCATGCCGCGACTGCTGCCGTCGCCTGCTTATATGGCGAGTTGCGTCTCCTTCGCTTCGACCGCTTCACCGGCCACCTGAAACTGCCCGGTGAGGACTTGCATTTGCTCGGCCAGATTTGCGAACTCATCTCCGGCATTTTGCGACTGCGCCGCACCAGTTGCTGCTTGCCGAAGGACTTGATCGACGCGTGCGATGCTCTGTGTAATTTCTTGACTGGCCAAAGCTGACTCATTGACACCGCTGGCGACCGTGGCAGCCGCAGACGCGGTCTTTGAGATATTCTGTCCGATATGGTTCGTTGTGCTACTTTGCTCTTCCACGGCGGCAGCGATGGTTCGCGACACTTCATTGACGTTGTTGATAACGTCGCTGATCTCGTGGATTGCTTGGACAGCCTCGCCGGTCGAGTTTTGAATGCCTTCGATGCGTCCACGAATGTCATCGGTCGCCGCGGCGGTTTGCTTCGCTAGTTCTTTGACTTCCGTCGCGACGACGGCAAATCCCTTGCCTGCTTCACCGGCTCGCGCGGCTTCGATTGTCGCATTCAATGCCAGCAGATTTGTTTGTTCGGCGATGTCTTGAATCACTTCAATCACTTTTCCGATCTCATCCGCGGCCGACCCTAGATCGCTAACCTTTTCATTGCTCAGTCGAGCAAGATCTGCGGCTTGTCCTGCGACTTCGGCCGCCTTGTCCGCATTTTCAGCCACTTGTTTTATGGAGCCGGTCATTTCTTCAACCGCCGTAGCGACCCCTTGTACGTTGTCGGACACCTGTTCCGTGGATTGAGCAATGTTTTGCATGTTTACTGCTAGCTCTTCAGCGGCGGCGGCAGCCGTACTCGACTGTCCCGTGGCATCTCGAGTTTCAGTCGCCAGATCCGAGGCGGTTTCCGTCAGCGTTTCAGATGCCGTTGACAGAGATTTCGAACTTTCCGTGATACGCCCTACGACTCCACTCAGCATGGTTCGCATGTGGTTCATGGCTTCAACCAGAACGCCGACCTCAGCTCGAGCCTGAATGTTGCACGAGTCCTTCAGGTTTCCCGCAGCGATCGACTTCGCAAACTCGGCGACCTCGGTGATCGGTTGACCGATTCTTCGACCGATGTAGAAACTCGCAACGCAGGCGAAGACCAAGCCGATGCCAATCGTGCCCCAAATCTGACGGCCAGCAGCGCGCTGTGTCGCGGCCAATTCACTTGCGATTGCTTGCGATTTCGCGATCGAGACCGTCGTAACTACTGCTCCCATCAAGTCGCCAAGTTGGAAAACCTTGGGGGAGCGGGCACGTCGCATCGCGAGGATCTCAGAGGACTGCTCTAGCTTATTATGGCAACTGACGCAACTCTTGGCACTGGCGAAATCAGCGGTCATAACTTTAATGACTTCGCGCCCGTCGCCGAGCGTGGCACGTTCCCAGTAGGGTTCCAATTCACTAGTGCTGTCCTCGGCACGACCAATTCGACGAGCTTCAACTTGTTTGGCCATCCGTTCCCAGCCGTTCTTCTCGAACTCCGACGTCAGACCTTGTTTCGGGTTAATGTTCCATTCACTTCGAAGAACGAACGTGACTCCGTCATCGCCGGACGTGTCTTGCAAACGCTGGCTTACATGTCCCATAAAGACGGCTGGCAAGGGAGCCTCGCCGGCTTGCGGATTCTGCGAGAACTTGACGCCATGTGGTTTCAATTGCCCAACGATGTGCTTGGCGTACTCGGCACGCGTCGCCGCAACTTGCTGCGACGTCGTTGTGCCAATCGCCAATGCTTGACTGACAACAAGCTCTTGTTGCTTTTCTTGCAACTTACCTTCGGCACGCAGCCACACCGCCGCAATACAGACTCCTAGAAAGAGAATGCATCCAACTGCCAACGCCGTGATCTGTCTTCCGATAGTCATGATCGTGCCTTCTTTGTTTATGCGATTCGTGAATGGTTGCGTCAGACGAATTCCTAGCAGGCCAAGTCTTGGCTTACGTTTGCTGACGTGGCTGACGTGCTGGTCTTGAATTGACTAACCAATGCTTGCATTTGCTCGGCGAGTTCGGAGAACTCGTTCCCGGCGGATTGTGACTGATTCGCACCGCTTGCTGTTTGCCGCAGGATTTGATCGACACGAGCGATGCTCTGTGTTATCTCTTGGCTGGCCGTCGCCGATTCGTTTACACCTTTGGCAACCAACTCCGCAGCTGACGCCGTTTGTGAGACATTTTGAGCGATCTGTTTTGTCGTGATGCTTTGCTCTTCCACCGCCGCAGCGATCGTTCGCGAAACTTCGTTGACGTTGTTGATCACTGTGCTGATCTCCTGGATCGCGTCAACGGCTTCACCGGTGGAACCTTGAATACCTTCGATGCGGCGACGTATGTCGTCGGTTGCCGTTGCGGTTTGCTTCGCCAACTCCTTGACTTCCGTTGCGACGACGGCGAACCCTTTGCCAGCTTCGCCAGCTCTGGCCGCTTCGATCGTCGCGTTCAATGCGAGCAGGTTGGTCTGCTCGGCGATATCCTGAATTACTTCAATCACTTTGCCAATTTCGTCCGCGGCGGATCCAAGGTCAGCGATTTTGGTGTTACTGACCCCGACTAAAGTTGCCGCTTGGGCGGCGACTGAAGCCGACCTCTCGGCGTTTTCGGCGACTTCACGAATCGATGTAGTCATTTCATCGACCGCCGTTGCGACATGCCCCACGTTGCCTGAGACCTCTTCGGTCGAGCGAGCCATATTGCCCATATTCACGGACATTTCTTCGGCGGCGGCTGCAACGGTACCGGACTGTTGCGTCGCGTCGGTCGCTCCCGTTGCGAGAGTTGTGGCGACTTCGGAGAGTTCCGTTGAGGAACCATTTAGCGTTTGAGCATTCTGCGCGAGATCACTGATGATCGTCTGTAACTTTTCGACGAACGTGTTGAACCATCCAGCAAGTTCGCCGAACTCGTCGCGACGACTGGCGTCCAACCGCTTCGTAAGGTCTCCCTCTCCCTCGGCGATATCTTTCAACATCGCGACGCTGCGATTAATCGGGCGCACGATCTTCGCAGAGGTGAACACGGCGACTGCGACCAGTGAGAGAACTGCGATGATCGCAACGATGGAATTCCAAAGTAGCATCGTCGTGGTTGCGCCGTCCGCCGTTTTTCGCATGCCCCGAGCCGCTTGGTACGCTTCTTCGGTAGTGATTTCGGCCAGCAAAGCCCATTGCAATCCTAAGATATCGACCGGCGTATAGGCACAAACGACGGTATCACCCAGATAGTTGGTTACTTCTTCGACACCAGCTTCACCCTTCAGGGCAAAGCTGACGGCTTCCGTATCGACACTACCTTGATCGGGAGCCTTGAAGGAAGCGATGATTGAGCGATGTTCTGGGTCGCGGTAGGTGTCGCAACGCATTAGCTTGTCGGGGCCGACAAGATACGACTCGCCGGTATCGCCCATGCCACTGCGAAACGCCATTACACCGTTGATTCGGTCGATCGGCATCTGGAAGATTGCAACGCCGACCTTTGTATCCCCTTCGAAAATTGGTGACGCGATGAAGCTTGCAGGCGCTTCATAGGACGGTGTGTATTGTTTGAAATCTACGAGAAACACAGCATCTTTGTCGGTCGCGGCGTTGGCTTTACGGAACGCTTCGCCAAAGTTCGTATCGGCGTAAGGACCGTCCTGTAGCGACGTGCTGTAATCCAGCTCCTTAAAGACCGAATAGACAATGTCGCCCGAATTGGAATCGACCAGGAAGATGTCGTAGTAACCAAATTTCTCCAGGTAACTGCGGATGACCGGATGCGTCTGTTCGTGAAATCTGCTGTAGTTTGTTGCGTCGTTCGGCGTGTCGAGCATATGCTTCGAGCCGAGTGGATGCATGTTGCCACGAATGTACGCGTACTGCAGTGCAACGGAGTCGTCGTCGAGTTGTTGGAAGTACTGTTCTGCGTTGGGTGACGTCCCGCCGTTTTGGTTCCGATACTCCGTACTGAATTCGTTGGTGTAGTAAGTCAACAGCTTGCCGCGCTGTTCAGCCAGCAGATCTGCATCGACGTTCGCTTCCTCGCGATACGCGTCAAACAGCCCCGGCAGTTTCTTCATCGCGGCAACGACCATCGTATCTTCGGAGAAAGTTAGCATCTGGTCGCGGATCGTCGAGAAGTATCGTTCGATCTGCTCCTTCTTACTGTCGCGCAGTGCTACCAATTGATCCTTCGACTTCTTTTCCAAGTCGGCGGTTGCATTCTCCTCAATTGCCCGCATTCCGCTGCTGGAGTTGCGGTAGGATACAGCCGTCGCGACTAGCAGGGGTACGAGTCCACAGCACAGAAAAGCGGTTGTTAAGCGGGTGCGGAGTTTCATAAGTATGTTTCCCTTGCGAATAGATGTATTCAACTTTTGTACTTAGTAGTTGTGATCAGCTAACGGAGAACGCCTCGTCGACATCAAGGATCACGACGATCTCGTCCTTCGTTGTGTGAACGCCTTTGAAAAACCGACCATCCACGCCACTGATGTTGGCAGGAGGTGGATCGATATCATTGGCGTCGATGGTGAGGATATCTGCGATTTGATCAACCATCAGGCCCACTAGTTCACCGCCAAAATGAATGACGACGTTGCGACTCGTCTTGGTCAGTTCCGCGGTTGGCAGACCGAGAACTTGCCGCATGTCAACGACCGTGACGACCTCGCCACGCAGATTGATGACGCCGCGGACTACGCGAGGCGAGTGCGGCACCGCAGTGACTTCAAGGTGCCGGTTGATCTCTTGCACTTGGTGGATTTGCAAGCCCAACAGCAGGTTGTCGACGTGGAACGTCGCGATTTGCAGCGTGCTACTTCCCGTAGTGGACTTGTCGATGGTGGCTGTCGTCATTCCGTACTCCCAACTGATTGGCAAACGCCTATCGGAGCAAACCGAAGGACTGCCTTAAGAAGATTTGCGCGGTCTAATTTAACTTGATAATCATCTACTCCTGCCTCTCGCCCGCGCCGCTCGTCCTCTTGGCCTGCGAGTGATGTCAGTGCAATTACAGGAATGTGCTGCAGGTTTTCGTCGTCCTTCACGTGACGACTCAATTCCAGTCCGTTCATGTTCGGCATCTCGATGTCCGTGAGGAGCAGGTCAATGTCTTCATGACCGGACTTCAACGTGTGCCACGCGACTCGCCCATCCTCACACCCAACCACGCGATAGCCCTCATCCTCTAAAAAGGATGTCACTTGGCGGCGGAAGAACGTCGAGTCTTCTGCCAGCAGAATGGTCTTGGTAGCGGGAGTTATCGGCGAAGGTGTGTTAAGGGCAGCAGTTGCCGAGATGACCGGCTCGTTTTTTGCGAACCACTCCGGTCGAGATTTGTGCGCTAAAGACAACAAGTCGAGAGCGCGGGTTGTTCGATCATCGATCACTTGCGCCCCGCAAACCCCCTCTTCGCCGAACGTCATCGAATCGAATTCAGCCGACACGTTGCGAATGTCGACCAGCTGTGGCGCGATTAATCCGATTTCGTGCCCCGCCGCCTCGAACACGATCACAAACAATCGCTCACGTTCCTGTTGCGGTTTGGCCGTGATGAGGTTTTCAAGTCGCATCAACGGCAGCGATGCGCCGCGATACTGTAGCAGCTCCTGCCCCCCGACACTGTCAAGCTGATCACGATGGACTCGCTCGATTCGCGCGACCATCGGCATCGGGACGGCGAACTGTTCTTCGGGGTGACTGGTGAAGAGGAGAACGGGCTGTTGCTCCGTCGAATCATGCGAGTCATTGTTCGATCCGTCCGCTGCGAGCTGCTGATCGTCTTGGCGTTGGCGAAGATTCGATTTGGTGGCTATGCCAGGTACGTCAAGGATCAACGCGACGCGTCCATCTCCCAGAATCGTGGCACCTGACAGGCAGGGACAAGACTTCACATGTTGGCCGAGCGGCTTGACGACGATCTCCTCGGAGTCAAACAGTCCGTCGACAACCAGACCATAGCGAAGCTTCCCTGTCTCGACGACAATTATGTTGATCGCGTCTTCGGCGTCGACAAGTGCTTCGAGGCGATCATCTAGTCGTTCCATGTCCAAACAGTCATTCAGTCGGACTAGCGGAAGCAGCGTGCCACGTAAGCGAAGGACTTCGGCGTTCTTGACTTGACCAATCCGAGCGGCGATTTCTGCAGGACGAATTCTTACCAGTTCGGCGATGTTGACTTGAGGTATCGCAAAACGGTTGTCGGAACATCGGACGATCAATGATGGGATGATCGCCAGCGTTAACGGAAGCGTGATGTGAATCGCTGTGCCTTTGCCAATGGTCGTTTCGATCTCGACAACCCCGCCGAGCCGTTCGATGTTACTGCGGACAACATCCATTCCGACGCCCCGTCCGCTCACGTCGGTGACGGCGGCGGCCATCGAGAATCCAGGATGAAAGATAAGACGGACTGCTTCGCGCTCCGTCATGCTGAGAGCCTGTTCTTGGGTGATTAGCCCCTTCGAAACGGCTTTCGCCTTCAACGTCTCGGCATCGATACCGGCCCCGTCGTCGGAGATCTCGATTCGTACTTTGCCGGACTGGTGACGAGCACTAAGCCGCAACGTGCCGGCATCCGGCTTGCCCACTGCGACGCGATCGGCTGGGAGCTCGATGCCGTGGTCTACCGAGTTGCGTACCAAGTGAGTCAAGGGATCGCCAATGGCTTCGCTGATCGTCTTGTCGACTTCGACGTCTTGGCCTTCTAAGACGAGATCACACTTCTTCGAAAGCTGACTGCTTAGGTCGCGGACAACGCGTGAGAAGCGACCGAACACAGAACCGATTGGCTGCATGCGAGTCTGCATGATCGCATCTTGCAATTCGCTAGTGACTTGATCCAAATGCGACGCAACACCGTCCAGGCCGAGATGCTCGGGCGTGCTCGTGACTTGAAGCAGCTGATTGCGTCCTAACACAAGTTCGCCAGCCAGATTCATTAACTGATCCAGCACGTCGACAGACACGCGAATGTTCGTTTCTGCGGACACCGATGGTGACGCGGACGGAGTGCCCTTTTTCGAGGCGGACGCTGGGTTTGGAGTGTTCGCGACAGGTGCAGTTGGCACGGATTCGACGATAGGTTCTGAGCTTGGCACATCAATTGGGTCGACCGCTGGAGTTGTTTGTTCTGATGCAACATTCGTTTCAGCGACCGACTCTCTGAACTCCTCCCGTTGCTGTACGGGCGCTGGTGCTTCGTTTCCAGCCGCGATCGCGTCGAGCGCGGCAGCCAATTCGGACACATCCACTTCGTTTGACGTTTCAATCGTTGCGACCATTCCTCGCAGCTGATCCGCCGAGCGTAACATGACGTCCACGATTGGCGACGTTGGGACGAGCGTCCCTTCTCGCATTAAGTTCAACACGCCTTCCAGGCTGTGAGCCAGAAGTTTGAGAGATTCCAGTCCGAGGAAGCCGGCTGCTCCCTTGATCGAATGAACGCCGCGAAAAACAGTGTTCACCAAATCAACGTTGATGTCTGCGCCACTGGCTTCGATCTCAAGCAGCTGATTCTCGATGTCACGAAGATGCTCGTTCGCTTCGACGACGAATTCAGCAACTAATTCGGGGTCTTCAAATTGCATGGTTCTTGCTCGATGTTTGCCAGCGGATGGACGCAGGGGTTTAAGGTTCTCAGGAAGTCGGATTCTGACTCCTCAGAAGGAACGGCTTGTCGTTGACCTCGTAGGTGACGAAATCGACAGGCATGCATCGACACGACCGTCTCTCGCGTTTACAAGTTCGACATCGACGGTTGCTTGCGTTACGAACTCCAACTCAACAAGAATCTCAGAAAGTGAGGGGGTACTTTCGGTCTGAGCCAACAACAGATCGGCAAGTTGTCGTTTCGTGAGGAGCCGCATTTCCCTGGCAATCGTTCCGAATGAACGACGCTCTCCAGCTTGCCGCCCCAGGATTTGAAAGACTTGCGACATCTTAAGCTTGCCTCGGCGAACGGCTAGTTCACCAAGCGGTGGTCGACGGGAAGACTGCTCTTCAACGGCAGCAAATAACTGGTCCGTTGTGATCACTCCGCGCCGAACTAGATGAATTCCAAACCACATTAGAAAGTGCCCCTTGTGTAGAGTGTTGGTAGAAACACGTAGGTCTCAGATTTGAAAATGGATGAAAAATTCGCGAACTTCCGCGGGGTTTTCCACGCGATCATTGGACCACTCGCCATTCGTGAGCTAGTTTTGTCGCGAACGAGTTCTTGTTACTTGAGGAGTGGGGTATGTCTCTAAAGGTCTTAGTCGCCGATGATTCCGGCGTTATGCGAAAAATCATCATCAGGGTTTTGAAATCGATCGGTGTCGAAGACATCGTCGAGGCAGCCGACGGTGAAGAAGCATTGGCCAAGTTCGTGCCAGGTGAGTTTCAGTTGGTGTTGACCGACTGGAATATGCCACGCAAGACGGGGCTCGACGTCATCAAAGGCGTCCGCGAAGTCGATGCGGACGTAGCATTGATCATGATCACGACGGAAGCCGAAAAGAGACGCGTCTTGGAAGCCATCCAAGCAGGCGTAACGGACTACCTGGCAAAGCCCTTCGAGGCGGACACTTTGAGAGCGAAGCTCGAAAAGCACTTTGGCAATCAGTTCGCCTCGGCGTAGCGCTCTTTCCTGGCAGCTTCCGGAGTCGACAAGATGGATGTCAATTTCATCAATCCGTTCATCGCATCCACAGTATCCGCGTTTTCGTCGATGCTTGATTGTCGACTTGAGCGTCAAGAGATGTTCCTAAGTGACAATTTCCAGCCGCAACACGACCTGACAGCCATCATCGGACTGTCCGGCGAAATAATCGGCACGGTTGTTCTGAGCCTGGAGAGAGAAGTCGCCATCTCTGCGACGGAAGCGTTACTCGGCGAGAGACCGTCATCCATCGATGCTGACGTCGTCGATGCCACCGGTGAGCTAAGCAACATCGTAGCCGGCGGTGCGAAGGCGCAGATGTCGCAGTATGAGCTAAGCCTCGCTTTGCCCACGGTGATTGTTGGGCGGAGTCATGTCGTGACGTTTGAATCCGACGTACGTCCGATCTGCATCCCGTTTAAGTGCGACTGGGGCAATCTGACCTTGGAAGTCGGCTTCACTAGCGGACGCGACTAATTGAAGGGGATTCGAAAGGCGTTATCTGCCTAGATGGGATGAACCAGTTTAGTTCAATTGCCGGGTTGGTGTGAGAGAAATGGGGGTTGCGTGAG